>OMGY01000014.1_pt1 | contig 176638 bp, 143 predicted proteins | sample 1674461 | NCBI WGS metagenome assembly OMGY01 (sample SAMN05578579, study PRJEB25193) | human gut metagenome | biome: Human Microbiome; feature: human-associated habitat; material: feces | host: Homo sapiens | place: USA:Birmingham | reverse complement strand
CCAGCTTGCCGGTGTAGTCCCCGGGAGCCTTCTCGGCGGGAGCGGCCTCGGTTGCCGGGGCGGCTTCGGTCTCGGTCTTGGAAACGTCGGCGGTGGTCACGGCGGGGGTGGTGCTCGTGCCACAGGCGCACAGCGCGAAGACCATGCTCAGAACCAAAAGCAGTGCAAAAACCTTTTTCATCATTGTTCCTCCAGTTAAATGTATTTCAGCGGGGTCAGCGCGTTCCGCGCGGACGCCCTCCTCATAGGACGAATTGTAGCACATGTTCCGTGATTTTGCAATAAAAAAATAGTTACAATCCGGAAAAATTGAGCAAGTTGAACGTGCGCACCAAGCAAATACCGGTCATGTGGGATATTCTGCGGAAAAAATACCGGGACTTTCAACAGAAAGTCCCGGTATTATATCAATTTTTAGCCTTCCAGACTGACGTATTTCAAAGAGACCCAGCCGTCCTTGGTGCAGCCCCAGGTGGTTTCGCCTACAGTGACCTGATAGAAGATCTTGATGACCTCGTCCGTATACAGCTTGCCCACGGAATCGTAGCCCGTGCCGGGGCCGCTGAGCCCTGACCGGCGGGATACACAGGTTCAGATGGGGCTTTGATGCATGGGTGGTCTGTTGTTGTGCAAATGGGTATCATACTGTGGTTATTGCATCGACTCTGTGATGCATGTTTGTACGTTCCCGGCGGTCGGTTTGCCAGAAGCGCCCCATCGGTTGTTTCAGACCCGTTTCGAAGAAAGGAAACAACACTAACCTATGGCAGCTAAAAAATCATCTCCCTTGAAGATCATCCCGCTCGGCGGCCTTGACGGCATCGGCAAGAACATGACGGTCTTCGAGTGCGGCGACGACATGGTGCTCGTCGACGCCGGTCTCATGTTCCCGGATGACTCTCAGCCCGGTATCGACCTGGTGCTTCCTGACTACACCTATGTCCTGGAGAACGAGGAGAAGCTCCGCGGTATCGTCGTCACCCACGGCCACGAGGACCACACCGGTTCGCTTCCGTACCTGCTGCAGGACCTCAACAACAAGGTGCCCATCTTCTCGAGCAAGCTGACGCTCGGTTTTATCGAGGGTAAGCTCTCCGAGTTCCGCATTCGCGCGCCCAAGTTCCGTGAGGTCAAGGGCGGCAGCCACGTCAATCTCGGTGGCATCTCGCTCGATTTCTTCTCCATGACGCACTCCATTCCGGGCGCTTTGGGCGTATTCATTCGCACCAACCAGGGCACCGTTATGCACACGGGCGACTTTAAGCTCGACCAGACGCCCATCGACGGCGTCACGCCTGACTATGCCGCCATCAGCCGCTTTGCCAAGCAGGGCATCGATCTGCTGCTTTCCGACTCCACCAACGCCACGGTTCCTGGCTTTACCAAGTCCGAGGCCGAGGTCGGCCCCAACCTGCTGCACGCCATCAAGAACGCGCCGGGCCGCGTGTTCGTCGCGTCGTTCTCGAGCCACATCCATCGCCTGCAGCAGATCTGCGATGCCGCCCGCAAGTGTGGCCGCAAGGTCGTCGTGACCGGACGTTCCATGCTCACCAACACCCGCGTGGCGCGTGAGCTTGGCTATCTCAACATCGACGATGCCGATATCATCGATGCCTTCGACATTGATAACCTGCCCGACGATAAGATCGTCGTCATGTGCACCGGTTCTCAGGGCGAGCCGCTGTCGGCCCTGTCCCGCATGGCCAACGGCGAGCACAAGACGCTCTCCATCCACGAGGGCGATACCGTCATCCTCTCGGCAACTCCCGTTCCCGGCAACGAGAAGGCCGTCCAGCAGGTCGTCAACAGCCTGGCCAAGCTTGGCTGCGACGTCTGGGATAAGTCCCGTGCCCTCGTTCATGTCTCGGGTCACGGCAGCCAGGAGGAGCTCAAGCTCATGATGGCCATGGCCAAGCCCACCTACTTTATGCCGGTTCACGGCGAGGCCGTTCACCTGCGCGCCCATGCCCAGCTCGCCCGCAAGATGGGTCTTAAGGACGATCACATCTTTATCCTCGACAATGGTGACACGCTCGAGATGCGCGGCGGTATCGTCAAACGCGGTGCGCCCGTCGAGTCCGGCGTCGTCTATGTCGACGGTCTGCGCATCGGCGATACCGACCCCATCGTCCTTCGCGATCGCCAAAAGCTCGCCAACGACGGTATGGTCACGGCTGTTGCCATCGTCTCTCTCAAGCACAAGAAGATCGAGGCTATCGAGTTCTCGGGCCGCGGTGTTTCGTTTGCCATCGACGACCAGTTCTCCGAGGATGCCTCCGCAGCCATCATGAAGACGATCGAGAAGGGCAAGTTTAGCTTTACCAGCAGCGGCTCCGATGCCATTCGCAAGGCCGTGCGCGATTCGCTCTCCAACTTTATCTGGAGCCGCACGCGCACCCGTCCGATGATCATCCCGGTCGTCATGGAGGTTTAGTTTGGCGCGCGGATCTGCACAAAACGCCAAAGGCAATAAGGCCAGCAACCAACCGGCATCTGCTAAGGGTGCCGGTTCCCATCTTCGTGCCAATAAGGGCCACGAGTCCGAGTTTGATGAGTTCGATCCCCTGGTCGAGCCTTCGGCTAATCGCGATATCGCCGGCGTGGTCATTGCCGTTTTGGCGATTGCGTCCTTCATTGCCGTGATTTCTCCGGCAACGGCACCCGTGACAGCTGCGGTTGCCGGTTTCTATCACCTCGGCTTTGGCCTGGGCGCCTACGTGCTGCCGATCGTCATCTTGCTGTTTGCCGCCACGCTCTTTTTGGGTGAGGACTCGCCGCTCAACATTCGCTCGGTCGCGGGCGGTGCCGTGGTCTTTGTGGCCATTGTTTCTATCCTGTCGCTGATGGTGCCGGGCACGAGCGATTCGTGCGACCTCATGTTTGCGCCGCAGAACCTTTCCGCCTCGGGCGGCTACATTGGCGCCTTTATCGCAAGTGCCTTGCAAAACGCCCTGGGTAAACCTATTGCTATGGTTGTCTTGCTGGGCCTTGTCGTCGTTGGCCTGGTCATCATCGGCTTTTCGGTGGGTGGCGTTTTGCGCTCCGCACGTGATCGCGCTGCCGATTTTGCCGAGCGCCGTCGTGCCGATGTCAACGCGAGCCCGTGGGGCGATGAAGAGGCCCTGTCGGTTCCCGGCGTTGCCCGTCCGCACCTGAGCATTCTGCGCCAGAAGGGGACTGACGCCGCGGTGACCACGTTCATGGGTGGCGATGCCGACCCGGTTTTGGATGACGACGAGGACGATGACCCGTTTGTCGACGTGTCCGAGGCCGTGGAGGCCGAGCGCGCCAAGACCACGCTGCTGCCGCGCCGCCATACCAAGAAGGGCAAGGCCACACCCAAGCTCAACACGAGCGACCCCGACCCGTCTTGGTCCGATAGCGAAATCGAACTCACTGAGGGCGATGACGAGGACGACGAGACTTCGCTCGAGACCGCCAAGACCACCTTGCTGCCGCGTCGCCGCACCAAGGCAGGACAGGTCACCGGACAGTTTTCGATGGAAGACGACCCGGACAAGGCTGACGAGTCAGAGCCGCCATTTGCCGTGAATCCCGTTTCGGCAGCTCCGCAGATCCCTGACTTCCTAAAGCATCCCAAGGTTTCCGATGCCTCCTCTACGGCTTCCGCAGCTCCTGTTGCAGCCGGTGATGGGGGAGCGGACGGTACCGTTGCCGATGCCGAGGGCGAACAAGAGGACGGCCTCAAGCTTCCGCCGCTCGAAATCCTGCACGCCAATCCGCAGTCGGCGTCCTCCGCGTCTTCTGACAAGGAGCTGGAACAGACTGCCGAGTCGTTGCAGTCCACCTTGCTTGAGTTTGGCCGTAGCGCCCGCGTTGTCGGCTGGATTGCCGGTCCCACGGTCACGACCTTTAAGCTGCAGCCCGGTGAGGGCGAGCGCGTGAGCAAGATCTCGAGCCTCGAGGACGATATCGCGCTTTCGCTTGCCGCCCAGTCGGTGCGCATCTTCGCGCCGATCCCCGGCACCTCGCTCGTCGGTATCGAGATTCCCAATCGCAAGCGTCAGAACGTCAACCTGGGCGACGTGCTTCCCTATGTGAAGGGCGGTCCGCTCGAGCTTGCCATCGGTCGCGATGCCGAGGGCACGCCGGTTGTCGCCGACCTCGCCAAGATGCCCCACCTGCTTATCGCCGGTACCACCGGTTCCGGTAAGTCGGTCATGATCAACTCCATCATCACGACCTTGCTCATGCGCGCCCTTCCCGAGGACGTTCGTCTGATCATGGTCGACCCCAAGCGCGTCGAGCTTGCGGGCTATAACGGCCTGCCGCACCTTTACGTGCCCGTAGTGACCGAGCCCAAGCAGGCCGCGAGTGCCTTGCAGTGGGCGGTGTCCGAGATGGAGCGCCGCCTGAAGGTCTTCGAGCGCCTTAACGTGCGCAAGATCTCGACCTATAACGAAAAGCAGGCCGCCGGCGAGTTTGAGCATTACGATAACCCGCCGCAAAAGATGCCCTATCTGGTCATCATCATCGACGAGCTTTCGGACCTGATGATGGTAGCCGGCAAGGATGTCGAGGCCTCGATCGTCCGTATCGCCCAGCTGGGCCGTGCTGCCGGTATTCACCTTATCGTGGCTACGCAGCGCCCCAGCTCCAACGTGGTGACGGGCCTTATTAAGGCCAACATCACCAACCGTATCGCCTTTAACGTGGCTACGGGCATCGATTCCCGCGTCATTATCGACCAGATGGGCGCCGAAAAGCTTACTGGTTTGGGCGACATGCTGTTCTCAAAAGTCGACTGGGGCAAGCCCTGCCGTATCCAGGGCTGTTTTGTCTCGGACGACGAGATCAACGAGATCGTCGAGTTCGTTAAGTCGCAAAGCGAGCCCGACTACCACGAGGAGATCCTGTCTGCCGTGGCGCCCGCTTCCATGTCCATGGCTGGTGGCGGCGTTGTTCGCACGGGCGTTGCCGAGCCGCAAGATGACGACCCTCTTATCTGGGAGGCCGCCCATATTGTGGTGGAATCGCAGCTGGGCTCCACATCTGGGCTGCAACGCCGCCTCAAGGTTGGCTATGCGCGCGCCGGGCGTATTATGGACATGCTGGAAGAAAAGGGTGTCGTCGGCCCGCCCGATGGTTCCAAGCCGCGCGAGGTCCTGCTGGACGAGGAGGGGCTTGCCGCGCTGGAGTCTGTCGACGCCGAGATGGCACGTGAAGATCGTGAGTTTGGAGGATTCTGATGGCTGCACGCTTTGGTGACATGCTGCTCGAGCAGCGTCGCCGGATGGGCCTTTCCATCCAGCAGGTCGCCAACACCATCAAAATCAGGCCGCAGATCATCGAGTTTTTCGAGACCGGTAACTTTGCATCGATGCCCCCGCGCGGCTATGCGCAGGGCATGATTTCGAGCTATGCTCGCTTTTTGGGGCTTAACCCGCGCGAGGTCGTCAACGCTTATTTTGATGACCTCATGGCATATGAACGCGAGACCTCGCAGCAGGGCGGTCGTTTTCAGGATGCTGCCGGCTACGTTAACTCGCGCTCGTCGGTCGATAACGGACGCTTTCTGATGGTTCAGGGTGGTCGCTCGACGCGGTACGGCCAGCGCCCTCCGCAGGCGGGCTATATCACCGAGACGGGCTCCAGCGAGGAGATTCGTTCTCAGCGAGATCGCTTTCGCAGTACGCCCATGCCTGATGACCGTGCGCTTCCCGCCGCTCGCGGGTTGAGTCGCGATCCCCGCGCCGGTTACGGCGACGGTGGCTACTCCGGTCGTGGTTATCGCGGAGTTTCTGCCGGGCGTTCCCACGGTGGTTACGCCGACGCCGATACCACGCAGGTGACGCCGCGCCTCCGTTCGCAATCGCAGCCTTACGGGCAGCGCTCTTCGGCGCCTCGCTCTGGCCAGCGTGGCTATCAGAACCGTGGCGAGCTTGCGCCGCGTTCTGGCCAGCGCGGCTCGCAGAGCCAAGGCGGCTATCGTGGTCGTCCCGATAGCGGTCGCGGCCGTATGCCGCAGGGGAATGGGCGTGGCGGCTCCAGTCGCGCACGCAGCGGCGGGCGCGTCTCCCAGAACAACGGACTCGATCCGCGTATCGTTTACGCAGGCATCGGTGCCGTTGCGCTGCTGCTGATTTTGCTCATCGTGGTCCTCCTGCGTGGCTGCGGCTCTTCTGCACCCGAGTCGACGCCTGAGACGCCCGCGGCCACCAAGACGACGACCAAGAAGTCTTCCAAGAAGACCGAATCTGTTGACGAGGATGAAGGCACCGACGAGGCGACGGATTCTGCCGATTCCGATGCCGCCAAGGCGACGGTAAAAAAGGAAGAGGACGAGGTCATCAAGGTCAAGGTTTCCGTTGCCAAGGGCAAGACCGCCTGGATTGAGGTCAAGGTCGACGGTAAATCGGTCTACGGCGCCCAGGCGACCGGTCCCTTTGAGCAGGAGTACACGCCCGAGTCCTCGATCGAGATCACCACGTCCAAGCCCTCCGATGTTACGGTTACCAAGAACGGTGAAAAGGTTCGCTACGACACCAAGACGTCGGGTGTGGCGCGCGTGACCATTACCGTTCCCAAGAAGGAGACCGAAGAGTCCGAGGATGGCGAGAGTACCGACGGCACTGATGCTGCCGACGGCACCGACGCCCAGTCTACCGACGGTACCGACGCCCAATCTGCCGACGGTACCGACACGGCATCCGATGGCCAGACTGCAAACGATTCAGATGACTATTCGTACGACAGCTACTAAGGCTCCCCGTACCGAAAGGAAGAACCATGGCTAAAGATTCCAGCTTCGACGTTGTGTCCGAGGTCAATATGCAGGAGGTCGATAACGCCTTCCAGCAGACCACCCGCGAGATCTCTCAGCGCTATGACCTCAAGGACTCCGGCGCCACCATCGAGCTTTCGAAGGGCGACATGCTCTTTACGATCAATGCCCCGGCCGATTTTGTCTCCAAGCAGATCATTGACGTGTTGAGCTCTAAGCTCATCAAGCGCGGCATCGACCTCAAGGCTGTCTCTTGGGACGCGCCGCAGGCGGCTTCGGGCGGTACCGTGCGCGTGTTTGGCCATATCGTCGAGGGCATTGACCAGGCGACCGCCAAGAAGATCAATAAGGACATCAAGGATCAAAAGCTCAAGGTCAAGGTGATCATCGAGGCCGATAAACTGCGCGTTACCTCGGCCTCTAAGGATGCTCTTCAGACGGTGATTCAGTTCCTGCGCGACCAGGACTACGGCCAGCCGCTGCAGTTTACCAATTATCGCTAATTTACTCGAAAGGACCGCTCTCCAACATGGATACTCCGTTGGGTTCTGTACTCTATATCACGCTTGGCTGCGCCAAGAACGAGGTCGATACCGACCGCATGCGTTCTCTTTTGACCGCTGCGGGCTACGAGGAGGCATTCGATCCGCAGGATGCCGATATCGCTATCGTCAACACGTGCTCGTTTCTCGTCTCGGCGACGTCCGAGAGCATCGAGACCACGCTCGAGCTCGCTAACGAGGTGCAGGACGGCGTTCGCGCCTGCCCCATCGTCATGTGCGGTTGCGTGCCGTCTCGTTATGGCGATGACCTGCCCGATGAGCTCCCCGAGGTCGCGGCCTTTGTGAAGGCCGATGAGGAAGACGGTATCGTCTCTGTCATCGATGACGTACTGGGCGTGGAGCGCGAGATCGCAGCCTATATCCCGCAGGTCAAGCGTACCGTCGAGGGCGCCGTTGCCTACGTCAAGATTTCCGATGGCTGTAATCGTTTTTGCAGCTTCTGCATGATCCCCTACATTCGCGGTCGCTATCATTCGCGTAGTGCCGAGAGCATTATCTCCGAGGTGCGCGACCTGGTTGCCGGCGGCGTACGCGAGATCGTGCTGATTGGCCAGGACACGGGCATTTGGGGCACCGACTTTGCCGACGAGGACGTCGCCGAGGGCTCGCCGCGCAATCTGGCGCAGTTGCTGCGTGCCGTCGCCGAGGCCGTGCGCCCGCACAACGTCTGGGTCCGCGTGCTCTATCTGCAGCCTGAGGGCATGACCGACGAGCTTATCGAGACGATTCGCGATACGCCCGAGGTGCTTCCCTATATCGATATCCCCGTGCAGCACTGCGGCGCGCGCATCCTCAAGGCCATGCGTCGCTCCGGTTCGCGCCAGGAGCTCGAGGATCTGTTCCGCGACCTTCGCGAGCGCATCCCCGGCATCGTGATTCGCTCCACGGCCATGGTCGGCTTCCCGACCGAGTCCGACGAAGAGTTCCGCGACCTTATCGACTTTATGGACACCGTTGGCTTTGACTACACGAGCGTTTTCGCCTACTCGCGTGAGGAGGGCAGCCTGGCCGCCAAGATGGAAGGCCAGGTCGATGAGGAGGTTAAGCTCGAGCGCGCCCAGGAGGCCATGGATCTGGCCGAGTCGCTCGGTTTTGCCGCCACGGCAGCCCATGTGGGTGAGCGCGCCCAGGTGATCGTCGATGGCATCGAGGAGACCGAGGACGGCGCCGAGCTGATCGGTCACGCCTGGTTCCAGGCGCCCGATTCCGATGGCGCGGTGCATCTGGACGCCAGCGAGGCGTCCGTGGGCGATATTCTGACCGTCGAGTTTACCGATAGCTTCTGCTATGAGCTTATCGGTCATGTTGTGGAGTAGGAGAGCGTCGTGGCAAACGAGAGTAATAAGGAACTGACGAGTGTTTGGACGCCCGCCAACATCGTGACGTGCGTTCGCATCGTCTTTATCCCGGTGTTCATGATCGTCTCGGCCCTGTCTCAGACGAGCGTTGCCGGTACGGACTGGAGCACCTTCGACGGCCCGCTCGCCGCCGCTGCCTTCATTCTGTATGTGATCCTGTCGTGCACCGATAAGGTCGACGGCTATCTGGCGCGCTCGCGCAACGAGATCACTGATTTTGGCAAGTTCTTGGACCCCATCGCCGATAAGCTGCTCGTGTTTTCGGCCCTGCTGCTGTTCCTTGATTTTGGCGCGGTGACCGTGTGGTCCGTGTTCATCATCCTGTTCCGTGAGCTGCTGGTGAGCGCCCTTCGCATGGTCGCGAGTGCTGCCGGTGTAGTCGTTGCCGCCGATAAGCTCGGCAAGTACAAGACGGCGACCACGATGGTCTCCATCTGCGGCTATCTGTGCGTCTTTGCGATGGCCGGCCTTCAGCTGGGGCCGGTGTCGCTGCTGCTCGGTGTCTATTCGGTGTCGCGCTTCCTGTACGTCATCGCCGTGATTTTGACCATTGTCTCGGGCGCCCAGTACTTCTGGAACTGTCGCAAGATCGTCTTTTCGGTCTAGGTCCTGGTGGGTATGACGGAGTCTTATTTGCAGATCGCCGCAAACAACGAGGAGCTGGCGCGCGACATTGTCGAGCGCGCGAGTGCCCGTGGTGTGACGGTGTCGACGGCGGAGTCGCTGACGGCGGGCATGATCGCCTCGACGATTGCCGATATCCCGGGTGCCTCGGCGGTGCTTCGTGGCGGTGCGGTGACCTACTGCGATGAGATCAAACATCGCGTGCTCGGCGTCGAGCAGGAAACGCTCGATCGGTTTAGCGCCGTGTCGCACCAGACGGCGCGCGAGATGGCCGTGGGCTCGCTGGACCTCTATCAGAGCGATGTGGCCGTGAGCGCAACGGGCTACGCTGGGCCCGGTGGCGGCACTGAGCAAGACCCCGCCGGTACGTTCTATATTGGGTGGGCGTATCGTGCGGCCGATGGGGGAGCGCCGGTTGTCGAGTCTGCGCGCTGTCATTATGAGGGCGATCGGTCGTGCGTTCGTGCCCATGCGGTCGCGGAGGCTTTGGAGCGTATTGTCCGCGTGCTCAATTCTATGGATTAGACGTGGTTTAAGGGGCCTTAGGGCCCCTTAATTGTGGAGATAGGGACCTTTGACCGGAATTACGTTTGCGCTGGTACATGGCATAAATTTGTTCGCGCACTCGTATTTGTGATTGACGTGGTCAAGCGTTTGGTCGGTGATTGGTTGGCGTTTGGCTGGGTTTTGGAATGGTCGGGTGCATATGATGAATCTGAACGGTTGACCACGAACAGCCGTTCGTTTATTATCGTTTCAGGTTGTTAAGAGGAGGGCTATTCATGGCCAAGAATTCAGGTCCCGTACGTACCGTTCATGCACGCACGACGGGTAAAGAGCGCGACGAGATGATCGCCACCACCAAGGCCGAGATTGAGAAGAAGTTCGGCCAGGGCTCTATTATGAGGTATGGCGACGGCGGTCCCGAGCTCGAGGTCGAGGCTATTCCGACGGGCTCTCTGGCGCTCGATGCCGCCTTGGGTATCGGTGGCGTTCCGCGCGGCCGTATCGTCGAGATTTATGGCCCCGAGTCCTCCGGTAAGACGACGCTTTCGCTTGAGATTCTTGCAGAGGCACAGGCCATGGGCGGCGTTGTGGCATTTATCGATGCCGAGCACGCGCTTGATCCCACCTATGCCGCGCGCATCGGTGTCGATATCGATGAGGTCCTCATTTCCCAGCCCGATACGGGCGAGCAGGCGCTCGAGATCGTCGATATGCTTGTGCGCTCCGGTGCCATCGACGCCATCGTCGTCGACTCTGTTGCCGCCTTGACTCCGCGTGCCGAGATCGAGGGCGAGATCGGTGACACGACGGTGGGTCTGCAGGCTCGTTTGATGAGCCAGGCACTCCGCAAGCTCGCCGGCTCGCTTTCCAAGTCCAACACGACCTGCATCTTCATTAACCAGCTGCGCGAGAAGATCGGCGTCATGTTCGGCAACCCCGAGACCACCACGGGCGGCCGCGCGCTCAAGTTCTTCTCTTCCGTGCGAATCGATATTCGCAAAATCGATACCATCAAGCTCAAGGACGAGGTTATCGGCAATCGCGTTCGTGCCAAGGTCGTTAAGAACAAGGTGGCCGCTCCGTTCCGCTCGGCCGAGTTTGACATCATGTATGGCACCGGCATCTCCAAAGAGGGCTCGATTCTGGATATGGCCGTCGAGTGCGGCATCTGTAAAAAGATGGGGTCCTGGTTTGCCTATGGCGAGGATAAGCTCGGCAACGGTCGCGAGGCCGCCAAGACGTTCCTGCGCGAGCATCCCGATTGCGCCGACGAGATCGAGCACAAGGTTCGCCTTGCCTGCGGTCTTGAGTATGACGACGATGCCCCCTCCGAGGTTGAGTTGACCGACCAGGCTGCCCCCGAGGAGTTTGATGAGCTGTACGCCATCGATGGTTCCGCGATGCTCGACGATGACGACGAGTAGCGGATGCCGACATGTCGTATACGGTGACCGAGGCCACGGTCGTCTTTCCCGATAAGAAGGCGGCCTCCTCGTTCTCGAGCGGTTATGCGTCTAAAAAGCCCTGCGCGCGTATCGATTGCGATCTCGAGGGCGGTTTTGAACGTTCCATTTGGATTCCCGTGCGCGTGGCGCGCCTGTACGTTAAGAACCGCCCCGATCTTCCCTGTGATTGGGATGACTTTCGCGAGGCGGTGCAGCTTATCGAACGTAAATGTGCGCTCACCATGGTGACCGAGATGCTTTCGCGCCGCGATCATGCCACGGGCGAGGTGCGCGATAAGTTGGCGCGCTATGGCTTTCGACAGCCTGCGATCGATTTTGCCGTTGCTCGAGCGACCGAGTATCGTTTTTTGGACGAGAACCGCTTTTGTTCGTACTTTATTGAAGAGCGTAAGCGTCGCGGCTGGGGACAGCGTAAGATCGAGGTTGAACTAAAACGCCGTCATGTCGTGCTTGACGATATCCCCGGGTATCCCGAGGCTTATTTTGCCGTTGATGATGACTTGGCCCGCGCTTCGGCCTTGCTCGCTAAACGTCGCGTTCCCGAAGTACGTGCATTCGAAAAGCTCGTCAGATTTTTGATGGGTAAAGGCTTCTCGTATCGCATCGCCGCCGATGCCGTTAAGGCGCGCCTCGATGCCTCAAGCGAGGAATGCGCCGTGTAAACGTTCACCCGTTACGCCCCTGCCGTTCACCGCTCGATTGGCGCCGTGCCGGGTGCGTTAATTTGACAGTTGTTGCGGTTCAACGTAGGATAAATACTGTCATTTGCTTTGTGATATGTGCTCATCTGTGATGAGTTTGTTTATATGTTTATCTGTATCCGACCCGCATAAGCTGCGCCCATATTACTCAAATGTCGCGAGCCGTTCGTAAGGACGGTTCGCTTTGCTGTGTAACGAATCCATAAAAAGGAGTGAGCATGCCTATCATTGCAGCGCTCGTTGGCCTCGTTTTGGGTGCCATCGCCGCCATTGCCTACATGCGCACCGCCAAGCAGGGTAGTCTTCACGAGGCCGACGAAAAGATTCAGTCGGCACACGCGCAGGCAGAGTCCTTGATCGGTGATGCAAAGCGTCAGGCCGAGACCCTCAAAAAAGAGGCTCTGCTCGAGGCTAAGGAAGAGATCATCAAGAACAAGCAGGCCGCCGAGGCCGAGGACAAGCAGCGTAAGAGCGAGATTCGCACGCTCGAAAATCGCGTAATGCAGCGTGAGGAATCGCTTGATCGCCGCAACGATGCGCTCGATAAGCGCGAGCATCAGCTGTCTAGCCAGGCCGGCCAGGTCGAGAAGCGCTCTCGTGAGCTTGAGGAGCTCTGCGCCAAGCAGACTTCCGAGCTTGAGCGTATTGCCGACCTTACGCGTGAGGATGCTCACAAGGAGTTGCTCGACAAGGTCCGCGGCGAGGTTACCCACGAGGCGGCCACCATCATCCGTGAGTCCGAGCAGCAGGTCCGCGCCGAGTGCCACAAGACCGCCCAGGAGATTCTCTCCCTGGCGATTCAGCGTTGCGCCGCCGACCATACCGCCGAGGTCACCGTTACTTCCGTTCATATTCCCTCCGATGACCTCAAGGGTCGCATCATCGGTCGCGAGGGTCGCAACATCCGCACCTTTGAGCAGGTGTCCGGCGTCAACCTCGTGATTGACGACACCCCCGAGACCGTCGTGCTTTCGAGCTTCGATCCAGTCCGTCGTGAGACTGCCCGCGTGGCGCTCGAGAACCTCATTGCAGACGGCCGCATTCACCCCGCACGCATCGAGGAGATGTATCACAAGGCCGCCGACCTGGTTCAGCAGCGTGTGCGCGAGGCTGGCGAGCAGGCCGCCTTCGATACCGGTATCCACGACCTGCATCCCGAGATCGTCAAGACCCTGGGTGCTCTTCGCTACCGCACCTCGTTTGGCCAGAACGTTCTGCAGCACTCGCTTGAGGTTTCTGACCTGTGCGGCGTTATGGCCTCCGAGCTTGGTCTGGACGTTGTGACCGCCAAGCGTGCCGGTCTTCTGCACGACCTGGGCAAGGCCATCGACCACGACGTTGAGGGTCCGCATGCCGTCATTGGCGCCGAGCTTGCCCGCCGTTATGGCGAGAAGCCCGTTATCGTCCACGCGATCGAGGCCCATCATGCCGACGTCGATCCCAACACGGTGCTCGACGTTCTGGTCCAGGCTGCCGATGCCGTTTCCGCTTCTCGTCCCGGCGCCCGCCGCGAGTCGGCCGAGAACTACATCAAGCGTCTTGAGAAGCTCGAGGAGATTGCCAACTCTCACGAAGGCGTCGAGCGTACCTATGCTATGCAGGCCGGTCGCGAGGTCCATGTCATGGTTCAGCCGGACAAGATCTCCGATGCCCAGTCCACAGTGCTTGCGCACGATATCGCCCATCAGATCGAGGAAGAGATGGAGTATCCCGGTCAGGTGCGCGTTGTCGTGATTCGCGAGAGCCGTGCCGTCGATATCGCTAAATAACATGAACGACGCGAACGAGCTCATCTCATTTATCGCGTCGATGTCGGGGGAGGGCAACCTTCGCGTCGAGGAAAACCTTGGCGAGGGGTATGTTCGCCTCCGCGTTTCGGAGGCCGAGCGGCGCCAGGCAAAGCACGACATTCAGCATGTCGAGGATATCGTCATCGAAATGCTCCGTAATGCTCGTGATGCCGGCGCCGACAAGGTTTATCTCGCCACGACCAAGGAAGATGGCGTCCGCACGCTTGTCTTTCTGGATAACGGCTCGGGTGTTCCGCAGGATATGCAAGAGCGAATCTTTGATGCCCGCGTTACCTCAAAGCTCGAGAGCATGAAGATGGACCGTTGGGGCGTTCACGGTCGTGGCATGGCATTGTTTTCGGTCAAGCAGAACACCGACGAGGCCCGTGTGGTCACGTCCGGCGTCGATCTTGGTTCAGCCTTTAAGGTGAGCGTTGCGGCCGATCGCCTTAGTGAGCGTGCCGATCAGTCCAGCTGGCCCCAGGCCGTCAAGGATGAGGACGGACGTTATGTCTGTGCTCGCGGTCCGCATAATATTATTCGCGCTGCTTGTGAGTTTGCGCTCGAGGAGTTGCGTGGTTGCGATGTCTATCTTGGTTCTCCGTCTGAGATTGCCGCGACCCTTTATGCTCAGGCGTCAAGCCGGCTCGATACGTCGCGTCTCCTGTTTATCGATGACGAGAGCGAGCTTCCGGTTGTCGACCGTTTAGGCCTTGCCTCTGATGCCGAGGACTTTATTCGCATCTGTTCGGGTTTGGGTCTTGAGATGTCCGAGCGCACGGCACATCGCATTTTGGCAGGGCAGATTAAGCCCGTTCGCGGTGTGACCGCGCGCCTGCTGCGCGAGCGTGATTCCACCTCGCATGCGCCGGCTCCCGTCGATCTTGCCAAGGACCGTCGAGGTCTTCGCATCGCCAAGGATGACATGGCACAGTTTTCGCGTGCTGTGGAGCGGGACTTCAATGACCTTGCCGCCAGGTACTATCTCAACCTTTGCGGCGACCCAAAGATTCGTGTTTCGCGTGATCGAATCACTGTGACCTTCGATCTTGCCAAAGAGGAATAGTGCCTTTACCGAGTCCTCTCGGTACGATACAGTTATTGCAGTTAAAACGTACTTTTAAACGCAGGAGTTTCTTCATGGATTGCCTGAAGGTATCAAGCAAATCATCGCCCGCGTCCGTTGCCGGCGCCATCGCCGGCATGGTCAAGGATGGTGTACCCGTCAACATCCAGTGTGTCGGCGCCGGTGCTGTCAACCAGGCCATTAAGGCCGTTGCCATCGCGCGCGGTTTTTTGATCCCAACCGGTTTTGATATTTCCTGCGCGCCCGTGTTCTCCGACATTCTCATTAACGGGGAGTCGCGCACGGCCATCCGCCTTTCTATCTACGTTCACCAGATCAATCGAGCTGCTATGGATAACGTCGTCATGGATGATGTTAAGCCTGTGGCATAGCTTCTGCTAGCCTCGTTTCGCTCCCCAACGTTAGGACTTATGCACATGGATCAGCGTTCCGTACGCGATATTCTTGCCGGTAAAACCTACTTTATCCGCACCTTTGGCTGCCAGATGAATCAGCACGACTCTGAGCGCGTGAGCGGTCTGCTCGATTCGTATGGTTGCCTCATGGCGCTCGATCTTGAGCATGCCGATATCGTTGTCTTCATGACATGCTGCGTGCGCGAGGCCGCCGATACTCGCCTGTACGGTCAGTGCAATTCCTGCAAAAGCCTGCCGCCTTCGCCTTCGGGCAAGCGTGTGGTTGCCGTGGGCGGCTGCATCGCGCAGCGTGATGGCGAGGGACTGCTCACCAACGTCGATAACGTCAATGTCATCTTTGGCACGCATTCTATCGCACATGTGGCCGAGCTCATTGCCGAGGCGTTCCTTGACGGCAAGCGTCATATCCGCACCAATGAGCATGAGGATACGGATGCCATGAGCATGCCGTGGCATCGAGAGACCCAGTATCACGCTTGGGTGCCCATCATGACGGGCTGCAATAATTTCTGCACCTATTGCATCGTGCCGTACGTGCGCGGTCGCGAAAAGAGCCGCCCCTTCGAGGAGATTGTCGACGAGGTGACCGGTTTGGTGCGCCAGGGCGTGCGTGAGATTACGCTGCTGGGCCAAAACGTTAACTCATATGGTCGCGATCTGTTTGGCAAGCCGCGTTTTGCCGATCTGCTGCGTGCCGTGGGCGATACGGGTGTGGAGCGCATCTTCTTTACGTCTTCGCATCCCAAGGACCTGTTGCCCGAGACCATCGACGCCATGGCCGAGACGCCTGCCGTTATGCCGCAGCTGCACTTGGCCGTCCAGTCAGGTTCGACGCGGATCCTCAAAGAGATGAATCGCCGTTATACACGTGAGGACTATTTGGGCCTGGTCGATCGCATTCGCAACCGTATGCCCGATATCGCGCTCTCGACCGACATTATCGTTGGCTTCCCAGGCGAGACTGAAGAAGACTTTGAGCAGACGCTCTCGCTTGCCGAGACGGTCCGCTATGCCCAGGCCTATACCTTCATCTACTCCAAGCGCGCTGGTACCCCGGCCGCCGAGATTGATGATCCCACACCGCACGAGGTCATCCTTGAGCGCTTTAACCGTCTGGTCAAGGTTATCGAGACGACAGCGCACGAGTACAACCAGGGTGAGCTCCATACCGTGGTGCCGGCGCTCATTGAGGGTACGAGTAAAAAGAACGATGCGGTGCTGCTGGGCAAGAGCCCCAAGAATCAGACCGTTCATGCGCCCATTCCCGAGGGATATAGCATCGACCAGCTTGTCGGTAAGATCGTTGATGTTGACGTCGACGTTGCTAAGACGTGGTATTTGTCAGGCTCCGTTGTGGGTGAGCCGCGCTAATGATTTCTCCCGGGGCAGGTCTTTCCGCCGTTGCGATCGTCGGTCCGACGGCGGTTGGTAAAAGTGACGTCGCTGACCGTTTGGCCGCTCGCCTTTCGTCTGAAGTGCTGTCGTGCGATGCGATGCAAATCTATCACGGCATGGACATCGGTACCGCAAAGATGGCGCCCGATGAGTGTACGGTGCCGCTGCGTCTCGTCGACATTGTAGAGCCGGGTGTGGCATATTCTGCTGCGCTTTATCAGGCTGACGCTCGCGCGCATGTTGAACGTCTCCTTGGTTCGGGTTGCCTGCCGGTTTTTTGCGGAGGTACGGGGCTGTATCTCAAGGCCGCCCTCGATGAGATGGACTTTCCCTCGGGTGAACTTGAGGACGATCGTCGTATGGGCTATCAGGAGCTTGCCGAGCGTATTGGCGAGGAAGAGCTGCATGCCCTGCTTGCCGAGCGCGACCCAGAATCGGCTGCTGTTATTCATCCCCATAATGTGCGCCGTGTGATTCGTGCGCTCGAGATGCATGATGATGGTATTTCCTATGCACAGCAAAAAAGTCAGTTTAGTGTTCCGCGCGAGCATTATCATGCTCTATGGTTTGGTCTGACGCGTAATCGCGAGGTGCTCTACGAGCGCATTAACCTGCGCGTCGATCTGATGTTTGAGCAGGGTCTTGTCGATGAGGTTCGCGGTCTTATGGACCAGGGGCTGGGAGATGCCCTGACTTCGATGCAGGCAATTGGCTATAAAGAGATCATTGATGCTTTCAATGGCGTGATTTCTATGGATGAGGCTCGCGAACTCATCAAGATGCGTTCGCGTCGCTATGCCAAACGTCAGCTTTCGTGGTTTAAGCGCGATGACCGTATCGTGTGGTTTGATATGGACGAGTTTACGATCGATGAGGTCGTTGAGGACATCCTGCATCGTATTGAGGCTGCCTAATGGCCCGTTTCCCCCTTGTTCCCACGGCACCCGAGCCCGAGCGTGCCATATTAGTTGGTGTTGAGTGGCGCGACAATGCATGGCCGCTCGATCGCTCGCTTGATGAGCTGGAGCGTCTTACCCACACGGCTGGTGCCCAGTGCGTGGCACGCTTGTCACAGCGTTTGGTAAAGCCGTATCCTAAATCGTTTATCGGTTCCGGTAAGGTTGAAGAGCTGTGCGGCCTGGTGCATCGCATGGATGCCGATGTCGTTATTTTTGACGACGACCTGACGCCCTCGCAGCAATCCTATTTGGAGAAAGCCGTGGGCGAGCCGGTAAAGATTATCGATCGTACGGCACTGATCTTGGATATTTTTGGCCTGCATGCTCAGACGCGTGAGGGACGCCTACAGGTACAGCTGGCACAGCTTCAATATCTGTTGCCTCGTCTGCGTGGCATGTGGAGCCATCTCGCCAAGGAACAGACGCGCGGCGGCATCGGCTCACGCTTTGGTCAGGGCGAAAGTCAGCTCGAGGTCGACCGTCGCCTCATTCGTAATAAGATCGCTGCGCTTCGTCGTGAGCTCAAGCAGGTTGAACAGCGTCGCGATGTTCAATCCAAGAGCCGCATTGAGTCACCGGCGTTTCGCGTCGCGTTAGCCGGTTATACCAATGCGGGTAAATCGTCGTTGCTCAATCGTCTGACCGGATCTACGGTGCTTTCGCAGGACAAGCTGTTTGCTACGCTCGACCCGACGACGCGTTCGTATCGCCTGCCCGGCGGTCGTGGCATGACGATTACCGATACTGTTGGCTTTATTCAAAAGCTACCGCATGGTCTCGTTGATGCCTTTAAGTCCACGCTGTCTGAGGTTCTTGGTGCCGATCTGATCCTTAAAGTTGTGGATGCCTCTGACGAGGACTACGAGCGCCAGCTCGAGGCAGTCGATCGCGTTCTTGACGAGATCGGTGCCGGCGAGCGTTTGACGCTTACGGTGTTCAATAAAATCGATCTTCTCGATAGCGTTGATCGATTGAGTTTCCGTCGTCGCTATCCCGAGGCCGTGCTGTTCTCGGCCCAGACGGGCGAGGGACTCGACGATCTCGTCGACCGTATTGCTCGCGAGGCGGCTGCCACCGATGTGTTGCTCTCCGCTGAAATCCCGTATCGCGAGGGCGCCCTCATCACGCTGGTGCATGAACAGGGAACCCTTTTGCACGAGGAATATCTTGAGGGCGGCGTTCGTATTGTTGCGAAGCTGCCGGCTCGTATCGCGCCGCGGCTCAAGCGTTATCGCACCGAGTAGACGAGCTCCAAAAAGCCCAGAATAATGGGCTGATGCAGTAGATAAAAGGGGAGTGCGTGACGTCCAAGGCTGGCGAGCTCCGGGATGGGATTGGCGTAGGCCCAGCTAGGGACGGTCTTATCGATTCCCTTCGCTATGTGTGCGGCGAAGTATCCTGCAAGATACATAAAGAAAAACGGGATGATGGGGTAGTAATCACCTGAGACAAACCCAGGGCTCGGAAATCCCAGCCACGCCAGGTAGGGGACAGGGTAGATCGTTTTGGGGATGCTCCAGGTGAGGGCAAACAACAAAAGGCATAGGGACATGCCCCATCTCGCCGATATCTTCTTAAGGACGGGATCGGTCAACGCCACGATGCCGGTACATGCGGCCATGCAGTAGATGATGCCAAAATTAACAGAATCGTCAACTGAGACAAGTGTTGTTGCCAACCAGACGACGAGTGCTGCTAAGGCGTATTTGGCGGCACGTTTGATATTGTTGCGCGAAAGGGTGCACATCCAACCCGCGATAAACAAAAATACCCAGCTGATGCTGGCGCGCCAGATGTCTTGAAAGACAGTCTGGGTAAACCAGGGCATATCCCAGTCGTACAGGTAGGCAAGATCGTAGCAAGCGTGAAAACCTGCCATTGAAATCATCGTAAGCCCGCGGACGGTATCAAAGATGGTGATGCGTTTTTGCATTACGAGAACCGGCGCATCAAGCCGACGACTTTGCCCAAGATAACGGGATTCGTTGCATAGATAGGCTCCATGGTGTCATTCTCAGGCTGCAGGCGTACGCGTCCCTGCTCCTTGTAGAACGTCTTGACGGTCGCTGAACCATCAATCATAGCCACGACAATTTCGCCGTTCATGGCACTCTTTTGTTCACGGACGATGATGTAATCGCCATTGAAGATACCGACATTGATCATTGAGCTCCCATGCACCTCAAGGATAAAGGAACCCTGATCAGTGGCGATTTCGGTCGGGATAGTAAATGTGTCTTCGATATTCTGCTCGGCCAGAATGGGAATCCCAGCCGCGACGCGACCAACGAGCGGTAGTGAGACCGTTCCGCGAGGTGCGGTGGTCTCGTCAGATTTAGAAATTGAGACAGAGGAACCGTCCTCGTTAAAGAGTTCCAGAGCGCGCGGTTTGGTGGCATCGCGCTTGAGTAGCCCGCGCGCCTCCAGGGCAGATAGATGGGCGTGCACGGTGCTGGGGGAGGAAAGGCCCACGGCAGAAGCCATCTCGCGCACGCTGGGCGGATAACCCTTCTCCTGCTGATATTCCTTGATGAAGTCGTAAATTTGCTGCTGACGCTTGGTAATTTTGCGAGCCATCAGGGCATCCTCTCTACCCATGTCAAACAAATGTTCGAATTTTGCTTGACAGGAACAACTGTTCGAAGATAATAATAACCGAACATTCGTTCTCGCGCTAGACATTTTTGTCCGCGCGGCTTGATAAAACTGTTCTCAGCAAAACACGCGAGAGGAGAACATGATGAACGCAACGAATATGGTCCAGGGAAACCTCGCCCTTAAGCTCGAGACGTCTGCAGAATACACTTTTACGGTTGTTCAGGGTGGCTGCTCCGGCTTTCAGCCTTTGACCGTAAAGCCTGCTCGCAATCAGCAGGCTGTAGCCGCGCCGGGCCGCGTTGCCCTGAAGGTTCCGACGATTGTCGCCGTTGCCGTTGCGCTTACGCTCTTCTTTGTCCTCGCTACGTCGGTCTTTAGCGCTCGTCACGCCGCGTATGCCGAGTCCGTTTCCAACGTTACCTATGAGACCATTCGCGTTCAGTCTGGTGATTCTCTTTGGTCGCTTGCCGAGGAATATCCAATCGAAGGCCTTTCCACGCAAGAGACTTCCGACATGATCCGTAACGTCAATCATCTGGAGCATGGTTCGCTCGCCGCCGGTGCGCATCTTAAGGTTCCTGCTCGTTCGTAATCATTATCGCGCTGCGCATGGTACCCTTGTTATCGTTTAAGAGGAGGTACCATGCGCTGTCCCAAATGCGGCAAGGCACATACCCGCGTCGTTGATTCCCGTATGCAGGAGTCAAATAACACCATTAAGCGTCGCCGCGAATGTTGCTCGTGTAACTATCGCTTTACAACGTTCGAACGATGCGAAGACCCAATCGAGGTCATTAAGTCGGACGGAACCAAGCAGCGGTTCGATCGCAATAAGCTGCTCGTCGGCTTGATGCGCGCCACTATCAAGCGCGATATCGACACTAAGAAGCTCAATGAGATTATCGATGACATCGAGGTCGAGCTGCGCTCTCGCACGCTGACGGCCGTTACGTCCCATGAGTTGGGTGACATGGTACTCAAGCGCTTGGCCAAGATCGACAAGGTGGCGTACATCCGCTTTGCCTCGGTCTACCGCGATTTCAAAGACGTCGATGAGTTTCTGCAAGAGCTCGACAAGCTAAGGTGATTCCATGTCCAACATTACCGTCAACATAAAGCGTCTCGACCCCACCGTCGAGCTTCCCAAATACGCCCATCCCACCGATGCCGGCTTGGATTTGCGCTCCAACGAGGACTGCATTCTGAAGCCCTTCGAACGCCGTCTGGTCTCTACTGGGCTGGCCATCGCCCTGCCCGATGGCTACGCCGGCTTCGTCCAGCCCCGAAGCGGTTTGGCCATCAAGCAGGGCCTGTCTATAGTCAATACGCCGGGCCTCATCGACGCCCACTACCGAGGAGAACTCAAGGTTATCCTCATCAACCTGGATCCCTCCAACAACATCCAAATCAACAAAGGCGACCGCATAGCCCAACTCGTCATCCAAGAAGTCCCCACGGTCAACCTCATAGAAGTAGAAGAACTAGACGAAACCGACCGAGGCAACGGAGGCTTCGGCTCCAGCGGCGTCGCTTAGTCTTTTGCTTCGTTGAACGGAGTGTCGTAATGTCCGCTCGCCCCTGGGATGCCCCTATATATCATCCCGTGCTCAAACATTCTCGCTGCGCTGCGAAACTGCGCGCGGGACGATATATAGGGGCATCCCAGGGGCGAGCTACGTTTACATGCTCGCAATCGGTTATGGCTTTCCATCTGAAGCCTAATGCTGTATTTAGAAGCTGTGTCTAACAAGTAATCCGATCTGACAAAGAGACGGCTCCTTTGTCAGATCGGATTACTTTGATTTCTTGTTTTCGAGTTTCCCTTCGCTGCTTTTAGTAGGGTAACCGATATGGCTGCTAATGCGTATGTATAGCCGTGGCGCAGGCCGCCCACACATATCGTTCCACGCGCAGTTTCGCAGCGAGCGAAGCGAAGCGAGAATGTTTGAGCATGGAATGATATGTGTGGGCGGCCTGCGCCACGGCGGACAGTCCGGTGCTAGCGGATATGCGCGGGTTTTTCGCCCCAGTAGAAGCGGCAGAAGGCTCGTTTGCGCTTTTGGGGTTTGCCTACGAGCTCCATGGTTGCGATGGCTATGTCTTCGGCTGCGTGGGGGCGGCGTAGTACTTCGCCGTTGATGAGTAGGGCTTTGAGTGATTCGGGATGATCGTGCAGATGGCGCAGGGTTACGATGAGTTCTCGTGCGGTGGTGACATGCATGCTGGCGCCCATTCCGGTGAGCATGGTGGTGTTGGCCTTTTCTTGACCATATGATTTGCCCAGCAGGATCATCGGCAGATGCGCGCATAGGCATTCGGTGACGGTGAGTCCGCCCGATTTGAGGATTGCCAGGTCGCAGCCGTGCATGAGGGCTGCCATATCGTCCACGTAGTCCAGAACCGTGACGTTTTCGAGCTTCATGGCGTCGAAGAGCGTCTTGAGTCGGGTGGCGTATTCTTTATCCTTGCCCGGTAAAAAGACAAAGTGCATGTCCTCAAAGCTGCGTAAGAAGGGGAGCGTGTGGTCCATCGCGGCGCGGAAACGCACGTATGGTTGGGGTAAACTGGCACCGGCCATCACCAATACGACGGTTTTGTCTATGGGGAGATTGAACTTGCTGAGCTCATCTTCGCGTTTGTAATCTGAATCGAAACCGGCTCGGATGGGGATGCCCGTTATGCGGATCTTTGACTCGGGAACCTTGCGCGGGCGCAGCGTTTCGGCCATAAACTCGTTGGCTACACAGAATAGGTCGGTGTCCTTGTGGGGCCAAAAGCCTTCGACTTCGTAATCGGTCGGCACACAGATGACCGGGTAATCGATACCCGTAATTACGCGGGCGCCCACGGCAACATTGGCTGCTGTGATGTGCGTTGCGACCACGGCTATAGGCCTGCGGCGACGAATATATTCGTTGAAGGCGGGGAACATAATACGCGACCATGCCGTGCCGCCACCCCAGAGAAGATGTCCCGTAAGCGTATATCGCCAGGTCAGGTCGTAAATGGGGCGTGTGGCTCCCGTAAAAGAAGCCGCGGTCTTATTGCCGTCGAATTTAATACGTCCAAAATCAAGGATATCGAGCACTTCAATTTCAATATCCTCAGGGATTCCCTTGGTGCCGCGGATAAGTTCAAATGCTTGTGCAATCGCGTTGGCGGCGGCTTTGTGGCCCGATCCAACCGATGCGTGCACAATGGTTACTAGGGGTTTTTGTGCAGGTGAAACGGTCATTTGCTCCGGTTGGGGAGTGGCTTGCATGGGCAGGGGAGCGCTATTGCTCGTCTGCATTTGATCCATCGATAACTCCCCTTCAGCTTTGTTACGCGATTTATCATTGTAGTGCATGAGTGTCATGTTCACGTAAATTTGGGTATGAGCGCAAAGAACGCCAATCTTTCGACAGGAGGTCTCTTCATGACTACCCATCAGCCGATCGATGTTGCTATTATCGGCGGCGGCCCTGCGGGCTATGCTGCAGCCATTTACGCGGCGCGCGCCAACCTAACGACGACCGTGATTGAGCAGGGCATGTCGGGAGGACAGATCGCCACAACCAATGAGGTCGAGAACTATCCGGGCATTCCGCTACTGAGCGGCGCTGAACTCGGTGAGCGATTCCAACAACATGCAGAAGGCCTAGGGGCTCAGGTTGAATGGAGCATGGTGACGGGTGTCGATTACGATGCCGGCTCCAAATTGTTTACCGTTCATCACGATGTTGGTGATACGACGGCTAGGAGTGTTATCGCTTGCATGGGTGCCACGCCGCGTCCGGCAGGTTTCGCTGGCGAGGATACGTATCGCGGTCGTGGCGTTTCGTATTGCGCGACGTGTGACGGCATGTTCTTCCGTGGCAAACAGGTCTTTGTAATCGGTGGTGGCAATTCGGCATGCGAGGAAGCTCTGTTCTTGTCAGAAATCGCCAGCAGCGTGACCATCGTTTTGCGCCGCGATCAGTTCCGTGCCCCCGATGGTGTGGTTCAAAAAGTTCTTGCAAAAGATAATATTTCAGTTAGGTACCAAACTAGTATTGTGGAGCTCTCGGGCGAAGCCATGCCAACGACGATTACCTTTAAGGACAATGCATCCGGTGAGACTCATACCGATTCATTTGAGCCCGGCTCGTTTGGTATCTTTGTCTTTACCGGGACGCAACCCCATACCGAGCTTGTTGAGCATCTAGTCGATCTGGCGCCTGATGGCGGCATTCTGACTGATGAATCCATGGCGACCCGCACGCCAGGTCTATTTGCCGCTGGCGACATCCGTTCCAAGCTTTTACGTCAGGTTGTGACCGCCGTTTCTGATGGAGCCATAGCGGCAACCAGAGCATACGCATTTCTCCACGGATAAGTACGATAATATATCTTATGTAATGTTGTTGTCTTTTAACAAAGTGGTTGGACGGTGTATCAATGTGCTGTCCAACCACTTTTACTTTCCGGTTATATAGTATGCAAAACTAGATAACCTAGAATACAATATAGCTAATGAACGGAGGATCCTTATGAACCACGCCAAACGCGTTATCCCGATGTCCGATTCGTCGGTCAGCATTAAGCCTGAGGATATTCAGCCCACTGTGCTGCCCGATGCATTTATTCAGTCCGATATCGTGCGCAAACTCAATACGTTGAGTCTGCCGCGCTATGACCAGTTGCCCAATGTGACACTCTACCGCGACCAGGTTATTGAGTATGTTGCGCTTTGGATGGAGCCGCTGTCCATTTGCGTTGAGCAGCCTATCATTACGCCATCGATGATCAATAACTACGTAAAGGTCGGCCTAGTGCCTGCTCCGGTCAAAAAGCAATATGGCCGCGAGCAGATTGCCCGCCTGATCGCTATCTGCATCTTTAAGCAGGTGCTACCTATTGCTGCGGTGCAGGCACTCTTTAACATTCAGCGTTTGAGCTACGATGCCCCGACGGCCTTTGATTATGTGGTCGATCAGCTCGAGGCATCGATTCGTGCGGCGTTTTCCGTCGAGCAGACTCCCGTGCCCGATACGGCGCATCAGGTAACGCGTGAGTCGCTGCTTGTGCGTAGCGCGGTATCGTCCTTCGTTTCGAAGGCTTACTTGATGAGCTATCTCAAGTTCAACGGGTTTAATAGCTAGCCGACGTATAAAACGGGCGGGACAAAGAGCCATCTGTCGCTTTGTCCCGCCCGTATTTTTGCTTGGTTGGACTTTATTTGCCCGAAGCTACGCCCATGCCGTAGCCGATGATGAGGCCGTGCATCTCGGCGTAATAGGAATCCAGGCCGTTGCAGGGCATGATGATGGTCTTGGAGCCGGGCCAATGCTCGACTATGCGGTCAGTGAGCGCCTGGGCTCCAGCTTCGTTCTCAACGTGATCTATGACGACCTCACCGCCCGTAAAGCCCTCGGCTTCCATAGTGTCGATGATCTTGTTGAGCATCTTCTTTTCGCCACGCGTGTGCCCGACGAGTTCGATTTTACCGGCCTCACTCGCTGTGCCCAAAATACGGATATTGAGCTTGTTGGCAATGACGCCGGCTGCCTTAGGGATACGTCCGGCTTTGGCGAGGTTTTCGTAATTGCACAAACTGAAGAGGATTTTGCTGTTCTGTTCAAGGCTATCGAAGTATGCGCAAGCATCCTCGAATGAGACATTCGGATTGCTTGCAAGATAGCGGTCGAACAGCAAGAAAATGAGGTCCATTTTGCCGCCAGCTGCGCGTGAATTGACTAGATGAATCTGTCGGTCGGGCTCCTCGGCAAGAACCATATCGCGAGCCGTGGCTGCCGCGTTGTAGCTGCCCGACACGCCCTCAGAGATCGGCATGCAGATGGTCTTGTCTGCCAATTTGAAGAGCTCGGCCCACTCCCCTACGCTGGGACAAGCGCTCGAAGAAGCGTTCGTCTCCGCCTGAACAGCGCAGTTGAGCTCATGAACATCGAGCGAAAGGTCATCGACGAATTCATGCTCCCCCACTCGAATTTTGAGGGGCGCAAATGCAAAGGTGGTATGGGGCGCGGTCGGTTGCCAATCGCGGAGGTTGCAGCTTGAATCGGAGATAAGTGCCCAGCTCATAGAGGGTCCTTTCTAATCGTTCCCATTCAATTATAGCCATCTTGCAGACCGATTGGGCCGCTATCTAGTATTCAAAACTAGATAGCGGACTGCACTAAAGGCAAAAGAATGGACCCCATGACTCAAAGCCACGAGGTCCATATCCGTTTGCTTTATCTGAATACTTAGTAGCGCACGAAAATGTAGTTGTTGTTCATGCCGGCGGCAACGGAGCTGATGATAACACCCGTGTTGTAGTCAGAAGCATGAATCATCTGACCACCACCGATGTAAATGCCGGTGTGGTACGAGTTGACTACAACGTCACCGGGCTGCGGATCGGACACACGCGTCCAGCCCATAAAGGTGCCCGTGGTGCCCAGGCGGCAATAGCGACCAGTAAGGCAATAGCTTACAAAACCAGAGCAGTCGAAGCTGTTCGGGCCAATTCCGCCCCAGGAATAGGCGCAACCAAGCTTGCTGTATGCACGCGAGACAACAGAACCGCCGTCGACGGACTGGCTCGGAGCAGAAGGCGTCGGAGCCGGAGCAGGCGTGGAGGGCTGCGGCGTCGGAGCAGGTGCCGGCGTAGGAGCCGGAGTGTTGCCGCCCTGGTTGTTGTTATTGCTGGTCTGGCCACCGTTGTTGGTGTTCTCGGTCGTACCGGCAGTCTCGTTGCTCACCGTGGCCTTCTCGGCGGTGCTGGCGTTGATGCCGGCCTGCAGCGCGGCGTTGGCCTCGGCCTCGGCGGCAAGCTCGGCCTGCAGCTGCGAATCCAGGGAGTTTACGACGTTCTGGGCTTCAGCCTGCTGGGCGTTAAGCTCGTCGACCTTCTTTTGCGTGGCGGCGACGTTCTTCTCCTGCTCGGCCTGCTTATCGGTGAGCTGCTGCTTAAGCTCCTTGACCTCTTGAATGGTCTGAGCTTGCTTATCGGAAACTTTGCCGTAGTAGAACAGACGGTTGAGCATATCGCTCAGGTCATCGACACCCGTCAGAACCTGAAGCAGGCTCAGACCGCCGGTTTTGTACTCGCCGGCGACATAGGTTGAGAGCTTAGCCTGACCATCGGCGATCTCCTGCTGCTTTTGCGTGATCTCGCCGGCAGTCTGATCGAGCGCCTGCGTCTGCGTGGCGAGCTCATCGTAAATCTGCTGAGTTTGGGTACCGATCTGCTCGAGCTTCGTACGAGCAGCGGCAAGGTCGGATGCGGTATCGGCGTAGGCAGGAGCCGCGAGGCCCAAGCCCAAAACACAAGCGAGGGTTGCCGTAGCAGCGCAGCGTGCCATGTTTTTGTGCGTGTTTGCTGTGCGCATGTAGCTTCCTTTCCAGTAACTAAGGGTAACGGCTAGTCCACCGTCACCAGGCTAAAGAGCTCCACATCGTCATCAGACGGCGTGAGCTTCTCGCGCGGGTTGAGAAACGCAAGCTCAAGGATACAACCGTAACCGATAAGCTTTGCGCCCATATCTCGCACCAGTTTACCTGTTGCCTCGACGGTTCCGCCCGTCGCGACCAAGTCGTCCAGAATCAACACGGTATCTTTAGAGCTGATAGCGTCGGCATGGATCTCAATGGAATCCGTTCCGTACTCGAGCTCGTAGCTCTGGCTCACAGTCTTGCGCGGTAGCTTGCCCGGTTTACGTGCGGGAACAAAGCCGGCGCCAAGGGCTACAGCTACCGGTACGCCAACCATAAAGCCGCGAGCCTCGGGACCCACGACCTTGGTGATTCCCATGCCGGCAAAGTGCTCGGCGAGGGCATCGGTCATGGCTTTGAGCGCCTCGGGATTGCCAAAGAGCGGCGTGATGTCTTTAAAGATGACTCCGGGCTCGGGATAGTCGGGGATGTCGACGATTTGAGATTCGAAGTCGTACATTGCATGACCTTTCAATGGGTTCCCGAAATTTCAGCAGCGGTTATTTGCCCGCGGTGGCGGTGCCGGATTGCGAAGGGGGGACGACCTTGAGCGGCTTGACGAGAGAATCCTTGTGCGAAGCCGGCGCGGCTATCTCTTCGTTTTTGGCCTTGGTGGACTCGGAGCGAGTGATTTCCTCATCGAGTGCATCGATGTCGGCGTCCTCGACCACGGCGTTGAGCGACTCAAAAACGCGGTTCTTGAGCAGCGCAGTGTGCACACCTTCCGTCAGGTCGTGAAGCTTCTTAAACGCACGCTCGAGCTTGGCGTCGCGCTCGTCATCGGAGGTATCCATTCCGAGCATGCTCACGAGCACCTGCTCAAACATCGAGGACTCGCGGTTGGCGGAAGACACGTACTGACGCAGGTTGCGCGGCTCGATATTGAAGCGTGACAGCTCGGAGCAGTAGCGGATAATCGGAAAATCGCGACCATCGACGAGCTCTCGATTCTGCGGGCTCTTGATGATGCGAATGAGGTCGTTCTCGGCGAGCGAGCGGATAAACGAAATCTCGACGCCCAGCATATCGGGAATGGTCTCGATGGGATGCAGCTTTTGCTTAGTCTCCTTGGGCTCCGTCTTGAGCGGAACATCGGACAGCAAGCCCACCTCGTAAGCGAGCGTTGACAGGTCCGTGGCGTTTTCCAAGCGCTGCTTAATCACGTTGAGCGGCATGTAGCGGGTCTTCTGCAAGTGCAGGATGACCTCCAGGCGATCAACGTCCTCCTTGGAGTACTGACGGTATCCCTTAGGCGTACGATGAGGGGTAATGAGCCCCTCATCCTCTAGAAATCTAATTTTTGAGTTCGAAAGATCGGGGTATGCGCCTCGAAGTAGGTTGACGACTTGGCCGATACTCAGATAGTTGCGTTCGGCCATGCCCTACTCACCGGTTTCGATGCGCTCCGGCGTGCTCTCGTGGTAGATGAGCGTAAACGTACCGATCTGAACGGAAGAACCGTCGTGCAGCGGGGCTGCATTGACGATGGCACCGTCGACCCAGGTGCCATTGAGCGAGCCCAAGTCCTCGATGCGAGCGCCGAGGCCCTCGCGAATAATGCGCGCGTGGCTGCGCGAAACGGTCATGTCATTGAGGAAGATGCCGTTCGCGGGATCGCGGCCGATGGTGGTCACGTCATCCTCGAGCTCAAAAGCGGCACCAGTCTGCGGACCCTTGACGATGGACAGAACGGGGGCGGTGATGCGCACGTTGGCCATGAGGTCGGGAACGGTGACGTCGCTTGAAGGCACGCGGAATACGCAGGTAGCGTCAGCAGTCTTATCATTCTGAGGCATATTGTTAACCATGTTGTCCATGACAACCCCTAACTTATCGCGGACGTGCCGCAAATAATGAACCGTACGTAATCATACCCCAACGAATCAGTCTTCGATTTCAGGGTTCAGAAAGTCGATGTCCTCGTCCTCGGGATGCGTGAGAGCCTGTTTAATGGCCACTCCGCCCTTAATGGAGTAGATGACAGCGGTGAGCATGGAGAAGATCACGCCGCCATACACGAAGAAGATGCCGAAGGGCACCGAGCTTCCGTTGAGACCCGGGAAGGCCGCGAGGGTCGAAGGTAAAAGGTGCAGGCCGTCAATAACGGGGAACCCGAGCAGCATGAGCGAGAAGCCGGTCATGAGCAGCGCAGTGGCAATTTTTCCGGGAAAGACGACATCGATGGGGCGAGGGTGATAGTGACGCACGATAAGCGTGCCGATGCCCAGATAGATGTCGCGGCCGATAATGAGCACACAGACCCAGATGGGCAGCTCTCCGCGGACCACCAGTCCCAAGACGCCGGTGAATAACAGCGCACGGTCGCAGATGGGATCCATAACCTTGCCGAGCCACGAGACCGTCTTGGTCATGCGGGCAATCTGACCGTCCATCCAGTCGGTGGAGGCGGCAACGGCGTAGATAACGATGGCGATGACGCGGTTGTTATCCGTCACAAACAGGTACAGAAATACCAGGGTGAGGATCAGGCGCGTAAAGGTGATGAAATTGGAGATCGTAAAGATCTTATTCGACGGGTAATCGGAAGTGCCGATAAGCTCCTTTTTGATCTTCTTTTTGATGCCCACAGGACTCCCCCGCTGGTTAACGACAAAACTTTTGATACTATACCCGTTCCGGCGATGTCTATCCAGCGCAGCCATAGAGAGTCCAGACATGTGGAGGGCGCTTTTGGGCGGCGGGGAATTTCGCATTCGTGTACATTAATCTCCAAACATGTCGAAATATGTCGATTTTGGTGGCTGACGTACATGTTTTGATTCGGTAATCACATCGATCGGGAACGTTGTTGCTTTAAGCAAATTAATCATGATGATTAATAACAAAAAAAGGTCAGGCACTAGGTGCCTGACCTGCAAACTTCTGGTCGGGACGACTGGATTCGAACCAGCGACCCCTTGACCCCCAGTCAAGTGCGCTACCAAGCTGCGCCACGTCCCGAAGCTTTTGTTTGTTGCTCTGCTCTCGCTCGCAACAGGGAGTATATTAACCCGAAACTTTAGACTTGTGCAAGAACTTTTTTACAAATTATGAAGTAAGTCCAAAATTGTATCTGCGAGCTGGGGTTTTGTTAGCACGGGAAGTTCTTGCGTGCCCGTTGTGCTCACAATCCAGGCCTTGTTAGTGTCGGTTCCAAAGCCCGAATCGGCGCGCGAGACATCGTTAGCGATAATGGCATCACAACCCTTGCGGGCCAATTTGCGCTGCGCGTACTCCACGACGTTATCGGTTTCGGCCGCAAAGCCGATCACGCACCGCTCTCCCTTCTGGCGCGAAAGCTCGGCCAAAATATCGACCGTCTCGACCAGCTCAACGCAATCGAGGCGCTCGTTGGCCTTTTTGAGCTTGTGGTCCGCCGGGGCCGCGGGGGTGTAGTCGGCAACAGCGGCCGCACAAATGGCCGCATCAGCCGTCTGAAAGGCGCTCAGTGCCGCCTGGAGCATCTCTGCGGCGGTCTGCACGCGTACGCACGCCACGACGCGGGGAACATCGAGCGATGTCGGTCCCAACACGAGCGTGACCGCAGCACCGCGACGAGCGGCCTCCCCCGCCAGGGCGATGCCCATCTTACCCGAAGAGCGGTTGCCAATGAAGCGCACCGGGTCGATCGGTTCGTGCGTGGGACCGGCGGTAATTACGATGCGCTTACCTGCCAGGTCCTGAGGCGCGGGGTTGAGCACCTCACAGACAGCCTCTAGGATGTCCTCGGGCTCGCTCATGCGGCCTGTGTCCACGTCGCCGCAGGCAAGGTAGCCGCTGCCGGGTCCCACCACATGCACGCCGCGGTCGCGCAGCGTGGCTATGTTGGCCTGCGTCGCCGGCGCCTTCCACATGCCGTTGTTCATGGCCGGCGCGATCACGACAGGTCGCGGCGTTGCCAGCAGCGTGGTGGAAATAAGGTTATCGGCGATGCCGTTGGCCATCTTGGCGATGATGTTGGCCGTTGCGGGCGCCACGACCACCAGATCGGGCTCTTGTGCCAGCGAAATGTGGTGGATGGGGTCAGACGGGTCGTCGAATAGTCCAACCGCGACCGGCTCATTGGTGAGCGCGCGGAAGGTGAGCGGCCCCACGAACTCCGTTGCATGCTCGCTCATAACGACCTTCACGCGGGCGCCGCGCTTTTGCAGCAGACGCACAATATTGCACGACTTATAGGCGGCGATCCCGCCGGTAATACCCAGCAGGATCGTTTTTCCCTCAAGTTGCATTGAATTTTTGGATGCCGCCGTCATCGTTAGGCTTCCTTGCTCGGGAGTACCAGGAGGCGATGGCAGTACGGGCAGTGCGCAATCTCACTACCGTCGTGGTTCAGGTCGCTCATGGACGATGCCTGCAGCGCGGTGTGGCAGACCGTGGGGATGTTGCCCTGGATGGTTTCGACGGCCAGGCCGCGGAACTGCTTGAGCAGGCGCTCGTAGTCGGTGAGCACGTCGGTCGGCAGCGTGGCGGCAAGCGCGGTGCGTTCCTTAGTGGCGGCTTCGATCTGAGCCTGGAGGTCGGCGGCCTTGGCGCGGGCGGCCTTGGTGTCGGCCTTCACGCCCTCCTCGAACTTTGCGATGATGGCCTGCGCGCGGGTCTCGCGGTCGAGCGCCTCCTTGTGGGCGATGACGACGTCCTTGCGGGTATGCTCGATCTTGTCCAGACGCTTGGCCAGGGTGGCGAGCTCGTTTTCCAGATCCTGAACCTCGCGGTAGTCGGAGCCGTCGACGTGGCGCTTCTTGGCGGCCTCGATGGCGTTGTTGGTCTGGATCTCGGTGGTGTTGAGATCGTCGAGCTCAATGTCCAGGTCCTTGCGCTGGGCGTAGAGCTTGGTCATCTCGGCCTTGAGTTTCACATAGGTCTTGCGCTTGGAAGCGAGCTCATTGAGCTCCGGCATATTGGCAAGTTCGCTCTTGTTGCGGGCGAGCTCCAAATCGATCTGTTGCAGCTTGAGTAGCGTAGCGCCGGCGCTCATAGGTTCTCTCCTTTTGTCACAGTCCACCATTGGCAAGGGTTCAGTATTTTAATCGCATGACGGGGGTCGACCCCGGCGTCAACTGCAGAGTTCATCAATATATCAACGAACGGCTCCTCGGAGCGGTCGTGGCCGAGCAAGATCACCGGCAGCCCGCGCAAGGCAAGGTCTTGCGCCACGTGGTACCCCGCCTCGCCTGTCACGACAACATCAGCGCCCGCGGTGATGGCGAGCTCTCCGAAGTCGCCCAGGGAGCCGCCCAAAATGGCGACGGTCCGACACGGGTGATCAACCTCGCCCCACACGCGGGGGTCGCTGCCAAACGCCGTGGCAGCACGGGTGGCAAGATTGCGCAGCGTGCACGGGTCACTGAGCGTTGTAAGCGCGCCCAGGCCGGTGGCCTCGGGGTCGTCCACGTGCTCCAGTGAGCTCACGGGTGCGGCACCCAGCAGCTTGCTCAGGCAGACACGGGCTTTGTGCGAGCGGTCCAGGTTGGTGTGGAGCGATATGATGCTCACGCCGCAACGCGCTGCCTCGTAGAGCGCCGCGCTGCATTGGGGGCGTGCGGAATCCGCCGGACAAAAGGCCTCGGGCGCCTTGATGTATATGGGATGATGCGTCAGCAGCACGTTGGCACCGGCTTCTTGTGCGCGTCGAACATTAGCTTCGGTCGCATCGAGCGCACAGGCAACGCCGGTAATCTCGGCAGCGGGATCTCCCACGGAGAGCCCTACATGATCCCAACCCTCGGCGTTCGCTTTGGGATAGCGTGCCAGCAGCGCGTGCTCAAACTCGGCGACAATCATGCGGCACCCACGATCGTGAGCAGCGTCTGAGCGAAATCATCCAGATCGTCCGGATTCACGCGGTCATCAAACGAGATGCGCAGTGACCCCAATGCCTGTTCGCGACCAATGCCCATGGCGCTGAGCACGTGGCTCGGGTCCATGCTGCCGCTCGAGCAAGCCGATCCGGCTGAAACCTCAAAGCCGGCGGCATCGAGCTTGATGATGAGCTCCTCGGAGTCCATGCCGTCGACGTAGATCGAAACCATACCTGGCAGACGATCGGCCTGCGCGTAGTCGCCCATCGTGGCGTGAATGCGAGGATGGGCCGTAAGCGTGGCATAGAGCTTATCGGACAGGGCCTGCAGCGTCGCGCGCTCCCGGCCCACATTCGGCAGCAACACGGAAGAGGCAGCGGCAAAAGCCAGCTGCGTGCGCAGGTCCTGCGTACCGGCGCGACGGCCGGCTTCCTGTCCACCGCCAAAGATTCGGGGGCGCAGCGGCGTGCGGTTCTTAAGGTAGAGCGCGCCGGATGCCACGGGGCCGCCGATCTTGTGCGCGGCAACGGTCATGGCGTCAACTCCCAGCTCGGTGACATCGAGCGGAATGTGCAGATACCCCTGGATGGCATCGGTGTGGAACAGGGCGCCCACGGTATGCGCGGCCGCGGCAAGCTCGCGGATGGGCTGCACCACGCCGGTCTCGTTGTTGGCAACCATAATGCTCACGAGCGCCACGTCGTCGCCGAGCAAGTCGCTCAGCGCGGCGGGCTCAATGTAGCCCGAGCGGCAGGGCTGCACCAGGCTGACGGTAAAGCCGGCGGCGCGCAGCAGCGGCAGGTTGTCCAGAATCGAATCGTGCTCGATGGCCGAAACGATTACACGATCGCGCTTGCGATCGCGCTGACGGGCGCCCTCGGCAAGACCGAGCAGCGCCAGCTGGTTGGCTTCGGTGCCGCCGTTGGTCAGTACAATCTCGGACGGGCGGACGCGTGCGCCAAAGCTGCGGGCGATCTCGCGACGTGCAACCTCCAGACGCGCGGCAGCCTTGCGGCCGAGAGAGTGCAGCGAGTTGGGGTTGACACCGGCAAGCTCGCTGTCGTCGTACTCGCGCTGCGCAAGGAGCGCCTCGGCGCGCATGGGCGTCGAGGCGGCATAGTCAAGATTCACGGGTATGCGGTTTTGACCTGCGGTCATAAGGGTTTATGCCTCCTGTGCGGCCTCGTTGCCCAGCTTCTGCAGCAGCGCAACCTCAGCGGCGGGATCTTTGGACTTAAATACGGCTGAGCCGGCTACGAGCACGTTGGCGCCGGCCTTGACGACCTCGGCAATGTTCTTGGAAGAGATGCCGCCGTCGACCTCGATCATGGGCGACACGCCGTGGCGCTCGCACATGGCCTTGAGCTCGTGGAGCTTTGCGATGGTGCCCGGGATAAAGCTCTGGCCGCCAAAGCCAGGGTTCACGCTCATCAGCAGCACCATATCGACGACGTCGATGATGCTCTCGAGTACGCACACGGGGGTGGCTGGGTTGAGCACCACGCCGGCCTTGACGCCGCGCTGCTGCAGATGCGTGAGCGTGCGGTGCAGGTGCGTGGAGGCCTCGAAGTGCACGGTGATCATATCGGCACCGGCGTCGGCGTACCAATCGACCGTTTCGTCGGGGTTCGACACCATTAGGTGCGCGTCGACCGGTACATCGGTGGAGCGCTTGACGGCCTTGAGGATGTCAACGCCAAAGGTGAGGTTGCCGGTAAAGTGACCGTCCATAACGTCGAAGTGCACGTAGTCGGCGCCGGCGATTTTGTCGAGCTCGCCCTTGAGGTTGGCCATGTCGGCCGAAAGGACGGACGGAGCGATTTTAATGGAACCCATGGTAGAAGCCTTTCTGCGTTAGTCGGTGAGTCCGTAGAACTCTTGAGAAGGGACGCGATCGGTAAGAATCTCGAGCGCCCTATCCAAAGTAACACCGTTGTAGAGCGTTTGCTCCACGGCAAAGGTGAGCGGAATGTCTACGCCCAGTGAACGGGCGAGCTCGCTGACGCTGCGGGCCGCGACGGCGCCCTCGACCACCATATGCGTGCGCGTCTGATACTCGTCGAGCGACACGCCGTGGGCAAACTCGTAGCCAAAGGTGCGGTTGCGCGAATGCTCCGAGGTGCAGGTGGCAATGAGGTCGCCCATGCCGGCAAGTCCCATGCAGGTCATAGCTTGACCGCCGCGGGCGTGCACCAGACGGCTGATCTCGGCTAGGCCGCGCGTCATGATGAGGGCGAGCGTGTTGTCGCCCGCGCCGGTGCCGGCGGAGATGCCGCACACGATGGCGATAACGTTCTTCATGGCGCCGCAGACCTCGACACCGGTCATGTCTTGCGACAGATAGATACGGAAGGCCGTGGACAGGAGCAGGTCCTTAAAGGTCTCCCCTATCTGCGGATCTTTGCTGGCGATGACGGCGGCAGATAGTCCGCCGCGGCAGATCTCCTCGGCATGGTTGGGGCCCGAGAGCGCCGCAACACGTGCCTCGTTGCCGATCTCGCTGGCGATGACCTCGCTCATGAGCAGGCCGGACTCGGGCTCAATGCCCTTGGTGAGGCAGAGTACCGGAGTATCGGCGGCGATAAAGGGCGCGGCCTGGTGGCACACACTGCGTAGGTGCGTCGAAGGAACGGCAAAGATGATGGCCTCGGCGCCGTCGAGCGCCTGGGTCAGCTCCGTCGTGGCGAAGACGTTGCAGGGCAGCTCGTAGCCCACAAGGTAGCGGGGGTTGCGGTGCTCGCCATTGATGCCGGCGGCCGTCTGCTCGCTGTGGGCCCACATGGTCACGCGCTCGGCTCGCGCTGCAGCAAGGCCCGCGACGGCGGTTCCCCAGGAGCCGGAGCCAATCAGCGCAACATTCATGGCTCTCTCCTACTTATCGTCGGGCTCGGTGACGCGCTTGGTAAACGAGAGCTTGGACTCCTTACCCGTCATGAGCTTTTTGATGTTCGCACGATGGGCCCACACCACAGTAATGCCGATCAGCGCCATGCAAAACTTAAGTCCGAGGCTGCTGTACGGAAAGACCGCGCAGGCAGCGATGGGAAGACCGATGGCGGCGGCAAGCGAGCCCACCGACACAAACTTGGTGATGGCAACGGCCACGATAAACATGCCCAGCAGCGACAGGCCAATGGGCCAGTACCAGGCAAGAATCACGCCCAGGCCCACGGCGATACCCTTGCCGCCGTGGAAGTTAAGGTAGGGCGAGAAGATGTGTCCCCACACGGCAGCCAGGCAAATGACGCCGAGCATCCAGTCGCCGGCGGCACCGGGAGCCATGATGCTCACGGGGAAGCCATAGCCCACGCTCGCGATGAGCGGACGGGCGATAAGGACGCAGGTGGCGCCCTTAAGGCAGTCGAGCAGCAGCGTGAGCGCGGCCACCTTGGGGCCGGCCACGCGCAGGGCGTTGGTGGTGCCGATGTTGCCGGAGCCCGCCTTGCGAATGTCTGTGTGGTTGAACACGCGGCCCAGGATCAGGCCAAACGGAATAGCCCCGATAAAGAACGAGACTACGGCGCAGATGGCGGTCAGCAGGATCGGATTAAGCATCCTTTTGCTCCTTCTTCCTAAAGAAGAGTCGAATGGGCGTGCCGGCGAAGTCGAAGGTCGAGCGCATACGGTTCTCCACGTAGCGCTGGTAGGTGTCGTTGACCAGGTCGCTGTGGTTGACGAAGAACGTGAACGTCGGCGGGTTGACGCCCGTCTGGGTCACGTAGTGCATGCGCAGGCGGCGCTTGCCGTCCACCACGGTGTGGCCAAACTCGCGCAGGTCGGTGAGGAACGTGTTGAGGCGCGAGGTACTGATCTTTTGCGAACGCGCCTTTTCGGCGGCATCGACCATCGCCCAGATCTTCTCGACGCTGCGACCGGTCAGGGCCGAGATACGCAGGTACTGAGCCCAGGGAGCCATGACGCCTAGACGGCGGTCGACGGTCTCCATGCAGGCCTCGCGCTTGCGGTCGTCGTCGAGCAGGTCCCACTTGTTGAGCAGCACCACGATGGCGCAGCCGCGCTCGATGGCCAAGCCCATGACCTTCTGGTCCTGCTCGGTAACACCCACGGAGGCGTCGACGACGAGCAGCGCCACGTCGGCGCGGTCGATGGCACGCAGGCCGCGGACCATGGAGTAGTACTCGATGTTCTCGTACACGGTGCTCTTCTTGCGAATTCCCGCGGTATCGACCATGCGGTAGTGCTTGCCGTTGCGCTCGACGACGGTATCGATGGCGTCGCGCGTGGTGCCGGCGATGTTCGACACGATGGAGCGGTCGGCACCCAGGATGCGGTTGAACAGCGACGACTTGCCGGCGTTGGGGCGGCCGATGATGGCCACGTTGAGCGCATCGGGGAACTCGTCGGCGACCTCGTCCTCTTCCTCCGGAAGCAGGGCCACGATGTCGTCGAGCAGGTCGCCCGTGCCGTGGCCGTGCAGGGCCGAGAGCGGCGTGGGCTCACCGATGCCGAGCGAATAGAACTCCCAGATGTTGTCGTTTTCGCGATCGGGGTTGTCGAGCTTGTTCACCAGCAGAAAGACCGGCTTGTCGGAGCGCTTGAGCATGCGGGCGACCGACTCGTCCTCCTCGGTGACGCCGGTGCGGCCGTCGACCACAAACAGGATGACGGCGGCTTCCTCGGCGGCGGCGAGCGCCTGGTCGCGAATGGACGTGGCAAAGACGTCGTCGCTCTTGAGCGGCTCGATACCGCCCGTGTCGACGATGGTGAACTCGCGGCCGTTCCAATCGGCCGTGTGATAAGAGCGGTCGCGCGTGACGCCGCGGGACTCGTGGACGATGGCGTCCGAGGTCTGGGCCAGGCGGTTAACGAGCGTGGACTTGCCCACGTTGGGGCGTCCGACGACGGCGACGATAGGTTTCATCTGCACTCCTTTAATGGGTAGGGTCAGTGGAATTAGTAGAGTCGGCAGGCACAATGCCAAGGATGTGCTCCAGGGGATCGAGCAGCTCATGCGGCATGGTCGACACCACATGAACCTCGGCGCCGCGACTGGTAAGGCTTGCGAGTAAATCGTCACGATGATACTCGTCAAGCGTCATGCCGTCAGCGTTGAACATGAGCTTAGGCACAAAGAGCATAACCCCCGACAGGTCTTGCGGCAGCTGCTCCAGGATGTCGCTTGCGACGATGAGGCCGGTCACGTCCACGTTGCCGCCAAAGTAGCGGTTTTTGATGGCCGTGACGGTACCGGCTAGGCCCTGCGGCGATTCCACAAAACGTGCCACCGTATCGCGCGCGCTGGCGCCCGAGAGGCACAGCAGGCGCTGGCCACGGGCGGCGATTGACTCGCGAACGCGGCGCAGACGCCCGGCATCGGCGGCGAGCACGTTGTCTGTCTCGTCCAGATACGAGCGGATCATGCCGATGCCGTCGTAGTACTGCGGGTAGCCGTCGTAGAAATCGGCCTCGGGCGGCTCGATGCCGGCGTCCAGATAAAACTCGTCGCTCATCTGAAAGGTGTGGCGGCCAAAGCGCTCGAAGGCACGGTCTTGGAAGGGCCGGATCATGGCGATGGTCTCGCGCGCCAGCTCGGGCTTGTCGCTGTAGGACCAGCTAAAGCGGTTCTGATGCTTGGTAAAACCGAGCGGTACAATGCCCAGGCTGGTGATCTGCTCATGTTCCTCGCAGAAGCGCAGGGTCTTTTGCAGTTCCTCGCCGTCGTTCATGCCGGGGCACAGTACGATCTGCGCGTGAATCTCGATGCCGGCGGCCATGATGGCCTCGAGTACGTCCATGCCGCGCTGGGCGTTGCGGCCCATCATGCGGCGGCGGACGTCGGGGCTCACGGCGTGGACCGACACGTTCATAGGGCTCATGTTGCGGTCGATGACGTTTTGCACGTCCTCGTCGGAAAGGTTCGTGAGCGTGACGAAGTTGCCCTGCAAAAAGCTCAGGCGGTAGTCGTCGTCGCGAATATAGAGCGTAGAGCGGCCACCCTTGGGCAGCATCGTCATAAAGCAGAACACGCAGGCGTTTACACAGGTACGCATGCCGTCAAAGATGGGGCCATCGAACTCCAGACCCCAGTCCTCGCCGGGAAAGCGATCGAGCTCAACGGGGGTGACGCTGTTGTCGCGCGGGTCGAATACCTCGAGGTCGACGGTGTCGTCGTCGGCCTCCCAGAGCCACACGATCATATCGGTCAGCTGCTCGCCGTTGACCGTAAGCACGCGCATGCCCGGCTCGATACCCACATCCCATGCGGGCGACTCGGGACGCACGTTCTTAACGAGCGCACCCTCACCCGGCTCGGGGTCGCGGCTGCGCCCGTAATCGGCCACCTCGGCGGCGTATGCGGGTACGGTCTGGTCCATGATTAGCGGCAAAGCTCCTTGATGCGCGCGACGGCGCGCTCGATGTGTTCTTGCGGGGTGGAGGCTCCGGCGGTGATACCGATGTGGTGAGCGTCGGTAAACCACGCGGCCTGGAGCTCGGAAGCTTCCTCGATATGATACGTGCGCTCGCAGGCGTCTGCGCAAATCTGCGCCAGGCGGCGGGTGTTGCCCGAGTTCTTGCCGCCCACCACGACCATGCAGTCGCAGCGGTTGGCAAGTGTGGCTGCTGCCTGTTGACGCTCACTCGTGGCGGCACAGATGGTGTTGATCACACGCAGCTCCTGCACGCGCGGGGTTATGGCGGCCACGACCCCGGCGAGGTTCTGCGCGGTCTGGGTGGTCTGCACGACGAGGCCTACCTTGCCCTTGAGCGGCAGCGCGTCCGCATCGGCAGCGCAACTCACGACCTGCGCGTTATCACCAGCGTGGCCCAGGATGCCCTCCACCTCGGGATGGCCCGGCTCGCCCACGACAAGTACGCGATAGCCCTCGCGCACCAGCCGCTCGGCGGCCACGTGGACCTTCTTGACGTAAGGGCAGGTGGCGTCGACGACGTTAAGGCTACGCTTGCGGGCAGCATCGATCACCTGCGGCACCACGCCGTGGGCGCGGATGATCACGGTGCCCGACGCTGCGTCGTCCAGGGTTTCGGCCAAGCCAACGCCTACCTCATCAAGCTCGCGCACCACGATGGGGTTATGGATGAGCGGACCCAAGGTGTGAACTTGAGCGCACTCCCCTGCCTGCGGTGCGGCGGCCAGCGCCATATCGAGCGCACGCTGTACGCCGTAGCAAGTGCCGGCGTGGGCGGCGATCTCGATGGTAGACGCGGTTACCTGGTCGGACGCAGTCTCGGCGGTGTTCGTCACGTTCTCGCTCATTGCTAGAACCTACCCGGATGCTCGGCGCACAACTCGTCTCGCATGGCGTAGACGCGGTTCATGGCTTCGGACTCAAACCATTCCAGGCGCTCCGTGCGCTTAAGCCCGGCCGGTGCGTCGAAAAGCGAGACGGCCTTGCCGGCGCGGATCCAGCACTTCTTGGGACGCATGATCTTTTTGCCCGCGGGCGTGATGTCGGACCAACCGCAGATGGCGAGCGGGTTCACAGGTGCCTTGCCCATCTGAGCGATGAGCGCAAAACCGCCGTGGACCTCGGGCTTGATTTCGCGCGAGCGGATGCGCGTGCCCTCGGGGAAGATCAGAACGTCCTCGCCGCGCTGCAGCGCATGCTGGGCGGCGCGCAGGCACTTCATATCGGCAGTACCACGCTCCACGGGGATGCCGCCAACGCGGCTAAAGGCCCAGCGCACAATCTTGCTCTTGGCGAACTCGGACTTAAAGATGGGGCGAATGCGGCGCCCCCCAAAGAACAGCGCCGTCTCCACGGCCAAGAGCTCGGCCATCGAGGTGTGGTTGCAGATGACCACGCTGCCTCGGCCTTCCTGGCGCTCAAACAGCAGATCGGCATCCTCTACCTTCCAGCGCCACATGAGCTTGGAGAAAGCCCAAAGGATTGCCATGACCACGACGACGGTGCCGCGGATGAGCGCCGGGAACTCTGCATAAGGAGCGTTGTAATAATCCTCGGGCGTCTGCTTAAACAGGCGCATGGCCTACCTCCTCTGGTTGATGAGGTCCTCGATTATTGAGACGACCTCATCGATGGTGTGGGCGGTGGAGTCGACGTGCACGGCGTCCTCGGCGGGCAAGAGCGGGGCGACCTCGCGGCTGCTGTCGAGCTTGTCGCGCTGCTTAAGGGCGTCGAGGGTCTCGTCGACCTCGGCCTCGAGCTGCTCGGACGTGAGCGGCTGGGCGTCGTTTTGGTGACGCTGCAGCACGCGGCGGCGGGCGCGCTCGCGCGGGTCGGCGGTCAGGAAGACCTTGACCTGCGCGTTAGGGAACACGACGGTTCCGATGTCGCGACCCTCGGCCACGATATCGCGGTCCTCGGCGGCACGGCGCTGATGGATGAGCATGGCGGCGCGCACGCCCGGGTAGGCCGAGACCTTGGACACGTTGGCGTCAACCTGCGGGGTACGAATGGCGGCCGATGCGTCCGCGCCGTCGATGGTCAGGCGCGTGTCCTCGCCGGTACCGTTGGTAAAGCGGATTTGGATCTGCTCGGCGAGGGCATCGATGGCTGCCTCGTCGTCCAGGTCGATGCCGCGGTCGAGCGCGGCGAAGGTGACGGCGCGATACATGGCGCCCGTGTCGAGCTTGTTAAAGCCAAGCTGACGGGCGATCTCCTTGGCGATGGTGGACTTGCCGGAACCGGCGGGGCCGTCGATGGCGACGATCATGCAATGCTTCCTTTCGATGGGTGACGTGCTGGTATGGTTCGCGGGCGTTGGGGCGCGGCGGGTTGCCTAGCCCGTGTAGCGCTCGCGGTAGGTGTTGCGCTTGGGTGCGGAGCCGTGGCTGCCGTGGCTGCCGTGGTGACGCGTGCGGCTGGCGGGCGTGTCTTGGGGCTTGCCGCCGCGCATGGCGCTGGCCTGCTTGGGAGGGATGCCACCGCTTTTGAGGATCTGCACCTCGCGGTCGGTGAGCTCGCGCCACGAGCCCTTGGCCACGCCCTCGAGCTCAAGGCCGGCAAAGTTGCAGCGATGCAGACGGAGTACCGGATGGTGAATCTTGCTCAGCATGCGCTTGACCTGGTTCTTGCGGCCCTCGCGGATGATGACCTCCACGGCGGTAGTGCCGGGCTTGATACCTTGCGGAGCCACGGCCTCGGCCTCGCGCGCGTTGATGACTCGGCAGATTGCTGGCTGGCATAGGCCGTCGTCGAGCTCGATGCCACGGCGGAGCGGTTCTAGATCGCGGTCGGTCAGCTGCCCGTCCACGAGTGCCTGGTAGGTCTTGTAGACGTGCTTGCTGGGGTGCAGCAGGTCCTGCGACAGGTCGCCATCGGTGGTAAAGAGCAAAAGGCCTGTGGTGTCGCGGTCCAGGCGGCCCACCGGGAAAAGTCCCGGAAAGCGGTCGCGGGGGACCAGGTCGGCCACGCAAGGGCGCTCCTGCGGGTCGCTCATGGTGGTGAGGTAGCCGGTCGGCTTGTAGAGCATCAGGTACACGGCGCCCTGGTTGAGCTTGACGGGCATACCGTCGACCTCGATATGGTCGCGGTCGACATCGACCTTGGTGCCCAGCTCGGTCGCGACCAGCCCGTTGACGGTCACGCGGCCGGCGGTCATTAGGTCCTCCGAGCCTCGGCGGCTCGCCACGCCCGCGCGCGCCAAAAAGCGCTGCAGGCGCATGGTGTGCGGATAGACGGGCTGGGCGTCGGTTGCGGGTGCTGCGTTGCCCATGGCGCGCGTCTCCCCTGTTTCACTATTCCTCGTCATGCAAATCCTCCGAGGTCGCGTCGACGTCCAGGGTGCCCTCATCTTCGACTGCCTCAACATCTTCAACATCGGTATCGAGCAGTTCACGCTCTTCGTCCAGGTCCTCGGCCTGCTCCTCGAGCGTGGACTGAATACTGCGGCCGCTCAGACGCTCGCGGATAAACTGGCGCGACTGCTCGTCGGGGGCAAACTGCTCCAGGTCGGGCAGGTCGCGGGTGGAGCGCAGGCCGAACTTTTCCAAGAAGGCGTTGGTCGTGCCATAAATGATGGCCTGACCGCGCTGGGGGTCACGGCCGAGCTCGCGCACCAGACCCTTGTCCACGAGCGACGCGATGACGCCGTCTGAGTTGACGCCGCGGATGCCCTTGATCACCTCGCGCGTTACGGGCTGGTGGTATGCGATGACGGCCAGGGTTTCGAGCGCCGCCTGGGACAGCTTTTGCGTGTCCCAGCTCAACACATAGGCCTCGACCACGTTGTGGTAGGCGGGGTGCGTGAACAGGCGCCAACCGCCGGCGACCTCGCGCAGCTGAAAGCCGCGGTTGGCCTCCTCGTACTCAACCTTGAGCTCGGCGAGCAGCGACGCGCACTCTCCGGGGGCGATATCGAGCGCACCGGCCAGCGCGGGCGCACTCACCGGGTCGCTCGACACCAGCAGCAGCGCCTCGAGGGCGCCTTTGAGGCTGTTTACCTCTAGCGTGGAAAGGGTTGACATGGTTGCCGCTCCTATTCGGTGAGCTCGGGGCCCTCGCCAGGCACGTATGCCTCGGCACCCTCGACGCGGTTGATTTGAATGGTTCCAAAGATCTCGTCCTGGCTCAGCGTGAGCGAGCCACGCTTGGCGAGCTCCAGCATAGCCAGGAAGGTGACGACGAGCTGCTCGGTGGTGGCGTCGCCGTCCAGCAGCTCGCGGAAGGTGCAGGTTTGGTGCGCCATGGTAAAGCGGTCGACGGAGGCCACGGTCAGGTCGAGCGGTACGCGATGCGGCGCCACGTGCTCGGCTTCCAGTAGAAAGGTCTGACGTTTACCGTCCAGGTCGGCACAAATGACGGCCAGGCCGCGCAGGGTGATGCCAGCCAGGTAGTCGGGCATTAGGCCCAAGAACTCGGGATCGGGGCCGGCCACACGCGGGTGCATGCGGCTTTCGGCCTGCATGCGGGCACCGAGGGCCGCAGCCGCGCCTTTAAACTGCTTGTAGGCAATCAGGCGCTGGATCAGGACCTCGCGCAAGGCGTCGCCGTCGAGCGTGCTGAGCTCCTCGAGGTCTTCGTCGAACTCGTCATCGTCGTCAGCTTTGCGCGGGGCCTCCTGCGGCACCAGAGAGGCAGCCTTGATGTCCAAAAGGGTTGCCGCGACCAGCAAAAAGTCGCTCGCCACGTCCAGGTCCAGCGCCTCGATGCGCTCGGCCTCGGCCAGGTATTGCTCGGCCACCTCGCTGATTGAGATGGCACCGATATCAACTTTTTGGCGGGTTACCAGCTGCAGCAGCAGGTCGAACGGTCCGCTGTAGACCTGCGTCGACACGCGATACGACATCTTCGACCTCCTTTGACGGCGCCTTCGCGGCGCGGTTTGGGTGCATGTTACGACCGTTTTGCACGGTCGACCTGTAAGTTTACCTTAGATGCCGGCGATTGCGAAGTTAAGCAGCTGCTCAGCGAGCGGATACACGGTAACGTCGAAATAGCGACCGATCACGTCGATGCCGGTCCACATGGGCAGTAGGTACAGTACCAGGATGAGGATGGGCATAGCGTATTGCTGCAGACGGTAATAGTTGTTGAGTGCCTTGCCCTTGAGGAAGGGCACGATGATCGACGAGCCATCGAGCGGTGGAATCGGGATGAGGTTGAAGAACGCGAGCGACAAGTTGACCACGATAAACGTGGCGCCGAAGTTCATGATCTGTGACGCCAGGGCAAAGGGCATGCTGGTGTAGAGGCTGCCGTACATTGCGTGCATGAGGGAGGCCGCGAGGCACGCGAGTGCGATATTCGATGCAGGGCCGGCAACGCTCACCAGGACCTCGTCGCGCTTGGGGTGCGTGAGGTTGTTGAGGTAGACGGGCACGGGCTTGGCAAAGGCGAATACCGGGCCGCCGGCCGCGAGCATAAGCAGCGGCAGAAGAATGGTGCCAAACGGGTCGATATGGTTGAGCGGGTTGAGCGAGACGCGGCCGCGCGAACGGGCCGTCTTGTCGCCGAGCGCCCAGGCTGCGGCGGCGTGCGCACTCTCGTGGATGACGATGCCAACGATGACGGCGACAGCGCTCGCGAGCAGGTTCATGAGGTAGCTGCTGGACATGTCACTCCCCTAGCGGACGCGGCGCGAGGCGCGCGTGAGCAGGTGGTCAATCACAAACAGGATCACGGCGACGATGGCGTAATCCAGGCGGAACACGCCACCAAAAGGCGATGTGATGACGCCGTAGCCGGCGATGGCGCTCGGCAACGCACGCGAAAGCTCAACGACAAAGCCCACGATCTGCAACTTGGCGGTGAGGCCGCTAAAGCACAGCAGCACGGTCATCGCGCTCATAAAGATGCCGCAGATGCGACAGGCGATGGCGATGATGCTCATCGCCACGGCAGCGGCTTTACGAGAGTTCACGCGCGGTCTCCTCTTCGATTTGGGTGGAAAGCTCCAGCCATTCGTCCTCAAGTTTGGGCAGCTCTTGCTTTAGGCCGTTATATTCCCCCAGCGCGGCGTTGAACTTGTCCTGATCGGCATAAAGCTCTTCGCTTGCCATCAATTCCATAAGCTCGTCATAGCGGGCGCGCTTTCTGTCGAGTTCGGCCTCGATCTTCTTGAGCTGGTTGCGCACGCCCTTGAGCTTTTTGTTGAGAGCGGCGCGGGCCTGGGCCTCGGCGCGCTTTTGCTCCTTGGTCTTTTTGCCCTCGGCCGGCTTGGGTGCTGCGGCGGGGCTGCTGGTCTGGGCGGCGTTGGCTTTGGTTGCCTTGGCTGCGGCCGGTGTACTCTCCCCTGCCGCCTCAGCGGCAGCGCGGGCAGCGAGGTCCTCGCGCTTGTAGAGGTAGTAGTCGTAGTCGCCGTCGTAGACCGTGACCTTGCCGTCGCGGATGTCGATGATGCGGTTGGCCACGGCACGTACCAGGTGCTCGTCGTGGCTGATCAGTACGATGGTGCCGGGGAAGTTTTGCAGGGCGTTCTCGAGCATGTCCACCGAATCGATATCCAGATGGTTGGTGGGCTCGTCCAGGCATAGGAGCGCCTCGGGGGCCACGAGCATCTTGGCCAGGGCCAGGCGCGCCTTTTCGCCACCGGAGAGAACGCGGACCTGCTTCTCGATGGAATCGTTGTCGCTAAACAGGAAGGCGCCCAGCAGGCTGCGCTGCTGCGGCACGGTCCACTTGGGCGTGACGGTGTCGATCTCTTGCAGGACGGTGTTCGATTCAGTCATGCCCTCGAGCGCGTGCTGGGCGTAATAGGCTACGCCCACGTTGGTGCCCAGGTCGCGGGTGCCGGTGGTGGGCGGCTCCAAGCCGGCAAGGATCTTCATGAGGGTGGACTTGCCGGCGCCGTTGGGGCCGACGAGCGCCACATGCTCGCCGCGGTAGAGTTTGAGGTCGATGCCGCTGTAGATGTGCTTGTCGCCGTAGGACTTGGATACACCCTCGAGGCCCACGACCATGTCGCCGGAGCGCGGCGGGTCGGGGAACTTAAAGTCGATGTGCTTGTGGCCCTCGGGCAGGATGACGAGCTCCTTTTTGATCTGCTCGATCTTGCGGATGCGCTCCTGCGCCTGGGCGGCCTTGGTGGGCTTATAGCGGAACTTGTCGACGAAGACCTGCATATGGGCGATATCGCGCTCCTGGGCGGCGCGCTTGGCGCGCATCTGCTCCAGGTTGTCTTCGCGCTGCTTGAGGTAGCTGCTGTAGTTACCGGTGTAGGTGGTCACGTGGCGGTTTTCGAGGGCGGCGACGTGGTCGACGCAGGCGTCCATGAAGGCGCGGTCGTGACTGACGATGAGGACGGCGCCGTCGTAGTTGGCGATAAAGCCGCGCAGCCACTGGACGCTCTCGAGGTCCAGGTGGTTGGTGGGCTCGTCCAGAAGCAGCAAGTCGGGATGGCGCAGGAAGAGCTTGGCGAGCGCGATGCGCATCTGCCAGCCGCCCGAGAACTCGGAGCACGGGCGCTCAAAGTCGGTGACCTTAAAGCCCAGACCGGACAGGATCTTGCGGGCGTTGCTCTCGAGCTCGTAGCCGCCCAGATGCTCAAAGCGGTCCTGGACCTGGCCGTACTCGTTGAGGAGTGCGTCGACGTCCTTTCCCTGTTCGGAGAGCTCGGTGATTTGGGCCTGCAGCTCGTTGGCGCGCTCGCCCATGCGGCGGATTTCCTTGGCAGCGGCCATGACCTCGGCGAGGATGGTGGTGTCCTTGTGCTCGAGGTTGGTTTCCTGCTCTAGGTAGCCTACCTGGCAGTCCTTGGCATACTGGACCTGGCCTGCGTCGGGGCTGTCGATGCCCATGATGATTTTGAGCATGGTGGTTTTGCCGGCGCCGTTGGGGCCCACGAGCGCGAAGCGCTCGCCGGGGTTGATCTGGAAGGACGCGCCGCTAAAGAGGACGCGCGCGCCGAAGCTTTTTTCGATCTTGTCGACCAGGAGGATCATGGTGCCGCCTTTGACCTTGTGTGCCTATATGAAAAAAGGCCCCAACTTGCGTTGGAGCCTCATTCAATGCTCGGGTGGAGACGAGGGGGATCGAACCCCTGACCTCTTGACTGCCAGTCAAGCGCTCTCCCAGCTGAGCTACGCCCCCGTGACGAGGAGATACTATAGGTGAAATTGGCGCGACGCGCAAGAACTTTTTTTGGGTCAGATTCTAAATGTCTATTGATATAGGTAAGCGATGGCAGTGCCGGTGTGGACTTGGATCGTGGCTGTTGACCTAACGACGTTGCTGATGCCGGTGTCGGCTAGTAGACCTAACGAAGCGTGATCTAGCTCCCACTCTAGACCGTGTTCGCTTGCCTCGGTGTTGGGGGCAATAGCGATGATGGAGAACGTCTTGCCTTCGGCGCCTTCGATAGTCCACGATTCGCCTCCGTGCAGGATGCGGGCCATAGTCTCGTCCTCGGCAATCCAGACGAGAGCATCTTTGTAGTTGGCTAATAGGCCTAGGACGCTTAGGGCCATGTCGGGGCGGCCGCCGGTGGCGCAGGTCGCAACTACTTCGGCACCCGGCCAGCGGCGTCGGACGGAATCGAGCGCCAGTGCCAGGTCGGTATAGTCCTTGTAGGGGTCGTGGCGCTCAACTTCAAAGTCGGTGGCGGCATCGACCAACGCGCGACCGGCGTCGCTTACCGTGTCGGCGTCACCGACATAGACGTCGCAGCCCAAGCCGGCGCCCAGCAGCGCATCGAGTCCGCGGTCCACGGCGACAACGTGATCGCACTCCCCTGCTAAGCGGCGCAACAACTCAGCGCTCGCAACTACCGGCGAGCCGCAGACTACTAGTACTTTGTAAGCCACGGCCCTCGCCTAACCTTCATACGCAAGAACGCGATCCAAATCCAGTTCCTCATAGCTATCGATAAAGATATCGCAGTTGGCGCGCACATCGTCGCGTTCCATGCGGCCGTGCGGATCATAAATGCCTACACGCTTAAAGCCGGCGACCCCAGAGCTCTTTAGGCCAAAAACGGCGTCCTCAAACACCCAGGCGCGCTCAAACCTGTGCCCATGACGCTCCTCCAGACGGCGCAACGCCAGCTCGTATACGTCGGGGAACTGTTTGGAGCGTCCCGCCTCGCCCGTGGTGGTCACAAACTCTATGTACGCATCGAGCCCGGCGCCCGCAAGCGCAGACTTAACCAGCTCGGCCGGCGTGGACGTGGCAACGCACATGGCAATGCCCGCCGTTTTCGCCTGCCCCAAAAATGCCAGGAGCCCCTCGCGCGGCGGCACCTTGGAGTAGCCATCAATCAAAATCTCGCTCAGCTCGCGATAGAGCTCCTCGCCATTCGCTCCAATGTCCCAGGTGTCGTGGTAGGCCTGGCACTCATCCTCGAGCGACAAATGCTCAAACTGGGCAAAATCGTCGACCGTCACGTCAACTCCGTGGCGGTGCAATAACTCGGGCTGGGCATAGGCCCAAACGGGGGTGCTATTTACCAGTGTTCCGTCGCAATCGAAAATAAAAGCGACATTGGGAGCGGCGGTCTGGGACATAAACGTACCTTTCGATGTCAATGGGTAAACGACCTGCTAAAAACGTTTTACCAAACGTCAGCCTAACATTTTTGAAACCCTAATTGGTAAAACTGTCAAGAGTTTTACCACGGCAATTCTGCCAGTGGTATAAACATGGCGCTCACCGATTAAACGCCCCCTCAAAACCATTTTCGTTCATAAAAGTAACGCACAGGTGTTATCGTAGTTTCTGCCGAAAGTTCCACCGAGCACGCGAGGTGGAACGAATCATAGAACTATCGCCGTCCCTTCGATTCGTGCAGCCTTGGACCTTTCGCATCTAGTCACCAAGGCAACACGCTACCGCGTCATGATGGGATCAAACGTGAGCGATACAAAGCTAAAGCCAACGGCTAAAAAGCCCGCAATCCGTAAAGCCGCCCCGCACGCACCGGTGCTTTCTAAGGACGATGTCTATCTGTTTGGCATTGGTATGTGGGAGCGCAGCTGGGAAAAGATGGGCGCGCACCCCGACACGCAGAACCGTACGCGTGGTTGGCGTTTTTGCGTTTGGGCGCCCGATGTAAAGAGCGTGCATGTCATTGGCGAATTTAACGACTGGAATGAAGAAGCCAACCCGCTGGTGCCCGTGCATACGAGCGCTATTTGGGAAGGCTTTATTCCTGGCGCCGAGCAGGGCCAGCTCTATAAGTACCTCATCGAGACCAACGAGGGCGAAAAGCTCTACAAAGCCGATCCGTATGCCTTTAAGGCCGAGTGCCCGCCGGGTACCGCCAGCGTGCTGTGGACCCTCGATGGCTACAAGTGGAACGATGCCGCGTGGCTCAAGCGCCGTGCCGGCCATAACCACATGTCACAGCCGCTCAACATCTACGAGGTACATATTGGCTCGTGGAAGCGCCACGGCGATGCGCCTCAGGGCGAGCCGGACGAGTACGGCAACTACCCTGGTCCCATGGACCCCTTCCCAGCGCAGCGCGGCGAGTTCTACACCTACGACGACCTGTCGGTGGAGCTCGTGGACTACGTGCGCGACATGGGCTACACGCATATCGAGGTCATGCCGCTTATGGAGCATCCCTTCGATGGCTCCTGGGGCTACCAGACGACCGGCTACTATGCCGCCACGTCGCGCTATGGCGACCCGCAGCAACTCATGCACTTTATCGATGCGTGCCACGAGGCTGGCATCGGCGTGATCATGGACTGGGTGCCCGGCGGTTTTTGCGCCGACTCCCACGGCCTTGCCACCTTTAACGGCCATATGCTGTTTGAGCACGAGATTCACCCCAACTGGGGCACGCATAAGTTCGACTTCGCCCGTGGCGAGGTTCGCTCCTTCTTGGTCTCCAACGTGCTGTACTGGCTCGAGAACTTCCACGTTGACGGCATTCGTATGGACGGCGTGTCCAGCATGCTGTACCTCAACTTTGGCATCGACGATCCCGGCCAAAAGAAGTTCAACAAGTACGGTACCGAGGAGGATCTGGACGCCAGCGCGTTTATCCGTCAGGTCAACTGCGCCGTGGAGGCACACTTCCCTGACGTGATGATGATGGCCGAGGAGTCCACCGCGTGGCCGCTCGTGACCTATCCGCCGCAGGACGGCGGCCTGGGCTTCCACTACAAGTGGGACATGGGCTGGATGAACGACACCCTGCACTACATGCAGACCGATTTTCCGTGGCGCCCCGGCAACCACGGGCTGCTCACGTTCTCCATCATGTACGCCTTTACCGAGAACTTTATCTGCCCGCTGAGCCACGACGAGGTCGTGCACGGCAAGTGCTCGTTGATCGGCCGCATGCCGGGCGACTGGTGGCGCCAGTTTGCCGGCCTGCGCACGCTGGCTTTCTACCAGATGACGCACCCCGGCGCCAAGCTCAACTTTATGGGCAACGAGATCGGCCAGTTTATTGAGTGGCGCTACTACGAGTCCATCCAGTGGTTCCTGACCGAGGAGTACGAGACCCACCGCCATCATCAGGCGTTTATCAAGGCGCTCAACCACCTGTACACCGCCGAGCCCGCCCTATACGAGCGTGGCTACACCGACGACGGCTTTACCTGGATTGACGCGGACAACTCTAAACAGTCCATCGTGAGCTTTGTGCGCCAGGGCGAGGACGTCGATGACGACCTGGTGATCCTGATTAACTTTGACCCGGCGAGCTACGAGAGCTTCCGCGTAGGCGTGCCGCGCGAGGGTGACTGGGAGGTCATCTTTGATTCCGACCGTCCCGAGTTCGGTGGCAGCGGCTATGCAGGTGAGGAGCCCTACACCTGCTCGAGTGAGCCCTATCCCTGGAACGGGCAGATGGACTCCATCGAGATCAAGGTGCCCGGCCTGGCAGGCGTGGTTCTTAAGCGCCGCGGTCCCAGCAGCTATAAGCCGCCGGTGGTCGAGGAGCCCAAGAAGGCGACACGCAAACGCACGTCAACGGTAAAGCCCAAGGCTGCGGCTGCTAAGAAGGCTCCGGCCAAGGCGAAGGCTACGACGACCAAGACCAAGGCCAAAACTACGGCTGCCGCAAAGCCCGCTGCTAAGGCTACCGCGACCAAGAAGCCGGCTGCCAAAAAGAGCGCTACCAAGGCCAAGTCTGCTTCTGTTAAGCCGTCTGCCAAGGATGCGTAACAAAGCCGTTACAGCTGTAATTATCCGCCCCGCGTGGGCGTAGGATACATGTCATAACCGTTCTGGGGAACAACTCCCGGGGGAAAGGAACGTATGAATAAGATCTTCGACAACAAGCAGGAGTTTACCGAGCTCTATCGCGATGCCGTCACGAGCATCAGCGGTAAGAGCATCGAGGCCGCCAGCGACCTCGACCGCTTTAACGCCCTGGCCAAGCTCGTGGCCGAGAAGGCGCGCACCGTCGCCACCAAGAGTGACGCCCGCGCCACCGCCGAGGGCAAAAAGCGCGTGTACTACTTCTCGATCGAGTTTTTGATCGGCCGCCTGCTCGACAACTACCTGCTCAACTTTGGCGTGCGCGACATGGTCGCCGAGGCGCTCGACGACATGGGCTTTGATCTGTCCGTCATCGAGAACCAGGAGCCCGATCCGGCACTGGGCAACGGTGGCCTGGGCCGTCTGGCCGCGTGCTTCCTGGATTCCATGGCAGCCGAAGGCATTGCCGGCTACGGCAACGGCATGCGCTACCGCTACGGCCTGTTTAAGCAGGAGATCGTCAACGGCAGCCAGGTCGAGGCCACCGACGAGTGGCTCACCCACGGCTATCCCTGGGAGGTCCGTCGTCAGGATAAGGCCGTGACCATCAAGTTTGGTGGCCATGTTGAGGGCTTTGAGGAGAACGGCCGCACGTTCTACCGCACGGTGGACACGCAGGACATTCTGGCCGTCCCTTATGACATCCCCGTCGTGGGCTATGCCGGCGAGACCGTCAACAAGCTGCGCGTTTGGGCCGCCGAGCCGGTCGAGGAGCACTTTGACCTGGAGGCCTTCAACCGCGGCGACTACGCCCTGGCCGACGCCGAGCGCGCCGAGGCCGAGGCCATCAGCGCCATCCTCTACCCCAACGACGCCGGCGAGCACGGCCGTCTGCTGCGCCTGAAGCAGGAGTACTTGTTTGTTTCGGCCGGCATCTACAGTCTGCTCGACACCTTTGAGAAGGAGCATGGCGAGAACTGGGAGCTGCTGCCGCAGTTTGTTGCCATCCATACCAACGACACCCACCCCGCCATGTGCGGCCCCGAGCTCATGCGCATCCTCATCGACGAGAAGAAGCTCGAGTGGGATGACGCCTGGAACATCGTGACGCGGGTCGTGAGTTACACCAACCACACCATTCTGCCCGAGGCTCTGGAGAAGTGGCCCATCGGCACGTTCTCCAAGCTCCTCCCCCGCGTGTACCAGATCATCGATGAGATCAGCCGTCGTTGGCACGAGTCGTTCGACACCACGCAGGAGGGCTGGCAGGAGCGTCTGCGCCAGACCGCCATTCTGTGGGACGGCGAGATTCGCATGGCCAACCTGTCCGTGATCTGCAGCCATAGCGTCAACGGCGTGGCCAAGATCCACTCCGACATCATCAAGAACATCGTGCTCAAGGACTTCTATGCCCTGACGCCCGAGAAGTTCAACAACAAGACCAACGGCATCTCGCACCGTCGCTTCTTTGCCGAGGCCAACCCCACCTATGCCAAGCTCGTGACCGATGCTATTGGCGACGGCTGGCTGAAGGACGCCTTTGAGCTGGAGAAGCTTAAAGGTTTCCAGAACGACACCGAGTTCCTGAAGGCCGTGGGTGCCTCCAAGCGCGCCAACAAGGAACGCCTGGCCGCCTACGTTAAGGCCGAGACCGGTCTGGTCATTGACCCCAACACCGTCTTCGATGTTCAGGTGAAGCGCTTCCATGCCTACAAGCGCCAGCTCATGAACATCATGAAGGTGATGGACATCTACAACCGTCGCATCGCCGATCCCAACTTCCACGTGACGCCGACGACCTTCATCTTTAGCGGCAAGGCTGCCTCGAGCTACACCTTCGCCAAGGAGACCATCCGCCTCATTAACTCCGTGGCCGATGTCATCAACAACGACCCGCGCGTCAACGAGGTCATGAAGGTCTGCTTTATCCCCAACTTCCGCGTGAGCAACGCCCAGCTCATCTACCCCGCCGCCGAGATCTCGGAGCAGATCTCCACGGCCGGCAAGGAGGCCTCGGGCACGTCCAACATGAAGCTCATGATGAACGGCGCCATTACGCTGGGCACCCTCGACGGCGCCAACATCGAGATCGCCGATCTGGCCGGTCGCGAGAACGAGGCCATCTTTGGCCTGACCGCCCCCGAGGTCGAGCAGCTTTGGGCATCCAACAGCTACTTTGCGTGGGATACGCTCAACAACGATCGCGAGCGTCTGGGCCGCGTGATGGACGAGCTCAAGGACAACACGTTTGCGGGTCTTTCGGGCAACTTCGAGAGCATCTACAACGAGCTCATGAACAACAACGACCCCGACCTGGTCATGGCAGACTTCCGCAGCTACGTGGATGCGTGGGAGAAGCTCACCGGCAGCTATGGCGACCAGGAGACCTGGAACCGCAAGGCCCTGCTCAACACCGCCTCGAGCGGCTGGTTCTCGAGCGACCGCACCATTCGCGAGTACCGCGACGAGATCTGGCACGCGTAAAGGCGCGCGAGCTCCCCTATGCCAGCACGGCATTACTCGACGGGCGTGACGTAGCGCCGCGCCCGTCGCTAATGGGTTAGGAACATCGATGACAGAAGGAGAAATCGATGAGTAAGAAAGAATGCATCGCGATGCTCCTCGCAGGAGGACAGGGCAGCCGATTGGGGGCACTCACCCAAAAGATCGCTAAGCCGGCGGTCAGCTTTGGTGGTAAGTTCCGCATTATCGACTTTTCGCTCTCCAACTGCTCCAACTCGGGCATCGACACGGTGGGCGTTCTGACGCAGTATCGCCCCTACCTGCTGCATGCCTACGTGGGCTCCGGCGAGGCGTGGGATCTTGACAGCCGCGACGGCGGCGTGTCGATCCTGCCGCCGTACGAGACGCAGACCGGTGGCGCCTGGTATGCGGGCACGGCCGACGCCATTACGCAGAACCTCGACTACATCAAGGCCAACGACCCCAAGTACGTCCTGATTCTTTCGGGCGATCACCTGTATCGCATGGACTACCGCAAGATGCTCAAGACGCACATTGAGAACAACGCCGACCTCACGGTGAGCGTTATGCCCGTGCCGTGGGAGGAGGCCAGCCGCTTTGGCATCCTAACCACCGACCCCGAGGACGGCCGCATCACCAAGTTCACCGAGAAGCCCGATAAGCCCGATTCGAACCTCGCGTCCATGGGCATCTACATCTTCTCGGCCGACGTGCTGATCGAGGCGCTCGAAGAGGACGCTCTGGACCAGCGCTCGAGCCACGACTTTGGCAAGGACATCATCCCCAAGCTGCTCGGCGAGGGCAAGCGCCTGTACAGCTACGAGTTCCACGGCTTTTGGAAGGACGTCGGCACCATCGCCAGCTTCCACGAGACCTCGATGGACCTGCTGGGCAACAACCCCGAGTTCGATCTGTTTGACAAGCACTTCCCCATCATGTCCAACATCACCACGCGCCCGCCGCACTACATTGGCCCGGATGGTCGCCTGGACGACTGCCTGGTCTCCAACGGCTGCAAGATCTACGGCACCGCTCGCCACTCGATCCTTTCGACCGATGTCATCATCGAGGAGCGCGCCGTGGTCGAGGACTCCGTGCTACTGCCGGGTGCGCACGTTAAGAGCGGCGCGCACATCTGCCGCGCAATTTTGGGCGAGAACTCCACGGTCGAAGAGGGCGTGAAGCTCGGCTCTGTCGATACCACCAAGGATACGGCCGTCGTTGGAAATGACGTCGTTATCGGGAAGGGGGAATGATCCGATGATCAATCGTAAGGCCATCGGTTATATCACCGCTAACTACTCTTCGACCTACGGCAGCGTGCTGCTCAAGGATCGCCCCATCGCGTCCGTTCCGTTTTTGGGCCGCTACCGCCTGATCGACTTTCCGCTGTCCAACATGATGAATGCCGGCATTAAGACCGTCGGCGTCGTCATGCCGGGTAACTATCGTTCGCTGATCGACCACGTGGGCTCGGGCAAGGACTGGGGCCTGGACCGCAAAAAGGGCGGCCTGTTCATGGTCCCCGGCAACGCGTATGGCACCACCAAGGGCGGCATGCGCTTCCTGCTGCGCGACATCATCTCCAACAAGACGCTGTTCCAGCGCTCGGACAAGCCCTATGTTGTGATGATGGGCACCAACATCATCTTTAACATGGACCTCAACACCATCATCGACGCGCACGAGAACTCCGGTGCCCAGATGACCGTGGTGTACTGCAAGGCTACGCGCAACGTCGATGACGAGACCAAACTCGAAATTAACGAGAACGGCCGCCTGACGGGCGTGAGCGCCGGCGTCGTGTATGGCGACAACGCCTCTATGGACTGCTGCATCGTCAACCGCGAGACGCTGCTCGAGATCATCGACCACTACCAGGCCGCCGACTATCTGGACCTGCTCGAGGCACTCCAGGGCGACTTTGGCAACATCGACGTGTGCAGCTACGAGTACAAGGGCGAGGTCGTGGGCGTGTTTAGCGAGAAGTCACTGTATCGCCGCAGCATGGACCTGCTCGACCAGACCGTGGCCGACCAGCTCTTTGACCCCGAGCGCCCGATCCTGACCAAGGCTCACGACGTGCCGCCTTCGCGCTATGCGACCGGCAGCCACGCCTGCAACTCGATCATCTCGGCCGGCTGCATCATCAAGGGCACCGTGCGCAATTCGATCCTGTCGCGCGGCGTTGTGGTTGAGGAAGGCGCATCGGTGACCAACTCGATCATCAACCAGAGCTGCATCATTAAGAGCGGCGCCCGCGTTGAGAACGCCATCCTCGACAAGAACAACGTGGTTCCCACCAACACCGAGCTTCGCGGCACGCCCGAGAACATCCTGGTGTTGGGCAAGGCTCCGTTAACTTCCGATACCACGATCGTACGTTAACGTTGGCACCGCAACATCGCTCGTAACATGTAGAATAGCCGCCCGGTTCGCGCCAGGCGGCTATTCTCGAATAACAACATGGGAGACAATATGGCTGATTCCAGCAAAAAGATGCAGATTGTGTTTGCCTCGGCCGAGTGCGCACCGTTTGTGAAGACCGGTGGCCTGGGCGACGTGGCGGGTTCGCTGCCTGCGGCGCTTGTGCGCGCCGGCGCCGAAGTCATCGTGATGGTGCCCAAGTACGCCACCATCAAGGACGAGTACAAGGCGCAGATGGAGCACTTCTCCGACTTTTACGTGAGCCTGGGCTGGCGCAATGAGTACTGCGGTCTCGAGAAGCTCGAGCACGACGGCGTCACCTATATGTTCATCGACAACGAGCGCTACTTTGCGCGCGACTATCCGTACGGCTTCTTTGACGACGGCGAGCGTTTTGCGTTCTTCTCCAAGGCCATCACCGAGAGCCTGCAACACCTGCCTGCCGGCTTTGAGTGCGACATCCTGCACTGCAACGACTGGCAGACGGCACTTGCGCCCGTGTTTTTGCGCGAGTTCTACCAGGGCCTGCCGCTGTACGACCGCGTCAAGACCGTGTTCTCGATCCACAACGTGGCGTTCCAGGGCCAGTTTAGCGACACCGTGATGGAGGACATCCTGGGTGTGGCGCATATTCCCGCGGCCGCCTCGCAGCTGCGTTGCGACGCCTGCAGCATCAACTACATGCTGGGCGCCCTGCGCTATGCCGACGCCATCACCACGGTGAGCCCCACCTATGCTAACGAGATCCAGACGCCCGAATTTGGCGAGGGCCTGGACGGCGTTCTGCGTGAACGTTCGTACGCGCTGCAGGGCATTTTGAATGGCATCGACGTCGCGGGCTTTGACCCGGCGACCGACAAGCGCATTGCCGCCAACTACACCGTGGAGGACCGTTCTGGTAAGGCCGTGTGCAAGGCCAAGCTGCAGGAAGAGCTGGGGCTCGAGGTTCGCGACGACCGTCCGCTTATGGTCATGGTCACGCGTCTGACGCGCCAGAAGGGCTTGGATCTGGTCATGTACGCGCTCGACCGCATCCTGGCCGGCGGCGTGCAGGTGGCGGTGCTGGGCACCGGCGACCGCGACTACGAGGACGGCCTGCGTTACTTCCAGGACAAGTACCCCGGCACCATGGCCGCACGCATCGAGTTCGATCCTGCGCTGTCGCAGCGCATGTATGCCGCCGCCGATATGTTCCTGATGCCTTCGAAGTTTGAGCCCTGCGGCCTGTCGCAGATCATTGCCATGCGCTATGGCACCCTGCCCATCGTGCGCGAGACCGGTGGCCTGAAGGACACCGTGATCCCGTATAACGAGTTTACCGGCGAGGGCACGGGATTCTCGTTTAGCAACTTTAACGGCGACGAGATGGGCGACGCGGTATTCCGTGCGGCGCGCCTGTTCTGGGATAACCGCGACGCTTGGAACCAGCTGGTCACGCAGGCCATGGGCCAGGACTTTAGCTGGACGCGCTCGGCCGACAAGTATCTGGACCTGTACTTCTTTATGCACCCGGAGATTGAAAGGCCGGCAGCGGTTGTCGACGAGTCAGAAGCTGTTGCTGAGCCGGTGGCCGCTGAGGAACCCAAGGCCAAGGAGAAGCCGGTTGAGGTTGAGCCCGCAAAGGCCGAGCCTGAGGTGAAGGTCGAGGCTGCTCCTGGGGCAAAGGCAGAGGTCAAGCCCGCTGCAAAGCCCGCAGTTAAGAAGACCACGACCCGCAAGACGACCGCTAAAAAGGTTACGACGACCAAGGCTGCCGCGACCAAAACAACGGCTGCCAAGACAACGACCACGCGCAAGCGCACCACCGCAGCTGCCAAGAAGGCCACCGAGGCCGAGGCTGTTCCCGAGATAAAGGCCGAGGTAGCAGAGGCCAAGCCGGCCGCCAAGGCTCCGGCAAAGACCGCTGCCAAGAAGACGACCGCGACCGCCAGGAAGGCAACAGCTGCCAAGAAGACCACGGCAACGAAGTCGACGGCCGCCAAGGCTACTGCGACCAAGGCCGCTCCGAAGGCTGCCGCAAAGCCCGCCGTCAAGGTCGAGGAGGCAGCCGCCGAGGCCAAGACCACCACGCGCAAGCGCACTACGACGACGGCCAAAAAGACCACGGCCAAGGCTGACACTCCCAAGGCAGAGGCTAAGGCCGAGGACAAGCCCGCAGTAAAGGCCGAGTCGGCACCGAAGGCAGCCGAGGTCAAGACCGCTCCCAAGGCTAAGGCAAAGACCGAGTCCGCCAAGGAGTCCCCGGTCTCCCCCGCCGCTCCGGCCGAGGAAAAGGCTCCGACCAAGAAGACATCCGTCCGCAAGGCAACGGCCACCCGCAAGCGCCGCTAACCCACAGACGATTCAAAACCTAATCAAACCCTAAGCAAGGGGCGCTCCAACCGGGCGCCCCTTCTCTGTAGGTAGTGGTAAAACGATTTTCTAGGACAACCGTTCGCCGATGGTAAACGGATGTTGTTTATACAGCCAGTGTACAACAGATATACTTATATCCAGTGCGTAAAACCCATGGCCCGTAGGCCATGATTCTATTGAACTGGACCGTACTATGAGATTGATTCACAACAGCCGCCTACCGCAGTTTCGCACTCCGTTTGGCGCTGTGACCACTGGAACTACCGTTGCACTCTCGGTGATTTTGGAGGATGCCGATCCCAACCAAGCAACACTCACCCTGCGTACCTGGGTCGATGAAGTCGGCGAAACCCTGATCCCGATGGAGCACGAGGGCGATGGTATTTTTACCGGCGAGCTCAAATGTGATGAACCGTGTCTAGTGTGGTACAGCTTTATATGCAATATCGAGGGCCAGCCCGAGGTTCGCCTAGGCGCGCCCCAGGGCCGCACCGGTGGCGAGGGCGTAACCTACGACTACGCCGAGGTGCCGTCCTTCCAGATTACCGTCTACAAACACCGTGAGAACCGTCCCACCTGGTACGAGCGCGGTATGGTCTACCAGATTTTCCCCGATCGCTATGCCCGCGACGAGCACTGGCGCGAGCGCACGCTGGCCGAGGTCGAAAAACCGCGTAACGGAATCCAGCGCCGCATGGTCGAGGACTGGAACGAGCCGCCTGTATACGAGCGCGCCGAGGGCGGCTCCATCAAGACCTGGGACTTTTACGGCGGCTCGCTCAAGGGTATCCAGAATGACCTGCCCCGCATCGCCGAGCTGGGCTTTACGGCCATCTACCTCAACCCTATCTTTGAGGCCGCGAGCAACCACCGCTACGACACGGCCGACTACACCAAGATCGACCCGATCCTGGGCACCGAGCAGGACTTTACGGAGCTGTGCGAGGCGGCCGAGAAGCTCGGCATTTCCATCATCCTGGACGGCGTCTTCAACCATACGGGCGACGACTCGATTTACTTTAACCGCTACGGCAACTATCCCGGCGTCGGTGCGTGGCAGAGCGAGGACTCGCCATGGCGCGATGCGTTTTATTTCCACGAGGACGGCTCGTACGACTGTTGGTGGGGCGTAGGCAATATGCCCGCCATCAATGAGAGCTCCGAGCTGGTGCGCGAGCGGCTCCTGGGCAAGGACGGCGTGATCCGTAAATGGCTACGTGCCGGCGCTCATGGCTGGCGCCTAGACGTGGCCGACGAGCTTTCCGATGACTTCCTGACCGAGATCAAAAAGGCCGTGCTCGCCGAGAAGCCCGACGCGCTGCTGCTCGGCGAGGTCTGGGAAGATGCCTCCAACAAGATCAGCTACGGCCATCTGCGTCGCTATCTGCAAGGCTCCGAGCTCGACTCGGCCATGGATTACCCCTTCCGCGACATGGTCATCGGCTTTTTGATGGGCTACAAAAACGCCTACCAAGCTGCCGAGGATATCGAGACTCTACGCGAGAACTATCCGCGTGAGGCCCTATCTTGCGCGCTTAATCTGCTTTCGAGTCACGACCGTCCGCGCATTATCTCGGTGCTCGGCGGAGGCCCCGACGAGTCGCAGCTGCCCGAGTGCGAACGCAGCAAATGGCGTCTGGACGAGAACGCGATGGGCCTGGCTAAGAGCCGTTTTTGGCTCGCGACGCTCATGCAGATGACGTTCCCGGGCGTTCCCTCAATCTATTACGGTGACGAGTACGGCTTGGAGGGTCTCACCGATCCGGGCAATCGCCGCACCATGCCGACCAAGGACCAGCTCCACGACTTCGATACGCTGGCCATCGTTAAGAACGCGTCTGCTGTACGCCGCGCGCTGCCCTTTATGGTCGATGGCGAGATCAAGGCCTTCGCGCTCAACGACGAGGTACTCGCCTACACCCGCACTGGCAAAGACGGCGAGGCCGCTACGGTTATCATCAACCGCAGCCTGCGCAATTCACACCGCGTGACGATTCCGGCGCTCGGCGAATGCGCGAGCGATGTGATTAGCGGTCACGAGTGCGAGATCCACAACGGCACGGTCACGCTCGACCTGTACCCGCTGGGGTCGTCGATCATCTATCACCACGCCGAACAGCGTCTGCAAGAGCCGCTCGACTACGGCGCGGGTGTAGTTTGTCACATCACCTCGGTACCGACCGATGACGGCAAGCCCGGTACGATCGGTGCGCCCACGCGTCGCTTTATCGACCATCTGGCCGCCATGGGCATGCGCTACTGGCAGGTTCTCCCCGTCAACCCCACGGACTTCTTCCGCTCCCCTTACGCTGGTCCTTCGGCCTTTGCAGGCAATATCGACCTGCTACCCGAGAGCCACGAGGAGCTGGGCGCCGACTTTGAGACCTGGAAGGCCCGCGGAGGCGAGGATGCCGATCCGCTGTACACCGCGTTTAAACATCGCAATGCCGATTGGCTTGAGAAATACTGCGTCTACATGGCCGTTAAGAAGTACTTTGAGGGCGAGTCGCGCCACGATTGGCCGGCAGATGTCGCGCGCTACAACGAGCATCTGATCGATGACAAGCGCTTCCACAACGAGGCCGAGCTTCAGGCGTACATGCAGTACCGCTTTGACCTGGCTTGGTGCGAGCTCATGAACTATGCGCACAAGAAGGGCATCGAGGTCATCGGCGATATCCCGATGTATGTCTCGGACGATTCGGCGGATGCGTGGAGCGAGCCCGAGAACTTCTGGCTGTCCGATACCGGCAAGGCGATTGAGATTTCCGGCGCGCCGCCCGACAACTTTGCACCCGAGGGCCAGGTGTGGGGCAACCCGACGTTCCGCTGGGACCACATGAAGCAGAACGGCTATAACTGGTGGATGGATCGCCTGCGCCGCGCGTTTTCGCTCTACGACCGCGTGCGTCTGGATCACTTCCTGGGCTTCCACAGCTACTTTAGTATCCCCGCAGGGAAGGCTTGCGCCGACGGGCGTTGGCTGGCAGGCCCGGGCAAGGACCTGTTCCAGACCGCCTACGACGAGCTGGGTCCGCTCAACTTTATCGCTGAGGACTTGGGCTATCTGACGCCCGGTGTTCGCGCCATGGCTTCGACCTGCGGTTTCCCCGGCATGGACGTGCTGGAGTTTAGCGATTACGACGTCCGTTGCGGCGTGCACCCCACGCCCGGCAAGATTCTGTACACGTCGACGCACGACACCTCGACGCTCGCCGGTTGGTGCACGCGTTCCTTTGCCGGCGGCGACGAGCCGAGCGGTGTTGAGTTTGCGGCCAAGCTGATGAGCGACGCGCTGGCAAGCGACGCTCCCCTGGTGATGATGCCGCTGCAGGATATCCTGGGGCTTGGTGACGACGCGCGCATGAACGTTCCGGGCGTGGCAACGGGCAACTGGACTTGGCAGGCTGACGAGGCGGACATTGCCGCCGCCGAGAACAAAACCGCACAGCTCCTGCGCAACAACCATAGATTCTGGGGCGAAGCGTGATAAAACCCCCGATATAGGGTACAGTTACAGACGTTTGAATTTTTGCGGGCAGAGTAATCTGCCCGCTTTGTGCTGAAAAGGAAGTATTATGGCGCGCTACGATTACAAGTGCTCGAGCTGCGGCAACGTGTTTGAGGTTGAGCATCCCATGTCCGAGACTCCCGAGGTCGTGTGCCCCAGCTGCGGTGCCCCGGCGGCCAAGACGTTCTCGGCCAGCGGCATTAAATTTGAGGGCAGCGGTTTCTACAACACCGATCAGCGAAGCGGCGGCTCCAGCACCAGCGCCACCAGCGGCTGCTGCGCCAACTGCCCGCACAACCACTAGAAACAACGCGGCCCCGCGATCAACACCGATCGCGGGGCTATTTCTTTGTGTCGCAGGTAGCTCTATGAGGTGCGGACCAGCCTGGCGCAGAAGTGGCCGTCGTAGGAGTCGGCGTTTACCGGCACGCTTTGGAAGAGGCCTCGTTCGTTCTGGCGTACGGATACGAGCTTCTTAGCCTGATCGAACTCGGGGCGTTGCAGAATCTGCGCCTCGGAAAGCGGTGCCACGCTAAAGCCGGCGCCCTCTGGAGAAGCGAGGAACGCATCCACGACCTGCGTGTTCTCTTCATCAAAAACCGAGCAGGTGGCATAGATGAGCTCTCCGCCGGCGGCCACGCGCGCAGAAGCCTCCTTAAGCATCGTCAGCTGAAGCTTGGGTAACTCGGCCGTCACATCATTCTCGGTTAGGCGCCACGGGATCTCGGGATGACGACGCATGGTTCCGGTGCCAGAGCACGGCGCATCGATAAAGACCGTGTCGAACTTAACCGGCTCGCCAAGCATGGCATCAAACGATGTGAGCACCTCATCAAGCTCGCAGGCATCACCCGAAACCGTACGAACGCCCTGAATACCGGCCTTATGCAGGCGAGCGAGATTCAGATCGCACTTACGGTCATGAAGATCAAGTGCCGTATGCTGACGCTCATAGCCGGCACGCTTGGCCTGGTTCATCATCACATAGGTCTTGGTGCCACGACCGGCACCAATCTCAAGGCAGCTACCAGGGCGCGTGGCAGCCGTGGCGATAAGCTGCGCGTTGAGATCGGATGCCACCGCGGCAGCACGCTCAAACACACCCGAAGCAACGGTAACCTGAGCATCAACCGGGGCATGGCAGCCCGGGAAGACAGGTGCGACGAGCTGCGAGATATACGGATCGGATTTGGTCGCAAAGGCGTTCTCATGCAGGGCCAGCGGTGCGGGGGCCAGATTGCCGGCAAAGTTAAGCGCACACTCAGGAGTGTCGAACGATGCCATAATGCGAGCGCACAGCCAACGCGGTAGACCCATCAGGCGCGACAGACGAACCAAGCGTCGCTCAGACTCATCCACATCGGACGCAGTAGCAAAGTCCTCAACGTTGTCCGCGACCTTATGCAGCACGGCATTGGCCAAACCGGCGGCAGACTTAGCTCCGCTGCGCACCAGCTCAACACCCTGACTTACGGCAACGCGGCCAGGGGTATGAAGGTAGAGCATCTCGAAGGCCGAGATACGAAGCGCCATGCGAACACGCGGCGCAACCTTTTTAGGCTTATCAAGAAACTGATCGAGTAGTTCGTCCAAAATACCCTGTGTGGCGGCAACACCCAGCGCCAAGCGGGCAGCAAAAGCGGAATCGCGCTGGTCAATAGCCTTGGCCGATGCGCGAGAGGACAGCACGTCACGCGCATACATACCGCGGCGATCGGCCTCCATTAGCACACCGAGCGCAAGCTTGCGCGCGGGAGACAGCTTGCTCATGACAGAACACCCCAGATAAGATCGGCACCCTGCAGGCCAGCAGCCCAGGCAGAAGCAGCCATAGCACGCTTGCCATCGGGCTTAACCTCGAGCAATTCAACCGCACCATCGGAAAGACCAAGGTAAACACGCTTGTTCTTAACGGCAACGGCGCCCTCACCAAGCGACACATCAGCCGGCGCAGCATCGAGCACGCGCACGGTCTTGCCAGCAATCACGCAACGAGCAGGCGCAGTATCGGACGAAGCAAACACATGACGCACGCAATCGAGCCCCGCCATCTGCGGATCCAGACGCATCTCCTGCTTGGAAATCTTGGCAGCATGAGTGACAAGCGACTCATCCTGCTCAGTCCAAACAGCCGAACCATCGGCAAGCGAGGGAAGCGTATCAGCCAGCAGTTTGCCGCCAAGCTCACCAAGCTCCATGGTCAGCGCCTCGGCATGCTTACCAGCAACCGAGGTGGAAGCCTGGGCGCAATAAGCGCCGGTATCCACGCCATGCCCAATACGCATAATGGAAACGCCAGCAACCTCATCACCAGCGAGAATCGCACGCTGAATAGGAGCAGCGCCACGCCAACGCGGCAGGAGCGAAGCATGAACATTCACAATACCAAGCGGAGCCATATGCAGCACCTCATCAGGCAAAATGCAGCCATAGGCAGCCACACAGAAAATATCGGCCTGGGCAGCCTGGAGCGCCTCAACAACCTCAGGCGTCATACAATTAGCCTCAACAACCGGCAACCCCAGCTCAAGCGCCTTAGCCTTAACAGGAGACGGCTCCAGCTTCTTACCACGCCCACGAACAGCATCAGGACGAGTAACAACAAGCGCAATCTCATTCCCAGCCTCAACAAGCGAAACCAGCGAAGGCACAGCAAAATCAGGCGTACCCATAAACACAATACGCATAAAGGACGTCTCCCCTCAACCAAAGCCGAGACGGCTACAAAGAACAGCGGAAAGCCAAGTACCCGGCCCATCCGCAAGAACAATTCAACAAAAACAAATATACCCAAAACCAAAGAAAGAGCCGCAATAAAAGCAGCTCTTCCAACAAAGCAATTATCAGCGAAGACGCCCCTCCCTGGCCCAACGGCACCCGGGCGAAACGGAGCGCGACAACGTAGTCCCTGGGATGGGGCCCACACATATCGTCCCGCGCGCAGTTTCGCAGCAAAGCGAGAATGTTTGAGCACGGGATGATATGTGTGGGCCCCATCCCAGGGACGGACAAACCTACTCCGTCTCGCCCGGTTGAGCGCCGCGGGCCAGGGCGTCCTGGTACTCCTTGACGGCCTTGAGCCTCTGCATGGGCTTAAGGCGCTCGAACATGGTGTTGCCGTGCAGGTGATCGATCTCGTGCTGCAGGCACACGCAGAACAGGTCGCCCGAGGCCTCATAACGAATCAGGTTGGCATCCAAGTCGTATGCCTCAACGATAACATGATCGGGACGCTCAATCTCGCAGCTAATGCCAGGAATGGAAAGGCAGCCCTCGCTAAAGGGCACCAAATTGTCACTCTGCTCAACAATGACAGGGTTGATGAGCACGTACGGGTCGTAGTCGTTCTTGTCGCTGTAGTCGCAGTCGATGGTGACGAGCTGAATGAGCTCGCCGATCTGCGGGGCAGCCAGGCCGCAACCGCCGTTCTCGAACATCATTTTCTTCATCTTCTCGGCAAGTGCCTCGATCGCCGGAGTGATCTCCTCGATGACGGCGCACTCCTGGCGCAGGCGAGGGTCGGGCGACAGTACGATTCCGTTGGCTTCCATGGCCATCCTTTCGGGTTGTTACATCAAATCATAGGCGTCGACGTCAACGCTCACGCTCACGCCGCGCACAGAGCCCACCTCTTTGAGGCAGGCGTCGATATCATCAGAGACATGGTACCCCACGGGCGACTTCACAAGCAGATGGAAGCGGTAACGGTCCTTGGCTCTCTCGATTACACACGAAGCCGGGCCCAGCACCTGCGGCACAGCACTCCCCGCCCGTAAAAAGTCGGGCGCGGTGGCGTGCCAGCGGCGCTTAAGAAGCTTTGCAATGCGCCCGATGTAGTCTTGCACGTCGTCTCGGTTCGACGACCAAACCAAGATGTTGACCAGGCGAACAAACGGCGGGTACAGCGCGTCGCGGCGCTGATCCAGGACGTAATCGGTAAAGATCGAACGGTCATGCTCGGCGACGGCGCGAATGACCGGGTCTTCGGGTAGGTAGGTCTGGATGATCACCTCGCCGGGACGATCGCCGCGACCGGCACGGCCCGCCACCTGTTCCAGCAGATCGTAGGCGCGCTCCCCTGCGCGAAAGTCGGGCAGCTTGAGGGCGAAGTCGGCATTGACCACGCCTACCAGTGTGACCTCGGGAAAATCGAGACCCTTTGCGATCATTTGGGTGCCCAGCAACACGGCACAATCCGCCGCATCGAACTGCTCGAGCAGCTTTTTGTGCGCATCCTTGCCGCGCGTGGAATCGGCATCCATGCGAATAATGGCGACGTCCTCGGGAAGCATCTGATGCAGTGCGTCCTCGATCTGCTGAGTGCCCAGACCCATTTTTGCCAGGTAGCGACTGCCACATTTGGGGCAACGGCTCGTGGTCGCGGGATACGGCTGCACGCGCCAAGACGAACCGCAGGTGTGACATTGCAGCGCGTGCGTGCGCTCGTGATATGTAAGCGCGGTGGAGCAGTGGTTGCAGGTGGGGACGCATCCGCACTCGCGGCACATCAAGAACGGCGCAAAGCCACGGCGGTTATGCAGCAGCACGGCCTTCTCGCGGCGTTCGACCACACGCTCCAAGCCCTCCATCAGCGGTTTTGAGAACATGGAGCGGCTGCCGTGCGAGAACTCACGGCGCAGGTCGGCAATGCGGACTGTCGGCAGCACGGCGTGTCCCGGGCGCTCGGGCATCTCGACGCGCGTCCAGGTGGCACCGTTATACGTGCCACGGCGGCAGCGGTCGAGGGCCTCGGCCGAGGGCGTGGCGGAGCCCAACACGAGCGGACAACGGTAACGCCGCGCCATCTCGGCCGCCACCTCGCGCGCATGGTAGCGCGGGCTGGAGCCCTGCTTGTAGCTGGTCTCGTGCTCCTCGTCGATGATGATAAGGCCCAAGTCGCTGAGCGGGCAAAAGAGCGCTGAGCGGGCGCCGACGACCACGCGGGCTGCACCGCTGGCGACCATATCCCACTGGTCCAGGCGCTCGCCGGCCGAAAGGCGCGAATGGAACACGGCGACCCTCTCGCCAAAGCGCGAGCGGAAGCGGCCGACGGTCTGGGCCGTCAGCGAGATCTCGGGCACCAGCACGCAGGCCGAACGGCCGGCCACCAGCACGCGCTCAATAGCGGAGAGGTAGACCTCAGTTTTGCCGGAGCCGGTGACGCCGTCGACCAGCACCACGTCGCCATGAGCGTCCAGACGAGCGCGCTCAATCTGCGCGAGCGCCTGTTGCTGGCCGTTGGTAAGGGAGACCGGCGCCTTGCCACTTGCCGAGGACAGCGTGGTCTGCTCGCTGCAGCCACGCCAAGCACGGCGCTCCTCCACCACCACAACACCGCGCTTTTCGAGCGCCTTGATGGTCGACGACATGCTGTTATAGAGCAGGTTGAGGTCGCGCGTCGTGACCGGCCCGCACTGGAGCGCCTCGATGAGCTGACGCTGGCGGACAGCAGTCTTAGGCGGCGTATAGTCGAAACCCTCGGGCGTAAGCATGACCCAGCGGTTTTTGATAGGCTTGACGGAGGGACGTTCAACCGTCCACACGCCATCGTCGCCCTTGACCACACGCGGGCTTCCACCCGGTGGCAAGAACAGGCGCAGGCACTCGGAAAGTGTCGCGACATACTCGCGGCTCATCCAGCACGCGATACGGGCAGCCTCGGCGGTAAAGAGCGGTTTGCTGAGGATGGCTTCGACGGGCTTAATGCGCGAAGGGTCGAGGGCGTTGTTGCCCTGTAGGTCACCCAGCTCAGGCGCAATGTCGACGATATAGCCCGCGGCCGCACGGTTGCCAAAGTGGACCAGGACTGTGGATCCGATCTGCGCCTCGTTGGCAAGGGACCGGGGGATACCGTAGGCGAATGGCTCGGACAGCGCACGCGTCGGGATGTCGAGGACCACGCTCGCGTAGGCGGCAATGGGCTCGGGTGCAGGCTTGGGCTGATCCGAGGCAGCGGCAGGCACGGAATTCACCAGAGCCTCCTCCGGTTCCGGCGAACCAAACAGCGAGAGTTGCTCGGCCATAGCCCCAGCACCTCCTATCCCATACGTCTACAGAAACAAGAGCCCCGCTCTGAGTGAACGGGGCTCGGATACATACGTTTGCGCAGCGATTACAGCGCCATCGTGCGGGCGCGATCGATGCGCGCGAGGCAGTCGTCGCGGCCGACGAGCGCCATGGTCTCACCCAGCGGAGGGCTCACCATGTTGCCGCAGACGGCGACGCGCACGGCCTGGAACACCACGCGCTTCTTAAGGTCCATCTGCTCGGGCAGCGGCTCAAGCGCGGCGTCGATGTTGGCAGCCGTCCACTCGTCCACACCCTCGAGCGCGGCCTTGGCGGCATCAAGAATGGCACCCATGCCCTCCTTGGCCAGGCCCTTGTTAACGGATTTCTCGTCATACACGAGCGTCTCGGCCGTGGCAAAGATGGGGGCGGCGACGGTCACGGCGTCGGCCGGCATCTTGGTGCGCGGCTTGACGATGGCGGCAAGCGCGTCGATCCAATCCTCGCCGTACTCGACATTACCCACGATGAGACCCGCCTCGTGCAGCTCGGGGACCATGATCTCGTCGGCAAACTGAGCATCGGACATGCCATTGATGTACTCGGCGTTGACCCAATCGAGCTTCTTGGGGTCGAAGGTCGCCGGATTCTTAGAGATGCGGTCGAGCGAGAACTTGCTGGCCAGGACATCGCGCGGGATGATCGTGGTCTCGCCGTCGAGCGACCAGCCGAGCAGCGCCAGATAGTTGACAAAGGCGTCGGACAGGTAACCGGCGTCGCGGTATTCCTCCACCGAGGTTGCACCGTGGCGCTTGGAAAGCTTTTTGCCGTCGGCACCCAAGATCATGGAGATGTGGGCGAACGTGGGCACGGGCGCGCCGAGGGCCTCGTAGACCATGACCTGGCGCGGGGTGTTGGACAGGTGGTCGTCGCCACGGATGACATGGGTGATCTTCATCATGGCGTCGTCGACGACGGTAGCGAAGTTATACGTAGGTGTGCCATCGGAGCGGAAGATGACAAAGTCGTCGAGCTCCTTGGCGTCGAAGGTCACCTCGCCGTGGACGGCGTCGTGGATGACGACGTCGCCGCGGTCCTCGGGCACCTTGATGCGCAGGACGTAGGACTCGCCGGCCACGATGCGGCGGCGGGCCTCCTCGGGATCAAGATCGCGGCAACGGCGCTGATAGCCCTGGAAGGGATCCTTGCGCTCCTGCGCGGCCTTGCGGTCGGCGTCGAGCTGCTCCTTGGTGCAGAAGCAGGGATAGGCCTTGCCCTCGTCCCAAAGCTTCTGGGCGGCCTGCTTGTACAGGTCCAGGCGCTCGGTCTGGGCGTAGGGGCCAAAGTCGCCGCCCACCTCAGGACCCTCGTCCCAGTCAAGGCCCAGCCAACGCATGGCGCGCAGGATGATCTGCGTGTTCTCGTCGGTGGAGCGGGTGGGGTCGGTGTCGTCGATGCGCAGGATGAACGCGCCGCCGTTTGCGCGGGCGAAAGCCCAGTTATAGATAGCGGTGCGGGCGCCGCCGATGTGCAGCTTGCCCGTCGGTGAGGGTGCAAAGCGGACGCGAACGTCTGATGCCATGGAAATCTCCTCGATTGCAGGATGGATGTCTAACCGCATCAGTATAAAGCATCAAAGCAACCTCCGCACAAAGGGCACCGACCTACTCATTGGGGACAGACTTAAATGACCAGTCTTTGGGCAACCTGTCGGAACTTAGGCAAGGCTGGTCATTTAAGTCTGTCCCCAATGAGTAGGTGCGGAAAGGGTGTGAATGTTTGATTTACGCGCTATGATGTGCCCTTGCATAGAGAGCCCGGCGGAATGGTAACGGTCGCCGGGACACGTTTTTGAAAGGACAATCATGTCAGAAGAACTTCGTTCCATCCCGCCCCAACACGGATCCTTTGTTTTTACGTCGGAGTCGGTGACTGAAGGTCATCCCGATAAGATCGCTGACCAGATCAGCGACGCCGTCCTCGACGCAATCCTCGCCAAAGAAATAGAGCTCCAGGAGCAGGGCTACATCGCCCCCAACGGTGTGCCTGCCAACGTGGAGAACGTCCGCTGCGCTTGCGAGACCCTCGTGACCACCGGCACCGTCATCGTCGCCGGCGAGATCCGCACTCAGGCCTACGTCGACGTACAGGAAATCGCCCGCGGCGTTATCCGCCGCATCGGCTACAACCGTGCCAAGTTCGGTTTTGACTGCGACACCTGCGGCGTTATGAGCCTCATCCACGAGCAGTCGCCCGATATCGCCAAGGGCGTTGACGAGTCCTTCGAGATCCAGACCGGCGCTACCACCGACCCGATCGACCTAATCGGTGCCGGCGACCAGGGCATGATGTTTGGCTACGCCTCCAACGAGACCAAGACCTTAATGCCCATGCCGCACTACCTTGCAAGCCGCCTGGCCGAGCGCCTGGCCGCCGTGCGTCACGACGGTACCCTCGCCTATCTGCGTCCCGACGGCAAGACCCAGGTCACCGTGCGCTACGAGGAAGGCAAGCCCGTCGAGGTCACGACCATCGTCATCTCCACTCAGCACGCAGCCGAGATCGAGGACATGGGCAAGATCAAGGCCGACCTCATCGAACACGTCATCACCCCGGTCATGGCTGCCGAGAACATGCCGTGGGACAACGCGGACATCTACGTGAACCCCACCGGTCGCTTTGTCGTGGGCGGCCCCATGGGCGACACGGGCCTCACCGGCCGCAAGATCATCGTCGACACCTACGGCGGCTACGGCCGTCACGGTGGCGGTGCCTTTAGCGGCAAGGACTGCACCAAGGTTGACCGCTCCGCCGCGTATGCCGCGCGCTGGGTCGCCAAGAACGTGGTCGCCGCCGGTCTGGCCGACCGCTGCGAAGTCGAGCTTGCCTACGCCATCGGCGTTTCCAAGCCCCTCTCAATCATGGTCGACACCTTCGGTACCGCGCATGTTGCCGAGGACAAGATCGTCGAGGCCGTAGAGAAGATCTTCGACCTGCGCCCGGGCGCAATCATCCGCGACCTCGACCTTCGTCGCCCCATCTACGAGAAGACAGCAGCCTACGGTCACTTCGGCCGAGAAGACGCCGACTTTACGTGGGAAAAGACCGACCGTGTCGAAGAACTCAAAGCAGCCTGCGGGCTGTAATTGGGAACCACCAAGGTAACAACACGCACACGCTTTCAAAAGAAGTACCGCCCCCAAGCGGTACTTCTTTTTTATTAATCCGGTAGTGAAGATGTTTCGATATGAGCCTACGCTGCGTCGCCGGCTAATGAATTTTGCAACGCGCGCACTTCTACCATGTATCCTTAGTCCCGAGGGGATAAATTAAAGGAGGAGCCATGGCAGGCAAGCCGCAAACACTAGCTACGACCTCGGCATTCGAGATCTTGGGCCCCGTCATGGTCGGCCCCAGCTCATCGCACACCGCCGGCGCCCTGCGCTGCGCCCAAGTTGCCGCCAGCCTGCTGGAAGGCCGCATCACCAAAGTCACCTTTGGCCTGTGGAACTCCTTTGCCCATACCTACCGCGGCCACGGCACCGATCGTGCACTCGTCGCGGGCATCCTGGGCCTCGACACCGATGACGAGAACATCAAGCAGGCCTTCGACCTCGCACACGAGCAGGGCCTCGAATATCACTTTGAAATTAAGGGCGACGACGCCTCCATCCACCCCAACACCGTCGACATCGACATGGTCGACGACACGGGCGCCACGGCACAGGTCCGCGGTGAGAGCCTGGGTGGCGGCAAGATGCGCATCAGCCGCATCAACGGCGTCGGCGTCGACATCTCGGGCATGTATTCCACCCTCTTCGTGGCGCACTACGACGTCCCCGGCGTGCTCGCAGCGCTCACCAACCTGCTCGCCTACGCCCATGTAAACATCGCCTTCTGCCGCACCTACCGCACCGAAGTGGGCGGCCAAGCCTACTCCGTCTTTGAGACCGATGGCACGCCCGACGATACCGTCATTCCGATGCTACGCAAGCTCGACAATGTCGATTACGCGACCTTTATCGAGCTCCCCGGTTCTGCCTCGTCGCTCTCCCCCGGCGTCTCGGCCAAGGAAATCTTCGATGACGGCGAGCAGCTGCTCGATGCGTGCGCCGAGCTCGGCCTGAATATCGGCGCCGTTATGGCCGTGCGCGAGGCGCGTTTGATCGGTGAGGCGCACGCCGTCGCCGCCATGCGCCGTGTGCTCGACGTCATGCGCGAGGAGACCACGACCCCCATCGTCAATCCGCAGCGATCGCTCGGCGGGCTTATCGGCGGCGAGGCTAAACTCGTCGATGCCACCGGCCGCAACGATTTGAGCACGAGCCTGATGGGCCCCGTTCAAACCGACGCCGTGGCCCGCGCGATGGCCGTGCTCGAGCGCTCCGCCACGATGGGAGTGATCGTCGCCGCCCCCACGGCCGGCTCCGCGGGCGTCGTACCCGGCTGCGTGCTGGCGCTCGCCGATCACCTCCAGCTCGACGACGAACAGGTCATGGATGCCCTCTACTGCGCCGCCGCCATCGGCCTCAACCTCACCACGAGTGCCTGCGTCGCCGGCGCCGAGGGCGGATGCCAGGCCGAGGTTGGAAGCGCTGCCGCCATGGCCGCCGCCGCGCTGGTGCAGATGCTCGGCGGCACGCCCGAGCAAGCGCTCGATGCCAGCTCCATCGCGCTGAGCAACCTGTTGGGCCTCGTTTGCGACCCTGTCGGCGGCCTTGTCGAGGTGCCCTGCCAAAACCGCAACGCTATCGGCGTGGCCGCGGCCTTTAGCTCGGCGCAACTCGCCCTCGCCGGCATCAAGAGCCTGGTGCCGTTTGACCAGATGGCACACGTCATGCTCTCAGTGGGCCACGCCCTGCCTGCCACGTTGCGCGAGACAGCCAAGGGCGGCATCGCGCAGGCTCCGGCCGCACTTTCGGCCTGTGCAAAATGCGGCGCGTGCGGATAACGGCAAAGAATGACTCAAAGGTGGGACAAATGTCCCACCTCTTTTGAATGCCACCGTTTCCGTACCACAAACAGCAGGGCAATCGCTATAATGCAAGCCCAGTAAAAACACGATGAGCCATAAGGCGAAATTCGAAGGATATGCATACGATGTCGCAAAACGATCGAACTCAACTGATTCCCGATCCGCAGCAGCCGAGCAGGCACACCGGCGGCGTTCAGTCACCGCGTCCTATCGCGCCGAGCCAAGGTCAGCAGCGTGGTGCGGCAAACGCTTCCCAACGCCCGAACCAACAGCGACAGCAGCGTCAACAACGTCAGCAGCGCCAGGCAAACGGCAATGCGCCCAAGCAGTCCCCCACGCACGCTCGAGGCGATCGCGGCCCCGCACGCAAACCCGCCAAGAGCAATAAGTCAGGCAAAAAGACGACGCTCTTTGTCGTTCTGGGTCTTATCGTCATTGTCTATATCGTAGGCATCGTAGCATTTTCGCAGCTAGCCTACCCCAACACTACCATCGCCGGCGTCGACGTCTCGTTCTCCAACGCTTCGTCTGCCGCCACCAAGGTCAACTCGGCATGGAAGCACTATAAGCTCACCGTGACAGGCGATGACTTTAACTGGACCTATCAGCCCGAGTCCGATGAACCCATCGTCGACGGCGAAGCTACCGCAAAAGATATCATCAGCCACAACGAAGCCTTTGTATGGCCGGTCCGCCTTGTGGAATCCTTAAGCGGCAAAACCAAAACAACCACTACCTCCAACGAAGTGGATCTTGATCAAGACGTCGACCTGTCCATGCTCTCCGACACCTTTGACCAAAAGAAATTTGAGAAGGATCTGGGCGCCGCCATCGACGAGTTTAACGAGGCCCGTTCGGGCACGTTCGAGGCCAATAGCTCCTATGACGAACAAGCGGGCAAGTTTACCGTCGAGAAGGCGCGCTCCAACGAAAAACTCAACCGCGAGCATGTCATTAAGTATGCCGAGCTCGAGCTTGCCTCGCTGGCCGAGACCGTAGATCTTTCCAAGCTCGGCAACGATGCCTATGAGCCGCTCAATGGAACGCTGACCGACGATCAGATTCAGGCCGCATGCGATGCCGCCAACAACTTCCTGGGCGTCAACGTGACCCTCAAGCTCAACGGCGAGGATGTTGGCAAGGTTGATGGCAGCTCCGTGTTGCAGTGGATCAGCTTTGCCGATCCGGCCAACCCAACGCTCGATACGTCGCAGATCAGCAGCTGGGCAGCCGAACTCGCCAACGGCTTTAATACCGTGGGCTCCACTCGCTGGTGGACGCGCACCGATGGCAAGCAGTGCGCCGTCGAAGGCGGCGACTTTGGTTGGTCCATCGACAGCAGCTCGCTCGCCAAGCAGGTCGAGGACGCCATTAACAACAAGCAGACCGGCGAAATCGAGATCAAGTACTCCCAGAAGGCCGACACCTTTACCGCAAAGGGAGAGCCCGACTGGAAGGCGTATATCGACGTCGACTTGTCCGAACAGCACGCGCGCTACTATGACGAGAGCGGAAATATCGTTTGGGAGGCCAACTTTATCTCGGGCAAGCCGGGCGAGGACGCCACGCCCGAGGGCGTCTGGCAGATCAACAGCAACGACGGCGGCAGCACCCTGATCGGAGCCAAGGACCCCGAGACCGGCAAGCCCAAATACGAGAGTCCGGTGAGCTACTGGATGCCGTTTGAGGGCAACATGATCGGCTTCCACGATGCCACCTGGCAAAACGACAAGAGCTTCGATAACGCCGAGTCATACAAGTGGTGCGGCAGCCACGGTTGCATCAATCTGCGTCTGGCAGACGCCAAGGCACTTCACGACTGCATCAAAGTCGGACTGTGCGTGGTTGTCCATTCGTAGTGCAACGCGCGCATTCCTACAACGTGAAATTGCTGCGACCAATCTAACAGTTCCGAAAGAAACCATCCTATGCGCCCGCCCCAACCGGTGGGCGCATATACTTATCAAGGTTCTTTCTATAAAGGAGACGCTATGCCGAATGTCCCCACGATCGCCCCGAGCCCGGATGAAACCGAGCACACGCCCGAAGGTGCCACCGAAATGCTTCCTCTGATCACAGACGCACATGCCGACAAGGAGAACGGACGCACGAACGATACGGCCGAGATTTCCGATGAAGAGGCATATGCCAAACTCAAGGCAAAACGTGCCGGACGTCGACGCAAAAAGCTGATTCGACGCGGCATTGCCGCCGGCATCGCGGGTGCCATCGCGCTCATTGCCATTGTCGCAACCCTGGTTATCAATGCGCAGCCTCAGGGCGCTAGCGGGCCTGTGACCGACATGGTGACCGAGGGCACGTTTACCACAACGGTCGAGGCTAAAGGCCAGCTCAAACCCATTTCGTCCTCAGTGGTCTCCCCCTCTGTCGACGGCACGGTCGCTTCGATCAACGTGCAGGCAGGCCAATCCGTCAACGAGGGCGACGTGCTTATGACCATTAAAAACGACGAGCTCGATCGCAACGTTGCCGAAGCGCAGCGTGCAGTTACAGCCGCTCAGGAGGACCTCGCCAACGCGCAGAAAGCCGCAGCCGCCGCGCAGGCCACTCCGACGCCGGACGTCGACGGAGCTTCAGCAGCGGCTGGCATCTCCGCCGCATCAGCGGACACGAACGCCGTATCGGCCGCGCAGCGCAGCCTCGCATCGGCCCAGGCAGACCTCGATCAGACGAAAGCCAAGGCCGCCAGCCGTACGGTCACAGCCCCGAGCTCGGGCAGTATCGTGGAGCTCAACGCCAAGGTGGGCGCCACGGTAACAGGCGGCATGATCATGGGCGAAAGCGATACGAGCGGCGGCAAGCAGTGCATGCAGATCGCCGACCTGTCCAAGATGAAGGTGACCGTGCAAGTGGGCGAAAAGGACATCGCCAAGATCGCCGTTGGACAGAGCGCCAACGTCACGTTTCCCGCGTTTCCCGATATCGTCAGCCAGGGAACGGTCTCCGCCATCGCTTCGGTGGCAAACTCCGACTCCATCTACGGTGGCGGCGGCAGCGTAACCTTTAACGTCGACATCCTCATCGAGGCGCCCGACGCGCGCCTTAAGCCGGGCATGACCGCCGAGGTCTCGGTGGTAACCGAACAGCTCGACGATGTGGTGATGGTGCCGACGATGGCGCTCATGACCGAGGATGGCGAACACTATTACGTCAAGGTGGCAACCGATGACGAGGGCAAGCAAACCCGTCGCGTGAAGGTGACCGTCGTAACGCAAAACGACAACGAAGCCGTAGTCGGCAAGACTCAGGTCAAGCGCGACGACCACGGCAACGAAATCGACCCTGGCGTGCCGGTCACCAAACTGCGCGATGGCGACACCATCGTGATGGATACTGGTGCGAGCATGACGGCTGACGGCGGCTACAGCGCGGATTCAGGCAGCATGTCTGCCGACGAGGGTATGTAATGCGCCCCGTCATCGACATCCGCAACGTGCACCGAATCTTTGAGAGTGAGGCAGGTTGCGCCCACATCCTGCACAACTTGAGCCTGGCGGTAAATCCCGGCGAATTCGTCGCTATCACCGGCCCTTCGGGCTCGGGCAAGTCGACGCTCATGAACATCCTAGGCTGCCTAGATAAGCCGACGGCGGGCGAATATTACTTGCAAGGGCTCAACGTGGCCGAGCTAGATGATGACGAGCTCACCGAGGTGCGCGCGCTGAGCATCGGCTTTGTCTTTCAGAGCTTCAACTTGCTGCCGCGCCTGTCGGTTATCGAAAACGTCATGCTGCCGCTGGCATACACTAACGTGCCCCGTAGCCAGCGTGAAATGCGCGCCGTGCACGCGCTGCAGGCCGTCACGCTGCCCGTCGACCACTGGGACCACCGCATATCCGAACTCTCGGGCGGTCAGATGCAGCGCGTCGCCATCGCACGCGCCCTCGTTAATGACCCGCCCATCATCCTGGCCGATGAGCCGACGGGAAACCTGGACTCCGCCACCGGAGCGCTTGTAATGGAGACCTTCCATAGACTTCAGGAGCGCGGCAAGACCATCATACTCATCACGCACGACCACGGCATTGCCGCCGAGGCCGACCGTGCCGTGACCATACGCGACGGTTGCATTCACGACGGCGCGTATATTCCACATGCACCGCAGACCCTGCGCAGCGCCGTAGATAGCCTGCCCATGATTTCCGCCTCCGCCAACCCGCCGAAAGGAGTGGTGGCATGAGCGCCCGCGATCTCATCCAGGAAGCCCTTCACTCGCTCGAGGCCAACAAGGGGCGCAGTCTGCTCACCATCCTGGGCATCGTCATTGGCATCGCATCGGTCATCGCCATGACCTCGCTCATCGGCGGCATCCAAAACAGCTTGGTCAATAGCCTGGGCCTCAATGCGGCACGCATGGTGCAGATCTATTCGTCCCAAGAACTCACTGATTCTGACATCCAGAAGCTTCAAAAACTGGTGCCGCAGATAGAGCAGATCGGCATTGTCGACAGCGCGTATACCGAGTACAAGTCTGGCGATAAAAGCTATACCGTCATGGCACAGGGTGTCGACAGCGACATGCTCGACGCCGTGGGTGCCAGCAAGCTCGTCGCGGGACGTGTCTATTCACAGGCCGAGTCTCAATCAGGCGCGCGCGTGGCGCTCATCAGCCGCGGCGGCGCCGATCAGCTTTACGGCAACGAACAGGACGCACTGGGGAAAACCATCAAGGTGTCCAACGGTGAGGTGCAGATTGTAGGCGTGATTGATGGCGGAAGCGACTCCATGGGCTCACTTACGCTGTATATGCCACGCGAAACCATCTCCGGCGTGTTTGGCGACGAGAATCCTTCATTCCCCAGCGTGACAGCACTTGCCGCCGAGGGCACGGATATGGATGAGCTCTGCAGAACCATCGAGTCCAAGGTGCGCGCGATGAAGGGCATCTCGGAGGATGATGAGTCCGACAGCGTATCGGCGACCTCAATGAAAAGCGCCATCGATGCACTCAACTCCTTTATGGGCGCATTCTCGCTCATCATGGGCGCTGTCGCCAGTATCTCGCTGCTTGTCGGCGGTATCGGCATTATGAATATGATGCTCACCAACGTGACTGAGCGCATCCGCGAGATCGGTATTCGCCGTGCCCTGGGCGCCAGTCGTCGCGATATCACCGCGCAGTTTTTGGCCGAGTCCTCGGCGCTGTGCGTCACCGGTGGCCTGCTGGGTGTCCTGATTGGCTATCTACTGGCCTGGGGCCTCGCGATGTTTGCAGCAGAATCAGGGGTTCTCAGCGAGCTCGGTGCCAGCGGGCAAATCACACCGAGCTTCTCCATTACGACCGTGCTGCTCGCGTTCGCTGTATCGGTTGGCATCGGCGTGATCTTTGGCTTCTACCCCGCCCGTCGCGCCGCAAAGCTCGACCCCGTCGAGTGTCTACGCTATCAGTAAGCCACCACCAACAAGTTGCGGTGAAATAGGGACTGTTTATGCTGTTAATAGGCTATATCTAGCCTTATTTCACCGCAACTTAGAGAATGTCTGGTATAACGCTTTACCCCAAATCAAATTGATTCGTTGAATAGACACAATAGGTATTCTTTACGCGCTTTTAATTCAACATATGGGTATTATCGCACAAGAAGCACACGTGAAAGGATATGCCCATGTCGCTTACACAGTCAGCGGAGCGTGCAGCGCTCAACAAACTCATCGATTATCTCGACGACAACCCGCAAGAAAACATCGACAAAATCATGGACCTCGTGAACAAGCTGGTCCCCGACCGCGTATTTCCCGTGCAACGCGAGGCATTCACCAACGTCATCAAGAGCCGCGGCAATTGGTATGACTTGATTATGCGCATCTTTAGCCTCAATCCCAAAATGCGCACCAAGTTGCTCAAAGCGCTCATTGTCGACGGTAACCTACTCGCCTGGCCACAGCAAGAAAAGAACCGCGAGAAATACCAGTGCAATATTCCGTGGGCCATCCTGCTCGACCCTACAAGCGCTTGCAATCTGCATTGCACGGGCTGCTGGGCCGCCGAGTATGGCTATAAGCAAAATCTATCCTTCGATGACATCGACTCCATCGTCACACAGGGCAAAGAACTCGGCACGCACATCTACATCTATACCGGTGGCGAGCCACTCGTCCGCAAGCACGACCTGATCAGGATTTGCGAAAAGCATCAGGACTGCGTGTTCCTCTGCTTCACCAACTCCACGCTTATCGACGAGGCGTTCTGTGACGATATGATCCGCGTTGCAAACTTTGTCCCTGCCATCAGCGCCGAGGGCAACGAGCACACCACCGATGCCCGCCGCGGCAAGGGCACGTACGAAAAGATCGAACATGCCATGAAACTCCTGCGTGAGCGAAATCTGCCGTTTGGTATCTCGACCTGCTGGACCAGCGCCAACGTCGATACTGTCGCCACCGAGGAAAATATGGACTGGATGATACGCGAGGGGGCACTCTTCTGCTGGTATTTCTACTTTATGCCGGTCGGCCGCAGTGCCACCAGCGAGCTTATGCCCACGCCTGAGCAGCGCGAACACATGTACCGTTTTATTCGTGAGATGCGCGAGAAAAAGCCGCTCTTTACCCTCGACTTCCAAAATGACGGTGAGTTCGTGGGTGGCTGCATCGCCGGCGGACGACGCTACCTACATATCAACGCGGCGGGAGACGTCGAGCCGTGCGTTTTCATTCACTACTCCAATGCCAATATTCACGACGTATGCCTACTCGACGCACTTCGCTCTCCCCTCTTTATGAAGTATTACGAAGGCCAGCCTTTTAACGACAACTACCTCAAACCTTGCCCCATGCTCGAGAACCCCGATGTACTGCCCAAAATGGTCGCCGAGGCAGGCGCTATGAGCACCGACCTGGTAGAGAAGGAGTCTCCCGAACAACTGCGCGAGAAGACCCGTGCCGCCGCCAAAGCCTGGTCATCCGTGGCAGAGCTCATTTGGAACGACCCCAAAGATCCGCTCTACACCAAGCGCCATGACGATATGACACAGGGCATGGCCGATAGCGATATGCAAAAGTTTGAAAAGCAGGGCCGCAAGCTTAAGTCAAACTGCTAGTGCCCCATCATCGATAGAATACAAAGGCGCGGGCGCCCCAAGGTAATTTGGGGCGCCCGCGCCATCTATGACATATATCCCCTATGTTGTGGTAAAATGGGGGCTGATTATGCCTTCAACCAGCAAAAACAGACACTATTTCACCGCAACTCATTAAGGGGCTGATGGAAGCAGTTGCCGACAGAAGGTCTAATCCAAGCGAGACTCAAGACTTGATAGGCCGTTGAGAGTCAGGTCGTTGGCAACTTCCGAGACGCGCTCGATAGGAACCGAGCCGTCAGACAGCGCCCAGGTACGATAAATACCGATAATACCCGACAGCAAAAACGCCAGATAGTAGTCGAACATCTCGTCCTTGAGACCTTGGGGCAGAAGATCGCGCTCGGCAATCTCGTGTTCGAGCGGCGCACGAAGACGAGCCATAAAATCATCGAGCGGAATATTCTCGATCAGCTGGCGATTGAGCACCAGGTTGTTGCACAGTACCTCGTTAACGGTTTTAAAGAAGGTCGCCGCCGCGCCCAGGGTGCGCTCGTTGGTGTCGCCGTCCATGGAGGAAAGCGTTTTCTCGACCGAGTCGACAATCATCTCCACCACATCGACGGCAATGGCGTCGAGCAAGCCATCAACCGTACCAAAGTGCACGTAGAAGGTTTTACGGTCGACATTGGCCTCGCGCGCGATGGCGCTCACCGTAATGTCTGCCAACGGCTTTTCCATGAGCAGACGCTCGAAAGCGGAAAGGATGGCATTGCGGCTGCGAACGATGCGGCGATCAATACGCGGTTTGCTGGTGGCCATGGGCGTGTCCCTTCGATATACGGGCATTCATCAACAGATGAGAGATAATCTACGTAAGAGGATTATCCCCCATACAGCACAAATATGCCCCGCATCATGAAGAACGCACGACTGCCCTACTGCGACTTAGGGTACTTCTTCTTATTGAGTGCCGACGGAGATACGCGGATACCGTCGCCTGTCTGGCGCACATAGGCTTTATGAGCCGGCTTAGCGGTCCCAGAGGCCTTCTGAGCGTGCCTCTTGGGATCAACGGTAACAGCATTTGTGGGGTGCGGCTTCGTGGGCGCAGAGGGCGTCTGAGGCGTGCGGCCGAACTTGCGCATCACGCGATCCCAGCGCGCATGGATGCTCTCGTTGTGGGCGCTCTTAAGGCCCAGCAGTGGCGCAGCCAAAATGGTCGGCGCAATAAACGTAATGAGGCGCCACAGCAGATAGCCGGCGGTCGAAGCCGACCCAAAGAAATGACCCAAGAACAATGCAAAGCCGCCCTCGGCGCCACCAGTTCCACCGGGCAAGGGGACCGCAGAGCTCAGCAGCTGGACAAAGGCGCTTGCGGCCATGACCGAGAAAAAATCAACCTCGTGGTGGCCAAAGGCAAGCATCAGGAAATACGGAACCAGATAGAAAAACGCGAGCTGCAGCATGGTGATAAACACAGTGAGCAGCATGGACGAAAAATGGCCGGCAGAGAGTTTGAATTTCTCGGAAAAAGAGTAGATCTCACCATCAACAAACGTGCGCCATCCCTCGATCTTAGTGGCCGAGACACCAATGCGCTCGAGCCAATTGATGATGCAATGGGCGACGCGCGTGACGGTCTTAGGCATGAGTGCGACGGCAAAGATACCCAGCAAGATGCAGCAGTGCCCGCCAAAGCTAAAGACACACAGCAGCGTCATGTCGCCATAGCGCTCGGCGAAAAACGGCATGCGAGCAAGCAGGAGGATAGCGCCCCAGGCAACAAGGCCAAACTGATACACGATAAAACGCGTGAACTGCGTGGCGCCGGCCTCGCCGACATTTTGGCCCGCTTTGGTCAGGCGGTAGATCTGAGCAGGAGTCGAGCCCATCATCATAGGCGTCAGGTTGCCAAAGAAGATGCCGCTCGCCTCGACCGAGATCAGGTCGCGGATGCCGACGGGTGAATTGGGGTCGAGCCAGACGGCGATCGCATAGGCCACAATGCCAAAGAACAGATACATGAACATGCAAAGACACGCGACAACGAGCCAGGGCGCCTGGACGCTCGACATAGCAGCCCAGAACTGCCCCATCTGCCCGGTAACAACCAGATAGACGATATAACCAACCAGCACAACGCCGATAAAGATTGCGCCGCGGCGTGCGCTCTTATTGTCATCGCCGCCCGAGGCCTCAACCTCGACCTGGGGCTTGGACGTATGCTGAGAGGACTCCGTCATGAGACTCCTTCAAACAGTCAAAATATCTTGGTTATTGTACCCGTAAGGGCCATAAGCAGAACGCAAAGCTCTTGTTCAAACGGGAATGACAGACAGTTGTTTGATAATAAAAAAACCCGGCCTTCCGTGGAAAGACCGGGTATCAGATGCGTGGTAGCCCGTACCAGATTCGAACTGGTGATCTCCGCCTTGAGAGGGCGGCGTCCTAAACCGCTAGACGAACGGGCCACATAACATCTGCACTGCCGTGCTGCGAGGACATATATTACGGGACAAAAAACATCAGTGCAAGAAGAAATTCCAAATTGCAGAAAAATTGTCGGCAGGTTATGGAACGCGCAGGTAAACTATTTAACTAATTCAAGTTGAGATGAACCAAAAGGGCTTCGCGATCGTTGGGGATGTTGTCCTCGATCACCGCGTCGAGGGCGGCGTTGAGAAGCTGGCCAAGCTCGGGCCCCGGCTTCACACCGGCACGAATCAGGTCGCCGCCGTTGATAGCAAGCATCTTGAGCGTATAGGGCTCCCCCGCCTCCAGTAGCTCGTGCGCCAGAGCGCGCATCTCCTCAATCGTCTCGACGTAATAGAAGCACGACGGGGCCTTGCCAAGCGTGTCGGCACGTTTGAGGTCCATGAGCTCGTCCATCAGACGCGGCGTGTCGACGCCCTCGCCCGAAAGCGCGCGCATCATATTGAGCAGGCAGGAGCGCTCGGGGCGCAGCGGCTTGTCGTGATATTTAATGAGCAGGCACACGTCGCACACCAAGTCGTGCGAGAGCGCCAGGCGATCCATAATGACGCGCGCTTTCTTGGCGCCGAGCTCGGGATGACCGTAGAAGTGCCCGCTACCGGCATGGTCGACCGTGAAACAGTCGGGCTTGGACACATCGTGCAAAAACGCCGCCCACATCAGACTCATTGAGGGTGTAACGCCGTCGCACAGCGCCAGCTCCCCCGCCACCGTCAGCACACGGGCGATATGCTCGTAGACGTTAAACGCATGATAGACACTGCGCTGATCAAACCCGCGACCCGCTGCCAACTCGGGCACGGCGGCGCAAACAAGCTCGGGATAGCGAAGCATCGCGTCTCCCCCGTGGCCGGTCGAAAGGATGCCCTCAAGCTCAATACCCACGCGCTCGCGCGCCACGGCATCGAGCAGCGGCGCGCACTCGGCAAGGGCACGCTTGGTCTCGGGCTCAATCACAAAGTCCAGGCGGCAAGCAAAACGCACGGCGCGCAGCATACGAAGCGCATCCTCATTAAAGCGACGTTTGGGATCGCCGACGGCACGGATCAGCTTGCGTTCCAGGTCGCCCTGGCCGTCGTAGCGGTCAACAAGCCCGCGCTCGGGATGCCAGGCCATGGCATTAACGGTAAAGTCGCGACGCGCCAGATCGTCCTCAAGCGACGTCGCACGCTCGACAGTCTGAGGATGACGCCCGTCGGTATAGAAGCCATCCAGACGGTACGTGGTGACCTCGATGCGCTCGCCATCGGAAATAGCCGTGATTCCGCCAAATTTAATGCCGGACTCCACGACCGCGATGCCGGCGGCCTCGAGCGCCGCTTTGGACTCCTGCCACAGGCCGCTGCAGCACATGTCGACATCGTGGCTGGGGCGCCCCATCAGGGCGTCTCGCACCCAACCGCCTACGTACCAAGCCTCAAGACCGGCTGCCTCGAGCGCGCGTAGGACGCGGAGGGAGGCATCGGTCGGCTGCGTACCGTTGAGCGAAACATTGCACATGCCTATGGCCTCCTGTACTTGCGAGCGTTAATCGATGGTTCTCAAGAAGTCTAACAAGAAACGAGAAAGCGCGCACACGCAATCGCGTTGTCGATTTAATAAAACGAGTCAGCAGACGCCACATGCGTTATACACGCAAAAAACACCCGCCTCGGAGATCTAAAGCGGGTGTTCGGCAACGATTTTTTTATGCGACTAGCAGACCTGACGAACCTCGATATTCTTCTTGTATTCGTCCACCTTGGCAAAATCGCCCAGACCGGGGCACTCGACCACGTTGGCGCCGGTGGCCATCGAAAGACGCAAGGCATCCTCGACTCGCTCGGGGGCGTCGTGCCACACGGACAGGAAGGCGGCCAGCGAGGAATCGCCGGCGCAGACGGTCGACAGCAGCTTGACGTCGAAGGTGCGGTTGGCAAACCAGATATGCTCGCCGTTGGAGAAGTACGCACCGGCGCCACCGAGGGTCAGCAGCACGTTCTTGGCGCCCTTGGCATGCAGCTCGGCCATCGCGCCCTTGACGGACTCGTCGTCGCCACCGCTCACCTTAATGCCAAAGATGTCGAGCAGCTCATCGTCATTGGGCTTGATCAGCAGCGGCTCCATGGCAATGAGGTCTGCCAGCTGATGGCTCGAGATGTCGAGGACGAACTCGGCCCCCTTGGCCTTGACGCGGCGCAGGACCTCGGCCAAGAAGCCCTCGGAAGTGTTGGGAGGCAGCGAGCCGCTGATGACCAGGCAGGTCATGTCATCGAGCGAATCGATGAGCTCAAACATCTCCTGCTCGTTGGCCTCGTTGATAGCGGCACCGGCGTTGACCATGTTGTACTCGGTGTCGGGGCCGGCGTTGAGGAACACATTGACGCGCGTAATACCGTCGGTCCACACGGGCTTGACGGGCACGCCCAGGGCCTCGGCGCCCTTAACGATAAACTCGCCCGAGAAACCGGCGAAAAAGCCCAAGATCGTGGTGTCGACGCCGTAGTGGTCGAGCGTAAACGAGACGTTGAGGCCCTTGCCGTTGGGCGTGTAGACGGCGTTGCGGGTACGCGTGACGGTGTTGGCAACAAGACCGTCGCAGGCGATGTTGTAGTCAATGGCGGGATTTGCAGTGAGCGTGTAAATCATGAATGTTCCTTTCACGAAGCAACGTGTTAATGAAAGTATATTCCACGCATCGGTAAAAGGCTAGGACAACTCGGTGAACGGTGTGGAAGCGATGAAGTACGGCGGGGCACCTCTCCCCCGTGGCGGAACAAAAAGGCGCCCCAGCCGAAACCGGGGCGCCACATGCGCACGAATATGTCGCGGTTCGATTACTGACGATCGAGCTTGCGGACAGCAACGCGCTTGCTGTACTCGTCGACGTGACCGAAGTCGCCGATGCCGACGGACTCGGCGACGTTGGCGCCGGTGGCCATAGCGAGCTTCATAGCCTCCTCGACGTTGTCGCGATCCCTGTACCACTTGTGCAGGAACGCAGCGAGGGTGCAGTCGCCGGCACAGACGGAAGAGACCAGCTTGATGTTGAACTCACGCTTGGCGTACCAGATGTCCTCACCGTTGGAGAAGTAAGCGTCGCCGCGGCTACCACGGGTGAGCAGCACGTTCTGAACGCCAGCGTCGTGAGCCATCTTCATAGCAACGCGGACCTCGTCGTCGGTGTCGACCGGCACGCCGAAGATGGCCTTCATCTCGTGATGGTTCGGCTTGATGAGCAGCGGCTTCTTGTGAGCGAGCTCCTTGAGCTTGTCGGAGGACAGGTCCAGGACGACGTCGGCGCCACGGGCCTGAGCGTGCTCCATGACCTGAGCCAGGAAGTCGGGCGTAGCTTTGGGAGGCACGGAGCCGGAGACGATCAGGCACTCAAGATCGCCCGCGGTGTCCAGGATGTTGTAGAGCTCCTCCTGGTGCTGCGGCGTGATCGGAGCACCCGGGTTCAGGATGCCGTACTCGTGCTGGCCATCGTTGACGTAGGTGTTAATGCGCGTGATACCGTCGGTCCAGACCGGGCGGCAGAGGCAACCCAGGTTCATGACCTCCTCGACGATGAACTTGCCCGTGAAGCCGGCGAAGAAGCCGAGCGCGACGGTGTCGACGCCCATCTTCTTAAAGGCGAAGGACACGTCGAGGCCCTTGCCGTTAGCCGTGTAGCTGGCCGAGCCGGTGCGGACGTTCTCGTCGGGCTCGAGCGGAGAGCTCGAAACCGTCATGTCGACAGCCGGGTTAGCGGTTAGCGTGTAGAACATTTACAGTACCCCCTGTATATGTGAGGGCCGCGTGGCCGGCCCATTCCAACCACGCGGTTACCTCTGATACCAAATTAGCGAGCTGCGGACTCGAGCAGTGCCTTGACGTCGGCGGCGGTGTTGCAGGCGAGCGCCTTCTCGGCGAGCTCGTCGCACTCGGCCTTGGTCCACTGGCTGATGGTCTTGCGAGCACGAAGGATCGAAGGAGCGCTCATCGAGAACTCCTCCAGGCCCCAGCTGATCAGCAGCGGCTCGAGCAGCGGATCGGCAGCGGCCTCGCCGCACATACCGACCATGATGCCGGCCTTCACGCCGCTCTCGATGATGTTCTTGAGCGAGCGAAGCACGGCGGGATAGTACACCTGGTACAGGTTGGAGATGGTGTCGTTACCACGGTCGGCGCACATGGTGTAGCCGATCAGATCGTTGGTGCCGATGGAGAAGAAGTCGGCGACCTCGGCCAGGCGGTCAGCGAGCAGCGAGGCGGCAGGCGTCTCGACCATGATGCCGACCTCGATGTTCTCGTTGAACTTGCGACCCTCTTCGGTCAGCTCGGCCTTGCACTGCTCGACGAGCTCCTTGACAGCCAAGACCTCCTCGACGCAAGTGACGAGCGGGATCATGATCTTGACGTCACCGAAGGCGCTAGCGCGCAGCAGGGCGCGGAGCTGGACCTTGTACTGGTCGGGATTGGCCAGGCAGTAGCGCACGGCGCGGAAGCCCATGAAGGGGTTATCTTCCTTGACCATGTGCAGATACGGAATCTCCTTGTCGCCACCCACATCGAGCGTGCGGATGATGACCGGAGCGCCCTTGAGCGCGCTCGCGACCTTGCGGTACGCGTTAAACTGCTCCTCCTCAGAAGGAAGCTCGGCAGAGTCCATGAACAGGAATTCGGAACGGAACAGGCCGATAGCCTCGGCGTCGTGATCGAGCGCGTTGGGCACGTCATCGGGGTTGCCGATGTTGCAGGCGATGATCTTCTTGATGCCGTCGGCAGTCACGGACGGCTTGCCGCGGAAGGCCTCGAGAGCCGCCTTCTCGGCAGCAAAAGCCTCGGCCTTGGCAGTGTAAGCGGCGAGTGTCTCCTCGTTGAGATCGGCCTCAACGATACCCTTGCCACCGTCGACGACAACGGTCATGCCGTTGCGCAGTGCGGTGCAGCTGTTGGAAACCGAAAGGACAGCCGGGATCTCGAGGGCGCGCGCAATGATCGCAGAGTGCGACGTGCGGCCACCAGTCTCGGTGACGATACCGGCAACGTGGGCCTTATCGATCGTGGCAGTCATGGACGGCGTGAGGTCGTGCACGACAACGACGGTGTTCTCGGGCAGGACGGAGAGGTCGACGACCTCCTTGCCCAGCAGCTCGGCCAGAATACCGGTGCGGATGTCGGCGATGTCGGCCGCGCGCAGACGGAACATCTCGTCGTCCATGGACAGGAACATGTTCTCGAACATGGTCGAGGTGTCCATGAGCGCCTGCTCGGCGCAGGTGCCGCCGTCAATGGCGGCGTTGATGGCGTCGGTCATGCCCGGATCCTGAGCCAGGACAATGTGTCCGCTCATGATCTCGGCCTCGGCCTCGCCCACCGTCTCCTTCATGTGGTCGGCCTGAGCCTGGGTCTTCTCGCAGAAGACCGAAAGAGCGGTCTGATAGCGCTCCTTCTCTGCTGCCGAATCAGCAACCTCGTGCGGCTCAAACGTCAAGTCGGGATCGACGGCGACCATGACGGTGCCGATACCGATGCCCTCGGAAGCGTTGACTCCCTGATACATTCCCATTCCTCTCTCCGTGTCATGTGATAAAGCGTTTTGCCATATCCATGACAAAAGAGCGCAGCTACCTTACAACAGGTCACTGCGCCCCCAAATATGAACTTAGTTGTTCAACATGCGACCCGTTTGAGTTCTACTCGCCAAGACCGCTCTTGATGAGCTCGATGGCAGCAGCCAGAGCCTCGGCCTCGTCGGCGCCATCGCACTTGACCTCGACCTCGGTGCCGCAGGGGATACCAGCAGCCATGAGGGCCATCGGGGACTTGCCGTTGACCTCCTTCTCGGGGGTAACGACCGTCACGTCACAGGCGTACTTGCCCATGGTGGAGGCGAACAGACCAGCCGGACGCATGTGCAGACCCTGAGGATTAACGAGGGTAGCCTTCTCAGAAACCATAATTGACTCCTTTTTGTGTTTAACCCCTGTCATGCATGTGGCAGGAGTCAGATTCACGACGTTATTTATATTAACTCACATCAAACGGTTTTTCATTGTGTTTCAGACGAATTATTGGACAGATGTGTTTGTCGTCCGCTTGCTCGCCGGGCGGGTGCGGGTTAAGTTTGCTGCTCTACAGTCCTGCGCAAGACGGAAAGTACATTAAGTGCTTTCCTTTGCGTGCGGAACTCGCGACAAACTTAACCCGCGCCCGCCCGGCGAGCAAGCTGCGGAAACTCGGTCGGTCCAGAGTAATGTCAGCTGATGGGAATTCTGGCTGATGATCTGTTCGCGACAAAAACTCGATGGGCAGTTCCCTCTATGCCCTTATGTAAGTTGCGGTGAAATAGGGACTGGATTTGGAGTTGAATCGTATAAACAGTCCCTATTTCACCGCAACTTATTTGGGGATGAAAAAAGGCGGAGGCCCTGGTGAGGGTCTCCGCCTTTGTAACAGGGGACGATATTATTCGCTAACTGCTGGATTAGACCAGGCGGGCGTTGATCGTCTTGGCGATCTCGGCGGCGTCGGTGGAACCCTTGACAGTAGCACGGAAGTCCTCGTCCATGAGCGCCTCGGCGACCTTGGACAGGATCTTAAGGTGCGTAGTGCCGGCCTGGGCACCGGGGATGAGCAGGGCGATAGCCACGTTGACGGGAGCGCCGTCCATGGTGTCCCAACCGGTCACGCCGGACTCGTCCTTGACGACGATGACGGCAGCCTCGGTAATGGCGTCGGACTTGGCATGCGGGATGGCGAAGCCCTCCATCATGCCCGTGGTGCCCTCGGCCTCGCGGGCCAGGAAGGCGTTCATCACGGCGTCGGCGTCGCTGGCGATACCGGCCTTGACAGCCTGATTGGAAACGAAGCTCAGAGCCTCGTCACGAGAAGCGAAGTCCTCGGCGACAAAGACATTCTCGACCTCCACGAAGTCGACAGCCTCGGCCTTAGGGGCCTCGACGGCAGCGGCCTTGGGGGCCTCAACAGGCTTGGCTACAGGAGCGGCCTTCTGATTCTTCTCGAAGTCGTACTTCTTGAAGGCCACGAACAGGATGCCACCGACAACAGCGCCGATGAGGATCGCGAGGACCCAAAGCGGACCGTTCTCGACAACGGGCAGGACCAGGAAGCCACCGTGAGGCGCCGGATCGTGAACGTTGAACATAATGGTCAGGATCGAAGCGATAGAGGAACCGAGCATCATGATGGGCATGACGGGCCAGATGTTCTTGGTCATGAACGGAATGGCGCCCTCGGTGATGTGGGTGCAACCAAGGATGAGGTTGACGACACCGGCGTCGTGATCCTCCTGGCTGAAGTACTTCTTGCCGACAACGACGGCAAAGGTGGTGATCAGCGGCGGAACGATGCAGGCGGCGGAGACGGCAGCCATGAAGTTGGTGCCGAAGTTGTAGGTATCGGTGCCAACACCGGCGGCCAAAGCCTCGGTGAGCATAGCGGTACCGGTGACGTAAGCAGCCTTGTTGACCGGGCCGCCCATGTCAAAGGCGCACATGCAGCCAATGGCAAGACCCAAGACAACGGCGCCAGAGGCGGACAGGCCCTTGAGGAAGTCCATCATGGCGGTGTTGATGGCAGCCATGGGGCCGGAAATGCCGAGCATGACCAGGCCGACGATAGCCGTCGAGAACAGCGGGTACAGGAAGATAGCCTTGAGGCCGTCCAGGTTCTTGGGCAGGCCGGCAAAGACCTTCTCGAGCAGCAGAATGACATAGCCGGCGAGGAAGCCGCCAACGATGCCGCCCAGGAAGCCGAAGCCCACGCCGGCGCCACCGGCGTCGATCATGCCGGTCTCGGCGTTAACAGGCAGACCCTGGATGGCGATCATACCGGCAACAAAGCCGGGGACGAGCGCCGGGCGCTTGCCGATGGATTCGGCGATGTAGGCGGAAAGCACTGGAACCATGAGGTTCATGGCGATGCCGCCGATGATCTTGAGCATCGCAGCAAAGCTGTTGTAGTCAGACGCCGTCGAATCGAAGGACGTAATGCCCCACAGGAACGAAACGGCGGTCAGGACACCACCAGCAACAACGAAGACCAGCATGTGGCTGACGCCGTTCATGAGGTGCTTGTAGATGATGTGGCCGATGGACTCCTTCTCCTCGACCTCATCCTCGATATCAGCAGCAGCTGCAACCGTGTCGTCACCCTTGGCGGCGAGCGCGCGGTCAATCAGCTTACCGGCGGCCTCAACGGACAGGGCCTTGGAAACACCAACGGAAACCATGGGCTTGCCGGCGAAACGCTCAGCCTGGACGTCCTTGTCGGCTGCGACGACGACGGCCTTGGCACCAGCGATCTCACTCTTGGTGAGCTCGTTCTCGACACCGACCTGGCCATGAGTCTCGACCTTAATAGTCAGACCGCGCTCGGCAGCTGCCTTCTCCAGCGCCTCCTTCGCCATGAAGGTGTGCGCAATGCCGGTCGGGCAACCGGTCGCAGCGATGATGTCAAACTTAGCCATGTGTCCCTCCTTCTTGAGTACAGCGCCCGCGGGCGCTCCCCTACACGCGCTTCGATGCGCGTTTTTCCACAACTGAAAGATACCAACCTACCGTCCGCGTGAGAAGAGACAAGGTGCAATTCTCCGGTGAAAGGTTCTTTCATAACCGTAAACGGTAGGTGAAAGTTTACCATCAACACTTGAAACGGCAAGGTGTATCTTGTAATTGAAAATCCCCCTATACTATGGCATTACAAAACGAGTCCGATTTTCATGCCAACCAGGAGCCATCCATGACCGATAGTAGCAAGAGCGCACTTTCCCTCATTAGTACCCATCAGGGATACAGCGAGTCCGAGCAGCGCATTGTCGACTATATATTGGAGCACCAGTCCGAGGCGCCACGCCTCACGGCGGCTCAGCTCTCGCGCGCCGCTGCTACGTCCGAAGCGACCGTTTCGCGCTTCTGCCGCAAGCTAGGCTTTGGTAGCTTCCGCAGCTTTCAGTTTTCGTTGGCGAGGGATTTGGAAAGCCAGCGCAACGAGGGCCTGACCGACGAGGTCTCGCTCGACAATATGGAGCAGAGCCTCAAGAACATCCTGGCTGCCAAGGTGAGCGAGCTTAATGCGACCATCGACGGAATCGACCACGATACGCTGGCGGCTGTTGTGCATGCCTTTAAGCATGCAGGGGTTATTGAGTTTGCAGCTGTGGGCAATACGAACGCGGTCGCGCTCGATGCGACGTTTAAGTTTTCGCAGCTGGGCCTGCGCTGCATGGCGAGCACCATTAGCGAGACATCAATCGGCTTTGCGCTCACGTTGCGCCCGGGTGACGTCATCGTGCTAATCTCAAACTCCGGCAAATCGCGCCGACTGAATCGCATAGCAAAAGCGGCTCGCGACTGCGGCGCAACCGTAGTCGTCATCAGCAGCGACAGCAAATCCCCGCTCGCGCGCCTGGCAGACTACACTTTTAATACCGTCAACCACGAAGCGCTGCTGACGACAGGCGACTTTGCGTTCTCCAAGATCAGCGCCACGATGATCATCGAAGTCATCTACAACTTCCTGCTGCCCGAGATTGAAGACGCGCGCGAGCATATCAGCTACTACGAGGAGCTCATCCAGCCGGACAAGGTCGTTGAGTAAAACGCGTAGTGGGACAAAAATTTCAGTCTATTTTGTCCCACCAACACCGCTGATACGACCTAACCTCGAGCTTCTTCGAGCATCTGCTTGGCGTGGGCCAAGCTTGCCTCGGACTGATCGCCGCTCAACATGCGGGCGATCTCGGCGGTACGCGCTTCGCCGGTTACCTCGTCCAAATGCGTCTGGGGAACATCGCCCGGTTCCTTGCTGACGACATAATGCTTGTCGGCCATGACGGCGACCTGCGCCAAGTGGGTTACGACAATCACCTGATGCGTAGCGGCGAGATCTGCCAGCACGCCCGCAAGTGCACGCGCCGTGGAGCCACCGACACCAGCATCGACCTCGTCAAACACCAGCGTATCAACACCGTCAGCGTTACCGAGGACAACCTTGCTTGCCAACATGACGCGGCTGAGCTCGCCGCCCGACGCAATGCGGCGCAGGGGGCGTGGCGTCAAGCCGGCACCGCTGCGGTATAGCAGCTCGTAGCTCGAAGGACCAACGGGCGTCCACTCAGCACGGGGAAGATCGCGCGACCCCCAAACGAGCTCGGCACTACCCATCTCCAGGCGTGCCATCTGGCGGCCAACCTCGTGACAGAAGCGCGGGGCCGCCGTATTGCGAGCGCGCTTAAGCGCCTTGGCGGCAGCAAACAGTTCGCGCTCCGCCGCGCCAAGCGCTTCACGCGCCTTTTTGATCTGTTCATCGCCATCATCGACCAGAGACAGCAGCTCTTGCGAGCGATCGCGCATGGCAAAAACATCGTCCATAGTGGGACCCCACTGACGCAACAGGCCCTTGAGGTCGGAATACCGCTCACGCATGCGAGCGAGCTCGCGCGGGTCGAAGGCGACGCCATCGCGATAGGAACGAAGCTCGTTCGCGCAATCCTCAAGCGAGATACAGGCATCCGAAAGCGCATCGGCAATGTCACCCAGTTTGCGATCGACGGTAGCCATACGGGAAAGCTCTGCCACGGCGCTGTTCACGGCATCGAGCGCTCCCCCTTCGGCGGCAAGCGATGCATGGGCATCGTTAGCCGTGGCAACCAGTACCTCGGCATGTTCGGAGCGCGGCAGCAGTTCCTCGAGTTCCTCATATTCGCCCGGCTTGGGGTCGACCTCGGTGATACGCTCGAGGGCAAAACGCGCTTCCTCGACGCGACTCCCCTGCGCACGCGAGGCCTCTTCGACACGTCGAACCTCTTTGGCGGCAGCGCGCGATGCCTTAAAGCAGGCGCGATACTTCTCGAGCGCCTCAAGCGCTGCGCGCCCAGCCCAGGCATCGACCATGGCAACATGATGCGCCGGATCGAGCAAGCGCTGGTGCTCGTGCTGACCGCAAAGATCCATCATCACGCCGACGCGCTCCGAAAGCTCACGCACGCTGGCGATGCGGCCGTCAATTTTTACGCGGCTGCGGCCCTCGGCAGAAAGGCTACGCTGTACGGTGAACCCCTCCGTGTCGTGCGGACCGTCGAACAGGCGTGCCTCGACGCTCGCCAGCGCCTCGCCCTCGCGCACCGTCGACGAATCCGCGCGCTCGCCCAATATGAGCTTAAGCGCCGAGAGCAGCGCGGTCTTGCCGGCACCGGTCTCGCCGGTCAGGACAGTCAGGCCGGCACTCGGCACCAGCGTCGCCTCACGAATGAGTGCAATGTTAGAAACCTGAAGCTCATCGATCATGACGCACTCCGTAGAACACGCGGCTCACCGAGTTATAGAAGCTCTCGGGGCCGTAATCCAGCAGCAGCACATCGCCGGGACCGCGACGCACGGCCACGCTCTCGACGGTGCCGTCGCAGGTAATAAACTGTCCATCGATAGCGATCGCCGGAACGCTCGGACGATCATCAGACATAAAGATTTCAACGACATCACTCGGCGAAGTCAAGAAGGCACGGGCCTGAATGGTGTGCGGCGCAATGGGTACGCAGACCATACCCGTATAGTCGGGGCTCACGATGGGGCCACCAGCACTGAGCGCGTAACCCGTAGAACCAGTCGCCGTGGACACGACCACGCCGTCGCCACGCAGTCGGTCGATATGGTGGCCCGACACCGTGATGTCGAACTCGACCATATCGGACAGGGGGCCGCGCGTTAGCGCCATGTCGTTGAGGGCAAAGGTGCGCACGACATCCTTCGTACCGTCTTCGCGCACGGACACGATATCCGCGGCGATGGTGGCGCGACGGCTCACGTGCAGCTCGCCGGACAGGGCGTCGCTCACGACCTGCAGAATGTCGCGCTCCTCGGGGCTCGCAGCAGTTAAAAAACCCAAATGACCATAGGAAAGACCGAGGATAGGAATCTCGCGATGGTTGAGGATGCGGGCAGCGCGCAGCAGTGTGCCGTCGCCGCCGAGCGTAATGACCAGATCGGAGCCGTCAATATCAGGCGTGCTTTGAATCTTCGATCGCTGGTCGGCAGCCCATGCGACCTCATAGCCCTGGCGCGTCAGCCAAAGCTCGAGCATCAGGCCGCTCTCGACCGCCTCTTGCTTGTAGTAATTGGGAACCAGAAAGACCTTCATAGCGTTGCAGCTTTCTCGCTCAAAACCGATACCCGGGATTGCAGCTCATCGTCGGTACGTTCACCGGGGGCAAATCTCGTGCCGTACAGGAAAAACTCAACGTTTCCCTTGGCACCATGAATGGGCGACACGCACACATCGACCGGGAACAGCCCCTTGGCAGCAAAGAGTTCAACTGCCGCAACGAGTGTATCGCGGCGCACGGCGGGATCGGTCACAATGCCGCCCTCGCCCACCAGCGCCGCCGGAGCCTCAAACTGCGGCTTTACGAGCGTGCAAAACGAACCCGAAGGCTTCAGGCACGCCAGCACGGCGTCGATGATATTCGCGATACTCGTAAACGACACATCGCACACGGCCAGATCGATAGCACCGCCGTAGCCGAGCTCGGGCAACTGCGTCACATTTGTGCGCTCGCGAAGCGTCACACGATCGTCTTGGCGCAGCGACCAGTCAAACTGGGCACGGCCCACGTCGACCGAGATAACGGTCGCGGCACCACGCTTGAGCAGGCAATCGGTGAAGCCGCCCGTGGAGCAGCCCACATCGAGGCAAGCAAGATCCGTCGGATCAATCCCGAACGCGTCGAGCGCACCCTCGAGCTTAAGGCCGCCGCGCCCAACGTACGGAATGCGTCCCTTCACGTGCAGCGGCAGGCCCGGGGTCACCTTAAGGCCCGGCGAAGTCAAGCGCTCGCCACCACTCGAGACCAAGCCAGCCATAAGAGTGCGAAGGGCATCCGCGCGATCGGCGCAGATGCCCTGTGAAATCAGTTCGTCATCAAGACGCACGCGTTTCATGAATGCCATCAACCATTCATATCCGGAGATGCGGCCTAGCTATCCTGGGATTCGTTTGCCGCATCCTCATCATATTCCTGCTCGAGCTTGTCGGCCTCTCGCGGCGTCAGCTCAAACTTGTCGACCATATCGACCGCGCGGGAGCCCAGCTCAATCGCTTCGTCAAACAGATCGAGTGAACGCTCCAAGGAGGTATCCTTGGAGCGAACGGTAGCGATGATCTGATCCAAACGGTCCGAGATCTCGTCAAAGTTGCGGACAGAACCCTCAGGCATGACTACTCCTCGACGGAGTCGGCCTCAGCGGCGTCCGCGCCCTCGGCCAGCACGCCGGCCTCGGCCTGAACAACCGTAACCTTTGCGGCAGCCTCGGCAGCCTGTGCCTCCTCGCGAGCACGATCTTCGGCCAGCAGCTCCTGGTACAGGTCCTCGCCCGGCAGCTCCTCGCTGCGAGCGATCTTACCCAGCACGCCGTTGACGAACGACGCGGACTGGTCGGTGCCATAGGCCTTGGCAAGCTCGACGGCCTCGTTGATCACAATGGCGTCCGAGACCTCCTCGTCGGTGAGGAAACGCATCTCGTAAACGGCGATACGCAGCAGGTTGCGGTCGGCGCCTGGCATGCGCATAAGATCCCAGTTCTTGGCAACGGAACGCAGGGCGCAGTCGATGCGGTCGATATGCTCGTAGGCACCGCGGCACAGCTCCAGCGCATAGGGATCGAGGGGACCCTTCGAGATCAGGAAATCACCCTCGAGGACGCGCTCGAGCGGGCTGTCAGTGGCCTCGGCCTGGAATAGCAGCTGCAGCGCCTGACTGCGGGCAAGCGTGCGCCCGCGATAAACCTTAAGGCTCAAAGGTTACTCCTTGGGGAAAACGAGGCCGTCGATGCAAACGTCAACGCGCTCGACCTCAACGCCAACCTGGGCATCAATGGCGGCGACCACGGCGGCGCGAACGGCCTCGGCGAGTTTCTTGAACGGATAGCCAAAGAACACCACGACACGCACGGTGAGTGCGAGCTTGTCGCCGACGACCTCGGCCTCGACCGCCGGCTCGGAAGCCGGGGCCTTGGACGAGAGCATCATGGAGACAAGGTTGGTGGCAAGGTCCTTGACGCCAACGGAGGCGATGCCCACGACATCGGACACGGCGCGCGAGACGATGGCGGTCAGAACATCGGGCGAAATGCCGATGCCGTCAATCTTGATTTCCTGGGGCATGAGTCCTCCTAGAAGAGTTGGTTGCTAGACGCGGGAGACGAACTTGCCGTCACGGGTGTCAACCTTGATGACCTCGCCCTCGTTGAGGTACATGGGGACCTGGATGACAGCGCCGGTATCGATCGTGGCCGGCTTGGTGGAACCCTGGACGGTGTCGCCCTTAAAGCCCGGGTCGGTCTGGACGATGGTGGTCTCGATGAACATCGGCGGGGTCACGCCCATGAGCTCATCGTCGGCGAAGAGCAGCTGGCAGACGTCGTTCTCGCGCAGCCACTTGGAGTTCTCGCCCACCATGTCCTCGGGAACGGGAACCTGCTCATAGGACTCGTTGTCCATGAAGATGTAGTCGGTACCATCGTTGTAGAGGTACTGGAACTCACGGGTGGTGAGCATGACGCTCTCGAACTTGGTGCCGGCGTTGCAGGTGTTCTCGACGACGCGGCCGCTCTTGATGTCGCGGGTCTTGTAGCGCACAAACGCGCCGCCCTTGCCCGGCTTGACATGCTGGAACTCGACGATGGTGTAGACCTTGTCCTTGATGCGGAGACCGAGACCGTTCTTGAAGTCGGCGGTAGAAATGGTAGGCATAGCGACCTTTCTTGTTATGGGCAGAACGCACAAGCGTCCAAATTACATACGACAGAAATTATACACTTGCAGACGGCGCCTGCAGCGAGCGCATAAAAAGAGAACGCGGGGTGTCCGAATCGATCCGAACGTCCCGTCCCAAACTATCTACCGAAGTAGACTAGCAGTCGATAACGTGCAAGTCGTGCGGGGTCTTGGTGAAGGGCTCGTAACCGTTCTCGGTGACCACGCCGTAGTCCTCCAGGCGCACGCCGCCCACACCGGGCAGGTACACGCCGGGCTCCATGGTGACAACCGAGCCGATCTCGATGGTATTCTTGCTGCGGTTGAAGTTGGGCAGCTCGTGAATATCGATACCGACGCCGTGGCCCAAGCCATGGTTATAGTAATCGCCATAGCCGGCATCGCCGATGATCTTCTTGGAGAGCCTGAAGATGTCGTTGCCCTCGACGCCCGGATGTATGGCGGCGACGCACTCCTCGTGCGTACGGCGCACGAGCGCGTACAGGTCGAGCTGCTCCTGGGTGGGCTCGCCCATCACGACGGTACGAGTCATGTCGGAGCGGTAGTCGCAGTATCCCGCGCCGTAGTCCATCAGGACAAAGTCGCCCTTCTCGATCACGCGGTCGCTCGGGACGGCATGCGGGTTGGCGGTGTTGGGGCCGCTCGCGACGATGGAACCGAAGGCCAGGCTGTCGGCACCGTTGGCGAACATAAAGTTCTCGAGCTCGTTGCGAACCTGCTTCTCGGTCATACCGGGCTTAATAAAGCCGAGCATGTGCTGGAAGGCGGCATCGGTGATCGACTGCGCATGGCGCATGAGTTCAATCTCCTCGGCGTCCTTGATGGCGCGCATCTTGCGGATGTCGTCGTGCATCAGCGGCAGCATACAGGCGACGGAGCGGTCCTCCAGGCCGCGCTGAATACCCTGGTAGAAATTAATCTGCATATCGTCCTCGACAGCGCAGACGCGGCATTTGTTGGCCGCGATCTTGCCGGCGACCCAACCGGGGATGGTGCCCTCATCCATGTCGTAGACCCAAGGGCTGCCGGCGGGCGTGTTCTCCTCAAAGCTATTGAGGTAGCGCGAGTCGGTGTGGAACAAGCACTGGTCGGCCGTAATAAACGCAGCGTGCGGAAACTCGAAGGTGTAGTCGAAGACGCCCTTCACGCCCGTAAGCCAACGAAGGTTGGCCTCGTCGCGCACCACGATGGCGTCGTAGCCACGCTCGACCATCAGGGCACGGACACGCTCGATACGACCGGCAGGACCGGCAGCAAACTCAGACATGCAGATTCCTTTCTTGTTGTTTCTATATAGACGGGACGGGTCTCAACCGAACGACGGAATCGCGCGCGATTCGCAACCGATTGGAAACCCGCCCCTCAACATGATACGAAAGACGATGGATGTCAATAAATCTTAGAGAAGTTCTTTGCGAGAAGCCAAGTAGGCGTGAGCATGGCGCTCAAGAACCTCGTCCTCAACGCTCGTTAGACGAATGGCGCCGAGTGCCGCGGGCAGCGGCAACATGCTGCGGTTCGATCGGACAAACTGCTGCCTGCGGAACTCCTCGATATATGCGGCAGGCTCCAGATCGAAGGCAAGCTCCTCGATACCAAAGTCCTCCAAGCAGTCATCGACCTCAAAGACGTAATCGATATCAAAGTCACAGGCATCATGTGCTAGGCGCGCCTCAAAGCGCAGGCCCTCGGACAACAGCTGGTAGACCGGGACCTGCGAAGCGGCATCGCCCAAGCAGGCGCGCAGGGTACGCTCCCCCGTCTTGCCAAAATCGAGCGCATGGCGAGCGCTCGGGTTCGTGGCCATCAGTACGTCCTTGCGGGCAGTCTGAGACCACTGAACGGCATTGACGAGCGCGACCTCCTCGCCCGCAAGGATCTCGGGGACGGTCTCAGTAAACTGATTCCAGCGGGACTTGCTGCTCGAAAGCATGGTGCCAACGAGCAACGCATAGCCGAGCTTGAGATCCTCGGGGTCCGCCTCGCGAACAAGGTCGAGGTCACACACGACCAAGCCCGGCTCGGGACGGAACGCGATAGCGGGAAGCGCATTCGCCGACGAGGCGACAAGCGGCTTCATGGTCGTCGCGACCGTAAGCATGGCGTCGAATGTCGTGGGCAGCAGCGCGCACTCGGTGCGACCGCACCACTGGTTGGCGCACCAGCTAACAACCGAGCAGGTTGCGGCATCGCCAACGGCAATAACCAGGTCATCGCAGGTAATACCGTTAGCCGACAGGGCGCCAAAGACGGTATCGGCATCGGCCAGCGTGGCACCGAAAGCCGAAACCTCAAGGGGGAGCTGCGACAAGGCAAAACCGGCGTCGACCAGCGCATGCTCGACGACCTCATCAAAACGTTCTGACGAGGCGGAGTTCCAAACGACCATCGCGCGCTTAGGCTTGCCCACAGCCGAGGCAAACATGCGCGGCAGTTCCTCGAACGCGCCCAATCCGACGCGGACATCGACACTGCGGTTTTGGAAATTGATCAGTTGACGGCGAATCATAGCAGCCCACGCTCCAAAAGCATCTCGGCACAAAGGTAGGAAACGTCCTCGAAGGACTTGTTGCGAATATCAAGGGTAATATCGGCGGCCTGGCGATACAGCGGACGGCGATGCTCAAACAGGCGCGCAGCATGCTCGGGCGAACGGAAATCGGGCCGCGTGTCGGACCGACGAATCTGGCGAATCGAATCCTCAAAGTCGCCCTCGAGGTACACACACGTACCCATTTCGTGCATCAGGTCAATGTTCACCGGCGTCTCGACGATGCCACCCCCGCACGACACCAGCAGGCTGCGCTCGCTTTGAAGCGAACGGAGTGCCGAGGTCTCGAGCTCGCGAAAACGATCCTCGCCCTCGGTCTCAAATATCTCGGTCACCGACTTGCCACATCGACGCACAACCAAACGATCGGTATCGATGAATCGACGCTTGAACATAGTGCCCACGTTACGCGCGAGCGTCGACTTGCCCGCGCCCAAAAAGCCGATAAAGAAAATATGGTCGCAGCCGTGTTTGATGTGCTGAGACATGGCGAAACCTATTCCTCGCAGGGAAGGTCGCGCAGGGCCCGGCGCTCAAAGATACGGAAGATCTGCGTGTACCACAGGTCCTGGGTTGCCTGCGGCTTGACCAGAATAGTGTCAACGCCGGCGAAATTACCGCTCCACACGTCTGTGTACAGCTGATCGCCGATCAGCACCGCCTCGTCCGCCGTGGCGCCGAGGCGCTTAAGACCCGCCTTCAAGGCAAACGGGGCGGGCTTCATGGCGTGGCTGATGGCCTCGAGTCCCAGCTCGCGTGCAGAGCTCATGACCTGATCGCGATGCCAGTTGTTGGACACCATGCACAGCTTAAAGCCTTTGGCGCGGGCGGCGTCGAGCCAAGCGGAAACCGCGGCGGGAACCTGCTCGGTGTCGCGCGGCACCAGGGTGTTATCGCGATCGAGCAAAATGGCGCGTTTGCCGTCGGCCCACAGGGTATCGAGGTCGATGCGATCGACCGAGGCAACGTATCGTTTGGGGCTAAAAATCCTCATGCTAATTCCAAGACTGTTGATGTTCTTCGTAGGTTTGCGAGAAGTACTCCTCGTCCTGCGTAATGTAGAAATACAGGTCATCGGAGTCCGTCGGCTCAAGGGTGGCCTTGAGTGCCTCGAGCGACGGAGAGCAGATGGGCGTGGGTGGCAGACCCTCGTGCTTATAAGTGTTATACGGGCTATCGCTCTGCAGGTCGTCGGCGGTAACCTCGCCACCGGTGGCATACATCATGGTCGCATCGCTGTTGAGATAGCGCAGACCGTCGAGCTTGCCGGCAAGGCGGTTGTAGAAGACCGAGGCCACGTGCGCACGTTGATCGGCGTTGAGGCCCTCGCGCTCAACGATAGAGGCCAAGTTGACGATGTCGTAGTCGGACATCTCCACACCGTAGCGCTCCTTAATCTTGGCTTCGCAGCTCGCAAAGTCAAGCGACTTGTACTCAGTCTTAAACTGATCGAGCATGGCGCGAATCACGTCATCGGCCGTCGGCGAATCGCCCAACGAATAGGTCTTGGGAAATAAGAAACCCTCGAGCGAGTCGTTGGCGGCGCCCTTAAGGAAGCCATAGTCGTCCACGTAGTTGGAGGCATTGGCCTGGTCGAGGAAGTCATCCTTAGAGATGCTGTCGTAGGCCTGGGCCACACGGTCCGCGACTTGATCGACCGTCAGGCCCTCAGGGATAGTCAGCGCATTGGAGCCCGCGTTGGGGCCTTCCATGAGCTGCTGAACAACCTTGGTCGCGTCCAAGAGCGTGGTGAACGAGTAGGTGCCAGGCTTAAGCGACATGTCGGCGTTGAGCTTTTTGACCGCCGCGTAATAATCCTTGGGATTTTCGACGATATGGTTCTCGGAGAGAATCGAGGCGATCGTATCGCCCGAAGCACCGTCGGGAATGGTCACCGTAACCTGCTGACCAGCCGTGACCTTCGTATCCTCACCGATAAAGAAGCCCTTAACGGCAGGCACGACAAAGAAAGCGATAGTAGCAAGCGCAATTACGGCCACCACGACGCCGACAATCATAGGCACCGGGGAGCTTTTCTTTTGGACACCGCGACGAGCATGCGTGTTGTAGCTCGAGCGGGTCGCCGGAGCAACGCCATGAGAGCCGCGAGCGTGATGCGAATGCGATTGGGGGGCCTGCGTTCGCTGGGTAGGTGCCTGCTGCTTAAAGCGGGTACCGCCAACAGGCTGGGCCGTACGAGCAGTGGGCTGCTGAGCCGCGTGAGAAGCCGGATGCTGAACCGAACGAGCAGAAGGCTGCTGACCCGTCCGTTGAACAGGTTGGGCCGAACGAGAGGAGGACTGCACCGGGCGCGCAGCAGGCTGAGCTGCGCGCTGCGTCGGCTGTGCCGGACGCTGGTCAGGCTGGGCAGGGCGCGACGCCGGCTGCTGCATACGATTCGGCTGGCGCGGATCGGAAGCGCTAGGCATGCTGGACCTCCTCGTTTTTACGATCAAGCCACGTCTGCAAAAACAGGCTGGCGGCAATCATGTCGATCTTGCCCCTCATCTGCTTTTCGTTGAGTCCCTGCTCGCGCAGGATACGCTTGGCCTCTTGCGAGGACAGACGCTCGTCCTCAAACTCCAGCGGAAGATCGAGCTCGTCGGCGATCTTTTGCGCCACGGCGGCAACGCGCTCGGCCTGGGGGCCGGGTTCACCGGCCATGGTCAGGGGACGTCCGCTTACCAGAATGTCGGGCTCATAGTCCTCGACCAGGTAGCGGAACGTCTTGGCCATACCAGTGACCTCGGCGGCCGGGAGCACCTTGATGGGCATCGCCATCTTGCCATCACGGCTCGAGACGGCGATGCCGATCCTGGTCTCCCCTATGTCCAGAGCAAGCGCGACCACAGCGACTACCTAGATTCTTAGCCGGCGAGCGCGGTCTTAGCGGCCGCGAGGGCATCGGCGATACCGGCAGCGTTCTTACCACCGGCCTGGGCCATGTTGGGACGACCGCCACCGCGACCGTCGACCAGGCCCGCGATCTGCTTGATCACGTTACCGGCGTGGAACCCGGCCTTCACGGCATCATCGGAGCCGGCAGCGAGCAGGGCCGGGGTGCCCTTCTCGGTAACGCTGGCAACAACGCACGCGACGGGGCCGGCAACCTTCTGGTGCACGGTATCCCAGACGTTGCGCAGGTCGGCAGCCTCAAGGCCCTGGAGCTCAGCAACGACGAGCTTGTAGCCACCGAGCTCGACGGCACCCTCGATGGCGCTGGAAATGGCATCGGAGGAACCACCGGTCAGAGCCTTTTTGAGCTTGTTGGACGTCTCGCGCAGCTCGGCCTGCAGGTTCTCCACACGGGCGGGAACCTCGTCGACGCGGCACTTGAGCGCAGCGGCGGCGGCGTCAACGAGCGCCAGACGGTCGGCCATATAGTCGAGAGCACCCTTAGAGGTCACGGCCTCGATACGGCGGACGTTCGAGCCCGTAGAGGACTCGGAAATGATCTTGAACAGGCCAATCTCGGCGGTATTGGCGGCATGGGTGCCACCACAGAGCTCGCGGGAAAACGGCTGGTCCTCGGCGCCCACGGAGACGACGCGGACGACATCGCCGTACTTCTCGCCAAACAGAGCGACAGCGCCGGCAGCCTTAGCCTCGTCGATGCCCATGACGCGGGTCACGACCGGCTTGGAGGCGAAGATCTGCTGGTTGACCAGATTCTCGACAGCCTTGAGCTGCTCGGAGGACAGGGCCTCGAAGTGCGTGAAGTCAAAGCGCAGGTGTTCTGGCGTCACGAGCGAGCCGGCCTGGGAGACATGCTCGCCCAGGACCTGCTTAAGCGCGGCATCGAGCAGGTGCGTGGCGGTGTGGTTGCGGCGCAGGAAGCCACGGCGCTCAGCGTCGAGCGCGGCGGCCACGGTGGCACCAACAGTCAGCGTGCCCTCGGCAACGTGCGCGACATGGGCATACAGGCCGTTGTGGTTCTTGGTATCGGCGACGGTCAGCGCAACGCCCTCGGCGGAAAGCTCGCCGGCATCGCCCTGCTGGCCACCCATCTCGGCATAGAACGGGGTGCGGTCGAGAACAACCTCGACATCCTCGCCGGCGGCAGCGGAATCGACGGACTCGCCGTTGCGCACGATGGCGACAACCTTGGCGCCCTCGATCACATCGCTGTCATAGCCATCGAACTCAGTCGCGGCGACCTTGTCGGAAAGCTCGACCCACACGTCGTTGAAGCTACCCCAGGCGTCGCCCTTGGCGTTAGCGCGAGCGCGGGCCTTCTGGTCCTCCATGCAGGCAGTAAAGCCGTCCATGTCGACGTCGTGGCCAGCGGTGCCGGCGATCTCGACGGTCAGGTCGATGGGGAAACCAAAGGTGTCGTGCAGCTTAAAGGCGACATCGCCCGGAAGCACAGCGCCCTCGGCAAGCGCTGCCAGAGCCTCGTCCAGATAGACGCGGCCGTTGTCGAGCGTCGTGGAGAAGCGCTCCTCCTCGGAGGCGACGATACCCTTGACGAGCGCGACGTTCTTGAGCAGCTCGGGATAGGCCTCGCCCATCTGAGCGTTGACCTCGTCGATGAACTTGGTCAGGAAGGCGCCCTCGATACCCAGCAGGCGACCGTGGAATACGGCACGACGGAGCAGGCGGCGCAAAACATACTCGCGACCCTCGTTACCGGGAAGGATGCCGTCCGAGATCATAAAGTCGACAGCACGGGAGTGGTCGGCGATGATACGCAGCGAGCGGCTGGCACCGGAGTAATCGTCGGCATCATAGGTCTTGCCGCTGATCTTCTCGCCCAGCTTGATGAGGTGCTGCATCAGATCGCCGTCGTAGTTAGCGGTCTTGTGCTGCATGATGGCGGCCATGCGCTCCAGACCCATACCCGTATCGAGGTTGCGGTGCGGCAGCTCCGGCATGGAGCCGTCCTCCTGGCGGTCGTACTGGGTAAACACGAGGTTCCAGAACTCAAGGAAGCGGTCGCAGTCGCAGCCGGGCTTGCAGTCGGGGCTGCCGCAACCGACCTCCTCGCCCATGTCAAAGTAGATCTCGGAGCACGGACCGCAGGGGCCGGTGGGGCCGGCGGCCCAGAAGTTGTCGTCCTCGCCCAGGCGGGAGATGTGGTCCTCGGCAACGCCCAGAGAGCGCCACACGTCGTGGGTCTCGTCGTCCTCGGTAAAGACGGTAAAGTACAAGCGATCGAGCGGCAGCTTGAACTCCTTGGTGATGAGCTCAAAGGCCCAGGCGCAAGCCTGTTCCTTGGAGACGCCGCCAAAAGAGAAATCGCCGAGCATCTCGAAGAACGACAGGTGACGGCCGTCCTCGCCGATGCAGTCGATGTCGTTGGTGCGGACGCACTTCTGGCAAGAGATCGCGCCGATCTCCTTCATGGTCTTCTTGCCCTGGTAGTACTCCTTAAACTGGTTCATGCCGGCGTTGGCAAGCAGCAGCGAGGGATCATCGGGGACGAGGGACGAAGAAGGATAGAGCTTAAGACCGCGCTCCTCAAAGAAGTTGAGGAACTTGGAGCGAATCTCGGCCGTAGTCATTGACGGGTAGTCAGCACTCATAGAGGGAATCTCCTCGGTTTCACATCGAAACAGTTCAAACGTAACGATATTACCATCCCACCGCGCCTGTGCAAAAAAGAGGGCCGCCAAACAGCGACCCTCCAGCGAAATTGCATGTTAGCACGTATGAATGTTAACCCGAATTACCCCGCTAGTTGTCGTCATCGTCCATGGAACCGTCGATGCCGGTCTTGGTGTCGTCTGCGCTGGAGTCGTCGTCCTTGGCGAAGGGATTCTTGAAAATGCCTGTCGCATCGGGCCGCATACCCGAGAGCTTGATCCAGGGATTATCAAGCTCGGGCTTGGGCATGGCCTTGGCCTCGGGCGCAGCCTCGTTGCCGATGAGCTCGGACTCGTAGATGAAAGTGTCGTCGCCGAGCGCGTCGTAGGCGGCGACCGGATTGCCATCGGCATCGCGGTACGGAGTGCCCTTAAACACGGCGCCGTCATAGGCCACAAGCTGGCGGCCGGTCTCATTCTCGAAGTAGTACACGAAGATACCCTTGAGGGCCGCACACAGCGGGATGGCAATAATCATGCCGATGGGGCCCATGAGTGCCGAGCCAGTAACGAGCGCCGTGAGGCTCATGATGGGATGCACCTGTACCGAGCTTTGCATAACCTTAGGCGAAACCACGTTATCGGTGACGTTTTGCGCGACCATCGTCACGATGAGCGTCCACAACGCCAACATAGGGCTGAACATGAAACCGAGCACTGTGGCGATTGCTGCGCTCACCCAGGGGCCGACGACCGGAACCAAATGCATGATGCCGGTAAAGATGGCCATGAGCGCCGCATACGGATGGCCGATGATCATAAAACCGATAAAGGCGAGGAAACCACCGCAGATGGACGTCACGACCATACCGCGCATGTAGCCGCCGACAGAGCGAGAAAGGATGGCGACCATAAAGCGGTACGAGGTCTCTTTCTCCTGACCGATGATGGTGCAAATCTCGTGGTGCATGCGAGGGTAGTCGCAGGCCATCCAGTAGGCAAGCACCAGACCAAGGAAGATCACGAATAGCTGGGAGGCCGTATTGGTGATGAGCGGGAACACACCGCGGCCAAGCTCGGCAGCGATCTGAGACACATACTTCGATGCCACGGTAACCAGCGACGAAAGATTATCGTCCAAATACTCCATGAGCGGCGTGTTGTTGAGCGTCTTGACATGCGAGACCATCTCGTTGAGGTCGCCGCCCGCAACACGAAGCTGCTCAGGCAGGCGGCTCAGGACTTCCATGATCTGACCAAAGAGAATCGGCGACAAGACGCAAACGACACCGACGAGCACGGCAACAACAACAATCAGCGCGATAAGCGAACCGATGCCGCGATTCACGCCATGATGCTCGAGCCAGTTGGTGATCGGGGACATCACAAAAGCAATGATGGAGCCGACGGCAAGAAACTCAATAACCGGTGCCAGAATGCCCATAAGGTTAAAGATGACGGCGGCGATGACGATGCAGCCGACAACAGCCCAAATGCGAAGTGTCAGAATGCGGGTATCGCGCAGCGTGCGGTCGGTTTGTTGTGGGCGCTCACTCATGAACGAACCATCACTCCGTCGGGGTCGATCTTATCCTGAATCTTCTTGAGGGTGCGACGCAGCAGGCGCGAAACCTGCACCTGCGATATACCCAGCTTCTTGGCGATCTCAATCTGGGTCATGCCCTTCACAAAGCGCAGCTCGATCACCTCGCGCTCGCGCGGCGAGAAATCGCGGATTGCTTCCTCGATCACCAGGCGGTCATCGGTGAAGTCGAGCTCGTTGTCGTCATCGGCATAGCGGTCGAGAATAGAAGGCGCATCGTCGGAATCAGATGCACCGGGAGCCTCGATAGGCACCGAGGTATAGGCCGAAGACGATTCCATAGCCTCGAGGACCTCATCGACAGTCACATCTAGATACTCAGCGATCTCCTCAACCTTGGGCGAACGCTGCAGCTCGTTGGTAAGTTTGTCAGTAGCCTGGTTGACCTTGGCAGAGAGTTCCTGCAGGCGACGCGGAACGCGCACACTCCAGCCCTTGTCGCGAAAATGGCGTTTGATCTCGCCCAGGATAGTGGGTGTTGCAAACGTCGTGAACTCGAGCCCGCGCTCAGGGTCAAAGCGGTCGATAGCCTTGAGCAGGCCTAAATAGCCAACCTGCATAAGGTCATCGAGCGGCTCGCCGCGATTCTTAAATTTGTTGGCAAGAAACCTTACCAGATTCATATGGGACATGACGAGCTGCTCGCGGGCGTCAGGATCACCGGTCTCCTTGTAGCGACGAAAAAGCTCGCGGGTTTTCTCCTTGTCCCAAGCGGTCTTGCCGCTCCGGGAACGTTCGGTCATATTAAATATCCGCCTTGAGGTCGAGGGAAAGCGTCAGGGGCGCTGCAGTCTTTTCGTAGGAGTCGCAAACGCTCGCAAGGATGAGCTCGGCATACACAGCAGCCTGGTCATCCTCATCAACGGTGGCGTGGTCTCCGAAGGTAAAGGTCATGCCAACGTGGGTCTCATCGACATCGAATTTGATGATGATGTCATCGCAGTCGACCGCGGTGCAGCCAAAGATGAAGGCCTCCTCGGCAGCCATACGAATATCCTCGATGCGATCGACGGACATGGAGCACAGCGTACCGACATTAGCCGCTGTCATACGTACGAGGCGTGCCAGACGCGGATCCCCGGAAACAGTCAGCGTGATGGGACAGGTCGCTTCGCTACTCATCGCAGGACTCCTCGGAGGTCTCGGCGGGCGTGTAGGTATAATACTGAGCCGGCTTGGCTGAAGACTTCTGAGCCGCATCTGCGCCATCGGCGGCCTCGTCCTCCGCCTTGCCAATCAAGACGCGCTCGGTCGGCTGCTCGGCTTCTTCGGCGGCAGCGGAAAGCTTGCGCTCGGCTTCGACTGCGGGGGCCTTCACCTTATTGAAGAGCTTCTGCACAGCACCTGCGGCTGAATCAGTCACGCTCGACACGGCGTTGCTGGCCTCGGCCATACTGCCCGTAACCTCGGAAATGTCGCGAACGACGGCCTCAACCTCAACGAGGTTGGACGTCAGAGCGTCAACGGCGGTCTTGCTCGACTTGAGCAGCGGCTCCACCTGGGCAAGTGCCGGCGTAAGCTCGTCAACGGCGCCATCAAGCTTTGCCACCACGGGCTGCGCCTCGGCAATCGTATTGTTGAGGTCGGTTACCGTCTTGTCGAGCGAGTCGACAACGGTGCGGGTTTTGCGCAGGGTGAGCGCAAGCTCAACGATAGCCCACACGCCGGCAATGGCGAGCAGCAGCAAGGCTATTTGAATGGGACTCATACAAGCCTCCCAAAGGAATCGAAATACAGACGCTTTCCATGTTACCCCAAAGGAGACCGAACATGCCAAGAGCAGCAACGTGGGACAAAATTATCAGCAGCTACTTCGGTGCATTCCCGCTACGGTCGCGCTCGCTTTGCTCCACACGCCATTCTTCCCAACCGCGGCCGGCAGGCTGCCAAAAGGCACCACGCTCCAGGCCTTCGGGCAAATAGCGCTGGTCGACCCAACCTTCGGGATAATCATGTGGATACTTATACACACCGTATTCATCGCTGCCCGGCCGATGGCGATCGCGCAGATAACTCGGCACCTCGCGAAGCCCACTAGAATGAATATCGGCCAACGCCGCATCGATCGAAGCCTCACACGCGTTGGATTTAGGCGCCAAGCACACATAGAGTGCAGCCTGAGCCAGGTTAATGCGGCACTCGGGATAGCCAATAACCTCGGCAGACTTAAACGCGGCATGCGCCACCAAAAGCGCCTGCGGATCGGCGTTGCCAACGTCCTCAGAAGCCTGAATCATAATACGGCGGGCAATAAACTTAGGATCCTCCCCTGCATCGATCATGCGCGCAAGCCAGTAGACCGTGGCATCGGGGTCGCTACCGCGCATGGACTTAATGAACGCACTGATGATGTCGTAGTGCATGTCGCCGTTTTTGTCATACGAAAATCCACGACGCGGATTGGCAATCTTTACGTCATCCACGGTAATGGGATAACGCTCCCCCGCCGCCGGCGCTGGCATCCCTTCGGTATCGGGACGCGTTACGGCAATCTCGCTCGCAAGCTCGAGCGTCGTAAGCGCTGAGCGTGCATCACCCGCTGCCAGCGTGCAGATGGTCTTAACCGTATCCTCATCGGCCGAGAACTTGCCACCCAAACCCTGCGGAGCCTCGAGCGCACGCTCAATGAGTGTGGCGATATCCTCGTCTTTAAGATGCTCAAGTTCCACCACGCGACCACGTGAGAGCAGCGCCGAGTTGACCTCGAAGTACGGATTCTCCGTCGTAGCGCCAATCATAATGACGGTACGGTTCTCAACTGCATGTAGCAGGGCATCCTGTTGAGACTTGGAGAAGCGGTGAATCTCATCGATGAATAGAATGGTACGGCGGTCGTACGTATTCAGGCGCGTCTTGGCCTCGTCGATCACGCGACGCAAGTCCTTTACGGTGCCCGTCACGGCGCTGACCTCGACAAACTCGCTCTTTGTATGGTTGGCGATAATGTGGGCCAGCGTCGTCTTACCCGTACCGGCCGGCCCGTACAGAATCACGCTCGAAAGCACATCGTGCTCGATCGCGGCACGCAACCATGAGCCCTTACCGACGGCCATTTGCTGGCCCACATACTCGTCGAGCGAATTGGGGCGCATGCGCACCGCAAGCGGAGCATTCTGAAAGGAACTCTCGCGCGTCGAAGCAGAAAAAAGGTCGTCCATAGCCATCCCGTGCATCAATCAAAATCGTTTTTGACCAACAGTATACCGAAAGGATACGAACTACCGTTCGTTAATATAGGTACGATGCGGAAACTTTAGACCCGGGAACAGCTTGCTCGTCAGTTCGCAGAAATAACCGTCCGTCATGCTCGCGATATAATCCACCACGGCTTGATCCTTGTCGTCCTGCCAGGCATAGGTGCGATCGTAGTAGGAAAGCTGCTGTTCAATGCGCGAAATATGGTGCTTAAAGATATACGAAGACTCGTCGCCTTCGTTTATATCCTGCAGGCAACGGTCGTAGAGTTTTTCGAATGCCTCGCGCAGCTCCGCCTCGGAATCGCCTTCGATACCGCCCTTGCTATAGATCTTCTCGTAGTTCTCGTGCTTGGCTCGGCGAATTTCCTCAAACAGGTCCTCGCTCATCTCGATGCGCGGCTTACCATAACTGTGCTCAACGATATCGATGGAGGCATGCGTGAGGATCCAACTGTTGTAGGCACCGCCCCGGGCATCATCAAAAGCGTCGGGCGAAAGCAGGCCCGCCGCAATGGCGTCTTGGCGATCGCGCCCAACGTAGGCAAGGATATCAGAGATGCGGACCACGCAGCCTTCGAGCGTCATGGGACGCAGATGCTTAATTGCGCTATAGCCCGTGGCAATGCAATCCTCAACCGTCTGGTCAAACTGGTCAAAGGAGCTCATGTCCGAGAGCTCAAACACACGCTGCTCGTACTCGCCGTTATGGCATAGCACGCCGTCGAGCGTCTGGAGCGACACGTTGCGGCCGTACAGCGTGTCGAGCACGCGGACCGACTGCACGTTATGGAAAAAATAACGCCCCGTACGCTCATGATAGATATCGTTGAGGAAGCGCTCGCCGGCATGGCCGAAAGGCGTGTGTCCCAAGTCGTGGCCCAGGCCAATCGCCTCGATCAGATCGCAATTGAGCCCCAGGGCGCGACCGATATCGCGCGCAATGCGAGACACAAGCTGCACGTGCAAACCGCGGCGTGACAGATCGTCATTGCTACGGAAGCTAAAGACCTGCGTTTTACCTGCATAACGGGTGTACGCCGGAAGATGAAGTATCTTTTCAGTATCGCGCATAAACGCCGGACGCATAAGCGTGCCTTTGTCGGCGGCGCGATCAATACGACGAATGACCTGATCATCGTTGCAACGATACGGGTTGACATAGCCCGAAGCACGATCAGCGGCAATGCGCCTGACAAGTTCGGGCGACAACGCCGAGGGAATACGGTCCATGCGCGCCTTAATGACGGCCGTTTCTTGATTAGATGCCATGGCATGCTCCTTAAGAAGGATGCGCAATCGGTTACAATGTGCAGCCCACGACCTCGATTATGGCAAAAATCGGCACTAAAAACGGGAGCAATGGCAGGGAGCGCGATTTTGTGAAGAGGCAGGAGAGGGCCAGGGCCAGGAGTGCGACGGCAAATGCCACGATGCCGCCCATAGGGTCGAGCGTGCAAAGCGCGAAGAGCGCCTTGGCATCACCCATGCCGATGCCCGGAATTTGGCGAAGACGACGCCAGAGGGACTCGGTCAGCACGAGAGCAAGATACACAATGACGGCAAGACCCGCGTGGTCAAGCGCTGTGTTCAAACCGAGGTCGAGCCAAACACCCGCCAACGCCGCCACGGCACATGCGCTGGCAAGCCCATTGGGAAACCGTCGCTCTCGGGCATCAATTGCAACGCCGGCAAAGATGCAAATCCAAAACGGGATATAGACCATCGGACGCCTCCTCGAGCTGCATCGCAAAAGCAAAAACCACCAAAAAGTTGCCTGTCCCCTTTGCGGTGGTTTTGGTGGTGGTTATTTGGCGCCTTGCATGACCTCGTCGAGGGTGACGTTTACGGCATGCTGGGTAGGAACCCAGTCGACCTTCAGGAACAGCGCGGCCACCGTGATGGGGATATAGCTGAACATAAAGATCGGGAAGGTAAACAGGTTGGTCACCAAACGCCACTTTTGCGCGCAATGAATGTGCTTGTACTCGAAGATGGTCGTGAGTAGCGCCAGGATAAAGAAGGTCTGGTACATCATCGCGAAGGTCATAATGAGCGATGCGGCACAAGCCTGCATCTCGACCTCGGTGGCCAAGAAACCATGCGAAAGGCCACCAACGATCAGGAACGTCGCATTGGCGAGCATCGAGATCAGCGATAGCAGCATGCCCGGGGCGATGGTCATAAACATGTCGTAGGCGGCAAACCGGCGATAGCGGAACGTCGACTTGACCAGATGCTTGCCATAGGTAAAGAACACCTGGTAAAAGCCCTTGGTCCAGCGCATACGCTGCTTCCAGGATGCCTTGAACGTCACGGGCTGTTCATCGAAGAACTCAGCCGGCGCATAGCCAATACGAATGCCGTGAATGGCACAGAACGTGGTGAACTGAATATCCTCGGTCAGCGTGTGGAACTGCCAGCCGTGCATGCCCTCGATAATACTGGCGGAGATGAGGTAGCCCGAACCCGAGACGGCGCAGGACGTCTTACAGATATTGCGCGCGTTATTGAGAAAGCGAGCCTCGCGCAGATACCAGGTGGCATTGGCTGCCGAAATCCACGAGCTGCCGAAGTTCTTGGAGTTGCGATAGCTCGTGACCACATGGAAGCCCTGGTCAAAGGCATCGTTCATCTTGGAGACGTAATCGCGGGAAATAACGTTGTCGGCATCGAAGATAAAGAAGCCCTCGAAGGTGTCGGGATACTCGTTAAGGATACGGTCGAAGCCAAAGTCCATGACCCAGCTCTTACCCTTGCGGGCCAGGTCGTTGCGCTCATAAACGATGGCACCCGCCTCGCGCGCGAGCTGCGCCGTGTTGTCGGTGCAGGCATCGGCGACCACGAAGACCTCGATAAGCTCGGACGGATAATCCTGATCCTTAATGGAGCGAACGAGGTTGGCGATCACGGCCTCCTCGTTATGCGCCGCGATAAAAAAGGCATAACGATGGAGCTTTTTGGCCTTAGGGGGCGCGACCTCACCACGAAGAGCGCCAATGACAAAGAAGACCACCTGGTACAGAAAACAGACCGTGAGCAGCGTGACAACAATCTGGTTGAAGATCACGATGGGTGTGTTGGTTTGTAAAAAGGCGAGCATGCAGGCTCCCAGCAACGCGTTACGTAAACATCCGTATATCTTACCGCAGGCTTACCGAGTTCAAGAAACCACCTAATACTGGCTAGGCTTCGAGAAGACCGAGCTGCGGAACGATTTCATCTCCAACGGCCGTGCGACCGAGCGAGCGCGGAGCCAGATCGTCAAGAACCGCAGCGAAATCCCACGGCAACTCGTCGCGGCACTCAATGCGCTCCCCCGTCACGGGATGTTCGAACGCCACGCGCCAGGAATGCAGAAACTGCCTGGTCAGACCCTGGTCGGCCCGCGCATCGCACTTACCGTAAAGTGGATCGCCCACGCAAGCGTGGTTGATATGGCGCATATGCACGCGAATCTGATGCGTGCGGCCGGTAAACAGGTGACACTCGACAAGCGTGTAGCCGTCGTCAAAGCGCGTGGAATCAAAGCGCTCGAGGACCTTAAAGGTCGTAATGGCCTGACGGGCAAAGGGGTCGTCCGAAACCGCCATCTTGACGCGGTCGCGCGTGGAACGGGCGATACCGGTATTGATGGTGCCCTCGTCCATGGCGATGTGCCCGTGGACAAGCGTGATATAGCGGCGGTCGAGCGTACGCGTGCGAATGAGATTTTGAAGCGCGCGCTGCGTGTCGTCGTCCTTTGCCGCAAGCATAAGGCCAGAGGTGTCACGATCCAGGCGATGCACGATGCCGGGGCGGTCCTCACCCTGCACGGTGCCCAGATGGTCGATGCCACAGTGATAGACCAAGGCGTTCGCAAGGGTGCCGCTCTCGTGGCCATGGGCTGGATGGCACACCAGACCGCGCTGCTTGGAGAGCACGATGAGGTAGTCGTCCTCGTAGCGGATATCGAGGGGAATGGCCTCGGGTATCACATCGGTGGGATCGTGCTGCTCGGGCAAGTCGACAGAAATGCGGTCACCGGCGCGTACGGCATACTTTTTTGACAGACAGGTCTCGCCGTTCACAATTACGGCGCCGCCCTCGATCAGATGCGCGCAAGCGGAGCGCGTGGGGCAGCCATCGTTGGCGCCCAGATAGGCATCGAGACGCTGACCAGCGCAATCGTCGGCAACAAGAATATGGATGTCGGCCATTAGCGCTCATTCCTTTCGCGGATCTTGCGGGCACGCTCCCCACGCTGCTTGGCTTTGCGCTTGGCGCGGGCCTCATCACGGGCATTGAGCTCGGCAGTCGCGTCGACATCACGGGCCGCAGGGCTCAAGAACATGTAGCCGATGAGGGCAAGCACGACACCTACGGTGATGCCGATATCGGCCACGTTAAAGACGGGGAAGTCGATGAAGGTGGTGGCAATAAAATCGGTCACGAAGCCAAAGACAAGGCGATCGATCGCGTTGCCAATAGCGCCGCCAGCAACCATAGCCATGCCCACGACCTCAAGACGAGCGAGTTGAGGCGCGCGAACCAGGTACACGGCAATGGCAACAATGACCGCAAGCGCCAGCACAGCAAACGCGACGCCATGGCCCTCGCCCATGCTAAAGGCAGCTCCGATATTGCGAACAAACAGAAAGTCAATCACACCGGGGATAACGGTCACATGCAGAGCATCGCCCACGGCACGAACCGCAAGTTTGGTCAGCTGATCAAGAAGCAACACAACCAGCACCACCCCACCAGCAACACCTAACCGCCAACGCAAAGGCGGCGTCATATCCCCAGTACGACTCAAAGAAATCCCCTACCCTCAAGAACATCGAATTCCGTTTAACGCAAGTAATCATCTTATAGTGACATACGCCAAACGCGCAGCATATTCACCAACGCTAGCGAAATAATCAGCATAAAACGAAAGCGACATTCCGAAGAACGGAATGTCGCTTATTGTTAACGGAGCAAATGGGCTGAAGGCGCCCTGATCATCCATATAACGGAAGCGCTACTTTACTGTAACCTACAGCGCTTCGGCACAACGTTTGCAAATATGCGCGTGACCGTTGTACTCGCCGACGGTGGTGCGGTAGTTCCAGCAACGGTCGCAGCACTCGCCCTCGGCAGCCTCGATGGCAACGGAGAGTTCCTCGCCCTGGGTCAGCTCAACATCAGAGACGATATAGAACTCGGCCAGGTCGACGGCCTTGTCGCCGGTCAGCAGCGCGTACATCTCGGCAGGAACGACTGCCTTGACGCGGACCTGCTGGCTCTTGGTGAAGGTGCCGGCAGAACGGGCATCCTCAAGGGCCTTGGTCACGGCGCTACGGAGCTCGAGTGAAGCCTCGAGCACGCCCTCAAACTCGTTGGCCTCGTCGACCGTGATGGGCGACTTGTACCAATCGAGCAGCGCGGCGTACTTCTGGTGATCGACGCAGCCGGCAGGCGCATAGGCCATGGCCTCGTCGACCGTATAGGACAAGATCGGCTGCAGGTCGCGCATGAGCATCGAGAAAAGCGCGGCCAGCACGGTCTGGGCACTGCGGCGCTCGACCGAGCCGGGCTTGTCGCAGTACAGACGATCCTTCAGGGCGTCGAGGTACACGTTGGAAAGCTCGGTAACCACGAAGTCGTAAAGCGCACGGTAAGCGCGCGGGAACTCGTAGCAAGAGTAAGCGTCGTCGACCTCGGCCTGGACCTGGGTCAAACGGGCAACCATGAGCTTGTCGAGCGGCAACAGGTCGGCAAAGGCGACGCCGTCGGTCTCGGGCTCAAACTGGCCCTCGAGCTCGGAGAGCAGGAAGCGCAGCGTATTGCGGAAACGACGGTAGGCATCGGACGTACGAGCGAGGATCTCGTGGTCGATGGAAACGTCGGAGCTGGTATCGACCGAGGCAACCCACAGGCGGATGATGTCGGCACCCATCTCGTCACAGACTTTGTTGGGGTCGATGACGTTACCGAGCGACTTGGACATCTTGCGGCCCTGGCCGTCGAGCGTGAAGCCCTGCGAGACGACCGCCTTGTACGGAGCGTGGCCGTTGGCGCCCACCGAGGTGAGCAGCGAGCTCTGGAACCAACCGCGGTGCTGGTCGGAGCCCTCGAGATACACGTCCGCCGGATACTCCAGCTCGGGGCGATACTCGCAGACGGCCTTCCAGGAGACGCCGGAGTCCCACCACACGTCGAGGATGTCCTTATCGGCCTTGAGGTGATGGCCGCCGCACTTGGGGCAGACGCAGGCCTCGCCCAGGTAGCTCTCGGGAGCGTCGGTGAACCAGGCGTCGGAGCCCTTCTCGTGGAAGAGCTTGATGACGGCGTCGAGCGTAGCGTCGTTCATGACCTTCTCGCCGCAGTCGGCGCAGGTGTAGCTGGGGATAGGCACGCCCCAGTTGCGCTGACGGCTGATGCACCAGTCGGGACGCTGCTCGACCATGGCGCCAATGCGGTTGGCGGCGTGAGCCGGATACCACTTGACGTTCTCACGGACCTCCTTGCCAGCCTGCTCGCGCAAACCGGTCTTGTCCATCGAGACAAACCACTGGTCGGTAGCACGGAAGAGCACAGGGTGCTTGCAGCGCCAGCAGTGCGGATAGCTGTGCGTGATCTTCTTCTCGAGGACCAGGGTGCCGCGCTCGCGCAGGAACTCGATGATGTGCGGGTTGGCCTCATCGGTGTCCATACCGCTGAAGGGGCCACCGGTACCAAACTCCTCGCCGGTGTAGAACTTGCCGTCGTCATCGACCGGCATGCAGATGTCGGTGATGCCCTCCTTGAGGCAGGCGAAGTAGTCATCGACGCCGTGACCGGGCGAGTTGTGGACGATACCGGTACCGTCATCGACACCGACGTAATCGGCCAGCAGCGCCACGCCCTCAACGTCGTCAAAGATCGGCTGCTTGTAGTGGATGTGGTGGAAGGTCTCGGCGGGAACCACGTAGGGCTTGCCGTCGACCATGACCGGGGTGTACTCCCAGCCAAACTCCTCGCAGCACTTGGGAGCCAGGTCCTCGAGCATGACCTCGGCACGGCCATCGTGCTCAACGGCGACATAGGCGGCGCCGGGCTTAAGGGAAACGGCTTGGTCGGAGGGGATGGTCCACGGGGTGGTCGTCCAGATGATGAAGTCGACCGGGCCGTCGAAGTCCTCGAGGCCGGCGGGCTTGGAGGTCATCTCAAAGCGCACGAAGATGGACGGGCTCGTCTCGTCGGAGTACTCGATCTCGGCCTCGGCGAGCGCCGTGTGGCAGTGCTTGCACCAGTGAACCGGCTTATGGCCGCGATAGATCATGCCCTTATCGAACATAGCCTTGAAGACCTCGATGTCGGCGGCATCGTGCTGGTGATAGAGCGTCAGATAGGGGTTGTCCCAGTCGCCGAGCACGCCTAGACGGCGGAAGCCGGCCTTCTGCAGCTCGATGTTCTCGACGGCGAACTCATTGCAGAGCTCACGGATCTTGGCCGTGGGGGTCTGGTTGAACTTCTCGGTGCCGAGCTTCTCCTCGACCTTGTGCTCGATCGGCTGGCCGTGGCAGTCCCAACCGGGGACGTAGGGAACCTCATAGCCCTGCATCATCCAGTAGCGGTTGATCATGTCCTTGGAGATCTTGTTCATGGCGTGGCCGATGTGGATCGGGCCGTTGGCGTACGGAGGACCGTCGTGCAGCACGAACTTCTTGTGACCCTCGTTCTTCTTCAGAACCTGCTCGTAGACCTTGTTGTCCTGCCAGTCCTTGAGTCGCTTAGGCTCGGACTTGGAAAGACCGGCACGCATGGGAAAACCGGTCTTGGGCAGATTCATCGTCTGCTTGTACTCGTTTGCCACGGTACCCCTTTCATGTCGTGGGCGCGCACGCCCTCTGGGCACCAAAAAAGCGCCCGTCCCTACAAGCTGGGACGAAGCGCCACAAAACAGGCAAACTGCCCGTAAAAGCTCTTCGTTTAACCACCCAGCTTAGATGCCCTCGCCCGCGTATTCGCGCGCTCGCATCCGTTACTCGGCTGGCCTGTATCGACGACCATCTCGGCGATATCTACTAAGACGAGCCTGTGCGACGCGTCCGTTGGGACCGCAGCTCCGGGGTGATTTTCATCGGTCGCATGCACGGGTTCTCAGCGCTCCCCGCTCTCTGTAACATGCGGACGGCCGACTACTCGTCCCCATCAACGCTTATGCGGAGTATGCTAGCACGTTCCGCGCCGGCGAAAAACCCTCAACACTGGTTTTATACGTTCGAAATTTCTCGCGGCTGTGGACCTTCTCTAGGAGCAAAATACCTGAAAGCACTTTATCGAAAGAAAGAAGGTTGCCATGCGCACGATTGGAATGAGTGATTATACCGTTGGCGAGGATTGCTTTACCGAGCTGCCAACTGCACTGGCGGAGTGCGGCGCGAAGAAAGTCGCCATCATTGGCGGCAAGCGAGCCCTGGCTGCGGCGCTGCCGGGAATCGAGGCGGCACTTGAAGGTACCGATGTCGAGGTCCTGGAGACGCGCGTCTATGGCACCAACAGTACGCGTGCCAATATCGCCAAGGTCGTGAACTCCCCTGCCTGCCAGGAAGCCGACGTGCTCATCGCATGCGGCGGCGGCAAGGCGCTCGACACCGTGAAGACCGCAGCCATCGAGCTCAAGAAGATCGTCTTCACCGTCCCGACGATCTGTTCTAACTGCTCCGCCGCGACCGCCATTGCCGTTGTCTACAACGACGACGGCTCGCTCGAGGGCTATTCGTACCCCAACCGACCCGCGCACATCTTCATCAACCCCAAGATCATCGCCGAGGCACCGGCAGAGTACTTCTGGGCCGGCGTGGGCGATGCCCTGTCTAAGCAGCCCGAGGTCGAATACGCCACGAGCGCCGGCAACCTAGAGCACACCGCCGGACTTGGCCTGGCACTCGCGCACACCTGCTCCAAGCCGCTGTTTACCTACGGCGTGCAGGGTCTTGAGGACGTGCGCCAGGACCAGTCGACCGAAGCCGTCAAGCAGATCGCGCTCGACATCGTGGTCAACACGGGCTATGTCTCGAACCTGACCAACCAGAACGATTACTACTACAACTCGAGCGTGGCGCACGCGTTCTACAACGCCACCTGCAGCATTCCGCGTGAGGGCACCTACCTGCACGGCGAAGTCGTAAGCCTGGGCGTACTGGTGTTGTTCGCCTACACGGGCGACACCGAGAACCTTAAGCGCTATGCTGCCTTCAACAAGCAGATGGGGCTACCCGTAACGCTTGAGCAGGTCGGGCTTACCGAGACTGATATCCCTGCCCTGTGCGAGTACGCGCACGCCACCAACGAGTGGAAGCAAGGCAACCCGGAGCCCTTCACCGACGAGAAATTCGCCGCCGCCATCAAAGCCGCCAACGCCTACGGCCACTCTATCCTGGCCTAACCGACCAAAACCGCCACAAAGGGGACAGTACCTTTGTGGCGGTTTTTTATTGCCGTAACATGCTCGAGTCGAATTCGCTTGCCGGGATAACGCGATAGCCGTGGCGCAGGAGCAGGTCAACGAAGACACCGTTACCCGTTGTGAGCGTACCGCTGAAGGATCCGTCGTAGATACGGCCCACACCACACGACGGACTGCGATCCTGCAAAATGCACGCGGCAATCTCGGACGGCCCACCCGCCCGCTCGCACATATCGAGCGCGCGTTGGGCACCCAGGCGAAATTCGCGATCAACCGAGATGCCCTCGCAGGTACGGACCTCGCCGTTCACAATCTCGGACGGCTTGCGCGGCGTGGGCAGGCCGCCAAAGACCTCAGGGCACACCAAGAGGACCTCGGTCCCCGTGCGCTCGCAAGCCTCGATCAGCTCTCGATGATAGTTGTCGAGCCCGTTATACTTGCAGCTCTCGCCCATTAAACAGGCGCTCACCACGATCTTCATATACAACACTCCCCACGCAAAACGCCCCATTTGAGATGGACACTCAAATGGGGCGATTGACACTGCGCAACTAGTATTACTGCTGCTTCGGCATCAGCGGATTCTCGCGCGTGAGGAGATTCATAAACTCCTCGCCCGTGATCGTCTCCTTCTTGTACAGATAACGAGCCAGCTCGTGGAGCTTGAACTTGTTCTCCTTCAGGATCTGCAGAGCGTGGTCGTGCGCATCCTCGATCAGCTTGGCGACAATCGCGTCCACGCGCTCGGCCGTACCGGGGGCGCAGGTGAGCGACGTGTCCTGGTTGAGGTACGCATTCTGAACGGTACCAAGCGCCATCATGCCAAACTCGTCGGACATACCAAAGCGCGTCACCATGTTGCGGGCGAGCTTGGTGGCCTGCTCGATATCGTTGGCGGCACCGGTCGTCATCTCGCCAAAGATGAGCTCCTCGGCCGCGCGACCACCGCAGTAGACGGCGAGCTTGTCCAGGACCTCCTGGCGCGTGGTCAGGAAGCGCTCGTCCTCCTCGACCTGCATGGTGTAGCCCAGGGCACCGCTCGTGCGCGGCACGATGGTGATCTTGGTGACCGGTGCGGAGCCCTTCTGGCGGGCGGCAACGATGGCATGGCCGATCTCGTGGTAGGAAACGACCTGCTTCTCGTGGTCGGACAGCACCGTGGACTTACGCTGCTGTCCTGCGATGACGACCTCCACCGACTCCTCAAAGTCGTCCTGCGTGGCGCGCTTGCGACCCTCGCGAACGGCACGCAGGGCCCCCTCGTTGATGATGTTGGCCAGGTCGGCGCCCGAGGCACCGGGCGTGGCGCGGGCAATCGCGGTCAGGTCGATCGGCGGCTGCGTCTTCACGCTCTTGGCGTGCAGCTCGAGGATGTTCTTGCGGCCGGTCAGATCGGGCAGTTCAACGGGAATGCGGCGGTCAAAGCGGCCGGGGCGCAGCAGGGCCGGATCAAGGCTGTCGGGACGGTTGGTGGCAGCGAGGACGACGATACCCTTGTGATTATCGAAGCCGTCCATCTCGGTCAGCAGCTGGTTGAGCGTCTGTTCGCGCTCGTCGTTACCGCTAAAGCCGCCACCGTCACGCTTTTTGCCGATGGTATCGATCTCGTCGATAAAGACGATGCACGGGGCCTTTTCCTTGGCCTGCTTAAACAGATCGCGAACCTTGGCGGCGCCACGGCCGACGAACATCTCGACAAACTCAGAACCCGAAATGCTAAAGAACGGCACGCCCGCCTCGCCGGCCACAGCCTTGGCGAGCAGGGTTTTACCGGTACCCGGAGGGCCAACAAGAAGAGCACCGCGCGGCAGCTTGGCGCCGATTTCCTCGTAGCGCTGCGGCTTCTCCAGAAAGTCGACGACCTCCTTAAGGGATTCCTTGGCCTCTTCCTGGCCGGCAACGTCCTTAAAGGTCACGCCCACGTCCTTGGAGGCGATCACGCGCGCGCCGGACTTGCCCAGTCCGCCGCCGCCAAAACCGCCGCCGCCAAAGTTCATCGACGGACCGTCATCACCCATAGCCTTCTTCATGCGGCGGTTGAGCCACCAGCCGATCAGGAAGAAAATCGCCATGGGAAGAATAAGGGTGAGCAGGTAGTAGGTCATCAGACCCGAGTTTTTATCGGGAACGACCGACTCAAGCGAGGCGCCAGATTCAAGCACGCGATCGGTAAAGCCCGCGTCATTCGGCACGCCGGTCGTCTTGTAGGCGATATCCTCGTCCTCGCCCTTTTTGGTGTAATAAATGGTGTAATCGTCGGTATTGTATTCGACCTTATCGACGCTCTTCTTATCGAGCGCTTTGACAAACGTCGAGTAATCGGTCTTCGTAATCTGCTGCGTGTGACCGATGTTGGGGAACAGAACGGTCGAGAGCACGAGGTAGACGACGAAGGCGATGAGCACGTAGAGGATCATATTCCGTCTACGTTTGTTGTCATCCATCTCCATCTGCTTGAACTCCATCTACTGGGGTTGATAATTCTATCTAGAATACCCAACCAGAACGGCGATAAACCGACGCCGGGCACGAAAGGACAGAGATGGCATCACTGGGAGTCGGCAAGGTTCAAATCTATACGGGCGACGGCAAGGGCAAAACCACGGCCGCTTTGGGGCTGGCTTTGCGCGCCACGGGATTTGGACTCAACGTGCTTATGCTGCAGTTTGCCAAGAAGCTGCACTGCGCCGAACACGATGCCGCGCCGCGCCTGGGGCTGCGCATTGTACAGGCCGACCGTGACACGCCCGAGGCTTGCGCCGAGCAGATCATGGAACTTGCACGCGAACAGATCTCGCAGGTCGACGTGCTCATTCTGGACGAACTCGGCGAGGCCATGCGCCGCGGCTTTGTGACGCGCGAGGATGTGGAGGAGCTGATCGCGCTGAAGCCCGCTACCACGGAACTCGTGCTCACCGGCCGCGAGCTGCTGCCCCTCGCGGACCTCGCAGACCTGGTCACCGAAATGCGCCCCATCAAACACTACTTCGACGAAGGCCTCCTAGCCCGCCAAGGCATCGAATACTAATCCGGCACTTGGGGACGTTCCTTTTCTGCCGGCAGTTGGGGACACTCCTGCGCCGCCACCTATCCAGTAACCTAAATCTTCTTCCAACCTGCCGTACCAGAAACAACAGACGTACGACCAATGCCAACGACCCTCACTATTTGATTAATCGTTAGTCCCGCTCTTCTCATTTTGCAGAGAATGGGCTTTCGCTCAGATGGCTTCATGGAGGCAAGCTCGGGAAGTGATATAGGGGCGGCAACGCTTTTAGCGACCTCAAGAGCTTCATCATCCAGGATGCGCGGTCGAGGCTCAGCATCGTAGGGCGCTTGGTCAATTCGATCGGCAAGATAGTGACGATACTCAAGAGATCCACCCACGAGATCCAAAACAATCCCGGGGTCGCAGAATCCAAATCCATCATAGCCGTAAGCGTATGCTCGATAACTAGACCAACGATATGTATCAACGGCGGAAATGCCCGCCTTGACCGGATTCATATGAATATAGTCGGCAAGCGAAATTGCTTGCACATCATTCTCGACCGGAATATTAGTAAATCTATCTTGGAACAAGTGCCCAACTCGGTCGGTTTTGCGATTGAAATACATCGCATACGAGGTAAGAACACCGCTCATGCACGAAGATATCTTCTCATAAGGATCGTCGACCATAAGATGAAAGTGATTCGACATGAGACACCACGCCGTAACACCGACGCCATTGCCGACAAGCTTACCCTCGAACAGCGTGAGCATCCGATAGCGATCTTCATCGTTTTCGAAGATGCAGATGCCGCCATTACCACGCGCGATAATGTGGTTATAGCCCGTTAGCGAAACGACTCGACCCGTTCTTGGCATATCGCCCTCCCATCGCAAACCCACCGGGCAACATCTGATAGGCGCGGACGATCTAATTTGCTAAGCCCATTCTGACAGTTTACAGGGCGTGGCAGACAGAGTCCCCGAAAACGGCGAAATTGCTTCCCAAGGAGTGTCCCAAAGTGCCGGCAGAAAAGGAACGTCCCCAAGTGTCAAGTGCCGGCTAGGCGGTGGCACGGCCGAGCCAGTTGCCGCTGTGGTGGTAGATGGTGAACATCGTGGCCGTGATGAGCCAGGTTACAGGGTAAACCAGCAGCAGGTGCTCAAGTGACGGATCGAACGGCATAATCGCAAACACCCAGATCACCCTGAGCACGACGGTGCCAAAAATCGTGAGCAGCATGGGCTGCAAGCTCACGCCGGCACCGCGAATGGAGCCCGACGCGTTTTCGATAATCGAGAAGATCGCGTAGAACGGCGCGATGAAATGAAGAATCGTCGTGGTATACGACGATATCGAAGCATCGTCGACAAACAGACGCGACAACGGACCCGAGAACAACAGTAGAACGGCAGACAGGCCACCAATGAGCATAAACGACAGCACAAGCGACGTATGGTAGCCCTTGCGCATGCGCTCGTAGTTGCGCGCGCCAAAGTTCTGCGCCGAGAACGTGGTGATCGACACGCCAAGCGCCTCGGTAACCATCCAGACAATGCCATCCAAGCGGCCCGAAAGACCCCACGCCGTGGTGACATCGGCACCAAACGAGTTGACCGACACCTGAATCAAAACGTTGGAAATCGAATACGCAGCAGACTGAAAGCCGAGCGGCAGACCACACGAGATCATGTTCTTACAAATGCCATGATCAATGCCGAGCTTGGACAGCGAAAGTCGCCACGCACCCGGTGCGTGCATCATACGAATCACGATCATCGCGGCGTTGGAGCAAATGGTCAGCGCCACCGCGATACCGCAGCCCAAAGCCTCCATATGCAGCACGGCAACAAAAATGATATCCAGCGCCACGTTAACGAGGCAGCCGGAGGCAATGATCACGGCAGGCCCGCGCGTATCGCCCACAGCGCGCAGCAGCGCGGTGCCCATATTGAGCAACAGTGCCGCAACCATGGCGGCAAAGTAGCAACGAGCATAGGCAACGCCCTCGGCAAGTAGCTCATGCGGCGTATTCATCAAAACGAGCATGGGCTCAACGAACACTATGCCGAGAATGGAGACGACGATACCGCCCACCAGCGCGAGCGTCATGGCCGTGTGGACCGAACGACTCAGTCGTTCATCATCGTGCTGGCCAAAATACTGACCGGTAATGACCGCGCAGCCGGCGCCGACGCCAACGCAAAAGCCAATGCAGAGCTCGGTGAGCACCATCGTGGCTTGAATGCCACCCAGCGCGAGCTTGCCGCCAAACTGACCGACGATATAGGTACCGATAAGCGTGTAAGCCTGTTGAAAAAACGAGCTAAAGAAGATAGGGACACACAGCGACAGCAGCTGTTGCCAAATGACACCCTGCGTTACATCGATAGCCGTAGATTTCTTAGCCACACGCCCTCCCCACCAGCATACGTTAAACAACAAAACGGCAATTTAAGACCAAAGCCAATACCAGCTTAACACCGACTGGCGGCGACCGAAACACCTCGAATAAGAGCGCAGTGCGGAATATCTGCCTAGTGATACAAACCCGGCTGGTAGTGGTACTCGTTGCTCACGTGCGGGCACAGCTGCCAAAAGGCGACGGCACTCGCCGCGGCAACGTTGAGCGAATCGACCCCGTGCGCCATCGGAATGCGCACGGCACGGTCACAGCCGGCAATAGTTTTAAAGCCCAAGCCGGCACCCTCGGTGCCCATAAAAATCGCCAAGCGATCAATCTTCTGCAGCACAGGATCATCAAGCGAAACAGAATCGTCCGTCAACGCCATAGCGGCACACGAAAAGCCGGCATCATGAAGCGCGGCCAGGCCATCATGCGGCCACACACGAGCCTCGCTGCCAATACGCGTCCACGGCACCTGAAACACGGTGCCCATGCTCACGCGAGCCGAGCGACGATACAGCGGATCGCAGCACGTAGGGCTCACCAGAATGCCGTCGACATTGAGCGCGGCAGCCGAGCGAAAAATCGCGCCAACATTGGTGTGATCGACAATACCCTCAAGCACGCACACGCGCACCGGACGATCCCCCGCCGCCTCGACGACGCCGCCCAAGAACTCATCAACCGGAATCTGACGCGGGCGACGGAACGCCGCCAGCGCGCCGCGCGTCACGTTAAAGCCCGTCAACTGCTCCATGAGCTCCATGGACGCCACGAGCACAGGAACAGGACCCGCGCCCTCGCGCACAACCAGGCGCTCGAACAGCGGCATCATCTGGTCGAGCCAGCGCTCGCCCAAAAGAAAGCTCACCGGCTCATATCCGGCGCGAACCGCACGCTCGATGACCTTGGCACTCTCAGCGATAAAAATGCCCTTCTGCGGCTCCAGCACGCAGCGAAGCTCACGCTCGGTCAGTCGCACGTAGGCATCGAGCCGCTCGTCCTCGAGCGAATCAATTCGCAGAACCTCAACGGCATCAGTCATAGCAGCCCGCACCCTTCTTTACAGCACATCTATACCAAACGAGGCGACGCTAAGCGCCGCCCCATGCATTCAATCAACCCGATGATACCGTTCACGCCAGACGATTTACGCCTCGATGCGACGATACGTCACGAACTCATAATTGACGCCCTCGTCACCCTCACCGGCGGCAATCGTCGCGACCCCGCTACGCTGCGCAATCTCCCACGCGGGATCGGCGTCCAAGTCGGGAAAGTACGTGTCCACGGGATGGACGCAGTGGTTATGAGTGACCTCGGCCTCTACGCAGTACGGCAAAAACTGCCGATAGACATCGCCGCCACCGATCACCCAGGCAACGAGCTCATCGGCAACCGCGGCGAGCGCTTCGTCAACGCTATGGACCACGTCGACGCCCTCGCGGGTAAAGCCCATATCGCGCGTAAGCACGATATTGCGGCGGTTCTTGAGAGGACGCCCGCCGGGAAAACTCAGCAGCGTCTTGCGTCCCATGATAACCGGGCAGCCCTTGGTGCAGGCCACAAAATGGCGCATATCGGCGCGATTGGACACCACCATGTCGCCCTCGCACCCAATGCCCCAATCGTCACACACGGCGACGATAGCAGATAGCTTACACGTCATGAGCACCACCTACACCGCAATGGGAATGTTCTTGACCTGCGAGCCGTGCTCATAGCCCTCGACGATCAGGTCATCGGTCGTAAACGCATAGAAGTCATGCACATCGGGGTTGAGCGTTACCTTGGGTGCCGCAAACTGCGGACGCTCGATAAGCTCGCGGACGATATCGACATGACGATCATAGATATGGGCGTCGGCGATCACGTGCAGCAGCTCACCGGGAATCATATCGACCGACTGCGCGACCATCATCAGCAAAATGGCGTACTGGCACACGTTCCAGTTGTTCGCGGCCAAAATGTCCTGGCTGCGCTGGTTGAGAACCATGTTGAGCGTCGGCTTGTCGTCCTGAGGACGCTGCGTCACGTTATAGGTCACGCTATAGGCGCACGGATAAAGGTGCATCTCGGACAGATCGCTAAACACGTACGTATTGGTCATAATGCGGCGACTATACGGCGTGTGCTTAAGGTCGTACAGCACACGGTCCATCTGGTCGAAGTCGCCCTCGGCGTAATGGCTCTTCTGCCCAATCTGATAGCCGTAGGCTTTACCGATGGAACCGGTCTCATCGGCCCACTCATCCCAGATATGGCTGTTGAGATCATGCACGTTATTGGACTTCTTTTGATAGATCCACAGAATCTCGTCCATGGCAGACTTAAGCGCCGTACGACGCAGGGTGAGCGCGGGGAACTCCTCGCGCAGATCATAGCGCGCCGTGACGCCAAAGTTTTTAATGGTATAGGCAGGGGTGCCGTCCTCCCACACCGGACGGACCTTTTGGCCCTCGGTGGTGGTGCCATGGTCCAAGATATCGCGGCACATGGTTACAAACTGCTGATCAGCTTTGCTCATTGACCCTCCTGTCAGTCGCCTATAAGCGAGATTTATTGTAGCCCAGGCGCACGCGGCCCCACAGCCCAAACATAAGCCCTCATTTTCTGACATATGCTAAAAATAACTTGCGCGGCACCGCACACACGCTATCCTATTGTTGACATATGTCAGATAAGGAGCACGTATGGCTGGAAGACGCGAAAAATTGCGCCGCGTCGGAATCATCCCCGAATATCGCGGTTTTACCCCTGATGGCCTGGCGAGCGGCGACGCCATCAACATGACGGTCGACGAGCTCGAGGTCCTGCGCCTCTGCGACCTGGGAGGCCTCAGTCAGGAGGAAGTCGCCCAGCACATGGGCATCGCCCGTGCCACTGTGGCGGCCATCTGCAGCCGCGCGCATCGCAAGGTGGCAAACGCGCTGGTCAATGGACGGGCGATCGTCATCGAAGGCGGCAACATCGCGTACTCCCCCATCACCACGACAACGGCCGCATGGCCAGCAAAGGAGGTCGACACCATGAGAGTGGCAACGACGTACGACAACGGCAATATCTTTATGCACTTTGGCCGCAGCGAGCAGTTCAAGATCTATGACATCCAGGACGGCAAGGTGCTCAACGAGCAGGTCGTAGGCACCGGCGGCACCGGTCACGGCGCCCTAGCGGGCCTGCTCGCCAACGGTGGCGTCGACACACTCATCTGCGGCGGCATCGGCGGCGGCGCTATCAACGCGCTTGCCCAAGCCGGCATCACGGTCTATGCGGGCGCCCAGGGCAGCTGCGATGCCTGCGTCGAGGCCCTCATTGCCGGCACGCTCGCGCAGGCCGGCGAGGCCACCTGCGACTGCCATGGTCACGACCACGAGCATGGCGAATCCTGCGGTTGCCATGGTCACGACCACGAGCATGGCGAATCCTGCGGTTGCCACGGCCATCACGACCACGAAGGCAACGAGGGCTGCGGGTGCCACTAACTGGCAAGCACCTCGGTGCCGACACGCGCCACACACACAACAAACCACGCAACAACGACGAAGGCCGCCTGGAACACCATCCAGGCGGCCTTCTTCATAGCCGACTCAATCAAGCCGTTACTTCTTATTACGCATCTGCGCTTCCATCTGACGCAGCAGCTCCATATCGGACTTGGGGCCGCCCGTTCCCAGGCCACCCATGCCGCCCAGGCCCATGGCATCCAGACCGGGAATATTGGGCATACGCATCTTTTTGCCCTTCTTACCCTTTTTGCCCTTCTTGCCGCCGGTCTGCGCCTGATTGGCCATCGTGCGCATGCGGCCCATCATCTTATTCATCTCGCCCCACTGCTTCATAAGGCTGTTGACCTCGGTGGGGGTCACACCGGCGCCCTTGGCGATGCGGGCGCGACGCTGGCCGTTGATGATGGAGGGACGCAGGCGCTCCTCCTTGGTCATCGACATGATGATGGCCTCGTTCTTATCGAAGATGCCCTCGTCCAGATTGCCGCCCATCTGGTTGAGCGCACGCTGGCCACCGGGGAGCATACCCAGGATGCCCTTCATGCCGCCCATCTTCTTGACAGCCTTCATCTGCTCGAGCATGTCGTTCATGGTGAAGCCCTCGCGCAGCATGCGCTCGGCAGCCTCGAGCTGCTTGGCGTCAGCCGCCTCCTGGGCCTTCTCGATGATGCCGACGACGTCGCCCATGCCCAAGATGCGCTTGGCCATGCGGTCCGGGTAAAACGGCTCCAGCGAATCGGGCTTCTCGCCCATGCTCACGAACTTGATGGGCTTGCCGGTCACCTGGCGCACCGAAAGCGCACCGCCGCCACGGGCGTCACCGTCGAGCTTGGAGATGATCACGCCGTCAAAGTCTGTGCGCTCGGCAAACGTCGAGACGACGTTGACGATATCCTGGCCGGTCATGGCATCGACGACCATAAGCACCTGATCGGGCTTGACGGCCTTCTTGATGTCCACGGCCTCCTGCATCATCTGCTCGTCGATCTGCAGACGACCGGCGGTATCGACGATGACCACGTCACGCAGGTGGTCGACGGCCTCCTGGATGGCGCCCTTGGCAATGTCGACCGGGTGCGCGCCGTCACCGCGGAAGACCGGCACGCCGATCTCGCCACCGAGCGTGGCCAGCTGGTCGGCTGCGGCGGGGCGGTAGACGTCGCACGCGGCGAGCAGCGGCGAGCGACCCTGCTTCTTGAGCAGGTAGGCCAGCTTTACGGCTGCCGTGGTCTTACCGGAGCCCTGCAGGCCCACGAGCATGATGACGTTGGGGATGCGATTGCTAAAGACGAGCTTGCTCTCGGTGGAACCGAGCATCTCGGTGAGCTCGTCGAGCACGATCTTGACGACGTTTTGCGCCGGCGACAGCGACTCCATGACCTCGGCGGTCATGCAGCGCTCCTTGGTCTTGGCGACAAACTCCTTAACGACCTTGAAGTTGACGTCGGCCTCGAGCAGCGCCATGCGGATGTCGCGCATGGCCGAGGTGATATCGGCCTCGGTCAGCTTACCCTTGCCGCGCAGGCGGTCAAATGTGTCGTTGAGGCGATCGCTCAGGGAATCAAACACTAGTCACTCCTTAGTTGGACTCGCCCACCAGGGCGCGGCAGAAATCTTTGGCATTGAACTCCTGCAGGTCATCGACCTGCTCGCCCACGCCGATGCGTAGGATGGGAAGCTTGAGCTTTTCGGCCACGGCCATGGCGATACCGCCCTTTGCCGTACCGTCGAGCTTTGTCATGATAATACCGTCCAGGCCCAACGCCTCGTTAAACTCGAGCGCCTGGTTGAGGCCGTTTTGGCCTGTCGCGGCATCGATTACGAGGACGACCGAGACGGGCATGGGTCCGGCGGCCATATTGGCGGCGCGCTTACGCGTCACGTTGACCACCTTGGCAAGCTCGCGCATAAGCTCGGGACTCGTGTGCAGACGACCGGCGGTATCGATAAGCACCAAATCGCTGCCGCGTTTGTCGGCCTCGTCGAGCACGTCGTAGCACACGCTTGCCGGGTCGGAGCCGCGGTCGCGCTTGATGACGGGAACGCCGGCACGCTGGCCCCACACATCGAGCTGTTCGATAGCAGCAGCGCGGAAGGTATCGGCAGAACCGATCACGACGTTCTTGCCGCGAGCGGCCATGGCACTCGCGATCTTACCGACCGTCGTGGTCTTGCCGGCGCCGTTGATGCCCACAAACAGAACGCAGCTCGGCGTATCGGCGAACGGATCGCGCTCGATGGGCACAAAGTGCTGCTCGAGCTGCTCGGCCAGAGCGCGGCGAAGCTGCGGAGCGGTCTTGAGGTTCTTCTTGGCCGCGGCATCGCGCAGGTCATCAGAAACCTGGATGGCGACCTCGGCACCCATGTCACCCATGACGAGAGTATCCTCAAGATCCTCCCAAAAATCTTCGTCAACCTCGCCGCCAAAGTAGAAGACCTCGTTGAGGGCCTCGCGGCTGCGTTCGAGTCCGCGCGAGAGAGCGTCAAAGAATCCCATTATGCATTCACGACCTTTCCGGTTTCGCGATCGAGTTTTTGCGAGACGACGCGACTGACGCCGTCAGCTTGCATCGAAACGCCGTAGAGAACGTCAGCGTCCTCCATAGTACGGCGCTGATGTGAAATGACCAAGAGCTGCGTATCGGAACGCAGTACATCAAGGGCGCCGATGAGCTTGGATAAGTTGGCGTCGTCGAGCGCCGCCTCGACCTCGTCCAGTACATAGAACGGCACCGTACGCGTGCGGTACACGGCAAAGAGCAAGGCGAGCGCCGTCAGGCTCTTCTCGCCGCCCGACATGAGCATCATCTTGGTGATGCGCTTGCCGCGCGGTTGAGCCACGACCTCGATACCCGTCTCGGCCGGGTGCTCAGGGTCGGTCATCTCCAGATGAGCCTGGCCTCCCGGGAAGAGCATGGCGAAGATCTCGCGGAAGTTCGCATCGACCTTCTCAAAGGTCACCAGGAAGGCCTTACGCATCTTACGGTCGATAGCCACGGTGATCTTGGTGAGCGCCTTGCGCGCGCTCTCCAGATCGGCCAGCTGTTCCTCGATGTAATCAGCGCGGCGCTTGAGCTGCTCGTACTCTTCCATGGCAACCTGGTTCACAGGACCCAAGTTGTTGATTTGACGAACAAGCTGGCTGAGTTCACGCTCGGCAGCGTCGCGGTCGGTGGGCGCGGGAAGCATGAGCGCTTCCTCGAGTACCGTGGTACCGTCGGCGGTGATGGCCTTGATGGCCGCCTCCACCTGCACCTCGAGCTTGCCGCGTGCGACCTTGAACTCGTTTTGCGTCGCGGCGGCGGTATCGACCTTATCTTTGGCGCGAGCGACTTCGGCCTTGGCGTCCTCGATGGTCTTCTTGAGCGAGGCGGAGTCCGCCTCCTCGAGCGAAGCTTGGTCACGAAGGCGTGCGGCCCAGTCCGAGGCGCGCTCCAGCAGGGCCGAGTAGCGCTCGTGCATGGGATCGACGCGCAGTCGCAGCAGCTCAAGCGAGCGCGAAGCCTGGCGCGTTCCGCGGATACGGCGGTCGATACCCTCCAGACGATGCTCCAGATCGGGAACGCGGCCCGTCAGCGAACGCAGGCGCTCGCTCGTCTGGGCCAGACGCACCTTGGCATCGGCGAGCTTACCGGCGGCCTCGGAGTCATCGCAGCGCACACGGTCGAGCTCATCGTTGGCCTCGGCAATCTGGAGACCTAGGTCACTCGCCTGCGCACGAGCTTCGTCACGCGAGCGAGTAAGTTCATCCACGCGTGGACGAGCGGCACGGACGGCCTCAGCGGCCTGCTCGCGGCGCTTGGAAATGCGCACGCGCTCGACCTCGGCGTTGTTGGCGCTTTGCTCAAGGCGGCCGATCTCGGACAGTAGCGAGCGACGCTCACCCTCAAGGCGGGCAATCTCGCCGGCGGCATCGCCCTCGGCGGCACGGGCCTCCTCGACGGCGGCGTTGGCCTCAACGACTTGGTCCGAAACATGCTCAAAGATAGCAGCCAGATCAGGCTCCAGGCCCTCGAGCTCACGAATGCGGCGCTTGCGCTCCAAGGCACCCGAAGCCTCGCCGGCATCGAGCCCCACGCGCACCAGACCACCACAGCTCACGCGGGCGCCATCGGGCGCCACATAGGTCACGCCGTCAACGACAGGCGCGGCTAGCGCGGCTGCCAAGTCATCGACCACGTAATAGCCGCCGAGCAGGGCCTCGACAACCGGACCATAACCGGAGCGCACGGACAGACGATCGACCAGACGCGAACCGGCAGCGCCATCGGCAGCAGCAGAGCCGCTCACGCCGCGCGCCACCAGTAGTGCCTCGCCCGAGGCCTTCTTTTGGTCCAGAGCCGCACGACCGGCGCGCTCAAGCGTGGCTGCGTCATCAAACAGCAGGGCATCGATGTCGCCGGCAAGCAGCTGCTCAACCAGGCCCTCGAGGTCACGAGGAGCCTCGAGCACGTCGCCCAGACGACCCGAGACATCATCGCCCAGCGCACCCATCAGACGGCTCACCAGCGGCGAGCTGTCTGCCATGCGGGCATCGAGCTTCTTTTGGCTGGCAAGCTCCGAGCGCACCTCGGACAGCTTGTTACGCGCCTCGCTCTCGCGATTACGCAAGTCCTTCAACGCCGCACGGGCAGCCTCGGTGGCCTCGCGTGCATCGACCTGAGCTTGACGGGCCTGATCGAGTGCACCTTCGAGCTCCTCAGCGCGGTCGCGACGGCTCTCGAGCGAGGCCGTGACCTCCTCGAGCTGCTCGTCAATCTGCTCCAGGCGTGAGGCGTACATGTTGTCCTCGACCTCGGCATTGCTCAGCGAGTCCTTCACCTTGGCGAGCTCGAGCGCGGCGTTATCGGCCACACGCTGCACATCACGCTGCTCGCGCGCAAGCTGCGAAATCTGATTGTCGAGCTCCACGCGACGCTCGTGGAGCTGGGCGGCGGCAGGACCGGCGGCGTCAACGTCGTCCTGGGCCTGCATGTGCGCACCGGTCACTTCCTCAAGCTGGGCACGCGCGTCCTCGAGCTCCTCGACCACGCGACGACGCTGATGCTCGGAGCTCGAGATCTGGCCGCGCATGTCGGACAGACGCGACACCATGTTGTGGCCCTTTTCCTCGAGCAGGCGCATGTCGGAGTTGATGCGACCGACCACGTCTTGCATATGGCGGCGCTGGTCGCCCAGATCGCCCACGAACAGGCCCTTTTCCTCGAGCATGACCTGGAGCTTCTCGAGCTCACGCTCCTTTTCACCCAGGCGGTACTGCGCAAGTTCAAGCTCGGCAGCACCCTCCTTGGAACGGCTCTCCAGATCGTTCCACTGCGACTGCAACGAACGCAGCTCGTCGACGGCCAGCATCTGCGTAAGCTCGTTCGCGCGCGAGGACAGCTCTTTGTACTTGCGCGCGCGATCGACCTGACGCTCCAGCGGTCGCAGCTGACGGGCGATTTCCTTATTGATGTCGCGGGCACGCGTCAGGTGCTCGTCCATCGACTTAATCTTTTTGAGCGCACGCTCCTTGCGGCGCTTGTGCTTGGAGATGCCGGCGGCCTCCTCGATCAGGGCGCGGCGCTCCTCGGGACGACTCTGCAAAATGGCGTCGAGCTTACCTTGGCTGATGATGGAATGCGTATCCTTGCCCAGGCCCGAATCGTGCAGGATGTCCTGAATGTCCATCAGGCGGCACGGGCTCGAGTTGATGAGGTACTCGCTTTCGCCCGAGCGGTACATACGACGGGTGATGGCGACCTCGTCAAAGTCGACAGGCAGCATATGGTCCGAGTTATCGAGCACCAGCGTGACCTCGGCGACACCCACCGGCTTGCGCGCCGACGAGCCCGAGAAGATGACGTCCTCCATGGCCTGGCCGCGCAGCTGCTTGGCGCTCTGCTCGCCCAGGACCCACAGAATCGAGTCGGAGATGTTCGATTTTCCCGAGCCGTTGGGACCGACGATAACGGTCAGGCCCGGCTCAAATGACATATGGGCGCGGTCGGCAAACGACTTGAACCCTTTGAGCGTGAGGGACTTGAGATACACGGTTCCTCGCTTAAACAGGCTTCTTGTTGAGAATCACGCCGTTGGTGGTGTAGCCCATGCGATCGAGCGCCTCGAGTGCAGCGGCTCCCTCGGCCTCCTTCTTGGAGGAACCGGTGCCGCGGCCCTGGCGAATACCGTCGATGAGCACCACAGCGGTAAAGGTGGGCGCATGCGCGGGGCCCTCAGAGCCAACGAGCTTATACGCCGGAGGCTCGTGGCCGTCTGCCTGCACGCACTCCTGCAAAAACGACTTGGGGTTCGCGGGGTGCTCTGCACGCTCGGAGGCCAGGTGCGGCTTAAGCGTACGGTGGATGAACTCCGCCGCCGCATCCCAGCCAGCATCCAGGTACAGCGCGCCCACGAGCGACTCATAGACGTTCTCGAGCGCCGAATGCAGGCCGCGCGCACCGGTACCGGTCTCGGAGGCACCAAAGATGATGATGTCGTCGATGCCCAGCTCATGCGACACCTCGGACAGCGTGGCGCCCGAGACAAGGGACACCTTTAGGCGCGTGAGCTTGCCCTCATCGAACTCGGGATAGGACTCAAAGAGCGAACGGGCTACCACGGCACCCAAAATGGAATCGCCCAAGAACTCAAGGCGCTCATAGCTGGCAGAGACCGGCAGGCCCTCGACGGCCGAGGGGTGCGTGAGCGCCGCGCGCAGCAGCACCTTGTTATTGAACTCATGGCCCAGAATCTCCTGGGCACGCGTGAGTCGTTCAGACAAAGCCAAGACTTAGGCCTCCTTGGCGTTTTCGATCGCGTCGACGGCGTCGGCGACAGAGTTGAGCGACAGCAGGGTCTCGTCATCAATCTCGAGGTCGAACTCGTCCTCAATGGCCGTCACCAGCTGCAGACGCTCGAGCGAATCGGCATCGAGATCGTCAAAAGTGGTCTCGTTGCTAATGTCGGCGACATCGACGCCCAGCACGTCAGCGGCGACTTCGGCGATCTTATCGAAGATTTCGGAGCGGTCCATAGCGCTTCCTCTCGTATGTCATGGAACACAACGCAACACGGCAATCGGAGCCGCATTGCAATACGGCTCCGATTCTACCCCACACGGTACAGGTTGAGCCCCGTAACGGGGCTCTTACAAAACGATACCGTCCATAGAATTGGCAACGTCCTGGACAAGCCCGGCGCGTACTGCTTGGGCCGCGGCAAGCGTACCGTTCTTGACAGCCTCGACCGATGTGGCACCGTGGCCGATCAACACGACGCCGCGCAGGCCCAACAGGATCGCTCCGCCCTTGGCATCGCCCGAAAGCTTGGCCTTAATCTCGCGCATCTGCTTTTTGATGAGCAGCGCGGCAATCTTGGTGCCGAGCGAAGACATAAAAGCGCCCTTGAGCTCCTGCAGCAAAAACTTGGCAGCGCCCTCGGTGGCCTTAAGCGCGATGTTGCCCGACATGCCGTCGGCGACCACGACGTCAAAATTGCCCGACGTAAGATCGGTACCCTCGCAGTTGCCAACAAAACCGGGAACCGCGGCCTTCACGGCCGGGAAGCATGACTTGGTAAAGTTGGAGCCCTTCTCGTCCTCGGTGCCGTTGGCAAGCAGGCCCACGCGAGGATGCTCGATACCCAAAACCACGCGGGCATAGGCAGCGCCCATCTGGGCGAAGCGCACCATATCGTCCACCGTGACATCGGGATTGGCACCCATATCGCACAGCACCGTCAGGCCACCGGCGCGATTCGGCAGCGCGTTGGTCAGGCACGGACGAACCGGTTGCTTCTTGCCCTCCGCCAAATACCTAAACGGCGTCACATAGGCTGTGGCGGCAGCAGTCATGGCACCGGTCGAGCCGGCCGAGAAAAACGCATCCGCATTGCCCTTCTTAATAGCGCGGCAGGCAAGCACGATCGAGGACTTGCGCTTGGTCATCACAGCGCGGATGGGATCGTCCTCCATGCTGATGGCGTCGGGAGCCTCCAAGGCCTCCACGCGGGCATGCGCCGCGGCAAAGGGGTTGACGATTTCGGCGGGACCGACGGCCAAGACCTCGATCTCGGGATCTGCCGCAAGCGCAGCCTCGATACCATCGAGAACAACCTGGGGCTTCTCGTCTCCGCCCACAACGTCTACACAAACGCGAACGTTACTCATTTCATATACTCCTTATACAAAAATGGCCGACTCATTGAGCCGGCCATTGTGGTTCCAGTTGGAACGGCATCGTATCCAGAGTATACAGTTACTCGGTAACGATAACCTCGCGGTCCTTGTAGAAACCGCAGCTGGGGCACACGTGGTGCGGGAGCTTAACAGCGCCGCAACGGGGGCACGTGGACTGAGCCGCAGCCGAGATCTTCATGTTGGCGGAACGGCGGGTATGGGTACGGATACGACCCTGCTTTTGTTTAGGTACGGGCATAGTGACCTTCCTTATGAACTATCCAGTGTGGCGATTACGCGCAAGTAGCGATACTACCACAGTTTTACTCGTCAAGCTTGAGATTCTTCAATGCTGCAAATGGATTTTCCGTGGCAGCCGCCCATTCGGCCTCCGCCTGGGCGGCACAATCGCATTGCTCGACATTGAGATTGATGCCGCAGGTGGGGCAAAGGCCGCGGCAATCAGGCTTGCACAGGACGACGAACGGCGTGTCCATGACGACCGCGTCGTTGATGGGCTCACCCAGATCGACGATGCGATCCTCGCCCAGCAACTCGTAGCCGTCTTCGTAGGCCTCGGGGTCCTCGGGCTCCTCAAAGAGATAGAACTCCTCGATTTCGCCTGCGATATCAAATGAGGCGGGCTCCAGGCAGCGGTCGCACTCGCCGGTGGCGTGGGCGCGGACCATGCCAGAGAGCAGAACGCCGGTACCGGCGTTGGTAAAGACCACGTCGTAGGCAATGCCGTCCTGCAGCTGGTACTCCTTCTCGCCCACCGTGTAGGCGGCGACATCGACCTTGCCGGTCAGCGGATACGAATCACCAGGAAACTCGAGCTGCTCGGAAAGATCGACGGTAACGCTCGGGAACTCAGTCATTACCACTGACCATTCTGTTGGGCGGCACCCTCGTTGAGCTGCTGACGGCAACGGGTAACGGTTCCGGTCAGGCTCTTGAGGTTCTCCTCCAGGTGCGTAAAGACCTGCTCTGCGTAGTCCTCGGCAGCATAACGCGTCTCGCGCTCGTACTGCTGGGCACGATCGCGGATGTCGTCGGCCTGCTGCTGTGCTAAGCGGACGATCTCCTGCTCACCAGCAATGGTGAGGGCCTGCTGCTGAGCGTCGGCGATGATGGAATCGGCCTGAGCGGCGGCGGAAGCCATAAGCTCCTCGCGCTCTTTGAGGATACGGCGAGACTTCTGCCACTCCTCGGGATAGCTCATGCGGATCTCATCGAGGATGTTAAAGAAGACGTCGGCGTCGATAACCTTCATCTGGGCGTTCTTGCCGAACGGTGTCTTAGCCTCTTCGATGAGCCCCTCGAGCTCGTCGACAAGACTCACGATCCTGTCGCCAGGAAAATTCTCGCCCGGCATCCGGTCTCCTTTCATAGGTAACATATCATCGTGTTAGTTTACCACATGCCACCAGGCAATAAAAAACGTCACGAAAAGCGATGTTTGAGCGCTTCGACCACGTTGGGCGGCACAAACGTCGACACGTCACTACCAAGCGATGCGATCTGACGCACCACCGAACTCGAGATGTAGCCGTACTGCGGAGCACTCATGACAAAGATGGACTCCAGCTCGCTATCCAGGCGATAGTTGAGGTCGGCCTGCTGCAGCTCGTACTCAAAGTCGGTCATGGCGCGCAGACCCTTAACGACGGCACCTGCCCCCTGTTCACGTGCAAAGTCGACCAGCAGGCCGGTGAAGGGCAGTACTTCGACGCCGTCCAAATCGCCGAGGGCCTCGCGAGCCAGCGCAACACGCTCGTCGAGCATAAAGGTGGTGCCCACGCCGTTTTTTCCCTGCGACTCGGCAACGGCGACGATCACGCTGGGGAAGATGCGGCGGGCACGGCGGATCACGTCGATGTGGCCAAACGTGATGGGATCGAAGGTGCCCGGGACGATCACGCGGTTGATGGTGTCATTCATGGGTGTCCTCCGTGGGCGCATCCTCGTCATTTTCGTTCTCGTCAGCATAGTCGTTCTCGTCCTCGACCACCCAGCGCAGCAAGTCAACCGAGGTAATGCCATAGCGCTTCTCCCGCACAGTCTCAAAACCAGCTGGATGAGCGCCCGCATCGGATGCGGCATGCTCAAACAGAGCAAAAGCCCCCGGCGCCAGCAAACCCTGCTGGGCAAGATTTAGCAGCAGCCCCTCAACCGGTTCGGCGCCAAAGGCATACGGCGGATCGAGCAGGACCAGATTAAAGGGACCACCCGGTACACGGCCGCGCGAGGCACTCGCCAGCACATCGCCGGTAACGACGCGCCAACGCGAGCGGTCGCGGCACAGTGACTCGATATTCTTGGTGATCAGACGGGCGGCATTGCGATCGATCTCGAACGTGGTGAGCGTGCGGGCGCCACGCGAGAGCATCTCGATACCCAGGGCGCCGGAGCCGCCAAAGCCGTCCAGCACGCGGACCTCGTCCAAATCGAAATCGAACGCCGACATGACCATGGATGCACATGCCTCGCGCACGCGATCGGTCGTGGGACGGGTAACATCGCGCCCGCGCGGCTCTTCGATCTTGCGGCCGCGCCATTCACCGCCGATGATTCTCATCCTCCGCTGACCTCCTTAAAGATATGTCGATAGCGCGTGGCGACCGCATCGCGCAAGGGGCGCGTCGCCACGGAGTCAAGGTTGCAAGCATACCGCAAGAGCTCGACCGCGTCCAAATGGGCCCATTCGATAAGATCCTCGTCGGCGTCCAGGTCCACAAAGCGCAAGGTCACGCCGCCGTGCTGGCGATAACCCAGGATCTCGCCCTCGTGGCGCAGGCGCAGGTCCATCTGGGCGAGCGTAAAGCCGTCCGAGGTCTTTTCGAGCGACTGGAGACGTTCTTGTGCCGCCGAGGCCCCGCCATTGCCCTTGGAGTGCGTCATGACCAGGCAGGTGCCCGACACGCTGCCGCGGCCCACGCGACCGCGCAGCTGGTGCAAGGCCGCCAATCCAAAGCGCTCGCCATTCTCGATGACCATGACGGTGGCGTTGGGCACGTCGACGCCCACCTCAACCACCGTGGTCGAGACGAGCACATCAATCTCACCGCGCTTAAAGGCATCGATGACCCGGTCCTTCTCCCCCGCCGGCATGCGGCCGTGAAGGCGCTCAATGGTAAGCCCCGGCAACGCCAGGCGCAGTCGGTCGAGCTCGGTTGCCGTATCGTGCAGCGGCACAGGGACAGTCACGCGGCCCTCGTCGTCACGAGCGATACCGGGCACGTCTTCCAGCTCATCGGCCGAGTCACTCGGCTCCACAAGTGGGCAGATCACATAGGCCTGCTGGTCCTTTTCGTGCGCCTCGCGAATGGCGCCGTAGGCCAGGTCGCGGCTCGACTCGGTGAGCACGCGCGTCGTAACACCCGCACCCGGAACAGGTCGATGGCGAATGATGCTCGTGTCCAGGTCGCCATAGACCGAGAGCGCCAACGTGCGCGGGATAGGCGTGGCCGTCATAACGAGCAGGTCGGCGCCCGGGCCCTTGGCACGCAGGGCATTGCGCTGGCCCACACCAAAGCGGTGCTGCTCGTCGATGACGACAAGCGACAGATGCTTAAACGCCACGTCATCCGAAAGGACCGCGTGGGTACCAAAGAGCACGTCGAGCTCGCCCGATTCCAGCTGCGCATGGATCCGCTCGCGCTCGGCCGCCGGCGTGGCACCCGTCAGGAGCGCCCAGGACATGCCAGCCTGCGAGAGCAAGGGGCCGGTCTTATCGGCATATTGGCGCGCCAGCACGCCCGTAGGCGCCATAACGCAGGACTGAGTACCCGAATCGGCCGCGACGGCCAGCGCGCACGCGGCGACGGCCGTCTTGCCGGTACCGACGTCGCCCAGCAGCAGGCGGTTCATCACGCGATCGCCATCGCACATGTCGCGCAGGATATCTTGGAACGCGGCCTCCTGCTCGTCGCTCAGCGAAAACGGCAGGGCTTCCTTGAGCGCCGCCAGGTGCTCGCCCGCGGCGTGGGCATAGGGAGCGACTTCGACCAAGCCGCCGTCGTTGCGCAAGCGCAGCGCCAGCTGCAGGTAGAGACACTCCTCATAGGCAAGCCGTGCGCGCGCGATATCGCGCTCGGCCATACTCGAGGGAAAGTGAATCGAGCGCAGCGCGCGGGCATTGCTCATCAGGCGACGCTTGACGCGCAGGCGTGCGGGGATCGGGTCGAAGGGATTACCGACAACCTCGAGCGCGCCGCTTACGATGCGACGCATCCACGCCTGGCTCACGCCATCGCTCACGTAATGGACCGGCAGGATAGTGCCCGCTGCACGCCCTTCCTCGAGCTTTTCGAAATGCGGCGAGGCCATCTGCTTAAAGCCGTAGGCAAATTCGACCTTACCCATCACGGCCAGGCGGTCGCCCTGCTTAAACTGCTGGGCAATCCAAGGCTGACGGAAAAAGGCGACTTGCAGCACGCCCGTCTCGTCCACCAGCGAGACCTCGGTCACCTGCATACGCGGGCGGGGCTGCTTTTGGACGATGCGATCGACCGTGGCGACAATCGTGCACACGGTACCGATGGGAGCCATCTCGATGGACCAGGAGCGCGTAAAGTCGAGATATCGATGAGGGATATGGAGAAGGAGGTCCCCCACCGTCCGAATTCCCAGACGGCGAAGGGCCTCCTCACGTTTACCCGAAACATATTTGAGTCGCGCGATATCCTCGTCGAGCGCATTGCTCTGGGCAAAGCGCTCCGAGACGCGCGGCACGGAGCACAGCTCGGACATGGGCAGATGCCTACTCGATTGAGAAGATCACGGGATAGAGCGGCTGCTCACCACGATGGGCATCAATCTCCAGGTCGGGCTGAGCCTCCTCGATGGCGTCGACGATCTCCCGGAAGGCCTCATCGGACAGCTCCTCACCGGCCAGAATCGTAAGCGCGTCGCCCTCCTCTTCTTCCTGCATGCGGTTGATGCAGTCGAGCGTGACCTGCTTCACGTCGGAGCCGACCACGTCGATGGAGCCGGCGATGATACCCATAACGTCACCGGAGTGAATCGGAGAGCCGTCGGAGGCGCTGGAATCGCGCACGGCACGGGTGACCTCGCCATCGCGGACCTCGCTGATGGCGTCGACCATAGCGGCGACGGCGTCCTCGAGCTCGGAATCGGGCAGGACCGCGAACAGCGCGGAGAACGCCTGCGGGACGGTCTTGGTGGGAACAACGGAAACCTTCTTGTCGGTGCAGGCGGAAGCGGCAGCCTCGGCAGCCATGCGGATGTTTCCGTTATTGGGCAGGATGATGACCGAGGTCGCGTTGACCTGGTCCACCGCACCCAGCAGGTCGGCGGTCGAGGGGTTCATGGTCTGGCCACCCGAGACGATCACGTCAACACCGAGGGACTTGAGGATGTCGGCCTCGCCGGAGCCGGCGGCAACGGCGACAAAACCCAGCGCCTTGGCGGGCTCGGCCGCCTTTTCCTGGTCCTCGTGAATCTTGGCGGTACGGTCGTGGGCCTCCATTTCCATGTTGTGGATAAAGACCTCATAGATCTGACCAAGCTGCAGCATGTGCTCGAGCACCAGATTGGGGGTATTGGAGTGCACGTGAATCTTGTAGTCGGGGTAGGCGCCCACGAGCAGTTCGCAGTCGCCCATGGAGCCTAGGAACTTAAGGCACTCGTCCTCGTCAAACGGGGCGTCGGCCTTAAAGAGGAACTCGTTGCAATAGCGGAACTCCGAGCCCTCCCAGTCGTCGTTAGCCTCGATCTCAACGCGACCGAGGGCCGCGTCGCGGGCAGAGCCGGCAGAATCAAACGTGGCGGAGAAATCCTCGACAACGGTGCTGCGGCCAAGAGCGGCGGCGACAAAGTTCTCCAGGAAAATGGCAAAACCAAAGGCACCGGAGTCGACCACGCCGTTCTCCTTCAGAACGGGCAGCAGGTCGGGCGTGCGGGCGACGGACTGGTAGGCCTCGACGACGATGGCATCGAGCGCGTCCTCGGCCGAGAACTTCTTCTTTTCGCACTCGTCGGCCTTGGTCGAGACATCACGCAGCACCGTGAGGATCGTGCCCTCGATGGGCTTACGGACGGCTTGGAAGGCGACCTTAACGGCGCGGCGGAACGCATAGGCGATGTTGGCGGATGTGATGGGCTCATCGGCAGAAACGAGACCCTCGGCCACACCGCGCAGGATCTGCGAGGTGATGACACCGGAGTTGCCGCGGGCGCCCATCAGGGAACCGTGGGTGATGGCGCCGGCGATGGCCTCCATGTCGGCATCGGCGGGAAGAGCGGAGAGCTCCTTGGTCACCGAGGCGAGCGTGAGCGACATGTTAGTGCCGGTGTCACCGTCGGGCACGGGGAAGACGTTGAGCTTGTTGATCTCCTCGGCCTTGTCGGAAACGGCAGCCGCAGCGATCGGAAAACAGGTGCGAATGGTCTTTGCAATCATGGGTATTTGAATCTCCGTTTTCGGATGCTAGTTCAGACGGCTCTTGAGCGCGTCGATATGGATGCCGATCTTAAGGCTGGCGGGATCGATCTGAGCGATTTCCTGCAGGGTGAAGGCAACGGAGCTCGAAAGATTGTGGCAGACGGACTTCATGTTGACGCCGTTCTCGAGCACGACGTGAAGATCGACCGTGAGGCCGTTCTCGTCGGCGGAGACAAGCACGCCCTTGCGGAGGCGCTGACCGGCAAGCAGGCGCACGCTCTCGGCGCCTTGGAGCTGCTCAGCCATACCGACGACGCCATAGCACGTCATCGCGGCATAACCGGCAATATCGGCAATAACGTCGTTCGAGACGCTCAGGCTGCCGTTAATGGTCTCAGACACAAGAATCTCCTTATCTGGTGCTCGCGGCACCATGTCGTGGGAGCAATCATTGCAATATTCTACAACGACCGCGCCATGTTGAGGTGGTGGGTCGCGGGATTACATCCTCGACACGAAATGTTGATATGGCAACGTTCGAGTCAATTGGTCGCGGCATGAAAAAACCCGCCGCATAAACGACGGGTTTTACAATCTGGCTCCCCGGGTAGGACTCGAACCTACAACAGCGCGGTTAACAGCCGCGTGCTCTACCATTGAGCTACCGAGGAATAGGTGCGTGCTCTCAAGCAACGAAGTTAATTATACGGACGAATCAGCTCAGGGCAAGAACTTTTTTGAGAATTTTTCCGACCTAGTCATTGGGGACGTTCTTAAACGACTAGTCATTCAAGAACGTCCCCAATGACTACATGAAAGCGCCCCCAAGCGGATGTACTTGAGGGCGCTTCTTGCTTGCGAGGTTATGACTCGATGTAGTCCTTGAGCTTGCTCGAACGGCTCGGGTGGCGGAGCTTAGCCAGAGTCTTGGACTCAATCTGGCGGATGCGCTCGCGCGTGACGCCAAACTCGCGACCGACTTCCTCGAGCGTGCGAGGATGACCGTCAACAAGGCCAAAGCGCAACTCGATAACCTTGCGCTCACGATCGGCAAGCGAATCGAGCACCTGGGTGAGCTGCTCCTGCAGCATGGAGAAGCTGGCGGCATCGGGCGGAACGATGGCCTGGGAGTCCTCAATGAAGTCGCCCAGCTGGGAATCCTCTTCCTCGCCGATGGGGGTCTCGAGCGACACGGGCTCCTGCGAAATCTTCTGGATCTCGCGGACGCGGTCGGCGCTCATGTCCATCTCGGCACCGATCTCCTCGGGGGTCGGGTCGCGACCCAGGTCCTGGAGAAGCTGGCGCTGCACGCGAACAAGCTTATTGATGGTCTCGACCATGTGCACGGGAATACGGATGGTTCGGGCCTGGTCGGCGATAGCGCGCGTGATGGCCTGACGGATCCACCACGTGGCGTACGTGGAGAACTTAAAACCCTTCTGGTAGTCGAACTTCTCGACGGCGCGAATCAGACCGAGGTTGCCCTCCTGGATCAGGTCAAGGAACAGCATGCCGCGGCCGACATAGCGCTTGGCGATGGAGACGACCAGACGCAGGTTTGCACTGATGAGTGCCTGCTTGGCTTCGAGGCCAACGTTCTCAATGCGCGTAAGACGACGCATCTCGGAACGCGTGAGCTCGAGCTCGCCTGCCTCGGCAGCCTCGAGCTTCTCGGTGGCCTCGAGACCGGCCTCGATCTTCATGGCCAGATCGACCTCTTCGGAGGCGGTCAGCAGGTCGACCTTGCCGATCTCCTTGAGGTACATACGAACCGGATCGCCGGTCAGCATCACCGTGGAGGCATCGATACCACGCACGCGAGAGCGTGAACGGGACGTGCGCACGGTGCGCTTCTTCTTGCTCTTGGAAGAACCCATCTCGGCGTCGGCCTGACGGGCCATCTTAAGCTCGTGATCGTCGAGCGAGCCGGAATCGTGCTCGTCGTCGTCATCGAAATCGTCGGTATCGGTATCGTTATCGTCATCGTCGACGTCCATGGGGGCGTCGTCGTTACCGCTCGCGGAGATAATCTGGATGCCGCTGTTGCGCAGCGCGGAATACACCGCGGTGAGCTGCTCGTCAGAAACATCGATATCCTTCAGGGCGACCTGAATCTCGTCCTCGGTTACCGAAGTCCTGTTTGAGCCGTTACCCATGAGCTTTGCAACGTAGGATTCCAGCCCAGTACCCGTGCTCTCAGTCTTTTTTGGCACAGATTCTCCCTTCATAGTCCACAGGACTCAATACTTTAGCACACACATTGACGTCTATACCCAAAAAGAGGACTGGATATAGGCGAGAATACGCTGGTTGACCACAACATCTAGGCTTGTTCGGTGCCCGCGGCCTCCAGGCCGATCAAACGGAACGGGTCCGCCACGCCGCCGATCGACTTTTGCAGTTCGCGTTGACGCTGCGAATCCTGCGCGGCCTGCACGGTCAGCGCGCGACGGGCCTCATCGTCGAGCGAACGGTCCCGGCGCAGCTTGGCCTGTGCGGCACGCATGCGACGCTTGATGGTATAGAGCTCGAGCGTATCGAGCATAAACACGATGTTCGTCTCGGTGGGGTGCTTGCTCGTCGCCGAAATGCGCCCGGCACTCACAAGCGTTGCCGCCTCGGGACACACCGAGCGTGCCGCATCCATGCAGGCTGCAGGATCGGTTCCCGGCGGCGTTGCCAGAACGGCCCATGCGATGGACTCGTGACGCGGGTCAACCCACTCGATGGAGCAGATGCGGTCGGCATACGTGCGGAACAGGTCGGGGTAGCTAGTAAGCATCGTCAACAGCTCGCGCTCCCCTGCCAAGGACTTGCGTTCCAAATCGGTCAGGACCATAGGGGCCGAGGCGTCTGCCGGGCCATCGGCGGGCACAGCGCCCATACCATCAGGCACATCGATCGGCGGCAGGTCGTCGACGACCTCCACTGGTGCAGCGCCATAGGCATCGAGCGGGACGTAGTCGTACGGTTCTTCCTCGACCGGCGCCGCTACGGCCGGAGTCGCGCCCGATGCCCAAGCACCACGAGATGTCCCCTGCGAACCAGACGACCGACCGCCCGCGCTACCAGATCGCTCAGCCTGCGCCCGCTGGCGTTCATAGTTCTGTTCGCGGCGGCGCTCCGCATCCTCGCGCTTGGCGACGTCGCGAAACACGCGGCCCGAGCTCGCGCGCACGGTCTCCAGATCCAAACCCAACAGATCGGCAATCTGGATAAAGTACGTGTCGATCATATAGCTGTCGCGCAGCGGATAGATGAGCGTGAGAGCGTCCTCCAGCGCCTTGGCGCGACCGCCCGGCGTGGTGATGTCGCTCGACTCCTGCAGCGAACGGTAGACAAAGTCCATAAGCGGCTCGGCAGCGTCGATGCGCGTCTGCAGCTCCTGTCCACCATGTGCCGTAATAAACTCCATAGGATCGTTGCCGTCGGGCAGCACCACGCAGCGCAGGTCCATCGAATCCTGCTCGATAAACTGAATCGCACGGCGAGCGGCCTTCTGGCCCGCGGCGTCTCCGTCAAACATATAGACGATGCGCTTGGCAAAGCGGGTGAGTGTCTTGACGTGATGCTCCGTGAGCGCGGTGCCCAGCGTGGCGACGACGTTTTTAATCCCCGCCTCCCAGCAGGCGATGCAGTCGGTATAGCCCTCCACCACAATGGCGGTATCCTGCGCGACGATAAACTCCTTGGCCCAATTAAAGCCGTAGAGGTTTCGCTTTTTATGAAACACGCTCGTCTCGGCGGTATTGAGGTACTTGGGCTGGCCGTCACCCATGATGCGACCGCCAAAGGCAATGTTGTGGCCCTGCTCGTCAAAGATGGGAAACATCACGCGGTCGTAGAAGCGGTCGGCAAGCTGCCCGCGCCCGCGGCTCACGGCAACGTTGGCATCGATCATCTCCTGCGGAGTAAAACCCGCCTGAGACAGGTGCGACACCAGCGCGTTGCGGCCCGGCGCAAAGCCCAGGCAGTAGCGGCGGCAGACGTCGCCACCCATGCCGCGGCTGGCAAAGTACTCACGCGGACGGCCGTCCTTACCACGCATAAGCATGGTGTGGTAGAACTGAGCAGTCTCGGCGCACAGATCGTAGATTCTCGCACGCTTAGTACCGCGCTCGCGGCGATCTCCGGTGTCATGCAGCTCAATACCCGCGCGGTCGGCCAAATAACGGATTGACTCGGGAAAGCTCAGGTTCTCGCGCTTCATGATATAGGTGAAGACGTCGCCACCCTCACCGCAACCAAAGCAATGCCACACCTGCGTGGCAGGGATAATGTGGAATGACGGCGTCTTTTCGCCATGGAAGGGGCAGCAACCCCAAAACTCGTGGCCGCGGGGCTTGAGCTCAACCGTTTCCTGCACGATGGCGACTAAGTCGGACGCAGCGCGTACCTGGTCTTTTTCCTCATCGCTAATCACGGATGCTCACCCCCTGCTCACCCAAGTTGTGACGAATGTCCTCGATATTACCCTCGACGGTCGCAATCAACTCATCCAGCGAATCGAACACACGCGAGGGACGTAGCCAGCGCGTAAACGCCAGCGAAACGGAAGCGCCATAGAGGTTGCCCGTATAACCAATTAAATTAGCCTCAAGATGCGCAGATGCCGCATCGTCGGCATACGTCGGCGGCAGTCCGACGTTCACGGCAGCGGGCCACACGGTGTCATCGACGAGCACCAGACCCTCATACACGCCATCGGCAGGCACCTGAATGCCGTCGGGAACTTGCAGGTTTGCCGTGGGAAAGCCCATGCCAGAACCCTCGTGACGGCCGCGAATAACACCGCCGCGCACCATATACGGGCGGCCGAGCAACTCAGCAGCCAGCTCCACATGGCCCTGTCCCAGCTCATGACGAATGCGGGTGGCGCAAATGGCCTCACCGCCCTCGCAAAGCAGGTCGTGACCATACACGTCAACGCCGTGCTCGGAACCCCAGGCGCGCATCTCGGCAACACCAGAAGCACCGCCACGACCCAGTCTAAAGTCACTGCCAACGCGAATCGAACGAATGTCAACCACGCGCGACAGCAGCGCAAGAAAACCAACATGGTCGAGTGCCGCAACCTCTGGCGTAAAGGGAACGGCCACCACCGCATCGACCCCGGTCTGAGCCAAGGCATGCAGACGGTCGGCCGTCGTCATCAATTTTTGAGCGGGCGAAGGGCTCACCACAACGTCCGGGTCGGGATCGAAGGTGACCACGACCGCCTCGCAACCATGGGCGCGGGCATCACGGACAAGCGCTGCAATGAGCTCCTGGTGTCCACGGTGCACGCCATCGAACACGCCGATGGCGATGGAGGCAGCACCCAAGTGCTCGCACTCATCAAATGCATCGGCAGTAACGATGCGAGCCTCGTCCGACTCGCCCGCGAAAAAGATACGCGCGAGCTCGCGAGCGGACAACATCATCGAACACCGCCGATTGCCTGCGGAAAAACGTGCTCCATGACAAAGCGGCCACCCTCAATGCGGGCGAGCGCCTTGAGTCCCCCATCGAGCACCAACGCAAACGGCGCCTTCGAGGCATCGAAATCGGAAAGCGCACGCTCAACGGGAATGCGTCGGCCGCAGAGCAGGTCGTCGGCAAGATTGCCCGGCAAGTCAACACGTGTAGCGCCCAGGGCCGCAATGGGATCCAGGGTAAAGCCAGCCGCGGACTCGGGAGAAAGCTCCTCGACCGCATGACAGGCGCCAATGGAAACAACACCGGAGGCCGTGCGGCGCAGCGCGGAAATGTGCGCGGCGCTCTCACAGGCGCGGCCCAGGTCGCGAGCGAGCGCTCGGATATAGGTGCCCTTGCTCACCGAGAACGCCACGGTCCACACACACGAATCACCCTCGCCGCCCACGGCAATCAGATCGGCGGCATAGACCTCGACGGGGCGCGGAGGTAGGTCCACCGCATTGCCCTCGCGAGCAGACTTGTAGGCGCGAACGCCATTGACCGAGATAGCCGAAAACGCCGGCGGCACCTGTATCTGCGGACCCAACATGGCGGCCAAGTGCTCACGGGCATAGGCAGGATCGCGGAGCTCGTTGGCAACAGCCACCGTGCGGACCGCCTCGCCCTCCGCATCATCGGTATTGGTCTCGGCACCAAACGAGATGTCGGCGACGTAGCTTTTGGTATCGAGCGTGAGCATACCCAGCAGACGGGTGGCCTGGCCCACGCCCACCACCATGACACCCGAAGCCATGGGGTCGAGCGTGCCGGCATGGCCGACGCGCCGCTCATGGAGGGCGCGCCGGCATTGCGAGACCACATCGTGGGACGTGCAGCCCACTGGCTTATCGACGGCGAGCAGCATATTCAATTGAGAAGGCGTACGACGAGCCATGTACCATCCAAAAAGTTAAAGCTCGACGGTCACCGAAGCGGGATCCTCCCCTACCAGCTCGGCGAGCATGGGAAGTGCCACGGTGAGCGTCTCGAGAATCGTTCCGTTGTTGGAGAAACCGGCGGCAGCGGGATGTCCGCCTCCGCCAAAGGAAGCAGCGATCTCGGACACGTTGAGGTCGCCCTTGGAGCGCAGGTTGCCGCGCACCTTGGTATCGCCCTCAATGCCCTTCAGGAACAGGCAGACCTCGACGCCCATCACCGAGCGCACCACGTCAACCAGGCCGTCGCACTCATCCGAGGTGACACCGCAAGCCTCAAGGTCGCTCTGGTACGCGTAGCTATACGCGACGCGCCCGTGGGCCACCGTCTTGATGCGGCCCATAACGATGGACTTGAGGTGCAAAAACTCAACGCGCATGCTCTGATATACCTCGAGTGCCACACGCGCCGGATCGGCACCGTGGGCAACCAGACGCGAGGCCGCATGGAACGCAGCGGCATCGGCGTTTTGGTACTGAAAACGGCCGGTATCGGTAACCAAGCCGCACAGCAGGCAGGTCGCAACGTCATCACGTGCGACAATGCCACAATTGTCCAAGAAGCGGTCGATGATCATCGCGCAGGCTGCGGCTTCGACGCGCCTCAGGCTCAGCTCGGCAAACTCCTCGCGCGCCGGATGGTGATCGAAGCAAACCACATGCTTGGAGCGACGAAGCACCTCGGCGGAATTATTGAGACGCTCGACGACCGGTACGTCCACCGAGATGAACAGGTCCGGATTGCCGGTGTACGCAGATGCCGGAACCAGGCGATCCGAGCCTTCCATAAAGCGGTAGATACGCGGAACCGGGTCATCGTCTGCCAGCAGCAGCGCAATGTCCTTGTTGGGGAAAAACTTCATAAGCGAGAGACCCAGACCCAACACGGAGCCCAAGGCATCGCCATCGGGAGAAGTATGTCCCGAAATCGCAATGGAGGACGCACCCTCGATGAGCTCGAGGATGCGTCGCTGAATATCTGCAGACTCGCACGAGGCGAGGTCAGCGGAATTAGTCATCTAAAGCTGCCTCCTGGGCGGCATCCGCTATCGGATAGCCGTCCTCGTCCTTTTCGATCGCAAGCGTGGCGGGAACGTTTTCCAGCGCACGCGTGATGCGCTCGGCCTCATCGGTCGAGCGATCGATGCGAAAATCGAGCTCGGGCGTAACACGCCAATCGAGCGAGCGAGCCAACAGGCTGCGAATACGGCCCTTAGCGCTGGCGAGCGCCTCCATGACCTCGTCGTAGCGGCTCGCATCGCACGACACGTACACACGCGCGAACGAACGGTCCACCGCGACCTCAACCGCGGTCAAAGTAACCAGGTCGAGACGCGGATCGGAAACCTCAAAGAGCAGGATATAACCGAGCTTCTCGCGAAGCTGCTCGCCCAGACGGCGGGTTGCCTGCGTTTGCTTCATAGCGCTACCCCCTACTCGGTACGGGCAACCTGGTCGATACGGTAACCCTCGATCTGGTCGCCGGGCTTGATGTCCTGGAAGTTCTCCAGGCCAATGCCGCCCTCGGAACCGCTCTTGAGGCTCTTGGCCTCGTCCTTGTAGTGGCGCATCGAGGCGATCTTGCCGTTGAAGACCACGATACCGTCGCGCACCAGGCGCACGGAATCGGTCGCGGCGATCTCGCCCTCTTCGACGCGGACACCGGCGGCGATACCGACTTTGGGCACCTTGAAGGTGTCCAGGACGGTCGCGGTACCCGTGGCGACCTCGACCTCGGTGGGCTTGAGCATGCCGATACGGGCGGCGTCGAGCTCCTCGAGGCACTTGTAGATGACGTCGTAGCAACGGATCTCGACGCCCTCGCGCTCGGCGGCGGAGCGGGCCTTACCGTCGGGACGGACGCCAAAGCCGATGATGATGGCGTTGGAGGCGTCGGCCAGGACGACGTCGGTCTCGTTGATGGCGCCAACGGCGGAGTGGATCGTGTTGATGCGGACCTCGGACTGATCCATCTTGTCGAGCGAGTCCTGAAGGGCCTCGATGGAACCCTGGACGTCGGCCTTGATGATCAGGTTGAGCTCCTTGACCTCGGCGTCGGCGATGGTCTCGAAGAGGTTCTCGAGCGTGACGTGCTTGACGCGGCTCTGCTCCTCGATACGGGCCTTGAGCGAACGCTCGTCGGCAAGGGCGCGAGCCTCGCGCTCGTCCTCGAACACGCGGAACTCGTCACCGGCGTTGGGCACGGACTGCAGGCCCAGGATCTCGACAGCGTCGGAAGGACCGGCCTCGGTGACGGCGCGGCCCTTGGGGTCGAGCATGGCGCGGACGCGGCCGTAGGTAAGGCCGGCGACCAGCGTATCGCCCACGTGCAGGGTACCGCGGGTCACGAGCACGGTAGCGACCGAGCCGCGGCCCTTGTCGAGCTTGGCCTCGAGGACGTTGCCGGAGGCAAAGGTGTCCGGGTTGGCCTTGAGCTCGAGCACGTCGGCCTGGAGCAGCACGGTCTCCAGAAGGTCGTCGATACCGATCTTCTGCTTGGCCGAGATGTTGACGAACATGTTCTGTCCGCCCCACTCCTCGGGGATGACGCCGTACTCGGTGAGCTCCTGACGCACACGGTCGGGGTTTGCGCCGGGCTTATCGATCTTGTTGACGGCGACGACGATGGGTACGCCGGCAGCCTTGGCGTGGTTGATCGACTCGACCGTCTGGGGCATGACGCCGTCGTCGGCGGCCACGATCAGAATGACGATGTCGGTCACCTTGGCGCCACGGGCACGCATGGCCGTAAAGGTGGCGTGACCCGGGGTATCGATAAAGGTGATCTTGCGGTCGTTGATCATGACCTGCGAAGCGCCGATGGCCTGCGTAATGCCGCCCGCCTCGCCGGCAGCAACGCCGGTGTGACGGATGGCGTCGAGCAGCGACGTCTTGCCGTGGTCAACGTGGCCCATGACGGTGACGACCGGGGCGCGCGGCTTAAGGTCGGCGGGATCGTCGTAGAACGAGAAGGTGTTCTCCTCCTCGGGGGTGATGATCTTGATCTGACGGCCCAGGTCGTCGGCAACGAGCTCGACGAGGTCGTCGGACATGGACTGCGTCATCGTGAGCGGCGTACCCAGCAGGAACAGGCGCTTGATGATGTCGTTGGCCGGAACGTCGAGCGCCTCGGCAAGCTCCTGGACGGTAACGCCCTGGGAGACCTTGATGGCGTCGAGGTCCTCGGGGTTCACGCCCTGGGCCAGCGCCTCCTCTATCTTGCGCTCCTCCTGAGCCTTGGCAGCCTCGCGCTCGCGCTTCTCCTTGCGCTTCTTGCGGCGACCGGTAGACTCGCGAGAGGCCTCCTCGACGGCGGCACGAGCCTCCTCGAGCACCTTCTCGCGGCTGTACTCCTCGGCCTCGCGAGCCATGCGGCTGTAGTGGTCCTCTTCGTTGTTGTGACCGCCCTTGCGCTTCTTGCCCTTGCCCTGCTTATCGGGGTTGGGAAAGTCCATGCCGGCAGCGACGTTGTTGCTAGCGTTGGTGCGATGGCGGTGCGGACGACTCTCGGAGGCGTTGCGCTCGGAGTTGTTGTCGGAAGCGTTGCGATCGTTACGACGGCCACCGCGGCGGTCGCTGTTGCCGCCACGACGGTTACCGCGCTCGGAGGCGCGCTCGGCCTTGGCCTTGTCCTCGGCGTCCTTCTTCTCCTTGAGCACGGTCTCCTGTGCGGCGATCTGGTCGAGCAGCGAACGGAAGCGCGAACCGGAGTCGGAAGCGGGAACGGCGCGGCGCTGAGCCTCGCGGGCAGCCTCCTCCTTCTCGCGGGCAAGGCGCTCCTGCTCGGCCTTCTTCTTGGCCTCGGCCTCGGCGCGGGCGGCTTCCTCGGCAGCCTGGGCTGCGGCAAACTGGCGGCGCTCCTCCTCGCGTGCCTTCTCGGCGGCGATGCGCTCGCGCTCGGCCTCGGCGGCGCGAGCGGCCTCCTCGGCGGCAGCTGCCTGCTCCTCGGCCTGCTTGGCGGCCTCGACTTCCTGAGCGCGGGCCTCGATCACCGAGGCGAGCTGCTTACGGACCATGGCAACGTAGGCTTCCTCCAAGGTGGAGGAAGCGGACTTAGCGGGAATCTTCATATCGGCGAGATGACCCATCAGTTCCTTGGAGGTCATGCCGAACTCTTTGGCCAGGGTGGACACACGGACTTTTGCCATATGACTTCACCTACCCTTTCTGGCACCTTGGGTGCCTAGAGACTGAACGAGCGTGGGAGACGCGCCGGGACCCGCCCGGCGCGACCACGCGCTAGATCAGGTCCTCCGCATCATCGAAGGCGTCGGTGTCGTGGACACCGCAGAAACGGGAGCCGGGACGAGCCTGGTTGCGGCACTGGATGCCGTCCTCGGACACGTACTCGCAGCGACGGACGTCCTCGTCCTCCTCGTCACCGATCAGGTCGGCGGCGGGCTCCTCGTGAACGGGAACGTTCTTAAGGATGTCGGCGGCAAGCGTCTCGGACTTGATGTCGATGTGCCAGCCGGTCAGGCGCGCGGCGAGTCGGGCGTTCTGGCCCTCCTTGCCGATGGCGAGCGAAAGCTGGTCGTCAGGCACAATGACACCGGCGTAGGCCTTCTCCTCGTCGATGAGGACGCGGGTGACCTTGGCGGGCGACAGGGCGTTGGCGACGTAGACGGCAGGATCGGCATCCCAAAGGATGACGTCGACGCGCTCGCCACGGAGCTCGCCCACGACAGCGCGAACACGGCTGCCCTTGGGGCCGACGCAGGCGCCCACGGGATCCAGACGGTCATCGAGCGAGTGGACGGCGACCTTAGAGCGCTGGCCAGGCTCGCGGGCGATCGACTTAATCTGGACGGTGCCCTCATAGATCTCGGGCACCTCCTGCTCAAACAGACGACGCATGAGCTCGGGGTGGGTACGGGAGATGACAATCGGCGGACGGCTGTGCTCGCCACGAACCGGCTGCAGGTTGGAGTTGGGGTCGCGAACGTCGATGATCACGGCCTTGATGTGCTGGTTGTGCAGGTAGCGCTCGCCCATCGGACGCTCGTTGCGTTCGTTCTCGTAACGGCGCTGGTCGAAGTGCGGAAGCTCGGCCTCGACGCCCTCGCGGATCTTGACGATCGTGAAGTCGGGCGTGGACTGCAGCACGGTACCGCTGATGAGGTCACCGATGCGGCCGGAGAACTCCTCGTAGATCTGCTCGCGGGCGGAGTTGCGCACGATGGCGTTGATCTCGGCCTTGGCGTGCTGGGCAGCGATGCGGCTCGTGTTCTTGGGGGTGACGTCGATCTCCTCAAACTCGGTGAAGTTGCCCTCCTCGTCCATGGAATCATCGATCGGCTCCAGGCGGTAGACGTAGATCTTGCCAGTGGTGCGGTCGATGGTCACCTTGGCGCCCCACTCAAGATGCAGGATCTCGGCATAGCTCTTGGCAAGCGACTGCTCCAAGCGGTCGATCAGGTAGAGCTGGTCGATGTGCTTCTCCTGGCAAAGCTCCATCAGGGCGGACATCATGTCGGATGCTGCCATCTTACTTTCCTTCCTTCGCGGGCTTGAAGTCGTAGGTGGGCTTCAACTTGCACTTTTTAACATCAGAGAAATCGAGGGTAACGAACTCGCCGTCCTCGAGCTCGAGGGTCACGTTCGTCTCGGTGGCGGCGGCAATCTTGCCGGCGTACTTGCGACGGCCCTCAGTGGCGGTGGAGGTGAGCTCGCAGTTCTCGCCCACAAAGCGGGCAAAGTCACTCGGGCGGCGCAGCGGGCGCGCCATACCCGGGCTCGACACCTCGAGCGTATAACTCGAAGAGATGGGGTCGAGCTCCTCAATCACACCGCCGACCCACTTGGTGTTGGCCGTGACGTCGTTGAGCGAAAGGCTCTGACCCTCGGCACCCTCGATACGTACGCGCACGCAGGGGGCCTTGGTGGCACCCACGAGCTCGACGTCGACGATGTCGACATCGTGCTGGGGAGCGACGGCCTCGAGCGCGTCGATGATCGCCTGCTCGGTCTTGGTCTTGACCATTGCGGCACCTCCATCAATACAAAAAAGAAGCGGGGCCGAAACCCCACTTCTTTCAATTACAACTTCATTTGCAAGCAAATTATACCAATAGCTGCGGAAACGTGCAAGCACAGTACGAATCTGCAGGTCAGCGTGCGCACAGCTTCTCCACAAGAAATGGATAAATGGGCGTTGTCGCAAGTATCCATAACCAAAGCGAGGGGCGACTCCCTGCGGAAACGCCCCTCGCTTTTCATGTCAGCTATGCGCGCAGTGCTTACTTGACCACCAGGTTGACCAGCTTGCCGGGCACGCAGATGGCCTTGACGACCGTCTTGCCCTCGAGCCACTTGGCGACGGCGGACTCGGCGGCAGCCTGCATATCCTCATTGGAGGCATCGCGGGCAACGTCGACGCGGCCGCGGACCTTGCCGAGCACCTGGACCACGATCTGCACCGTGTCCTCAACGGACTCGGCCAGGTCGAACTCGGGCCAGGCGGCGGTGTAGGCGTTGCCCTCGCAGCCGAGGGCCTCGTGCCACAGCTCGTCGGCCCAGAACGGGCAGATGGGGGCAAGGACGCTCACGATATCCTTAGCCACGCTGTAGCACAGCGCCTTGTCGCGGGCGGCACCCTCGGTGGCGTTGAGGTAGGCGCTCGCGGCGTTGACGAGCTCCATGACGGCCGAGATCGCGGTGTTGAACTGGCCGCGATCGAAGTCCTCGGTGCACTTGGCAATGGTGCGGTGACGCTCGCGATAGAGCTTCATCGCAACCTCGTCGAGCGAGGACTTGTCGAAGGCCACGTTGGCGTCGCCGGACTGGACGAGCTGCCAAACGATACGCCAGGCGCGCTTGATGAAGCGGTTAGCGCCCTCGACGGCCTTGGGATCCCAGTCGAAGTCCTTCTCGGGCGGAGCGATAAACAGGATCGCCAGACGCATGGTGTCGGCGCCGTAGGGCTCGATGACCGAGCTCGGAGGCACGACGTTGCCCTTAGACTTGGACATGGTGTCACCGTTCTCGTCCTTGACCATGCCCTGGCACAGCAGGTTGGTGAAGGGCTCGTCCACGCTCAGCAGGCCCAGGTCGCGCAGGGCCTTGGTAAAGAAGCGACTGTAGAGCAGGTGCAGAATGGCATGCTCGATGCCGCCGATGTAGTTATCGACGGGCATCCATCGGTCGGCGGCCTCTCGGGAGAAAGGCAGCTCCGTGTTGTGCGGGTCGGTATAGCGCAGGTAATACCAGCTGGAGCAGGTGAAGGTGTCCATGGTATCGGTCTCGCGTTTGGCCGGGCGGCCGCAGACCGGGCAGGTGGTCTCGTAGAACTCCTTACACTCGGCGAGGGTTTCGCCGGCGCCCAGGTCCAGGTTCTCGGGCAGCGTCACCGGCAGCTGATCCTCGGGCACGGGCACGATGCCGCAGTGCTCGCAGTGGATGGCCGGGATGGGGTTGCCCCAATAGCGCTGGCGGGAAATGAGCCAGTCGCGCAGACGGAACTCGACCTTGCGACGACCGCAGCCCATGGCCTCGAGGTCGGCCACGATCGCAGCCTCGCCCTCGGAGTGCTTGCCGCCGCGCATGCCGGTGTACTTGCCGGACTGGACGAGCGTGCCCTCGGCAGCGTGAGCGCAATCCCAGTCGACGGTCTCGGCATGGAAGGTATCGATGGTCTCACCGCTGGCCTCGACGGCAGCGCGATCGTCATCGTCCAGGATGATCGGCACGATCGGCAGGTCGTACTTGCGGGCAAACTCAAAGTCGCGCTGGTCGCCACAGGGAACGGCCATGACGGCGCCGGTGCCGTAGTCGGCCACGACATAATCGGCAACCCACACGGGGACCTTCTCGCCGTTGACGGGGTTCACCACGTAGCGGCCGGTAAAGGCACCGTGCTTCTCGAGGGTGCCCTGGGCACGCTCGACGGCAGAGATATGCTTGGAGTCCTCGACGATCTTGGTCACGGCCTCCTCGTACTCCGTGCCCTCGACGAGCTCGTGCAGACGCGCGTACTCGGGAGCCAGGACAAAGAAGGAGACACCGAAGAGCGTGTCGGCTCGCGTGGTGAAGACGGTGATCTTGCCCTCGTCGCCCTCGATGGGCTCGCCATCCTTGTCGCACAGGGTAAAGTCGACCTCGGCGCCCTCGGAGCGGCCGATCCAGTTGGCCTGCATCTGCTTGACGCGCTCGGGCCAGCCGGGGAGCTTCTCCAGATCGTCGAGCAGCTCTTGGGAGTACTCAGTGATCTTGAAGTACCACTGCTCAAGGTCGCGCTTCTCAGGCTCGGTGCCGCAGCGCCAGCACTTACCCTCGGTGACCTGTTCGTTGGCCAGAACGGTCTTACAAGTGGGACACCAGTTGACCGGGTTCTTCTTGCGGTAGACCAGGCCCTTTTCCCACAACTTCTCAAAGATCCACTGACCCCAGCGGTAGTAGTCGGGGCTGCAGGTCTTGACCATGCGATCCAGATCGTAGGAGAAGCCCATGCGCTTCATCGTGGCGAGCGCCTGGTCCATGTTCTTATACGTCCAGGCGGCAGCCTGCGTGTTGTGCTTGATGGCGGCGTTCTCGGCGGGCAGGCCAAAAGCATCGAAGCCGATGGGGTGAAGCACGTCGTAGCCGCGCATACGGGCCTGACGGGCCATGGCATCGCCGATGGTGTAGTTGCGCGCGTGGCCCATGTGCAGGTCGCCCGACGGATACGGGAACATCTCGAGCACATACTTCTTGGGCTTGCTGGCGTCGGTGTCGACGGCAAAGAGGTTGGAGTCCTCCCAGGCCTTCATCCACCGGGACTCAATGGCCTGCGCGTCGTAGGCAGGGATCTCATCCTTATGATCTGTGCAATCGCACATATCAGCTCCTTTGTTATCTCGGTTGGGGCGGGGCGTTCTTACCTTTACTCGCTGCTGCGGACAGTCCTGCTCGCACGAAGAGCACATTAAGTGCTCTTCGGCTCGTGCGGAACTTGCAGCGAGCAAAGGTAAGAACGCCCCGCCACATCGTTAACTCGCATGATGATAGCAAATACGACAAGCGAGATGCCTGCGACTTGCATGCATCTCGCTTTATCTAAATAACGTGGTTGATACTCAACCTTTATGTTCAGCTCTTATCCTATCGATAAGACACAGACTGCTGCGAATCCTTGACCACAACATCGTGGGCGCCGCCTTCGACGATCGAGGTCGAGCTGACCAGCGTTAGGCGTGCCTTTTCCTGGAGCTCGGGGATCGAGAGGGCGCCGCAGTTGCACATCGTGGACTTGACCTTGTAGAGCGTGCCGCCCACGCCGTCCTTGAGGGAGCCAGCGTAGGGAACATAGGAGTCGACGCCCTCGACGAAGCTGAGCTTCGCGGCGCCGCCCAGGTCGTAGCGCTGCCAGTTGCGGGCACGCGCAGAACCCTCGCCCCAGTACTCCTTCATGTACTGACCGTTCACGTTGACGCGCTCGGTCGGGCTCTCGTCGAAGCGGGCGAAGTAGCGACCCAGCATCATAAAGTCGGCACCCATAGCAAGGGCGAGCGTCATGTGGTAGTCGTAGACGATGCCGCCGTCGGAGCACACGGGCACGTAAACACCGGTCTCCTCGTAGTACTCGTCACGGGCGCGGCAGACGTCGATCAGCGCGGTGGCCTGGCCGCGGCCGATACCCTTGGTCTCGCGAGTGATGCAGATGGAACCGCCGCCGATACCGACCTTGATGAAGTCGGCACCGCAGTCGGCCAAGAAGCGGAAGCCCTCGGCGTCGACGACGTTACCGGCACCGACCTTGACGTCCTCGCCGTAGTTGGCGCGAATCCACTCGATGGTGCGCTTCTGCCACTCACTGAAGCCCTCGGAGGAGTCGATGCACAGGACATCGGCGCCAGCCTCGATGAGCAGCGGCACGCGCTCGGCATAGTCGCGGGTGTTGATACCGGCGCCGACCATATAGCGCTTGTCGTTATCGAGCAGCTCGTTGGGGTTGGTCTTGTGGCTGTCGTAGTCCTTGCGGAAGACAATGCCCATGAGGTGATCGTTGTCATCGACGATCGGCAGGGCGTTGAGCTTGTTGTCCCAGATGACGTCGTTGGCAACCTTGAGGCTGATGTTCTTGTCGCCCACGATGAGCTGCTCACGCGGGGTCATGAACTCGGAGACCTTCTTCTGGTGGTCATCGCGGCTGGGGCGATAGTCACGGCTGGTGACAATGCCCAGGAGCTTGCCCTTGGGAGTGCCATCGTCGGTGACCGGCATGGTAGAGTGGCCGGTCTTCTCCTTGAGTTCGATGACCTGCTCCATGGTCATGTCGGGGGTCAGCGTAGAATCGGACTGAACAAAGCCGGCCTTGTGATCCTTAACGGCCTTGACCATAGCAGCCTCGGACTCGGCGCTCTGGGAACCGTAGATGAAGGACAGGCCACCCTCGGTAGCGAGCGCGACACCCATGTCGACGCCCGAGACGGACTGCATGATGGCGGAAACCATGGGGATGTTCAGGGTGATTGCCGGCTTCTCACCGCGCTTGAAGCGGGTTAGCGGCGTCTTAAGAGAGACGTTGTTGGGGATGCACTGCGAGGACGAGTAGCCAGGGACCAGCAGATACTCCGAAAACGTGTGGGACTCACCGGGAAAGAACGTAGCCATGTTTCTCCTTTTTCCATGCGACCGGTCGGCTGCAGGCCTCGTAGGACCCAGCCCAACCTTGGGCGCCCAATACTGGGGAAGTATCTTAACGCACTTTGACTGCTACAATGCATGATTTAAGAAGAGCACACGAGGGTTTGACGCAGGCTTTGCGTTTGCCCAGCAAACACTTTAGCGGGAAGACGTGGAGCACATGGAGTACAAGACGACGGCAAAGTTGGTCATTCAAGCGTGCGACAAGGAACTGCCGGGCGTGTTCGGCCACGGCTGCGTCTTGCTGCTGCAGGGTATTGCCCGCGAGCACTCGCTCAACCGCGCCGCCAAGAGCATGGGCATGGCGTACTCCAAGGCCTGGCGCATCGTGAACGAGGCGGAAGGACAGCTGGGCTGCAAGCTCATCGAGCGCGACGGCGCCCGCGGATCCTCGCTCACCCCCGCCGGCGAGCGAGCCATCGAAGCCTACGAGACGTTGCAGGCAGAAATCAACAACGTCATCGCCAACAAAGCAAACGACCTCATCACCAGCATCAAAGAGTAGTTAATTTGCGGAGGGCGTTATCTAGGGTTGACGCCACAACCAGAGGGTTGTCGGTGCCGGCGTAGAGGCGGATGGTGCTCCCCTGCTTGCCGCGTGGGGCCGAAAGGCGCGTCGTTGCGCCGCCGGCGGGCGATGTGCGAAACTCCCCGGGCAAAGCATCGAACAGCTTGCCCGCGCTACGCTCGATAAGGTCAAATTCAACTGCCGGGCCAAAGCCGTGCTCGAGGATTCCCGTTGCAACAGCATGGTCGGGATGCGAGCTCAGTCCGGGATAGCGTACGTTGCGCACCATCTCGTTGGCGGCCAGATACTCGGCCAGCGCACGCGCGCGGTCGAAATGTGCCTGTATGCGGACATCGAGCGAGTCCAGCCCGCGCTCCAGCACACCGGCCTCGTCAGCAGGCAAATTAAGCTTGGCCAAACCGCAGCCCTCAAGCAGGGCATGTGCGCACTCGGCAGCAGCATCCACACGATGGCGCTTGAGCTGTGAGCGCGCCACCGAAGCGGCAACGAGTTTGCGCGGAGCCTCACCGGCGCACACGCGATCGAGCGCCTCAAGCGACAGCGCGACACCCAGCCGCAGCGAATCGCAGCCAAAAGCCGACGCCACGGTGTTGTCCACAACAAGCAGCGCGCGGGACTCACGAGCCGCGCGGCCCAGAGCGCGAAGGTCGGGCACGCGCAGACCAAACCCGCCGATGGAGTTCACAAACCACCACAGGTGCGGCCCCTCGGCATCAAACGAAGCATCAAAGCCCTCGGACGCGGCGGTAAACGCCGCAATCGACGGCTCCCCCACGAGCACAACGTCACAGGTATCAAAGCCGCGCGCAAACGCATCGGCAAAGTCGTCCGCAAAGGCCACCAGGCGGTCGCCGGGACGCACAATACCCAGCAGCGAAAGAGCCGCCGGCACATGCGGGGCCGCAACAAGACACGCCTCACGCGCGCCGGTCCTCAAAGCCCAGGCTTCTTCTAGCTGCTGTACGCCCATACGGTACCGTCCCTTCAAAACAAAACCCACGATGCGGATGCTCCCCGCGTCGTGGGCAACGGCTGCAGTATAGCGCCGATATGCGACGAATCGCCTAGATGTTGAGCATGTGATAGTTCACGCTCGCACACGGAGCGTCAACGGTCACACCATAAGCCTCGGGATAGATGCGCGTCGAAAACACGAGCGCGCCATCGTTCACAAACACCTCGACCGACGAGACATCGCCGACAATGCGCACGTTACGAACCTCGTCGACGGGCTCCCAACGCACGGTACGACCGCTGCCGGCAGAAGCGCGGCCCTCATCGGTAAATCGCATCTCAAAGCGCGAGGGCAGTTCGCCCTCGGCGGGTATAAACGCCAGCCTCAACTCGCCATGAACGGTTGCGGCAAACGCGCCGTCGACACCGTCAACAATAACGTCAAAGCAGGTATCGCCGGCAACCTCCAACGAGCCCTCCCCCACACGCACCGAGGCATAATGGCGCTCGATCTCGCGCGCCGGCTGCTGCAGCACCACGCCGCCGTCACCGGCCGTAAGCTCACGCGGCACCGTCATGCAGTGCTGCCAGCCGCACACCACGGTGGGTGCGTTGCCATAGGTCGGCTCATCGGGCATGCCCATCCAGCCGATCAGAATGTGGCGACCGTCCTCGGCCGTGAACTCCTGCGGAGCATAGAAGTCAAAACCGGCGTCCCACAGGCGGAACTCGCCCAGCTCATAGGCACCGTCACCACCGGTAATGTCGCCCGTTACCGGCATGTAACCAGCAGCGTATACGTTGCCGCGATCCCAACGACCGCCCTCGAGTCCCTGGGGAGAGAAGGACAGGAACTTCGCCGGCACACCGTCATCGGCCTCAAGCTCAAGGTATCCCGGGCATTCCCACATAAAGCCAAAACGTTCGGGCGTAGACACACGGCTCTCGAGCTCCCAGCTCAGCATATCGGCCGAGCCATAGACCAGGATCTCACCCACATCGCGCCCGGCACCCTCGCCGTGCATCACGCAAAATCGACTATCGACATGCGGCCCGTCCACGCGACGACGCGCGCCCAGCACCATGTGGTAACGCCCATCGTCATCGCGCCACACCTTGGGATCGCGCACGTGGCAGGTCAAATCCTCGGGATAATCATCGGACGCCAGCACCACGCGCTTTTGGCTAAACGTCTGTCCATCTGCGCTCTCGACATACACGGTATCGGCGCGACGACCGGTGTTGACGTAGTCGTACGTGCCGTCTGCATCGGGAAGCTTAACGTTGCCTGTGTACAGTACGCGAATGCGGTCGTCCTCAGCAAGCGCGGAGCCCGAATACACGCCATGGCAATCGAACGGCTCGTCGGGCAGCAGTGGGGCACCAACATAGTCCCACGTCATAAGGTCGCGGCTCGTCGCATGACCCCAGACCTTAACGCCACCCTCGACATCAAACGGCGCATATTGAAAATAAGCGTGGAACACGCCGCCCGCTTGGCAAAGACCGTTGGGGTCATTGAGCCAACCCGCCGGCGGCATAATATGAAAGCGCTGGCCATACGCGCCATGACCGCACTCAGAGGCGGCGGCGTCAACAGCGGCGACCAGCTTTGCAAGGTCGCGACCAAGTGCATTAGACATATCAAAGTCCTAACGGATCGAAAGTTTCAAGGCACCAGAGATCGGCACCAGATACGGGAAACGCCCGCGAGCAAACAACCCGCGGGCACCCCCTCAATCAAAAGATCTTAGGCCTGCTCGTAAGCCTTGGGCTCGTCCTTGTACAGGACAAACGAGACGCCAAAGGAAACCAGCGCGGCGACCGCAAACATGATCGCGTACTGCACGGGCTGGGCCAGGCACAGCAGGATACCGAAGATACCGGTAACGCCCGTGCCGGACGCAGCCAGCGAGGTGAGCGCGCAGACCAGGGCGCCGCAACCGCCGCCGATGCAGCCGGCGATGAAGGGCTTAAAGAAGCGCAGGTTCACACCAAAGATGGCAGGCTCGGTAATGCCCATGAAGGCGGACAGAGCCGAAGGAAGCGCCAGGCCCTTGATCTTGGCATCGCGGGTCTTAAAGGCAACGGCGAGCGCGGCGCCACCCTGGGCGATGTTGGCGGCACTGGCGATGGGCAGCCAGTAGGTCACGCCGTACTGGGCGAGCTGGCCAAGGTCGATGGCGGTGTACATCTGGTGGATACCAGTGACGACCGTGGGGGCATAGAACAGGCCGACGATAAAGGAACCGATGCCGAAGGGCAGGGTGAGCAGGGCCTGGATCAGACCGAGGATGGCGTTCTCGGCCCAGACAAAGATGGGGCCGACGGCAACGAGCGTCACGAGCACGGTCACGAACACCGAGACGAGCGGGGTCACAAAAAGGTCGAACATCTCGGGAACGATCTTGTGCAGGCGCTTCTCGAGGAAGGCCAGGATGGCGCAGGCGATAACGATGGGGATCACATGACCCTGATAGCCGACCCACTCAAAGCCGTACACACCGGGAATAACGGTGACCATGGTCTGCACGCCCTCGGAGGCAACCGTGTAGGCGCTCTGCAGCGAGGAGTTGATGAACGCACCGCCGACGACGGCACCCAGGTACGGGTTGGCGCCAAAGGCCTTAGCGGCGGAGTAGCCGATCAGGATCTGCAGAATGCCGAAGGACGTTCCCGAGACCAGGTCAGCGATCTTGTAAATAAAGATATTGGTGTCGAGCGCGATAAAGCCGTTGGAGGCCATAAAGTTGAGGGCGCTCATGATTCCCAGCAGCAGGCCCGAAGCCACGATGGCGGGGATGATGGGGACAAAGACGTCGCCGAGCACCTTAATCGCGCGCATAAAGATGTTCTGCTGCTGCGCCGCGGCCTCCTTGACCTCGGCCTTGGTGGCAGCCTCGACGCCACTAAGCGCGATGAACTCCTCGTAGACCTTGTTGACGGTGCCGGTACCAAAAATAATCTGGAGCTGGCCTTGGGCCTCAAAGACGCCCTTGGCGCCGTCGACATTCTCGATGGCCTCCTTGTTAACCTTCGCGTTGTCGGCAATCACCAGACGCAGACGCGTGGCGCAGTGTGCGGCCGAAACAACGTTGTCGGCGCCACCGATGTTGTCGAGCACCTCTTGGGCTGATTTGCGGTAGTCCATGACTTCCCTTTCCTCCAACGGGCGCATTTGCACCCGGCCATCTTAGACACTTACACTGTAATCGTTTTCAGTTTCATATGTCTGTAATCGTTTTCACAGAAGGGTGAACGGTAAGAAATAGCCGGCGAATGGTAGTTTTATGGCAAAACCAGACGACTCAGCGGCAAGCAGACGTGCCCAAAACCTAGACATTCATAAGCTGATGGCCGAGCTTGAGCGTCTTGAGACCGCGCTCCCCCTCCTCGCCATCGAGCGTGTTGAGCAACATATTGGTCGCCTCGACGCCACTGGTCAGATAACCATAATGCACGGTGGGAATGCCACCCGTCAGCGCGCGCAAAAACGCGTTGTCGCCAAAACCGCTCACGCGGTGTATACCCTCGCCCATGCCGCGAACCTCATCGATAGCACGCAGTGCGCCCGCCGCCATGGTGTCAGTCGCGCAGGCGATAAACGAAACATCGAGAGCGACAGAAAGCAGTTCACGCGCCGCACCATAGCCCGAGTCGAGCGTGAAGGACCCCTGGCGAATCAGGCTTGGATCAAGCGACGCGCCCGCGGCGCGCAATCCGGCCTCAAAACCGCGACGGCGGTCATAACCGGCCGCGCGGTCCTCTTCGGTAACTCCAATGTAGGCGATCTTGCCGTCCACGCGACCCGCAAGCGCACGGCCCAACTCAAAGGCAGCCTCGTAATCGTCGTGATAGACGCAAGCCGCGCCCTCAACATTCTGGCCGATCAGTACGATGGGCACGCGGCAAGACTCAATCGCCCGGCGATGTTCGTCGGTGATCATAGTTGCCACCAGCACAATGCCGTCAACCGGGTGGTTCTGGAACAGGTCGAGGTATTCGAGCTCGCGATCAGGGACGTTGTCAGTATTGGCAAGCAGCATCTGGTACCCGCGGCGGCCAAGCACCTGGCCAATACCGGCGGTAATGCGGCTCACGGACTCCGAGTTGATCTTGGGAACGATGACGCCAATGAGCTTGGTGGAACCGGTGCGCAGCGCGCGAGCCTGGCTGGATCGCACGTATCCGGTCAGCTCGATTGCATGCTTAATGCGCTCGGCCTTGTCCGCCGAGATATACCCACCGTTGAGATAGCGCGAGACGGCGGCGCTCGAAACGCCCGCCAGCTCGGCCACATCTTTCATACGTACCAAAAAGCACCCCTGACAACGAATTCACAAGCACCATGATACCCAACTATCCATGATACTCGCCGTTGTACTGGATGAGCGTCAGGTCCTCCACGCCGTCGAGCGCGCGGATGGCGTCGGCATAGGGCATATCCACACCGTCCGAGAACACCTCGGCGGCCATCTCCACCTTGTCGCCGCGCATGGTCTTGGACTTGACGGTGAACTTGGTACGCCCAAACGCGCGCACGATATCGTCGCCGGTGGTCTGACCCGTGTAGTGGATGACCATCATGTACACGCGCGCCTTGTCCTGATGGCTCGCAAAGCCGGCAATCATCACCACGATGACTACCGCCGTGAGCCCCACGAGCGCATACATGCCGGCACCTGCCGTAATGCCCGTGGTAATGGCCCAAAACAGATACAGCAGGTCGAGCGGGTCCTTGACCGCCGTACGGTAACGAACGATGGACAGGGCACCGACCATACCGAGCGAGATGACCACGTTGGTCGAAATCGCGAACGTGACCATGCAGGTGAGCACGCACATGCCCACGAGTGTCACGGCAAAGCTGCGCGAGCACACGACGCCGATAAAGAAGCGCTTGTACACACAGTAGATCAGGATGCCCATGGCGAGCGCCACGAACATCGACAGACCAATCTTGGCAGGGTCGACCTGACCAAACCCACACTCGGCGGCACTATATCACGCACCAGCTGTGGGCAAAACTCGGTAAACTTGACCTCCATCACCAGTTTATCAGGCTCCAGTACGGGCAATGCGGACAGCGTTGCATCAAAAATATCAAAGCTCCCCACCGCCGCGCGCATGTTTATGTCAAACGTAATGCGCACGGTGCCCTCATCCATCACCCACGGCTCGCGCTCGTAGTCCACAATAGTCCGCGGGCGAATCATGTTGCAGATGCGCTCGATGTAGAACTCGCGGCAGAGCGGATAGGGGCTCCTCAGCAAAAAGTCATAGTCGCCAGCCAGAATGTGCTCAAACTCGCAACGCGTGAGCGGCGCGCCCTCCCTGTAGATCCAACTGCCGTACTTCTTTTTGCGCTCAAGCTTAATCACCTTGTCGCTGCCGTTATAGATTAAAACAAACGAATACCCAAACCCCTCTTAATCGCCTTGTTCATAACGTCGTTAAGTCGCTTAGGCCAATTCGCAATAAAGAAAAGGCAGGTGCAGCATGCGCAAAATGAATCATTGTTCAGACGTTCAATCTCATTGAGCAGAAGTTCAGAATGATTGATGCCCGCCACGGTCGCAGCTAAGTCAGCCAGAGACTCGTTTGCAATTGGCATCATCTGCTCATTAGTTAACCAAAGCGACCTCAGGGCATGGACGGCAATAATGCAGGCAAATGTAAAACCATCAATACGCCCAATATCCGCAAACGAATCTCCCCTCCTGGCAACCCAGTCCTTGTAAGATCGCTTGCCAAAAATCACATCCGAAGGAACAAGGGCGTCATCCAGAGAGAGACACTTCAAGGGATCAAAATCACGATATGCTTCAACCGATGGATAGCTCAGATATAGCTGACCCATATCAGTGCTATCGCAGTAATAGTCTTGCATTAGCTCAAGCCGTTTAAAATCGAGCCGATTGTCCTGAGGATCTAAGTCAAATATGAGCAAGGTGTCTGTAAAACTGGATTCGAGAAGCTGAGTCGCATCATCTTTATCCGAAAGAAGCTCAGCGACAAAGGGCTTAAGATCAATGGACTCGAAATCGCAACCGTATTCTTGAAAGAGCTTATCAAGAAAGTCATGAACATTGATCTCGACAGGAACAATTTGATGATCATCCGCGAGGCTAAAAGATTCAAATAAACGCCCCATCAGCTGAGGCTCGCGTTTAGCGCCTTCAACAATGAGCAGGACGTTCTTTTCAGACGCACCGTTCATGGCTACTCAAACTCTCCGGCTCGGAGGAGCTTCTCAATATTGTTGCCGAACCTCAACTCACGATCGGTAGAATCGGCCAATGTTCGAATACCCTCTTTTGCAGAAATTTGATAAACGCAGTCGGGCCTCATTACGTCATTCTTAACAAGCGAAGTGTTGTGGGTGGAGCACATTATCTGACAAGATGTCTTGGAAGCAAAGAGCTTCAAAAGGCTCTCAGCCATCTCAAAGTGGCAAAAAGCGTCAAACTCATCTATAAACAAAAAGCTGGCAGACTCGTTTAGCTCAAGCTCAGAGAACACCTTAACCAGAGTTCTTGTACCGCTAGAACACGCCTCGACAAACGGGATGCATCGCATGGGATGATTGAAATATAGAACAGGCGAGCCGTCGGACTCTTTAATAACGATCAGGGACTCATCGACTCCAAAATTGCGAATAAATGATTCAAATTCCGCAACTTTGTTCTCGCGTATGATTTTGTTGATTACCTTTTTTGTTTCAACCCCTTTTAATCGAAAGTTGTCCGTGCGAATCAGCCTCATGCGTGAGACAAATCGGCGTAATTCAGCCAAGGCACCTAAAACATTAGTTGGAAGACTGCTCGTTATATAAGAAAGAAGGCTCAACGAAGCATCGAAGAATTCAAAATTAAAGCCAGCTGCACCGATTCGTTCAAGGTGGTTCTCTTCGAAAACGCCGCGTGCATTATTGAAATCGAAAATTCGTTCCCCATCAATCGATAGGGTCTCGTGAAGCCAAGTAGTCGGAGAAGTCTTCTCATAGCAGTAATTGATTTCGCGACCGTCAAATTCAAAGACATAGGTGAACTGTGCCGTACCTCGGCCGCAATCAGCATTCAAAAACAGACGATCATCCTGGTCAGAATAATCGAATGCCTTTGGAAAGCCGAGCGTAATGTCGAATAAAGCTGAACCGAAATTCGATTTTCCAGACGCATTTCTGCCGATCAAAAGTGCGGTTTTCACGGTTCCGCTTTTAACGTTATTTTCTGCAAACTGGTAATCACGAGAAGCTGCAAAATTTAATGTAACCGGAGTCGGAAAATTCCTATAGCCATCAACAGAAAAACGCTTAAGCATGAGAGTCTCCTATCTCTTCCCGTAATTATATTACGGGAAGAGATAGGAGACCTGCATCAAATACTCCATTACGAGAAAGTAATGTGAGCAGAGTCTATGCGAACCATGAATACCCGCTACGAAAGCCACTGGAAAACAGCCCTTAAACGCGAAAACCGCCTTTCGGCGGTTCCCATGGACCAAGCCGGACGTACCGTCGCAGGGCCTCATCACAGTTGGAACTGTAAGGAAAAGCCCAGTCCCAGTCAATCCTTTACCGACAAACCGTAGCGAATTAAGGCTGAGCCACAACGCATCAGTAAAGTTGCATGCCGGAAGAAAACCACCCGCAATTTCGCCTTTTTCCAACTGGGATGTAAGTTTTGACAGGCCGAATCTTACATGCAAGCAAAAAAGGGCCGACGCATCAACCCTCTTCAGGTGTCGCCCGAAGGCTTCCACCGCAATTGACTTTATTTTAGTCAAAGGCAATTGTTTGTCTACAGGCTGCCCATGAGCGAAGGCTGCCAATCACAGCGACATAAAAATAGGGGATGCCCTCCTTTGGGAAGGAACCCCCTTGCAAAACTTCGGCCAAAGAAAGGCTTCTGTTTTTTGTTGTGAAGTTAGTTTAGCTCAATTTTGGCATCTAGGGCGTTGTGCCATGACTCACCACAGGTCTTCGCTCATCAGCGAGAAATGGACACCCCTCGATTTGAGATGATCAATCTGCTCGGACGCCGTAAGCCACGGCTTTCTATTGGCGTCGGTCATCAGATCTCCGTTCGTGATGATTAACTCGAGATTCTAAGTGAGCGCGTTTGACTGGGCGACTCACTTAGATATGATTGTTACGCCGAATACTCTTCAATAAAGCCTCTCATCATAGGCGTAATGAAGAAAGGCGGCCATCCGGAAAACAACCGCCTTTCTGTAGGACGCAGGCCCGTAGGTTGGTTGCGTCAATACCGCTAGATTCGCCCTAGTAACCTATAGGGTCCCAAAAGGTCAATCCAGTTAAAACAGCAGGCAGCCCAAAACAACATCTTTCATGAATCTCCAGTCCTATCGAGCCCGATCGAACTCGGCTATCCAACCAGATACGACCCAATCACATCGAATATCTCGCCCACCTTAGTTGAAGGGTTTTGCGCAGATGGCTTAATGTTACCCAGTTCCCTATGGTAGGCGACGAGGCGCCCAGCACGCTGAAGTGCCTCGCCCCGTTTATCGTCCACTGTTTCGAACAGCCCGTCCAAGTTCTTGCGGTACTCGATGCCCAAGTCCTTAGACATCGCCTGAGCAAGGGCGCGCTGACACTCCGCGGCCGACATGGGGGCAGACGTATAACGAAAGTGCAGAAGCGGCCACAGCTCGAAGCAGGGGTTCGACCACAACGCACGGAAGGTCCTCGAACCATCGGAGAGCTCGTCGCACTTACGCTCCATCGCGTCAAAGTCGGACGCAGGGAAGTCATCCTTGTCATACACGAGCCACACGTGATCGAACGTCTCGGGCGCATAGCGGCAGTGTTCGACGGCGAAGTCAAGCAGGTCAAGCGTGTGTTTGCCAGTCCCCTTAACGACAATGGCAACTTTACGCTCGTTCGCCGCACCCAACGCCGCACGCACGCCCTCAAAGTAGCGAGGCTCGGTCTCCTTGCCCTCGCTCACTACAAGATGACGCGTCATCTGAACCATGCGCGAGCGGCCCTCTCGCTTGCCGCTACGCCAGCCCTTCGACTTCTTCGCCGCCATGCTAATCCCACTCCTCGATGCGGGTGAGATACGGATCGGCGCCGTAGCGACCGGACAGGTATTGCTTGTCGAAAGCCGCGTTCTTGCTTACCAGATTACCGTTTGCCTCGTGGATGTCGGCGAGAGACCACAGTTGGCTCGCCTCCCCCTCGCCGCGCGCAGCGAACCATATCTCGTCACGGCGGAACACATCGTTTCGCATGGTTGACACATCCTGGGACGAGAAGATGAGCTGCGCGCCACTCTTGTTGACCTCAGGATCCTTAAACAGCAGAATCACAAAGCGAAGAAGCTTCGGGTGCAGTTTGGCGTCGAGCTCGTCTACCACAACGGTGCCACCACGTTCAAGCGCCGTCATCAGATACGCAGCCAACCCCATGAGCTTCTGGGTTCCGGCAGATTCCTCGGATAAACGCAGCTCGTACGCCTTGCCGCCCACCTCGTGCCTCACGAAGACGCGCTGGCCGCGCCACTCCGGTGCCCTCTCCACTCTGAAGCCATCGATACGCACATCAACGGCGCGCAGGAAACGCGTGACCTCACGCGAGTCACCCTCGTCGAGCATTTGCTCGAGCATCCGCTCCAGGTAGGAACTGTTGTAGTTGAGAAACACAGCGTCGAGAAACCAGCTGGCCGCCTCCTGGACCACCGGTGCATCGAAGTTGATGCAAAGGAACGATAGGTACGGCAGGCTCGGGTTGAACCTCGCAGCCGTTACAAGCTTACGCAGTGTAGGGCCGAGTTCAACCTTTGTATCCTCGCGCTCGAACAGCATCGCCGTACGCGACGCTCCCAATTTACGCCGCCACAACCCTTCGGACATGATCTCGTCGGCGTGTACAGACAAGGCATAGCGGTACTCGTGGTCGCCTACGCGGTAGTAGAGTTCGAACTCAGTGGGCTCGGCAGCAGATACGTCATCGAAACCGAACGCAGAACAACGGGGTATCGAAGGGCGATCGTCCTCTGCCGTATCAGCACTGGCAGACAGCAGTCTTATCGGTCTGGCTACCGCCGAACGAACGTAATCGAGAGCCTCGAGCAGGTTAGACTTACCGCCAGCGTTGGGTCCATACACCGCGGCCACTGGGAGAAAGCCCTGCCCGTCAAGACACATTATGAGGGAGCGCTCGAACTCCCTCATCGGAGTCGCCTGCATGGAAAGCTCGGCCTCATCGCGATAGGACCGATAGTTCTTAAAGGTGAACTGACAAAGCATGGTACTCAACATTCCTTTCATTATTTTGAAAAGATATATCAGAGTTTTTATTTGATTATAGACATTAAATAGCATCAATCAAGTGTTTGCGTCACCTGAAGCAAAGTATGCAAAGTCTAAAAGATTGAATGGCTCGCAATCATCCTCGATTGTCAAGAAAAGCTCGTCAAGCATGTCAGCTACCAATATGAAGAGAGACAGCTATCCAAAAGAACAGCCGCCTCTCCGCAGGACGTAGGCCCGTAGGTTGACTACGTCAATGCCAGTTATTCACTCTATCGCCCAGGCCCAAAGGGGTCAATTCAATTTAAGAGAGCAATCAACAACTTTCGCTCCTCTATATGAACACAGCCGGCTGCTACCATGGTCCACCCGGCGAGCAGGCTGATCCATTGTAAGCGTCTTTAGCGTATGGGATGGGCATCTACGCCAGCTGACTCTTGCCGATCTACTACTAGATGTACAGCACCGAGAATCGCTATTCTTAGCAGAAGAAGCACCGTGGATGCGGCGGTCCAGTTGCAATCGGCGGTCTTGGGGAGTGCCGAGTAAGTCGAGGTTTTGGCCTTGGATATGGAAGTGTTGGCGAACGTGGCTTTGGTCACCTTACGCACATCAAAGCGTCGCCACTACAACCGTCGACGCGCGCCACACATAAAAATGCGTCATCAATAAAAATAGGGGATGCCCTCCCTAGGGAAGGAACCCCCTTGCAAAACTTCGGCCATAGAAAGGCTTCTGTTTTTTGTTGTGAAGAAAGCATAGCTCAATTTAGGCATCTAAGACGTTGCGACAAAGCTCGTCACAGATTTATCGTTAATCAGCATCAACCGGAAACCACGCACTAATCACCTTCGTGAAAAATTCAAATCCAGTAGAGACCTGAAGATTGCCCTGATAATAATCGACGTGCTTATTCATTCTTTGAACAAACACAGATAGGCTCTTTGCGCGATGTTCCAAAACGCCTTGCGAAGCAAGTTTCCTGTGCGCGTATAGCGTAGTGACAATCTGCTGTATACGGTCATTGCTCATCTTTGACTTACGCTGGTCGAGACCGATGCCGGCTATGGTCGACAACTCCCGCGTTACAACGTAGCTTGGCTTAAATTGCGGTCTATCAGCACGCAGGTTATTCAAAATGCAGCTATTATGAGCGCATGCATTTCTTAATGACTTGACTGCTTGAAGAATATAGAACTCCTTAAGCATCTCGCGGTCGTCAAACCTATTGGCGCAAAACTTGTAAAAATAGAGAAAAGAGCCGAAGGAGACGACTTCGATAAATGCCCACGCGGGGAAGTCGAAATCAGCATACCTGGCAATCAGCCCACCAGTGTAGGGACTGTTCTTGCATCTGAGAATCTCGTCTTTGAGCGAATTGCACAGCGTTCCATCTGGCTTCGTGCCGTCGTAGGAAGAAATGAACTCCGAGACGACAGCATAGCCGTCCTCCCCCTCCGTCTCGATTCGCTTCAAGAGCTTGACCTTTGCGAAATGTTCTACATCGAGCGTAAGCGGCAGCATTTCATAACGAAGGAGCATGTCGACAATCGACAAATCGACCAGCATCTTAAAGTCTAGATTTGCATACTCTCCCTTACGGGCTCCTTCTTCAACTTTAGGAAACCCAAGTCGATAAGCGCGCAGGCGAAAATAGTTGCTGTTCTTCTCCAGGTAAGCTCTGGCATCGCCTTCGCTCATCAGCGAGAAATGGACACCCCTCGATTTGAGATGATCAATCTGCTCGGACGCCGTAAGCCACGGCTTTCTATTGACGTCGGTCATCAGATCTCCAATCTCATACATAGGCTCGAACCTTAATAGTAACGCGCTAAATCGACGAAGCAAAAGGAGGCGGACGTGGGCACTCACAACGAAATTACAGCAAAACGAAAATGTGACCCAACCCCTCGCTTTGCCGTCGAGTCAATGTGATAATTAACAACGTACAACGATGAGGAGCCCGAGCGGAACTCAACCCGCCCAATCAAATCATGCGAAAGAAGGCAACCACCATGAAGCGAGCTGACGAAGAGCCCACGCCTGAGGCCATTGATGCTGCGATATCTCAAGATCCATTGCGCCGGCATGGCGAGGTCGAAAGATTCCTGCAAATGCTTCTTGCTGTAGAACCTCCCTATACGATCCTCGTCAATGCTCCCTGGGGCTCAGGTAAAACGTTTTTTATAAAACAGGTCGAAAGAGTCCTGCGAATGGCAAATCCGGCGCTCGAGCAGGACACCGCAAGACTGGATTCGATATTTGGTGCCACAGCAAAAGATCTTCTAGCCAACCCATTTCTGCCCATTTATTTCAACGCCTGGGAAGATGATCATTTCGATAATCCAATCCTGCCCATATTGGCAACAATCGCCATGTCGGTAGACGAATCAACCGTCCATGGAGAGGTAGACCCCTGGAGAAGCATCGGCGATATCATTGAGACAACGGCCTCGGTATTCGGACTAAACCTCAGCGTCAGCAATTTCGTTAAAGACTTTAACGGCGTCGATTTTCTCGAAAGATACAAAGAAGAGAAGAAGCTCCGAAGTCGAATAGACGAGCTCGTAAGAAACTATCTTCCCGGGATAGCAAATCGAGCCGTCATCTTTATCGATGAACTCGATCGCTGCCGGCCAGAATTCGCTGTAAAGGTACTCGAGCAAGCAAAGACTTTGTTTCAGCAAGATAACATTGTCGTAGTATATTCGACCGATATTTCACAGCTAGCTAATTCGCTCGAAGGAGTATACGGGCCCAACTTTGATGGAGTTAAATACCTAGAGCGCTTTTACGATAAGCGTATAGAGCTAAACCCGGTAAAACCCGCTGACTATCTTTCGCTCAAGGGCATTAATACAAAAATGGGATACGTTTTTGTAAACATAACGATAGAACTACTTAACTACAAAAAGGCTTCGCTCCGAGCCTGTAACAGACTGGCGGTATCAATCTCGGAACTCCTGGGCTACATTCTCAATTATCAAACTTTCTACGGAGTCAACGAGATATCGATTTTTCCAAAACAATGCCTCCTGCCAGTTCTCACTGTTCTGGCCTACTATGAGCCTCTGTCTTGGTACGAGGTAAGAGCAGGCAGAGGCTATGACGCCGTATACGAGCTTGCTTGCCACAGCGAACTCTTTATTAAATGTCTCGATAGCGCAATTGAAGAAGCATGGGGGTCTAAAAAGGGTGAATTCCCCTATGACCAAGGTATTGAGAATAGGCACAAACGTTTTATAGAAGACCTTTGTGCCTTGATATATGCCGACGACAGACTGGATCCAAGAATCGCCGAGTTAAATAACGACGTGCAATATTTCTCGCCAATAGACCAAGCGCTCTTCCACCGTTTGACCCCACCATCGGATTAAAGCAAAACTCGTCGGGCGGAGGCCACTAAGACCGGAACGACCTCAGCCCGACGAGTACACAGAAAATAACAGCTCAATCGTTAACATATCACCCATCTGCTTAAGTTCGCACCCAAGGAGACTGGCATGGTGCGGCATAGCTGCTTCCGGAAACTTTTGAATCGAAAAGCCAATCCCGGGCATCCCCCTGCATGTATCGCCCGGTCCTCTACGGTACCTCTCCCCAACATTCCCCAGAAAGTTCGCTGTTGTTGACTGGTGCTCCCGTAAAATAAACCCCAACGAAATATGTGCGGAGTGCTGGCCTGGAGCTGCCTTCGGACCCTATTGGCTGCTCACCGAGAGGCTCCGCTGTTAGCGCCGGGCGATTTTAGCCGCTAATAGTCAAACGATTTTGACCAATCCCGGTCACCGAATAATGGCCACCGTGCCTCCCCGCCGCCACTACGCTGGTGGTGCCAACACGCCGGCGTTAGGAGGACCATTGAGGTGAACGAGAGACACGATGACCTACAGGAGATTATAGACGCGGCGCTCCGGGAGATGGCCGCGGAGGAGGGCGACGGGTTCGACCCGCAGGCATGCAACCTCGCGGAGTTCTGCAGGAGGACGGGGCTCACCCGCTCCCGCGCGAGGACGGTCAGGGCACACGGGTTCAGGG
>OMGY01000008.1_pt1 | contig 198624 bp, 131 predicted proteins | sample 1674461 | NCBI WGS metagenome assembly OMGY01 (sample SAMN05578579, study PRJEB25193) | human gut metagenome | biome: Human Microbiome; feature: human-associated habitat; material: feces | host: Homo sapiens | place: USA:Birmingham | reverse complement strand
TGTTTTAGAGCACGCAGAGATGGCGCCGTTTTTATTCTTTTCGGCTCGCTGTGCAAAGCCGCGCAAGAAATTCATAAGATTATCAATTTACAAACAGAGCCGTGTTTTGGGTGGGCGCTGGTAAGGAAGTTTTTTAAGGTACGGTGTAACTCAGTAAAAGGTTGCGCTGTATTCTTTTTTTGTGTCTCTAAAATATGAGGGGAATTTATGGAAAATCGGCTTGAAATATTACGCAATGAAATTGATAAGATTATTTTTAATGAGAAATCAGATCATATCCGTATGCATATCTCTCATATGTACGGCGCTGCACGATTTTGTACATTGTTAGCTATGAAAAGGAATTTGAATGTTGAACTTGCTACAACTTGCGGAATGCTTCATGATATATTTTATATGTCCGGTGGCGCCAGCGATAATCATGCTGCAAAGGGTGCAGAACAAGCAGAAACGATATTAAAAACAATAAGGTTATACAGTGATGATGAAATTAAAATAGTTACTACCGCTATTTCAAGACATAGCGATAAAAAACACATTCACGAACCATATGATGAATTATTGAAAGATGCTGATGTCATGGATCACCGTTTGTACAATACTGCGTTTCCCATAGCGCAGCGGGAAATGGAACGGTATCTTGATCTGCTGATAGAATTTGGCATTAGCGAAACAAAATGAGTATACTCTTACACAAATTAACACCCTCCGAAGAAGCAAACTCTTTCGGAGGGTGTTTTTCTAAACTTCCTTATGCGGCGTTGGCTTTTGGCTCTCGCCGTTTAATTTATTAGGTCTTCGGCTGACCGCGCAAGGATTTGACGAAATTATCAGGATAAAGAAAAAGGCTGTGCGTTTTTTGTGACGCAACAGCCCAGTTAAAATCAAAATTCCATTTTTTCTTCTATATAAGCGGCGATTTTATCAATGGGCAGCTTAATCTGCTGCATGGTGTCCCTGTCGCGCAGAGTAACCTCGTTGGTTTCCAAGGTGTCAAAATCTACCGTTACGCAATAGGGGGTGCCCGCTTCATCCTGGCGGCGGTAACGCTTGCCTATGCTGCCCGTTTCATCGTAATCGGTCATAAAGCGCTTAGAGAGCTGCGCATGTATTTCTTTGGCTTTATCGCCCAGCTTATTCTTTTGCAGGGGCAGTACGGCGCATTTAAAAGGCGCAAGAGCAGGATGCAGGCGCAGGACTGAACGCACGTCCCCGTTTTCTAAAGTTTCTTCGTCATAAGCCCCGCATATGAAGGCCAATGTAACTCTGTCTGCTCCCAGAGAGGGTTCTACGCAGTAGGGTATATATTTTTCATTGGTTACCGGGTCCAGATATTCCATGCTTTCGCCCGAATGCTGAGCATGGCTCTTAAGGTCGAAATCCGTCCTGTCGGCGATTCCCCAAAGCTCGCCCCAGCCGAAGGGGAACAGGAATTCAAAGTCGGTAGTTGCCTTGGAATAATGGGAAAGCTCTTCTTTTTCATGGTCGCGCAGGCGCAGCTTGGTTTCGTCCATTCCTAAAGACAGCAGCCAGTCGCGGCAGAAGGAGCGCCAGTAATTAAACCATTCGAGGTCTTCGCCCGGTTTGCAGAAAAATTCCAGCTCCATCTGCTCAAATTCACGGGTGCGGAAGGTAAAATTGCCCGGCGTTATTTCATTTCGGAAGGATTTGCCGATTTGCGCTATGCCGAAGGGCAGCTTCTTGCGGGTGGTGCGCTGAACATTTTTGAAATTCACAAATATTCCCTGAGCGGTTTCGGGGCGGAGATAGACGGTTGAAGCGCTGTCCTCAGTAACCCCCTGGAAGGTTTTGAACATAAGATTGAATTTTCTTATTGGGGTCCAGTTGGATTTGCCGCATTCGGGACAGGCTAAAGAATGCTCCTTTATAAATCCTTCCATTTTTTCATTTGACCAGCCGTCTGCATTTTCGTTTTTTCCCTGGGCGGACAGATAATCATCTATAAGCTTATCCGCTCTGAAGCGCGCCTTGCATTCCTTGCAGTCCATAAGCGGGTCGGAAAAGCCGCCGACGTGACCTGATGCGACCCAGACTTCAGGATTCATGAGGATGGCACAGTCTACGCCTACGTTATAGGGGCTTTCCTGCACAAATTTTTTCCACCAGGCTTTTTTGACGTTGTTTTTCAGCTCCACGCCCAAGGGACCGTAATCCCAGGTGTTGGCCAAGCCGCCGTAAATTTCCGAGCCTGCGAAAATTATGCCGCGGTTTTTGCATAAAGCTATGATTTTGTCCATTGTTATCTCTGACATAGATTATTAATTTCCTTTCTGATATAAAAATAAGAGGGTATACAGCTCCGGGGACGAAGCAAACAGCTCCGCGGTTCCACCCCGATTGGCGTAAATGCCCTCTTTAGATTCGTTTATACGGCTCAGCGGCGCCCCTTCTGCAAAGTCAATGCCGGCCTTTCACCGCCGCCGGCTCGCTTTTAAAGCATTATACAGAAATTTTCCGCTTCAGCGCCTGTTCAGTTGTTTATTTTATGATACCCAAAATTATATTTCTGTCAAGCGGTTTTGCGGCTCAGCAATGCGCCGCGGCAGTCTGGAAAATAAAAAATATTTATATACGGAGATTTTGGACAGGTAAGAACCAAACTACGGCCGGGCACATAATATGTAGTGTACCAGAAACAGAAGGGAGTTTTAAAAACTATGTTTGGTAATAATTGCGGATGCGGCGACGACAGCTTTATCTGGATCATCTTTATATTAATACTTTGCTGCGGCTGCGGCGGCAACAAAGGCGGATGCGGCTGTGACGACGGCATCATATGGATTATTCTGCTCCTTGTACTTTGCTGCGGCTGCGGCAACAACAACAGCCTTATGGGCAATACATGCTGCAATTAATAACGTACATGCGATAAATTTTTCCCTCCGCTTATGCGGGGGGATTTTTTTATTTCTTTACAATCGGATAATGTATGCTATAATTTAATGCATCAAGGGATAATGGACGGGGTGTGTATGTTAAGGGCGTTTGCAGGATTGTGTTTAGTGATTTTAACTGTTTTCCAGGCTGCGGGGCTTTTTTGCGCTCAGAGCGCTCAGGCGGCTTGCGGGTATCTTGAGACTGGCGCGGATTCCTGCCTGAACGGATTAAATTACAGCGCGTCCATCCCTTCTGAGCCTGGAGAAGCGAACATAAAAAAAGAGGCGGAAAAAATAAGGAGCGGAAAAGATATGAATATGGAGAATCAGCCTGAACTTATTTCATTGACAGTGGAGGGAGTGACTCTTGATTCGCCGTTTAGCCCTGAAGTAAAAGAATATTGGGGAACGGTTGAATATGACGCGGCCAGCGTTAAAATTTCAGCTGTGGCTTCTGGAGGCTGCGAAGTAAAATGCAGCGGCGGCGTTAAGACGGAGGAAGGTTTTCTGGTTAATTTGGCTGTGGGCAGAAATGATATTGAGATATCGGCGGTAAATTCTAACGGAATAAGCTCAATAACAAAAGTAGTTTTGCTGCGCAGGCAGGATGAAAATTTGCTGTATAAAGAGGAACTGCGTCCCCAGTTCCATTTTACCCAGTACCAGTATTCCCTTAACGACCCTAACGGACTGGTCTATAACGCCGCGACAGGGGAATATCATATGTATTTCCAGTCGGACGAGCCCTTTCATACCCAGTATGCTGTGGAGGGCAACAGTAAAAGCTGGGGACATGCAGTCAGCAGGGATTTGGTTAATTGGGAAATGTTTGACAGAGTAATAGAGCCTGATGAAAACGGTACTATATGGTCGGGCTCATGCGTTGTGGATAAGGACAATACTTCGGGCCTTTTTGATGAAAATACGCCGCCCGAAGCGAGGATAGTGGCCCTTTATACCTATTACGGGGGCACTAAGCCTACTAACGGCCTCTGCTCAATAGGCCTGGCTTATTCTCCTGACGGCGGATATACGTTTATAAAGCTCTTTAGCGAGCCTATAATCCCCAATACCAATAATATGTATCAGGCGGGATTCCGTGATCCGAAAGTATTCTGGCTGGAGGGGGAGAACGGCACGCCGGGTACATGGGTTATGGTAGCCGCGGGCGGCCGCGCACAGCTTTTTACTTCGAGCGACCTTATACACTGGAGCAGGGACAGGGAATTATGCTGTATGGACGGTTCCCCTTTAGATTCGGAATGCCCCGATCTTTATCCATTGCCTTTAGACGGGGATGAAGCTAATATGAAATGGGTGTACAGCGGCGGCGGAGTATGGTATATAATAGGCGAGCTGGTGCGCAGAGAGGACGGCAAACTGGATTTTATTGCGCAGACGGAAAAAATGCAGTATGTAAACGGCATAAGCGAGCTTTTTCCCGGTTCAGGCGAATATCCTGAAATGTACGCCGCCCAGACTTTTTATAATGACAGGCTGGGGCGCAGAATAGAAGTCAGCTGGGTGCGCGATTTAGTCAGCGCGCCGGGCAAGGTATGGTATAACGCGCTTTCCTTAGCGCAGGAGATTAGATTAATAACATATAACGGCGAACCTCGGATTATAAAAACCCCGGTGGAGGAATTGGAAACTCTGCGGACAGATACGGTGTTTGAGGCGGAAAATCTTATAATAGGCCCCAAGAGCGAAAATCCCCTTGCGCAGATTGAGGAAGAGCTGTTTGAAATAGAGGCGGTTTTTGAAATTAAAGACGCACAACGCTTCGGAGTGGAATTTAAGATAGGGGAGGGGGAAAGCACCTCTGTTTACTATGACGTTAAGCGGGATATGTTTATAACCAGCAAAAGCGACAGCAGCCAATATGTCAGCGGCTCCTATTACTGCCGGACACCTGTTAATGACGGGCAGGTAACTATGCGCATTATAGCCGATTCCTCCATGATAGACGTTTACGGTATGGATGGGCTGGTATTCCATAACGGATTTACTTTTTCCTCATCTCAAAGCAGAGGCATGAGGCTTTTCAGCACGGGCGGGGAGGTAATTGTAAAAAGCATTAAGGTTTACCGGCTTAAGGGCATGAACCGGCAGGGAGTAACCCATCCGGAAACAAATGCTGATTCACCTGAAAAGGGCGGAAATAGCAATAAAGAGCAGTCTGTAAACAGCCTGGGGCTGATTTTGGGCATTGGCGGGGCAGTTTTGGCTGGAGCGTGCGTGACGGCGGCGGTAAAAATTATGCGGAAAAAGCAATAAAAGCGCGGCTTGGACGTTTTTAGGGCGCGCATGCTCCGGGAGTGCGCTGCGGGAGAGAACGTGCGCCGCGGGAGAAGGCGTACGTTGCGTAATAGGGAGTGCGCTGCGGGAGAAGGCGTGTGCTGCGGGAGAAGGCGTGCGCTGAGGAAGAAGGCGTACGCTGAGGAAGAAGGCGTATGCTGCGGAAGAAGGCGTACGTTGCGGAAGAGGGCATGCGCCGCGAAAGAGCAAAACTAAAACGGCCTAGGAGCTTTGCGGATTTAATCCCTTAGCGCCATGGCCGTTTTTTTTGTATTTTATTATAGTTTTAACGCTGTTTGAAGCGCAAATGTATACAGCCGTTATCAGCGCACTTTCCAGCGGTCGTTATAGGTGCCGCTTATGTCCTGTATCTCAGAAGAGGCGGTTTCCTTTTTAACGGAGTTTTTGCGCTTTTGATTTAAAAGCTTCAGGAAAAGCTCTGAATCAACAGGCAGCTCCGCCCAGTCGTTTGTCCAGTCGGAGAGGTGTATGGCATTGGATATGTTCAGCCCGTTTATGCCTTCATAGCCGGGTGCAAGCAGCTCTTCGCCGTCCAGAATGCAGTTGGCAAAGTTTGTAAGGATGCCTATATGTCCGGTTTCCTTTTTATCTGTTTCTATTTGCTTTACTGAACAGGGAATGCTTGCAAAGCCCTGGGGGCTCTCAAAGCATACCTGCCGTTCGGGCTGAGAAAGCTCCCAGAAGGTAAGACGTCCTTCTTCCCATACCAGCTTGCCTTTGTCGCCGGTGATTTCCAGACGGTTTGTTCCCGGAAATTCGCCTGTAGTGGTTATAAATACGCCGGTGGCGCCGTTAGGGTACTGGGCAAAGGCGGTCACTTCATCCTCTACCTCTATATCGTGCCAGCGCCCGTATTGGCAGAAGCCGCGTATCCTTGAGGGCATTCCGAATATCCATTGCCATAAATCCAAATTGTGCGGGCACTGATTTAAAAGCACTCCGCCTCCTTCGCCTTCCCAGGTGGCCCGCCATGAGCCTGAATTATAATAAGCCTGGGTGCGGTACCAGTTGGTTATTATCCAGACGCTCCGTTTTAATTCGCCCAGCCGCCCGCTTTTGACTATCTGGCGCATTTCCTGGAACAGCGGATTGGTGCGCTGGTTATACATTATCCCAAATACTTTTCCTGATTCTTTGGCAGCCTGGTTCATCTCCTGCACCTGCGCCGTATATACTCCCGCGGGCTTTTCCGTCATGACATGCAGGCCGTGTCCAAAGGCCTCTATGGCTATGGGAGGATGCAGATAGTGTGGAGTGGCGATTATGACAGCGTCAATAAGGCCGCTGTTTAGCAGCTGGCGGTAATCTGTAAATTGAGGCGTTCCGGGCAGATTGGCGCTTGCCCATTCAAGCTTCTGAGGAGCGATATCGCAGACTGCTGTTAAAGTCATGCGGGGAATGAGCCCGCTAAAAATGCTTCGGGCGTGGGCGCTACCCATATTTCCTATGCCTATTATTCCTATCCTGACATTATTCATAGCTGTACCCTCTTTCGTTTAATATATTTTTAAGTGCGGCAACGGCCGCATCAAAGGCTTCCTGGGGCGAAGAATAAGCTTTTAGATGCTTTAGTTCTTCTTTTTGCAGGGAAGAGACTCCTATAAAAGCATGCAGATGAGGCTCGACTGACAGGAACTGCGCTTTATCCTTTTTATAAAATGCGTCTAAAAGCTGGGGAATATGCCCTGCTCCCTGGCCTGAGGGCACAACCGTGCCGTCTGGGAGCGCGTCCTTTATATGCAGGTATTTTATGCGCGGCAGCATGGAGGAGGGGATATTTAACGGCAGCTGGCCGCATTGGATAAAATTAGCCGGGTCGATTATGCCCGTTAGGGCGTCCAGCTTTTCCAATAGCAGCATGCAGCGCGGTATGCTGTCTCCGAAAATCCCTTTTTCATTTTCGTGGCAGCAGGTAATTCCGCAGGAACCTGCGTATTCAATGAGTTTTTCCAAGCGCTCCAGAACCTCGCCGCAATATTTTTCAGGCGGCTGATTTGGTGGGATATAGAAGCTGAATATGCGTATTAATTTGCTTCCTAGTATATCCGCGGCCTGGACCGCCCTTTTAAACTGCTCAAAATGCGGTTCAAACGGCTGGGTTATTAATATTTTGCCTATGGGCGAGCCGACAGCGGACACTTTTATATCCTGGTCCTTTAGTTTTTTTGAAATTTCCTTTAATTTGGATATGTCCAGCTGGACGGGGCTGTTTCCGTCTATGTTGCGCAGTTCCATATATTTTAGGCCGCAGCGGTGAAGGGCGTCTATTTGTCCTTCCAGGTCGGGAGCGCTTTCATCGCTGAAAGCGGAGAGGAGAAAATCAGGCATATTTATATTACCTCCTTTTATGATAAGCTTGCCGTCCGAAATACGGCGGAGAGATAGATACTGCCAGCTATTATGTTTGCTGTTATTGTATAAAGCCGGCGTTCTTCAAATTATTCAGGCTGAGCGCCAGCTCGTCAAATGGGTCTTTGCCGTAGGTATCGTCCTGCTCTACCATAGCGTATTTGACGCCTGTTTCCCAGCAGGCGGCAAAAATCTCATCCCAGCACAAGTTTCCTTCCATGACGGCCGCCGTGCGCTGTTCGCGCCCGTTAAGGGATATATCCTTAAGGTGGCAGACATCTATGCGCCCTTTAAGCATTCTTATCTGCTGCGCGGGACAGCGTCCGCTGAACTGAGTCCAGAATACATCCAGGATGAATCCCCAAAGTTCGGGGGAAGTCTCTTCAGCCAGTATGTCCATAAACGCTTTGCCGTCCTGGCGCATATATTCAAAGAAATGGTTGTGATATTGCAGTTTCAGGCCATGTTCATTCAGTTTAACAGCGACTGGATTATAATCCTTTATAAATTGCCGGAGGCCTGAAAGCGAGCCTATATACCGTTCGGGCATGCAGCTTATGCCTATATGCTTGCAGCCTAGGATTTTATGCTCTTCTATTACTTTATCAGTATCCTTTAAAATTCTGTCCGGGTTAACGTGCGTTACAATTATTTCCAGACCGTTCTGCCCGCATATTTCCTTCAGTATATGCGGGGCGACGGGGCCGAAGGCGGATACCTGCAGACAATTATATCCTATTTCTTTTAGTTTTTTAAGGGAATTTTTTATTTCTTCTTCATTGCGGACAAAATTTCTTATGGTGTACCCCTGCGCTCCTATTATCATTGTTTGTTCCTCCTGATATGTTTTTTATCTGCTTATGAGCATTAGCCTGAGAAAGCCTGTTATTTCAGCTGATTGTAAATTCTTGAATTTAGGCGGACAGTCCGCCTTTTTATGGTTATCAATACTGAAAAGGCCGGCCTTTTGGTCTGTTTGCGGCGGGCTGAGTTATAAATCTCAATACTGAAAACATCCCAAAGCAAAGGCATTTCTGTTTGCTTGCAGCGGGCTGAGTTATACAGCTCAATAATCTACCGGTTTATAAGCATATTTTCATAATCGGCCAGACGCTCTATCTCCTCCATATCCAATATGGGAAAATCGCCGGGCACCGAATGCTTCAGGCAGGACGCGGCTGCGGCGAACTGCACGCATTTTTCGCCATCCCAGCCTTTTAACAGGCCGAGGATCAGCCCGGCGCTGAAGCAGTCCCCTCCGCCTACCCTTTCAATGATTTCCATTTCATATTCTCTTGAAAAATAGGGTCTGCCGTTATCCAGGTAAAAGCCCTGCCAGAGATTACGGGAGGCGCTTTTAACCGTGCGCATGGTCATGGCCACGCGGGGAATATTATATTTTTCCGAAATGGTTCGGGCAATTCGGAGGGTATTTTGAGCGTCAGGCGGAGCGTCCACCCCTCCGCCTATATTAAATACATCCTTTGCGCTGCCGCAGTTGGCTATGAGCAGGCTGACAAAGGGCATATATTCTTCCATTGTTTCGCGTGCTGAAACACCGTCCCAGAGGGAGGCTCGGTAATTAAGGTCGCATGAAACGGGAATTTTAAGCCGGCGCGCCGTTTGGCAGGCTTCTTTAAGGCTGATGCGCGGGCCTTCGCCCAGAGCGGGAGTAATGCCTGTAAAATGCAGCCATGAAGCTGTCTTAAGAACGCTTTCCCAATGCGGGGCGTCCTCTGCGCCCATAAGGGCAAAACAGGAATTCCGGCGGTCGTAAAATACTCTTGAAGGGCGCTGGGACGTACCTTGTTCGCAAAAATATATCCCCAGCCGGGCTTTATTAGAATTATCCATAATTATGTGCTTTGTTTCAACCTGGTTTTCACGCAGTTTGTTAAGGCATGCCCTGCCTATGGGGTTGTCAGGCAGTTTTGTTACAAAAGCACTTTTCAGTCCCAGCCGGGCGAGCAGAACGGCCGTATTGGCTTCAGCGCCTCCGAAGCAGAATTCAAAATTCTGCGCCTGTTCTATTTTCATATGGCCGGGAGGCGTCAGCCTGAGCATTATTTCTCCAAAGCAAACAATCATTTTTCTGACTCTTCCTCTCTTGCCGCTTTAATCTGGGCGGTTAACCGGTGCGCGTTCTGCTGTATATCTCCTTTAAGCAGCTTTCCGCCCACACCCGCGGCTATTGCGCCGGCCTGAAGCCATGCCCCAATATTGTCCGCGTCTATGCCTCCTGTTGGGATTACTTTAGCGCCGGGCAAAGGAGCTAAAATGGCTTTTAAAAAATCCGGACCCAGCACCTGGGCGGGAAAAAGCTTTAAAACATCGCAGCCGGCGGCCATTGCGTTTATTCCCTCGGTAGGAGTGAAAAATCCTGCGACAGAGAGGACGTTGTTCCTATTGCAGGCTTTTATTATTTCGGAGTCAAAATGAGGGGAGACTATAAAATCTGCCCCGCAGTGCATTGCCGCGCTGGCACTGGGCGCGTCCAGAACAGTGCCTGCGCCCAGCGTTATTTTTCCGCCCAGCTCTTTTTTGAGCGTTTCAAGGGCGGCAAGCGGGGAAGGGGTTGTGAAAGCCAGCTCTATTATATCTATGCCGCCTTTTAGGCAATTTTCAGCCATATTCAGCGCCTGCTCGGCGGATTGGGCTCTTATTACGGCAATAACGCCTGTATGCTCTATATTGGACAATACTTTTTCTTTTTCCATAATACAATCTCTTTCTTTTGCAGCGGCGCCGCTTTATATTTTACAGATAAGCCGAGAAGGCGCCTGCTTAATAAAGGCGCGCAGGTTTCTTAAACGGGAGAGTTGATTTATACTCCCGAATAGGCTGAAAAGCCGCCGTCTACGGGAAGGGTTATTCCCGTTATAAATCCGGATGCATTTTCATCCGTTAAAAAGCGCAGGGCGCCGAGCAAATCCTTTGGAGTGCCGAATCTGCCCATAGGAGTATGGCTTATAATCTTTTTGCTGCGTGCGCTTAATTCTCCGTTAGGCTCAAAGAGCAGGCTTTTATTCTGAGCAGTGGCAAAGAAGCCGGGCGCTATAGCGTTGACGCGTATGCCACAGGGAGCAAAATGCACGGCCAGCCATTGGGTGAAGTTGCTCACGGCGGCTTTGGCTGCGCTGTATGCCGGAATTTTGGTAAGCGGACGGAAAGCGTTCATGGACGAAACGTTGATAATGTTGCCGCCCGTTTTTACCATATCCGCCGCAAACACCTGAGTTACCAGAAATGCGGAAGTAATGTTGAGGTCGAACACGAACTTAAGACCGCTTTCGTCAAGCGCGAAAAAGTCCTTTACGCCCGTAAGGTCGGGAGTCATTGTTTCATTGTCGCAGGTCGCTTTCGGATTGTTTCCGCCCGCGCCGTTAATAAGAATATCCGTCCCCCCGAAACGCTCGTCCACCGCCTTTTTCGCTTCGATTATGCTTTGCTTGTCGAGGCAGTTGCATTTTACGGCGAACGCATTATCGCCTATGTCGTCGGCTATCGCTTTCGCCGCGTCGTAATTCACGTCCAGAAGCGCGACGGACGCTCCGCACGCCGCAAGCGCACGGGCGAACGATCCGCAAATAACTCCTCCCGCGCCGGTGATGACGGCGGTTTTCCCTTTAAGATCGATTTTAAACGGTAATTTTTTCATATTTTTATCCTCTCTTTACGTTTTTTATGTCTTTTTCGACAGCCTCGAAAAGTCCGTTAAGGTACGCCGCACCCATCGCGCGGTCGAAAAGTCCGTACCCAGGCTTTGCATTTTCTCCCCACACGTTTCTGCCATGGTCGGGGCGGACGTATCCGTCGAACCCGCCCTCGCTAAGAGCCCTGACTATCGCGTAAATATCCACGTCGCCGTCCGCGGTGCGGTGACCGTTTTCGTAAAAATCGGTATCGGACGTGAATTTGAGTTGGCGAAGATGAGCGAAATAAATACGTTTCGCGTACTTTTTCGCCATTTTAGGAAGGTCGTTGAACTTGCCCGCGCCGAGCGACCCCGTACAGAACGTAATACCGTTATGCAGGTCGGGAACGGCGGCAAAAAGACGGTCGTAGTCCTCTTCGCGACCCACGATTCGCGGAAGCCCGAAAATATCCCACGGCGGGTCGTCGGGGTGAATAGCCATGTTTACGCCCGCCTCCCTGCACGCCGGCATTATTCCGTTTAAGAAATACACGAGGTTGTCAAAAAGTCTCTCGTGCGTCATTCCGTCGTACGCGGCAAGGAGCGCGCCGAGTTCGCCTTGCGTGTAACTCTCGTCCCAGCCCGGAAGACGAAGATTGTTACGGTCGAGTTTTTTGAAGTCCGCCTCGCTGTACGAAAGCGAGTTGCTACCGTCGGCGTGTTCGTAACGAAGATTCGTCCTGAACCAGTCGAAAACGGGCATAAAGTTGTAACAAACGCATTTTACGCCGATTTTTCCGCAATTTATTATGTTCTGCGCGTAGTTGGCGATGAGTTTGTCGCGGGTCGGACGTCCGAGTTTTACGTCTTCGTGGACGGGAATGGATTCGATTACTTCGGTTTCGAGTCCCGCGGCAGCCGCAAGTTCTTTGAGCCGGACGAGTTTTTCCAAATCCCAGACTTCGCCCACGGGAACGTCGTAAACGGCGGTAACCACGCCCGTCATTCCCTGAATTTGTTTTATATACGACAGCGGAATACAATCCTTTTCGCCGTACCAGCGGAAAGTCATTTTCATATTTTAAGCGTCTCCTTTACGTTGAAGTAGCAAATTTTGCGGGCAATCCCGATCGCCTCTTTTTCGGTAAATTCGCCCCCGTCTGCCGCCTCGCCGAGGTAAGAGGCGAGAATCCGACGGAAATAATCGAAGCGCACGTACGACGAAAAACTGCGGCTGTCGGTGAGCATACCGAGGTTTGTGCCGAGCGCGGCGTGTTCGGCGATGAGCGAAAGATTGTTCCTTATCCCCGACGCCGTATCGTTGAACCACCACGCGGCTCCCATACGGACTTTGCGGAACGCGCCCGACAACACCGCGATCGTCGAAAGATTGACGGGCGAGAGCGAATACAGCACCGTTTCGGGTCTATCGTCGTCCGAAAGCCGGTCGAGAAACTTTATAATATCTTCCGCTGGCTGCGGGTCGGCGATAACGTCGAATCCGCCGTCCGCGCCGATTTCGTTAAAAGCCGGCGTGTTTACGTTGCGTTTTACCGCGAAATGGATCTGCATTAGTATACCGCGCTTTGCGTACTCGCGCGCAAGCCACGTGAGCATAAACCCGAAGAACGCGTCTTTTTCGGTCGCCGTAAGGTTTTCGCGCCGCAAAAACATGTCCTTTGCTTGCCGTTCGCTTGCGTAAGATTGCGGAAAACGGTAAAATCCGTGGTCGGAAATCCTGCAACCTCGGCTTACGAAATAATCCAGCCGCTTGATAAGCGCGCCGAGAAGATCGTCGAGCGTTTCGATTTTCACTCCCGCGCTTACCCCGAGAAGGTCGATATACTCGCCGCCTAGGTCGTAAAGCCGATCGGGGCGGAAAGTCGGAGTAACTACGGTGTTTCCCCTCTTGCCGTGGTGCGGCAGATCGAAAGCCGGATCGTCGGTGGTAGCGAGCCACTCGACGTTGAATTTATTAAGAAGCGTCGAAACGCGTATATCTTTCAGTTTTTCGCTTGTCTCTTCGTAAATCCGCTCCGCCGATTGCGAATCAAGCGGTTCGGTTATTCCGAAAATCTCTTTGAGTTCGAGGTGCGCCCAGTGATAAACGGGGTTGCCGACGAGACTCGGCAGAATTTCCGCGAACGAGATAAACTTCGTTTTATAGTCCGCCTCCCCCGTGATTTTACACTCGGGAACGCCGCAAAGCCGCATCGCCCGCCATTTGTAATGGTCGCCTTTAAGCCACAGTTCGCCTATGTTCCCGAATCCGTCGTCGCGCGCTATCGCGGCGGGATCGAGGTGGCAATGGTAGTCGATTACCGGCAAATCCTTTATTTCGCCGTAAATCGTCCTTGCAGCGTTTCCTCTCAGAAATACGTTATCGTCGTAAAAACTCATCGTCTCTCCTCTTTTTTGATTTCCGCGTACAGCACAATACAGTTTTTTTGTCGTAAACGATCTGAAAAAATTCACCCCGCAAGCGGTTTCGTTACGGGGTTCGTTTTTTTGAAACGTTACATTCGCGATTATACTCTTACTTCGACTATATCGAATAATCGTTATACCTGTTGCGATTTTTTCAGACAGTCGATATAGAAATTCCAGTCTTCGCGGCTGAAATAATGCACGCCGTCGCGAATAAAAAATTTAATATTACCTTTATCGTTTTTCTCGCCGACTCCGAGCGGCTTGACTAATCGCGAAAGTCCGACCGATCCGGATTCTTCGTATACTGTCGAAGCAGCTTCGGCGCAAAGATACTGCGCGTCAGTATCCGCCCAATCGTCCTTGCTCGCAGCCACAATAAACAATCTACGCGGAAAGACCGATGCTGCAAGGAAATGCTGATCAAACGGCATTTCATATTCGCGGTCGTTGTACTTTTTGTAATTTTCCGTAAACCAGTAGCCGAAAACGTCGTTGATTTTCCGTATCGTTTCGCCTTGTTTACCTCGTGAAATCGCCGCGCCCGAACATCCCGAGCAATTGACGAAACACCCGGCAAATATCGGATACAAAGCGCCTGCTAAAAGCGCGGTTTTACCGAGCCGCGAATGTCCGGCAACGTACAACCGATCCTTTTCGGCGTAGCCGCGCTCCGACAGATATTCGCCTATGAGTTTCGCGGCGAACGCCCATATCGCGATTTTACCCGCCGAATACGAATTTTTGCGCTCGAACAATTTCGCGATTCCGTCGTCGAAATTCTCGTCGTCGGAAGTGATTCCTTTATAGTCGACATGCGCTACGCCTATCCCCCGATCCATAATCTCCTCGATCGGCAGATATTTTGTCGGCACACCGGCGACGAAATCGAGATGAACGACGAAATCGGGGGCTTTTACCTTAACCGGATTAAAAATATCGACGATAAAACTTGAAGATTTTCCGTTTTTACTTAACGTGAATTTAACTTTATCGTGCAAGGCCTTTGCGCAAACGAGGCAGCCGTTATACAGGTCGGCATCTCTGTCCGTGACGTCTTCGGTTGTAACGGTAAGACCTTCACGTTCTTTTTCGCCTATTTCGCCATACTCTTCGCGAACGATTATTTCAAGCGTCTTTTCGCGTAAAAATCTGCCGGATTCGTCGCGCGGATAATCGGGCAGAAATAATCCGTCGCGATACCGTCGTCCGCGCAAAACCGATTCGAAATCAAGTTTTTTCACAGTCGTCCTCACTTTTCCGTTTTTTCCGCCCACCGCTTTTTCAACATAAACGCCGCCGCTTTCGGCTCCCGGTCTTTTGTGAAAACGCCCTTCCGGTTGCCTCGCATCCGGATAGTACCCTCTTTTGTCCTGAAATCGGCAAAATTCCAGACGTGCTCGCCGACTACGAACGGAAGTTCGTCGAACACTCTGCAACACTCGGTAATGTAATCGCGCTGATATTCTTCGGAAAACACATACGACTGCAAAGAATGAACTCCTTCGACCGTATCCGCGCCGAACTCGGCGACGATAATTGGCTTACGGAACTTTTCGTAATAGTTGCAAAGGTCGTTTTTATAAAGCGGTCCGATCGCTTCGATCCTGCCTATTTCGTCGTACCAGCCGTAGTATCTGTTAAGCGACACAAAGTCGAACAAATCCGCGCACTTGTTATCTTCGGCGAATTTCGTTTCCTCCGGACTTGTAATCGGCAGATCGGTAAGCGAACGCGTGTGATTCACGATTTTTTTGAAGTATTCGCGTGCGCCGTCCTCGTAAGTAGCGGCCTCGTTAGCCACGCTTATCATGACTACGCACGGATGGTTCTTGTCCCGTTCGATAAGCATCGACAAGGTTTTTTTATGAAGCGCAAGCGTTTGTTCGTCCGCCCTCCCCTCGGCAAACGTAGGCTCCCAGTGATTCATTCCTACGGCGGGGACTTCGTCTATAACCAGAATTCCGTATCTGTCGGCAAGATCGTAGATCTCTTCGACGTAAGGATAATGACTCGTCCTTACCGAATTTGCGTTGATCCATTTAAGAAGTTCGAAACTTTTAACGTTCACGGCGGAGCTTGCACCTTTGCCGAGAACAAAAAAATCTTCGTGCATTCCGAAACCTTTGAGGTATACCGGTCTGTCGTTAATATAAAGTCCCTTTTCGTCGTAACTTACCTTGCGGATCCCGAACACGGTCTCGTAAAAGTCGTGGTCCGTTCCGACGGAAACGGTGTAAAGTTCGGGCTTGCCGATATCCCAGAGTTCGGGGTCGGCAATATCGAAAACAACCTCCTTTGCCTCGCTCGCTTTTACGATTTTCCAGGCGACGACCGAATCGTTGCGGCGGATTACGAATTTAACGGCGGCAGCCTCGGGTAAATCTTCGAAAAATTCGGTTTGTACGGCAACCTTGCCGTAATCCCCGCCGACGACGGTTTTTACCGTTATATCCCTGATTGCCCCCGGCGAAATCCCGTAAACGGTAACGTCGCGGTGAATCCCGGTAAAATTGTAAAAATCATGGTTGATCACCTGCTTTTTTGCAGGGAAATCGCCGTCGAATTCAAAATATTTGCGCCCGCGGGAATTCGACTCGCACAATATGTTTCCGTCTATGAGTTTACCCATCGGAAGCGTGTGATAATCAAGCCGATTGTCCACGATCACCGACAGACGATTTTCGTCTTTCAGTCCGTCAAGCGGCAGATCTATCGGCAATTGACCGCAGATCCCTTCTCCGATTTTATCGCCGTTAAGATAAACTTCGCATTTGTGACTGGCTGCTCCGATGCGTAATCTGTAAACTTTACCGTTCTCGCGCGGAAGCGCAAAATCGGTTTCGAAAAGAACTTTTCCCACGTATTCGGCGATTTTTTTATCGGTGACGATATCGTTGATACTTGCGGGTACCGCCATAGGCGACGCGCCCGTCGCTTTCGCTACGGGCTTGTAATCGTCGTCTACCGTCTTATAATTCCATATTCCGTTTAAACTCGTGGTGCTTCTGAATTTGTTTGACTGCGGGTATAGCATGTTGTCTCAGTTGAGTTAGTTTAATTTTTTTATAATCAGGTTTTCGTATTCCACGTTACGGTATTCTCGCCGACAGTCCAGTAGGTTTCGTTCCATCCGGTCGCGGGGAACGCAACGTCGTTATGCGTGCCGTCGTCGAATCCGAGATAAACCGTCGCGGTATCCGTCATTATAGTACCCAGCGCGGTCGGAATACCCGTTGCGACAACGTTTGTGACCGTTGCGCTTTTGCCGAACGTTCCGAGCAGTTTAGCATTGGCTTTACCGCTGTAATCTCCGACGTGCGTACCGGAGTAATCCACGAGAATATTTTTGGCTCTGAAAGCATTCGTTTGCGTGCTGTTTCCGAATATCGTAGTTTCGTTGTTAAGCGCATAATCCGCATATCCTCCATATGCCGCGGGTATTTCGCCGACCTTGACGTAAATATTCTCAAGACTGCCGGAACCCGTATGAATCAGAGAAGTTATCATTCCGAGTTGCACGCCGGTAAAAGAAATATTCTTGACCGTACCCTTTTCGCCGAGATTCTGTATAAATCCGCCTGCGATGTTAGACCAGAGTTTTAACCCGTCGATCGAGTATCCGTTTCCGTCAATCGTTCCGACAAACGGCTTGTCGACGCCGATACGATAATCGTCGCTGCCGCAGTACCAGTACCACTGAAGTTTGATATTTTCGCCGAGACGATAATAACCGCCGCCGTCGAGAAGATCAGAAATCTTTTTTATCGCGCGAAGATCGTTATCACCGTAACCGCTCGTAGAGTGATTTTTGATCGTTTTCGTAGCGAATAACGCGGGCGCAGCCACTTCGTAATCCGTACCGTCCGAAGAGAATACGAATCTTACTGTTTTTTCGCCGAAACAGTCCTTTGCCGCGAAGTTAAGAGTTACTTTGCCTTTCGCGATCGAAACGCCGTCCGCCGTCTTTGTTTCGCCGACGTAAACCGCCGCGGTAACGTCTCCCGCAAACGCTTCCGTCAGATCGAAGGTTATCGGCTTTTCGGAGGTTAAGTCGGGATTGTCGTTATCGAGATTGAAATCGAGTTCGGTAACCGAAGAAAGATTTTTGATAACGCGCTTATTTACGACGTCGAACGACACTGCGGTTTTAAGAGCGGGATCGAACACCGAAGTTGCGGTAACCGTATACGTTGCGTTGGCGGCGTCCTCGGGAACGGAAATCGTATTGCCTGACAATTCGATCCCCGCGTCGATTGCGGCTTGGTCGAGAGCGACGGTCGCGTTTGCGCCGAGGGTGACAGCTCCCGTTGTTCCCTTAACTATTTCGCCCGGAACCGCGAGCGCGGGTGCGGCAATCGCTATGCTCGCATAGTACGGAAGTCCGCCCTGTTTTACCGTCCACACGAGAGAGACAAACGAAGAATAGTCGCGCGACGTATCTGCCGCCATATCGACGAACGAACGATAAACAAAGAAATTCGTGCCGGATTCGTATGCGCCGCCCCATTTTTTTACGACGTTGCCGTCGAATGCCTCTGGAACTCCTACCACGTACACGTCGGAAAGCACGGTAACGTCATTTAATAGTCCGACGATCGAACCCGAATATTTTTCATTAGGCGCAACGGAAATTCCCACGGCGTCGGTTACGTCAACGATAACGTTTCTGACTTTTGCTCCGACTCCCTCGCTTTGAGAAAACATCGTTGCCGTCTGCCCCCATAAAGTGCTGACATCATACGAGTCGTAATTATTCACGCCGAAAATTCCGTACTTGACGTAAATGTTTTCGATCGTTCCGGATCCTGCGAACACGAGCAAGCTGCGGCTATGTCCGACGCGCGCGTCGGTGAACGCAACGTTGCGCAGAACTCCGTCCTTATGTAATTTTCCGATAAACGCGCCGACTCCGTCTCCTTCGACGCCGGATACCGAGTTCCACGTAACCGTAAGTTTGTTTATCTTGTATCCCTTGCCGTCGAACACTCCCTTAAAGCCGTCGTACGCTTCGAGTGCGGTGTTATCGGAAGCGGATATGAAACTCTTCCAGATTCCGTTATATTCGATGTCGTTGCCAAGTTCGAAATAACCGCCCCATGAATTTTCGCCGCTTTCGCATTTTTTCGCGATCGTTCCGAACGAATCGAGTCCGTCCTTATCCGCAAAAACGCGGGTCACCAGCAAAAGTTTTACGCTTATTTCGTGAGCGGCTTCGTCGCTGCCGTTCACCGTGATTTTTACGGTTTGTTCGCCGTAAGCATAGCCGAAACCGTTTGCCGGCACCGTGAGTTTTTTATCCGCGGCGTTTTCGGAAGAAACCGCGACGGTTTTATCGCCGAACTTCACCGACGAAACGGTCGTATAATCGGAAATACCGGCAAGCGATATTTCGCTCGTCGCCGACTCGCTCAACGCGCCGTCGTTACCGACGCAGAGGTCGATTCTCCGGGCGGCAGTCGAGGCAAGCGTCTTTTCGAACGTCTCGGAAACGTCGCCGCAAACACATTGCTTTACGTCTTCGGTTTCTCCGACGGTCCAGACGTGATTGTGCGTTACGGTAAACGAAACGGGATCGCTTTCGACGGCGAGATAGTTGTCGGTCGCGGCAACGTAAGCCTTTACGTAATACGTTCCGGTTTCGGCTTTGAATTCGGTAATATCGCCGTACGCTCCGTCTCTTTCGGTCGCATACTTATAAATCGGTACTCCGTCGGTTGCCGTTGCGGAAGGCGAAGGCGTTTCGTTGCAGTGGATATTTTCAACCGTAACCGCCGATATAGCGTTAGCCGCTTTGTTCATCGTAAACGAAGCGGTTGCGGTCGCGCCTTTATGCGTATCATCTTCGGCGACCATCGCTTTTACGTAATATACGCCCGCACGCTTTTCTATTGCGCTCCACGCCACGAAATTTCCGTCGGCGGCAAGCGAATAGGAGTATTCGATCGTGCCGTGCGCTACGCTCGCGCCCGGAGCGGGAGGTGCGCCGTTATACGTTACGTCGGCTACCGTAAGATCCGAAATCGCGTTGTCGTTCTTTTTAATCTCCGCAACAACTTTCCCGATCGTCGAATCGGTATGATTCTCGTCTCCCTTTACCGAGTAATAAACCGTATATTTACCCGCCGCGGTCGCCGAAGGAATTTCCCGGGACCATTTGCCGGCGTCGGCAAGCGACGCGCTCGGCTCGGTTTCTTCGCCGTCGACCGTCGCATAAACAACGGTTCCGCCGTCGGCAATGCCGGCCGTTACGAGTTGTTGCGGCGCGCCGTTTGCGAAAAGTTCTTTTGCCGAAGGCTTTGTCGTTACGCGGGACTCTGCTTTTTCGATCGTAAAAGCAAGCGTTCTCGTTGCTCCGTCGTAGTTTTCCGTCGCCGCGACGGTCGCTTTCAGGCAATACGATCCCGCGACAGTCGGCGCTTTTGTCGAATACGTTCCATTTTCTTCCGTCGAATAAGTAAATACCGGCACGCCGAATTTGGCCGTAGCGGTCGGATCGAGGGCGGTTCCGTAAACGACTTTTTCTCCGACCGAAATCGTCGTTATCTCGTTAGCCGCCACGGTTATCCCGAATCTGAGCGTAACGCGGGTTGCGTCGTCCTCGTCGGGCTTGTTCCACTCGTATTTGTCAGGATCGGTAAGCGTAAGGACTACCGGATATTCGCCGACGTCCGTTCCGCCCGCATTTGTCGTAACCGTATAGCCGGCGTTTTCGGGAACGGAAGCGGTTTGCGTTTCTCCGTTATAGACTTTACTTGCTATAACCGGAACGTCGAGCGCGGTTTTCGGCTCGGGTTTGTTCCCGCCGCACGCGACAAACGCCCACGACGCGAAAGCGACGCAAATAGTCGCCATCAGGACTCTTACAACTTTTCTCATACTTTTCCTCCGGAATTATATTGATTATCGCACGTTTGCGCTAAATCCGATTTTATTTACGCGTGTACGTTACGCCGCCTTAAAAAAGCCGCGCGCACATCTCTTTTTACCGTTACGAAAGCGTTACTGTCACGTTTTCGAGCGACGTTATCTCCTGCGTTTTTCCGTCGTCCGAATATCCGAGACGGCCGAAAGATTTCACGATTGCCGTAACGCCGACGAACTTGTTGTTGGTTACGCTCCAGCCGAATATCGAGTCCACGTCGCACGTTTCCGCTTTTATTTCTACGCCGCGGATCGTACAATTTTTCATATACCGCGAGGCGATAATGCCCGCGGCGGAACCAGCGTCCGCATAATAGTTTGCAACGGATATCCCGATATTGTCGATCGTCGCGTCCGAAACCGTTACGCCGAACAACGCCGTAAGATAATCGCCCGAATACGTGACGTTTTTAACTTTGAAGCCGGAAATAACGGCGCCTCTGCCGACGTGACCGAACAGTCCGCCTTTGCCGACGGTGAAATTAGAAATCGTATGATCTCCGCCCTCGAACGTTCCGACAAAACCGAAATCGGATTCGTATATGGGAACCGTATCTGCCGAATAATTGAGATTGCTTCCGATTTTCACGCCGCCGAGATCTATATCGTTGCCCAGAACGTATAACCCGCCGATCGATTCTTTAGCGTCGATATTCCGCTGTCCGATACGAACGGTGTCGAGATCGGACGCCGAGCGGATAATCATCGTCACGGCGCGGATCTTCATGTCGAAACAATTGACCGTTCCGCCCGTTTCCGAATAAACCGTAAGAGTTTTTTCGCCCGTTTCGTTGCCGAATTTACTGCCGTCGAACGGTACTTTTCCGTACGTTACGGCTCCTCCTCCGATTTTTACCGAGCCGAGAAATACTTCCGCGCTGTCGCCGAGATACTCTCCCGCAAACGAAAGATCGATTTCTTCGGCGCGTTTTTCAATGTCCGTACGAGCGTGGTTCACGGTAACTTTGCGCGCTTTTACCGTCGATATCGTCGCCGTTGCGGTCGAGCCGTTAAGAAGAGACGTTACGGTAAGCGTAACGCTGCCGCTTTCCGCCGTTTCGCCGACCGTCAGAATACTGTTTGCGAACGTTACTCCCTCGGGGAGTTCTCCCGCCGTCACGTAAGCGTAGCGGGTATCGGCAACGATTTTCGCCTCATTGCCGCCGTAAAGCACGGGCGGAACGTCTGCAAACGCGATATTCGCGGTCAGATCGATTTTACCCGCGACCGATTTCGGCAACAGCATGTTGCCGGCGATTTGCCAGAACGATTTGTCGAATTCTTCGAACGCCGAACGTACGTTCTCGTTCGAGGCAATATCTTCGTACGAAAGCGCGGTCGTCGTCGCGCCCGATTCGGAGGCAATACGCGCTACGTCCGTAATAACGACGAAGTTATCCGTATTTTTCGCGCCCGTACCGAGACAAACGTTGGTTTCCGATCTTGCCGCGTTTATTTCGTAATGGATCTCCGCTCCGATCGCGTCCACGAGACAATTGCGGACAATAGCCGACTCGGTTGCGAAAAACGTAAAGAACGCTCCCATTTTACGCGGATTGTTACTATCGTGATACAAGTCCTTCGTTGCGTTTCCGACGCCGATTTTCGCAAACGTTACATTTACGTTTTCCACCGTGCCGCCGCCGAGCGAGCATATAAACCCGCTGTTTTCGTACAGTCCGGCATCTGTGAACGAAACGTTTTTTACGACGCCAGCGTCGTTAAGATACCCTACGAATCCGCCGCTTGACGAATCGTTTGAGCGCGCTCTTACGGTGAGTCCTTCGATGTTATGACCTCTTCCGTCGAACACGCCGCGAAATCCGTATTTTGCGCTGCCGGTCATCCAGCCGCCGCCGTTTTTGCTTGCCGCCTCGTATATTTCGTCGGAGTCGGTAACGGATGCGAACGTTCCGTTATAAGAAACGTCTGCGTCCATTACGAAATACCCGTCGAGAACTCCCGTATTTTTTACGTCGCCGTTAGCTCGAGCCGCCTCCGCGAACGCGTCCAGATCGGCTTTGGATCCGATTACGAGCGAATACATTTCCGTTTCGCACACGTAGTCGTAGTTTTCCGTCGAAACAACGAAAGAGACCGGCCCCAATTCGCTGGCCTTTTTGGGTAATCTGTCTTTTTTCAGGTTGATAACGCCGCCGTCCGTGCTATCGAAAACGGATTCTCCCCTCAACGTTACGTCGACGATCGTCTCGGAAATTTCCTCGTGAATCGGCAACGTCGCGAGCCCGTTGGCTTCGACGACCGTCTCGATCGTCAGGTTTTTTAACGTTCTCTCTACCGTGACTTCGATTTCGACGGGAATCTTTTTTGTTCCGGAAACGTAAGCACCGACGAGTTTCGTCTTGCCCGCGCCCGCTTTACGGACGACGTATTCGCCTCCGGTACCCGATACCGTTGCTACCGAAGGATCATAAGCCGAGGAAGATAAATCCCACGCGATATTTGCTTTTTCGGTCACGTTATCGCCTTTAACAGCGGTAAACGTCAGAGGAATTTCGGTTTTTTTGCCGTTGTCCGTCGTAGTCGACAGCGTTGCCGCATAACCGTTTTCCGTAACCGTAACTTCGTCTCCGTCCGGAAAAACGTTTACGTTCGCTTCCGACACTCTTACGGTAACGTTCTTGCTTACGTAAATTCCGCGAGCGGTAACGGCGACGATAAACTCCGCCGTACCGACTTTCCCCGCCGTAAAAACGACCTTTCCGTCCGCGTCGTTTTGTACGGTGCAAACGTTTGCCGTTTCGCCCGCGCCAGCGACTTCGATTGTCGCCTCGTCGGTTATGTCCCGTCCGTTGAATTTTACTTTTATCTCGTCCGAAAAAATTTGACCTTCTTCGAGACTGATATCTCCGTTAAACGCTATAACGGGAACGTTTATCGTTTCGGTGACGGTAACGGCGCAAGTCGCGCTCGCCCCACCCGCAGAAGCGGTAATCGCGGCGGAACCCGCTTTTACGCCGTATACAACGCCGCCGTCGACGGTAGCGACGGACTCGTCGGACGAAGTCCACGTTATCGGTTCGTCTGTGTTTTCGGCAGTTGCCGCCAGCATAATCGTTTCGTACTCCGGAACGGACGCGCTTTCGCGGTTAATCGTAACGACGGCTACGTTTGCGGGCGGTTCGAGGTCGGGCTTGTCGGAACACGAGCAAGCCGAGAATCCGAACGTCACAATGACGGGAACGAAAATAAGAACGAGTAAGAAAGCGATTTTAGAAAATCTTTTTTTCATATCTTTATCCCCCACCGTCAGTCAAGATCCCACGTCGAGAAAATCACGTCGATCGTGTAATGCTCTTCGTGAGTAGTGTTGCCGAGCGTTTCGAAATCCTCCGCAAACGCTTTTCTCATCTCTTTAAGTTGCGTTTTGCTGAACGACAGCGCGTAAGTGGTGCAGAGTACGTACCTCGGGAAGAGCGATTCGATAAGGATATGTTTGTAAACCGCGTCGTACAGTTCCGGATCGGACGAGTGCTTTTCGATGACTTTGTACGCCTCGTCGAAAAGCGAATTCCAACTCGTTATAAGTCCTTCGGGCCACACGTCCGCTCTTCCGAGCGTGTACGAAAGAACGCTGCCTCCTGTAATACCCTCTTTGTCTTTAAGGTTTAACTGAACCTCGTCGAAGTATTTTCGCATAAGAGGTCCGGCCTCGCCGAAATAGTACTTGAAGAATTTTTCGACGAGCGAATTGTAATCAACGTTTACATCGAACATCGCCTTGCCGTTGACGTAATCGCGGAATTTCGCAAACCCGGGATTGTTGGGATTCTCCCACGTTCCTTCGGGATAAATGAAGTTTCCGCCGTATTGTTTGAAGTACCTGAAGTTCTCGACGAGTATCTCGTAATTGTTATACGGATACAGATACTGCATATAACTGATTTCGTACGACCACACGTAAAGACTGTCCTTGTCGCCTTTCAGTCCCGACCACGCCTCGACGTAGGAAGCGTACATTCTGTTTTCGGGTTCGTAATATGAGTGAATCCAGTTGGCAAGCGACGTTGCGTACTCGTAAGCGACTCCCCTTCCGCAAATAAGCGTTTTCCCGTTGCCGTTTTCGTCGAGAACGTCTTCGCCCCGACCGTCTTCGTCAAAATCGCGACGAACGAGAGGAATTCCTCTGCCTTCGGAGTCGAGTTCGTATTCTCCGTTTGCCTTGCGTTTCGCCGGTGCTTTTACGGTCGCGCCGTATGCGAGAATAACGATATTGAATTCTCTGCCGGGTTCGTTGTCGTCGATATAATCGTAAACTTTTCCGGCGATGTCGTTGGCAAACGAAAGCATTGCCCCCGCCATAGTTCCGTAGTAATCGAAACTTGCGTTGCACGCGGCGCATTCGCAACGCGCTATCGTCTGCGTACCCACGACGTCGTTTTGCGAAATACGCATATTTGCGGCGTCCGGATGTTTTTTAAGAATATTTTCGATTATATAATCCGCCATATGATCGACAAGCGCGACGTACTCGTCGTGATCCCCGTGCGCGGTAAAGCACGGCTGAGCCATCCACGGATCGGAAGAAAACCATTTTCTGTGGATTTCGCCGTTTGCGTCCGGATCGAGGAAGTCGAACAGGTTATGAACATTTCCTATCGGCGTAGAGATCATTCCGCCGTCGGAAAGATAGCCCATGCCGTACTTCTGCTCGTCCGAAATGGTATTTCCATTAAAACGGAATTCGTAATCGGGCTTTTCTTTAATTTCCGTTGCCGGCATGACAGAACCGTCTCTTTCGTATATCACGAGATCGTCGGCTAACATGTCGTACCCGACGATTGCGCGAAGCACGGCAAGCGCGGTAAGTTGCGCGCCGTTTTCACTCGTGCAGTACGCAAGCATATCGTCGCCTACGGTTTTGATATAGTAACCCTGATTGCCGAGTTCGTCGTGCGACGGAACCGTCGTTGCCTCTTTAATCTCGCCGTAATCGCCTATTACTATATATTTTCCCGCGCTAAGATCGACGGCGTCGGAATTTACGATCCCGAAAGTTGCCGAAGTCGCGGCGTTAAGATGTTTGGAAACAAACTTTGCGGCTGTTCCGAATTTTGCCGGCGCGACTATTTTGTACTCCGTAACGCCGTTTTTTACCAGGTCGCCGACGGGCTCGTCGTAGTTTACGTTAACGTCGTGGAGCATTCCCTCGACATAATGCGCTTCCATATCCGAAGCGGGCGATACCGGATCCGGAATTTTATCGGCGTTGCTTCCGCCACAGCCGCAAAGTGAGGAAAACGCAAGCACTCCCGCGAGCATCGCCGTTATGATTTTATTCTTTTTCATCTGCTTGCCCTCCGTTACTTAACGTTAACCCGCCATTTCGCAACGGCAGCGTTCCCGTCTTTGTCCACAGCGTAAACCATAAACGTATAAATTCCGGCATGTTCGCATTTTATCGAATTGGATCCGCCTTCAAGCTCTATGGTTCTGCCTTCCGCGTTGATGACGTATACCGACACCGCAATATCTTTACTCTCGGTTAAGTTATCTTTTACACTGTAATCCGGCATAACGATCACGTCGCCGACTTTTGCCTCTTCCGTGCCTTTGCTCGTCCATTCTATTACGGGGTCTTCGCCGTCAATTGCGTTTGCGATTACCGTGAACGTCTTGGATTTTCCGACCCAGTTTACCTCTTCGATTTTATACTCGATCTTATATTGCCCGTAAGAAGCGAGAACGATCGAATAGTCTGCGTCGGGAACGATGTTTTCGAGTCGTTTGCCGTTAACGTCCGAAGCGACGCTTCCGTCCGGATTATACGCCGTAAACGCAACTTTCGTTGACGGCGCAAACACGTCGCCGCTCTCTCCTTTGCGGATAACGTACGTAGTACCCTTAGCCCATTTGCCGCCGTAATCGCCGACTATCGAGAACGAAGGAGCGGAATTATCCGCGTTGCGAAACGAAAGCGCGTTGTCGCAAACGTTCATAACCATATACTTCGCGCCGTCCGCGTTCCCGGTCGTCGAAAGTCCCATAAACGCTTTATGCGTCGGGAACCCGTCGAATTGCTCGCCGTCATCCGTATATACAACTGGAACGGAAAGCGTTTTTTCGTTTGCCGTAACGGAAAATTTTCCGCCGGCGTACGCAAAGCGAACGTTGGAATCCGACTTGATCGAAACGTCGAGTTCGTATTCGTTGCCGGCGTGTTCGATTCCGAGTCTGCGACTGTTTATCGCGACTTTCAGCGACACGGCAACGGTCGGATTTTCGGGATCAACGAGCGAAAATACGAAGCCGTCGAAATTCGTCTTTCCGGAAATCGTCCTTACGTCTACCGCCGCGCCTTCGGCGAGAACGGGATTTGCAAACGTCCAGCCGGCTACGTCCGTGCCGGCGCAGGGAGCAACTGACAACCCGTTTTTATACGGAGCCTCGCCCTCCGCGTCTCTGACGTCGACGTTTACGGTTTTGCCGTAAAGATAATTCGACATAAACACTTTTTTGCCGTCTCGCGCGATTATGGTCGGAACGGCAACCCTATAAAGTTCAACGCCCTTCGCAACGTACGAAATTTCGATTTCGTCGCCGTTTGCGGCAACCGAAGGAGTGAATCTGTCGCCCGCCTTATAAGTTTTTTCGCCTGCCGAATCTTTAACCTTAACGTCGCAAAGAACTCCGACTTTGCTTCCGCCAGAGTAATCCGAAGCGTACGCGACCGGAAGAACGTACTCGCTGCCGGACAGATACACGCGCATAAGTACGGGGTCGGTATCGAGCAGCGGTTTATCGCCCGGCGTTGCGATAACCTTATACGAAGCGGTCGCTCTTTTTCCGATATAGTCGGTAGCGACGAACTCGACGGTATATTCGCCGCTGTTCTCGGGCGTAAAACCGCCGTTTACGACCGTGCGTTTGTTGCCGAAAATCACCGCGGTCTCGATGTCGATCCTGCCGCTGCCGCCGCTTACTTCGGGAAGGTGGGCGGGAACGAATTTACCGAGTTGCGCCGAAGTTATTTCGTCGGGCAGATTTATGGTAAGATCGGCTATCCCGGCTCTCGCCCGAACAAACAAAACCTTATTTGCCCGGTTTTTGTATCCGTCGATCGCGGCGTACTCTATTGCGTAAACTCCCGGTTTTTCAGGGATAAATTTCCCGTCGCGCACGCCGATCGATGCCGGATTTTCGGAATAATAATCGTAAAATACATTCGTCACGACTTCCGTCGCTCCCGAATAATAATCGTAAGCGGAGGCTTCCGGAATCGGATACGGAGTTCCCGCTTCGGCGTCGGGCATGGTTTCGTAATCGGTTTCGATCGTTATTTCCGGCTTTTCGGAGTCGGCAAAATAATTGTTTTTAAGATCCGCCGCGCTCGTGCCGGCAACCGACAAAATACAAAAGTTTGCGGTTGCGCTCGAATACCCGCTCGCGCTTACCGACAGCCGGACTTTACCGCTTCTGAATCCGCTCCACAAGTCCGAATAGAATTTGGACGAATCGAGATCGGATACGAGTTTTTGCTGTGCGTATACTTGTTTCGCGGAAGAGTCGAAGGCAAGCGTAAACGGCGTAGCGTTTACCGCCACCGGCTCCGTCGCTCCTCCCCAACCGCTGATATTTCTGAGACCGTTGAAAGTAAGCGATATATCCGTACCTACGTTATCGTTTACGTGCAGTTTGCTGCCCTCGATTCCGACCATATCCTGACCGTTACCGCCCGCGGACACCCAGCCGTAGTTATATCCCGACGTGCCGAATTGACTGCGGTTTATGTCGAACTTTACGTAAACGGAATCGTCTGTCGCGTCGGTGAGCGTAAAAGTAAGTTTGTTGAAATCGTGGACGCCGCGTTGATCGGGAGTAATGAACCCGCTGACGAACGGAGCCGAAGCCGAAAGGTCGCCGACGTCGATAAGTCCCGTAAAGGTAAGCGAGTCTTTATTGGCAAGTCTTACCAGAAGGCCCGTCGAGGTGATTCCGAGATCGGTATAATCCGACCATTCGACGGAACTGTTTTTACTCTTTACGTTATAACCGCGCCCTTCGACGAGAAACGTTTCGTTTTTCGCGTAATGTTTACCGTCAAGTTCGGCGTAATATCTTACCGTCCAGTTGCCCGCTTCGCCGAGCCGCACGCGTTTTTCGCGCGTAACCTTTCCGCTCGGATAAGTTATCGTAGATAGCGCGATCGTCGAGTTTTCTCCGATCGAAACCGTTCTGTCCGGAATATCGACGGTTTCGCCGTAAACATATCCGGCGGCAAAATCCGCGACGCTCCACGTTTCGGCATTTGCGCGGGCGGACAAAGCACCTGCGCCGGCAACAATGCCGATCGCAACCGCTATTGAGGATAAAATCACAACTATTTTGTTTTTTCTTCTCATTTTCTCTCCTTATTCGCGAAGAAATCGTTTGTCCGACGGCTATTACGCCGATATTAGTCTTTATCCTTTTACGCCGCCTATCGACAGGTTGCCGAGCAACCATTTATGCGAACAAAGGAATATCACCGCTACCGGAGCAAGCAGCATAAGCGCAGCCGACATCTGAACCGGAACGCGGCTGAACTCTCCTTTCGACAACTGAACTATGCGGAAAAGGTACTCGGCAAGCGTCGGATGATTGGGCACGAACAGCATCGGCGTCTGAAAATTGTTCCAATACTGTATAAAGTAAATAAGCAATACGGTAAGCGCGGTATTGCGCGCCAACGGGAAATAAATCCGGACCATTATCAGGAAATCTCCCGCGCCGTCTATCTCTGCGGCTTCGCTGAGCGTAGACGGAACGGATCTGAACATTTCGTGAAACACGAGAAAATAAAGACCCAGAAACGTAGCCCTCATGATCAGCATTCCGAGCATCGAATCGTAAATGCCGAGGTTGATCGCCGTCTGAAGTTCGGATGTCTGGTTGCCTACGACCGGAATCACCATAACCACAAGAACGAGCGAATACACAAACGACGAAAATTTATTTTTGTAATGCGCGCAAAGATACGCGACAAGCATCGTAACAAAAGTATTGACTACCGCGCAACCTACGGCGTATACAACCGAATTAAGGATTATTTCGGCAAACGGCACCACTCCCTGCTCTTTTTCGATCTGCGCGTTTTTGAGAACGTATCCGAAGTTTTTGAAATACCACGGATCGGGCAATCCTACTCTGTTCGTATTGAAACCGAGCGGCTTTTTAAGCGCGGTTATAGTCATCCAGAAAATCAGTCCGAGAAGCATCACGCAATAAGCGACGAGTAGCACGAGCATAACGACGGTAAGTGGCGACAACCTGCTTTTGCGATCTTCGCCTTTTATCTTTTTGCTTAACATAATTCGCTGCCCTCCGTCAATCTTCGCTCGGTCCGACTTTAGCCAGAAGTTTCTTTACCGCGAACGTAAGCGGAATGGCAATCGCCGACATTATAATTCCGAGCGCGGCAAGCGGAGGATACTGAACTATATCCGCTTTCGCTTTCTGCGTTCTGAAATACATCAAAAACCCGAGCGTCGCCGTATCCGATTTCCAACTATACTTGAAAAAAGCGAAGTTATTTATTTCGTTGATGAATATCCCCGCTACTCCCGAGATGAGAAACACCGACAGCGTGGGATACGTTTGCGGCAAAACGATACGGAAAAATTCCTGAACCGAATTCGCTCCGTCGAGTTGAGCGGCTTCGATGACTTCGGGAGATATGCTCGACATCTTGTTTGAATACAGAAGGACGGTAGTCCCGAAACTTACGAACAGATTGTAGAACATAACGGTTGCGTACCGCGTTTTTCCGGAAAGAAGCGACGTCTCCATCGTTACTCTGAAGATCTTATCGAGAAGTTCAGGAACTACGTAATCGGTAAAACACATATACACGGTTACGAGGACTATGCTGGATATTATCGAAGGCAAAAACAGCATAAATCTGAAAAACATCGCGCCGGGTAATTTTTTGAATATGTAATACGCGAAAAACAATCCGAGCGGCACGCCGAAACACAGGTTTATAAAATACGATTTGACCGAGACGAGTAACGTTTGCTTCATCAACGCAAACTCGTTTACGTCCGTAAACCATTTCGTAAAGTTAGAAAACGTCCAGCCGAACGAATACGCGCCGTTGGTAAACGTAATGTCTTTGAATGCGAGAAGAACCGAATTTACGTTTACGCCTATGTAAAATATAACGAACTGTAACATCGGCAACGCCATAAAGCCTATGTAAAACCACATGCTCCGCGCGCTTCTGAACGATTTTAGTTTAAATTTATGCATTTCCATTTTCCTTTCGTCAGATCGTCGGAAAACCCCGTTGTGTCCGGAACGACATCGGAGTAAACCGATTATCTCCAGAAACTGTGGTTTTTGAAGTACGCGAAATTTTTCTCGAAGAAGCGTTCGCCCGTAAGTTTGCCCTCTCTTATTCCGGACACGACGTTTTTGCGGATATTTCCGTTATCGTCGTATACCGAGTACAGAGCGTCGTCGTCAAACGCGCCTATGTTGTCGTTGTAGAACTGACTCGACGAGAATTTGTATACCTTCTTCGCTTTTTTCGCGTAATTCACCATGCTTTTCGCAAAGGGCGTAAGATCGCTCAACGCCGAATCGGGAATATCGTATTTGTATGCTCTTACCGCTCCGGTAATTTTGGTGTAATCGACGAGCATTTCGTCCGTGCTCGCAAATTTTATAAACTCGAGCGCGGCTTCTTTTCTCGTCCCCGCTCCCTTTTTAAGACACATCAGCGCGTCGACGAAATCGGTATAAACGTTTTCGCTCCCGATCTTTTCTTCGTTTGCCTTGGGAAGCGGCATCCAGCCGAATTTACGGTTCTTCGCCGAGTATTTTTCGTCGTTGGACGCCATCGATTCGAACACGTCTTTCGACTCTTCCTGCCACCACACGCCGTCCACAAGCATTGCTATGGTTTTGCTCTCGTTGCTGAATTCCGTACCGTTCATAAGGAACATTTCCTGATTGTCGGTATGCGAGTACGAATCGGTAAACGAATCCTTATAGTAGTATCCGTTGTCGGCTTTCATTATTTCGTCTATAAACTCCATTCCGTAAAGTTTGCCGACCTGACGCGCAACGTCGTATCCGTTAGTCGTAGTAATTTTTTTAGACTCGGTTTTCACAGACCCGTCTGCGTTATACATAATCTTCCCTTCGCCGTCCAGCACGACGAGGTCGTTTGCCGTTCCGGCAAAATCGTAGTTGATACGCATCTGCTCGACGCCCTCGTAATTTGAGATAAGGTTATTCATCAATCCGCCGAGATGTTGCTCCTTATATTTTCCGGGCCAGCAAAGCGGAATATCGTTTCCGTTTTTGATTTCGTCGCAAAGTTCGTAAAACTCGTCGTACGTTGCGGGCAACCCGTCGTCGTCGGTGTCGTATTCGCCGTCTGGTCCCGCGCTTTTGCGAGCGGATTTATCGTCGCCGATAACAAAACCGCCGGACTTATCGTCGGCTATGTAGTATCCCTTGCTTTCGAACAGATCTACGTTATAGATAAGTCCGTAATCGCCCACGTCGGACGGTAACGCGTAAAAGTGGCGTTCGCCGTCCTGCATTACGCCGAAATAATCGACCTGCTGATCGTCGAGTTTGGAAAGAATCGTCTTGCCGTCGGTGTTCGTGCCGGTAACTATGGACGTAAGATCCTCGAGCGTATCGCCGAGAAGCGAATAGTACTGTCCGTTTTCGAGGAAGAAGATATCGTATTTGCTCTGCTGTATTTCCGTAGCGTTGAAATCTTTCATGTCGCCGGTATGCCATACCTGAACGCCCGTTTTACCGTCCTCGAAACTGCGATCCGCGTATTTTTTCTCAAACGCGTTTTCGAGACTGTAAAGCCAGTCGTCGCCGTATCCGGCAAGATATACAAATACCTGAATCTGCGTTTTGTTCGGGTCGTACTTTTTCTTGTTGTTGCCGCCGCCGGAGTCTTTCCCGCACGCGCAAACCGACACGATAACGGAAAAAGCAAGTATCGCGCTTACAAGTTTTTTAAAAAACGATTTTCTCATAATTTTCGCTCCGTAAGTAAAATTTTAAATTGCGAAAAGCAAACTTTCCGACTGTTACCTTCTTTATTATAACCTTTTGACTGTTTCGTTTCAATACTTTTTTTACTTGCTTTATTTCTTTTTTTGCTTATTTCGACGTTCCGTGCGAAAATATTTTCTTCGTTCGTCAATCGCAATTGACAAACCCCGAAGAAAGTGATAAAATATCGGTGTACGGGGGTGTACCATGACAAAACTGCAAATGCCGTCCGACAGCGAGGCGTATTTCTATTTCAGAACGGGCGATTATCCGATTTTGCACAGTCACGACGGATACTGGGAGTTTATATACGTCACTTCGGGCGAATACACGCATGAAATCAACGGAGAGTTACGCGTTATAAAAGCCGGGACTCTTTGCGTTCTCCGACCGGACGACACGCACTGCACGCGCGAAAACACGAAACGCTCCACCTATATAACTTTCTGTGTGAAAGAAGAATATTTTTTAATGCTTTTTAACCTTCTCGCCGCAGGCTCGCTATCCGATTTGCTCTCGCTCGACTATATCGAAATTTGCTTATCCAAGACGGACGAAAAGTACATTAAATCAATTTCGGATCACTACCTCGTATCCGCCGCCGACGGAACATACACCACAACTTGCGATATGTTTTTGCTTGCTTTTGTCAACGAAATAATATTATCTCTTGACAACAAACAAAGAAAAACGACGTACTCTGCCGGCGTAAGCAGTTTTATCGCTCTGCTCGAAAAGCCCGAAAATCTTGCGCTGCACCTCGACGACCTGATAGCAAAAACCAACTATTCGTATTCTCATCTCAACGCCGTTTTCAAAAAAGAAACCGGCGTAACGCCGTCGAATTACCTCAAGGAAAAACGACTTGCCTACGCCAAAAGACTGCTTGTCGGAACGACTTACTCCCACGAATCGATCGCCACGAGCATAGGTTATGCGACTCATTCGAGATTTTGCGTGTTTTTTAAAGAAAAAACGGGGCTTACCCCGTCGCAATACGCAGCCAGATACCGCGTATCCGTGTTTTAACCGAAAAGAAGGCTCTTACGACAGAAGCCTTCTTTTTATACTACACGAAATCTTTAAGATACACGTACTTCGACGGAACATGGAACTTTCCGCACATCGTCGGATTGAGCGCGAACAGGTGTTTTTCCTGCTCGCCTCCGTCCGTTTCGAGACGATACGCATTAAAGTAAACTCCGTCCCCGTTTAATCCCGCCTCGTCTTTGTTTATCGTTATAACGGCGACGTAACCGTCCGACGTTCTTGTTACCGACGAACGAAAAAAACATTTACTTTCGTCGATAAAACCGATGTCGAGTTTCACTTTGCCCTCGCCGTCCGTGCCGAGATACCGCATAAGAGCGAGCATTTTCCCGTTTTCCGGGCTTACCTCGATCTCGTAATATTTACCGCGCCCGGGATCCGTCCCTATAAGCACCTCTACCGCGTCTCCGCACGAATGAATTTCGTTATATTCGTGATACGGACAATAAAATCCGGAATGTTTCGCGTCGAACGCGAACGTTATCTCCGTATCCGTTTCGGATATCCCGACCGAAGTTTCGTAGACCGCTTCCGATCCGTCGCGATTGTCTTTCATCAAATATTTTTTCATCTGTCTCAGAACTCCGGGTCGTATGACTGCTGGAATTTCTCGTACGCGATTTCGCGGATTACGATATCGCGGATTTTAAGTATCGTGCAATACGGCGAAAAGCCTATGTGACCTTTTCTGAGTTTCAGAATCCCGTCGAGATGCTCGGCGACAAGCATGTCGTCCACCACCATAAAACAATGCCCATCGACCGCTCCGAAAGTGAATTCTATTTCCTTTCCGGGCTCGTAACGATAAGACGTCGCGGACATTCCGCAAAAATCGCCCACGCCGGCTTTGCATCCCTCGATTCCCGCTTTATTGTCGTACCAACCGTTCAGACCGCAAACATAATAGTCCGAAAGATAATCGGTTTTTTCGTCCCATCCGGCGCAAAAAATACCGTTTACGTCGCGCGTCGCGGGCAGAACGGAACTTATTCTGCACGTAAGCATAACGTTTTTGCCGTCGAATTCTTCCTTATAGAACAAAACTCCGCCTTTGTTTCCGCGCTCCACGCCGATAAGGCATCCGTCCTCGCACGTCCACTCCCCCGCCATAACGAGCCAATCGTCCCGCCACGTTTCGTCGAGGTTTTTGTCGTAGATTATTTTCGACTTGTCTATCAGAATACGTTTGTTTACAAGTTTTATATCTTTCATCTTTTTCTCCTGTTTGTTTAATTCCGATATGTTCTTCGTCCGAACTCCGGTCTGCTTTATCGAATTTCCTTTTATTTATATTGTATCACCGTTCATCGCAAACCGTCAATCGCCATACGTTTTTGTTTTTAATGATTTTATATGCGTTTTTGATTGTTTTTAAGTTTCGGCTCTTTAATATAGATTGTTTATCTATCCCGCTTTACCTTCTTCCATAATTCTCGTTATTTCCTTCTCCAAAGCCGCCACGAGCATACCCATAATATTACTCGGAATCACGGATAAATCCCAGCATGGGTGATATATCGGAAAATTATTTTTTAGTTTTATTTTATCAATCTTGCTTTACCACCATTTTGTCAAACGAAAAAGATTTTTACAAGAAAATTATATAATTCCCGCAACACCCCCATTGTGTGACACGAGAAAACTTTTTTAATTTTCTTGCTTATATTTCGAATATATCACTCCCGAGTGTTCACCATTTGAACACTCGGCAATTTTTTATATAAAACTTTTACCAACAATAAGAGTTCAGCATTTGAACCCTTCACAAAATTTTAGGGTAACTTACAAGATTATTATCTTGCAACAACAATTTAACATCGGGTCTGTTTCCTCCGACGCCACCGCTTTTTGAAACGTATTCGTTAAGAGCCTGATCTATTTCTGAATTAAGCGACTCCTGTTCGAGTTTATAATTCAATCTATATGATTTCAACCAGCCGTTAGCCAAATCGGCGATGTTAGGCTCTATTGATTGCACTTTTGTAATGTTTTTCATTTAAGTTTTCTCCTGTAAATCTCTTCGTTCGTTCTATTTTAGCACATTAAATATGTCAGCGGTTGTCATAGTTAATAAAATTTTTTATTTTTTTCGCCGTTATCGGAGAATTTCCCAACTGCCCGTTTTATCCGAACCGACGCGCCGAATAAATCCTTTTTCTTTTAAAGATTTGATAGAGCGCATGATAGTGCTTCTTCCTTTTTCTGTCCGACTAACAATTTCCGCAACGCCGATGGAATTGTTATCTCTTATACAATCCAGCACCGCTTTCTCGGTTTCCGATAAATTTACATCGACGTTTACAGTGTCATTTACAGTGCCACTTACAGTCCCGTTTACAGTCCCATTCAAAGATATTTTCGTTTTGAAAACGTCGCCGTCGATAAATTCGGGAATCGTTCCCGAATACACTTTGCTGTATTTTACGATATTTCTCACGCCCGAGCCGAGTTCCTCCGCCCAGCCGATTTCTTTAAAAACAGACGCGATTACGGGATTTTTCGGATACGGCACGAAATCCGTTAAACTTATCGTTCCGAGACCGCGCGCTTTATTGCCGTTTTCCGTTCTTACGCAATCTTTTTCGATGATAAGTTTTGCGGGATATGCGTTGGAATATTCGCGGTGAATAAGCATGTTTGCAATGACTTCGCGAAACAATTTATTTCTCGCGCTTACGCGAATTTCGTTTTCCATATAAAACTTATCGTCCACGTGCTTTTCGATAAAAGCCATAAGCCGATCGTAACTTTCGATCAGGTTACAACGAATATCGTCCCTGTCGTCATACCTGTCCGTTTCGTTCACCCGATAAATCGCGTCCGTTTTATGGTGCGGCAACGCCGATAAAATCGCTTCGTCCGTTCCGAAAAGCAGAATACACGCAAGCGTATATCCGCTTTCGCCCGTCTGAAGATTTTTCTTATACAGCCCCGCGTTACGCAAAATTTCTTCGTTCGTCATCCGCTCCCACGGGTGATGCGGATTTCTGTTTGTCGCCATAATCCGCGCGCGGTCGATAAGGTCTTGTTTCAGGTCATTTTCCGTCGCATACGGGAAAACGGTATTTTCCGTATATTCGCGTTGTTTTCTGATATACATTGCCGCAACGAGATCGGTATTATCCGTAATATCAAAATCGCCGTCCTCGTTTCTGTCAAAAATCCGCCTGTTGGTGTTATGCACCTGCGAACTTTCCGGAACGTAAACGTGTAAAATCGTTTTGCCGTCTAATTCAAACTCATCGACTGGCAAATACACCGTCGGAAATATTTTCTGCGGATTGTTCATCGCGGATACAAAATCTGCTCTTATCTTTTTCGATTTGTCTTTATCGACGCCGATAATGGTGCCGTCATCTTTCAAACCGAGAAAAATATCTCCGCCGAAACGATTCAGAAATGCGCATAACGTTTCAAACACGTTTTTCGGCAAAGCGTCTTTACACTCTTTGAATTCAATCGATATTCCTTCGCCTTGAGCGATCAATTCTTCAAATCTTTTCGGCATAGCCTGTCAATCCCTCCGATCTTACACTTTTCCATTTTTATTATACTATATTTTCAAGATTATTTCAAGCCGAAACACGCATCCTCGCATGAAAAATAGCGTCGTTTGACCACTTTCTTCAGTATTTTTAAATATTTACGAACTTGCTGTTTGATTGTTTCCCCTATGTTTACTCGTCTTCGGTACTTACCCGTCCGTAAAATACAACGCTGCGCTGCCTGTCCCTGTCAAACGTCGATACATTCGTCGGCAAAACCACTTTATTTTCCGATAAATCAGATAAAATCACCCTGCTCATACCGTCACATCCTTTAAATTATACTTTTCTTCGATATAATTCCTTTTTTCTTTAAGCACGTTTTCATACGTTGCCTTGTTAATTTTCCCAGATTCGTACATGCTTTCAAGCAATAAGAAAGCCACATACTTTTCGTCCATTACCTCTTTTAATTTCTTTTGTTCCTTTGTCACTCCTGTAATTTTTAATTTTTGCTACAGGGTACAATGTTCTCTTCCCCGAACGGTTACTATGTTCTCTCACCATATAGATACAATGTTCTCTCTCCATTTATAGCGTATTATCCTCCATTTTTAATATTTCCGAAATAAACAAACTACCGCTGTCCGCCTCGTTCGCTTTTTCAGATTAATTTTTATATCGCCTGCGAATTTATTTTTGTGACGTAACAGCGCAAATAATAATCCCTATAATACCCATTATAATATGACTTATTATCAATAAACCCGCAAACAAAATTCTTCCCGTTACGTTCAACACTTTTAATAATTTCATAATTTCAGCCTCTATACATAGACAATTTCATTCAATATTTCTTCTTCGATGATTTTCTCAATAGCGTTAATTCTCTTAACATCGACCAAATAATCTCCCGTTCGGCGATACTGCTCGCATCCGGAAAGTTTATTCCACATATCATCGTAAAGCGCTTCCGCCATTTTGTCTACGCCGTGTAAATATTCGGGGAGATCTGCAATCGTCCAGTCGATCCCTTTATCTTCGAGATACTTTTTTGCAAGCGTTCCGTACTTGCCGTAAACGTGTTTCTGCGGTTTTACGTTAGCGTTGTAAATTTTAATTTCTTCCACCGTTAACCCCTCGCCCGAATTTGCTTTTCGTATCACTTCCGTGGCTTTCATATCTTCATCTCCTGTTTTTATATTCTCGTATATATACGATATTGTAATTACATTATACTTGCTTGCCATTTTATAGTCAAGCTAAAATTATTACTTTTTGAAAAAATTTTTTATCTCAAAAGCAACATTACCGTCATAACGCTTCGCAAAAGCAACAATGCGGGCGTAACCCAAAAGAAGAATTTGCGAAAACCGCGCTCCAAGCGTATATCTTCCTTGGCTTTATACACTTCTTTTTCGAGGGCTTCCACTTTCTTTTTCATCGATTTTGCATGCTCGTCGATTGTAAACGCCGCGTCGTCTGCCGCTTCGGTAACTCTTTCCTTTAACAGCTCTCCCGCTTCGTCAGTCGCCTTTGCCATAGTTGTATTTACTATTTCCTGTATCTTCGTTACCGTTTCCGTTATTCTCTGAAGTGTTATCCGCATGCTCGCAAGCATATTCCGATTTTCTTCTTTCATCTCTTTCGTCAGCTTCTCTGCGTCGTCTTTCAAACTCGAGGCGAGTTCTTCGTTCATCCATTTTACGCTCCTCACTTGCCGCGTCAAGTCCGTTACCCGCGCATTCAGCTGCAAAATTAAGCCGTTGCATTTCTCGTTCGATACCGCCAAGTCTTGCTCTAATAACGCTTCCCGCGTTTCTGCCGTAAGTCGTTTTACTTCCTCGCACAGTTCCGCTGCCGGTACGTTTTCCGTTAAATCCACTTCTTCCTCCGTTATAGGCTGAGGACTTAACCCCGTTATTCTGTTCTCCAATTCGTTTTATTACCTCGCTTTTCGTATAATTTGTTTCGAGCCGCTCCCCTCGGATCGGTTTTTGTTTGTTCGGATGCAGATAGGAATAATCCTTTCCGTCCCGCGTGATTTTTACGCCGTAACATTCGTCAAGATATTTTTTGAACGCTTCGGGCGATTTCGTTTTCTTTACCGCTTCAGCTATGACTTCGCGCAGTTCTTCTTTCCAGCTCGTTCCGCCTTTTAATATGATTTTCTTTTCTGCCGCCGTTCTGCTGTTTTTGCCGCGCTTCCGAAATTCCGTTTCCGTAAAGCCGTATTTTCTGCCGATTGCGTTTACTTCGTCTTTCATTTTTGCGTAATCCTGCTTTGAAAATTGCAATTTTTTACCTGTAAGCGGATCGACGGCGTTTACGATAATGTGGCTGTGAACAGTCTGCGTATCCGTATGCGTGGCGATTACGCATTCGTAATTTTTGAAAAACGCTTCCGCTATCTCTTCCGCATACGCGTGGGCTTTTTCGGGCGTTACGTTATCTTTTCTCGCGCAGGAAAGTTTAAAATGATAATACTTCCGCTCGTCGTATTTTTCGCCTTTACCGAACCTCGCCGCCGTTTCTTCGAATTGCTTTGCATAATCTTCGTCGTCGAATAAATTTTTCACCGACACGATCGCCGCTTTCTTCGGATCGGTTATGTACCCTATTCCGTTTTTCGATCTTGCCTTACTTGCACTGCATTTTAAAAGCGGCATCGTTTACCCTCCCGCAGCGAAAGACAATTTCCGATACACTTCTTTTAAGTACGCGATACAGTATTTTATTTCACGTTCCGTATTCGCGCCATAATAACTGCTCCTCACCGCTTGGTTTAAATTATTCCCTTGTCTCTTTAATTCCGCAAGTATTTCGCCGCCGCACTCGATTACGATTATAGGCTTATCCGTGATAGAGCGTAGAATAAATTCCCGCATCGTAAGCCCGCTCTTTGCTATTTTTTCGTCGATTAAATTTTTCTCTTGTTCGCTCACCCGAAAGGTATACGCGAACGGTCTTGTCCTTTTTACTATAACTCTTCCTCCTTTTTTTATTTATTACGCCGAAATTTTCAAGGGCGGATTCATATCGCCCGTTAAGAAAATTACGACCACAGTACCCTCACGGAAAATTTACGCAGTAAATTTTCGTGAACTACTCGGGGTATTAGGGGTGGGCCCCTAACGAGGCGACTTTGTAAAGTCGGTATTTGGCAATCCAAATACGTTCCTCGCTATAATGTTGAAGCAACCCTTTTACCTTATTGTATTTAGTTGTCTTTTGGGCGTAGAAAAAGCCCGACAGTTTATCACTGTCGAGCTTTCATTTCCACGCTTTTGAAAAACGGGTTCTATTACACCGATTACTCATTTTAAAATTTGGGCAAGCCTTTCCCTTTCTATGAAAGGGAAAACTCTAATTTTTAATTTGTATCCCAAAGACGTGCTCTTTCACTTTTTACCATTTTATTGCGAATTTCTTACCATAAACAATAATATTCCCGTCTCTACTTTCCTCAACGAACCCTATAGGAGAACCGCCTTTAAGCATAAAATCCTTAAAGTGACGAGCATTTACTATCGGGGCATAAATTCGCCAATCGGACGGACGATTCTTTTCATAGTGGCGAGCCACGAATATAAGAACGTTTCTACTCGTTAGCCATTTGGAAACTTGCTTATCTCTATCGGCTTTCTCTTCTTCTATTTTTTCGTAAACAACCTCTTTTTCTTGGTCATCCGAAACTCGTAGTTCCATATACAAACGGTCAATTCTCTTTCTATACTCTTCGCAAATCTCAATGATTTTATCTCTATGCCTATAATCGGTAGCGTTATCCGAAGTCGTAATTTCTCCCACGACCCAAGAAATGGGCATATAATTAACTCTTTTCCTTTTGCCCTTTACAAAGTTAAACTTTTTAACGGCTTGGTAGATATAATCCATCGCCGTATCATAAAAAGTATACTCGTTTTCTTTTCCCTTATCGTCGATTTCCTTAAAGAAAATCGGCGCAGGACTATTATACTTCTTGCGCAATGCGAAAAGTTCTTTCCCAACGTTTACGTTATCGTAAGCGCGCTTTGCTTTGTCTATCTCTAAGCCTGACAAAACGGCAAGCTTACAAACGTCGTTATAAATCTCTAAGATTTTCTCCGTAGGTGCACCGCCTTTCATTTCGTTCCATATAATACTATTTAATTTTTGCGATAGATTTACGATTTCGCCTATTTTGTTTTCGCTTGTGTCGTGGTCGAGCTCTGCAAGCGTTTGACCATTTTTACTCATTGAGGAAATACCGCAAACGGGCACTTTGAACTGCTCTTTATATTTCTCGGCGCTCTCCACCATCAACTTATCGTCGGTGATGAGCATAGAATCCGAATCGTAATCGCAACCATTTAAGCGCTGTTGAATATTCTCGCCAATAGCATTTACACAAACGATATTTTTACCTAAATTGAAGTAATTCCAAATCTCTCCGCTAAGGTTGTTTTCCACACAGTAAAGGTTGCCCATCGTTATATGCGGTGAGCGCGCGCAAAGAAGTTTCGCGCCGCTTTCGAATCTCTTGCAGTAAATTTGTCCCTTCTTTAACTCGCTTGTTATCTTTTCGCCGGCTATGTACTTTAACAGTTCAGGTCCGTTGCCGAACAACGTTGCGTTCGTGCCGTTTAATAAAATATGTCCACGGCGCAAACTGCTTTTTAGTCCGCTTACTACGTCATCTCTAAAATTAGCATATAATGCCGTTGTATTAAAATGCGTACAACTGAAAAGCAATCTAAAAATAACGTCGGCACGATCGGCAAGTCCGTCGGGAGCTTTCTTTTCTTCCCCATCCTTTTCTCTTGCGTAAGCATCAGTAAAATGATAGCGCATAAATTCCACGTCGTTACGAACAAGCGAGATATAGTCAAAACTCGGCTTTAATAGCTCTTCCGCTTGCGCCTTATCAAGACCTAACGTGTTCAGTAGTTGATAACTGCCCTGCACCATATCGCCCTGAAAAAATCTCGTGCTTTTATCCCATTTAACTACACCGAACGTATCGGTTACGTTTTCCACCCACTTGCAAATATTCTTTTCGGAAAGACCTCCAACAAATTTAAGATATTTCAAACTATTTGGCGTCGTTACCATAACAATTTGACTTATGTCGGTTGCAAGAGTAAATCCCCTTGTTTTCAAATCGGCAAGCGTAATGTTTTTATCTTTTATCCATTTTTGAAGTTTTGTTCTAAAAGCGCAAGACTTAAAAAACTTATTACGAAGAAGTAACATATGCTTGTCCGCATAGCCGCTTTCAAACACGCTCTCGTCTAAAAGGCTCTCGCCATCCCAAATGTCGTTAGTTATTTCCGTTTGCTTTTGCTCGGCTACAAGTTTGCTATCCTTAAGTTCTACGGATATTACTTCTTCCGTAAATACGCTTTTATAATCGGGAACGAAAAGTATTCCATGAAATGGAATATTCACTGTCCCCTTGATGCTACTTAATGATAACGCTTTATATGATTCCCACGAAGCAAGGTCAGTTTGAGCTTTTAATCCGCAACCGCTCCACTTATCCATTGCTTTATACAATCGCTCGTCAATAAAAAGGCACTTGCCTTCTCGTGAACTACCCGCGCTACGCTTGTATCTTACGTAATGAACGCCGTCTAAATAAAAACCGTTTTCGCAGAAATGTGAGCGCAAGTCTTTGATTTTTACAGGTTTGTCGTTTTCGGGCTTGTACGTATAGTTAAACTTTAAGTTAATTACGGCAAGGGTATAATCGTGCTCGTGCTTGTCTTGAAAAGAGAACTTTTTACGGCAAATACGCGCGTACGCCTTTTCAAGCTCTATAAGGTCTAGCGAATTATCTAAATAGATTTTGAACAAACGGAAATAGGCGTCGCTTTTCTTTTCAGGCATTACATACCCAACGCTAACGCCGTTTTCTTGCTCTTGCCGATAAATATCCGCCGCTTCAATTGAAATAATTCTATACCCTTGTTTCATTTTTACCTAGTCCTTCTATTGTCTTTTTTGAGCTAAAATTTCTTAATTTCTACTCCCGTTTGGAATCGTATCATGGGTTATCCTATTGCAAAAATCTAAAAACATTTTATCTGCCAATATCACAGCAACCTTTCAATCATTAAAATATATTCGTTTAAATATTTCACTGGATATGGTAAAACCGTAAAAGATTTATATTTAACAAAGGTTGCACTTAAAGTTGATAGAATATCCTCCGTAATATTTTTGCCGGAAACAACCTCTACCTTGTATAAATGTGGCGCACGTATAACTTTTGTATTCATGCCACTACCTTTTATGCCCACGCTGTAATACAAACCATCTTCATAAAGATTTATATCTACAACACCAGATAAAAATCTATCCCTGGCTTCTTTACTACGGCTTATTATTTCTTGTTCAAAAATTTCCTCCTCTGGTAATGGATATCTATTTGTTCTCGTTATGACATTAATATTCCCATCAGTAGAAGCAATAATGGTTTTTTCTTTCCCCTTATTATCGGTTAAATAGTCCGAGCATTCATTTAATATATCAATATCAAATGAAGAAAAGTCATCTAATTTATTATATAATTCAAAACTTCCGTTAGGGTGAATTACTATAAAATAATGCTTCCCATCTTTTTCTTTTCCAAATATCCAGTCGCACGTAAAGCCGTATGATGCCCAGTTATCTAACGAAATATCTTTTTTATTTAAAATGTCATTTTTAATAACGACTTCCTTAATTATTGTATTTATAATTGCTTCGTTGTCATTTATAATTTTTTCCGCGCTATCTTCAACTGTAACACATTGAACTAACGTTGAACGTTCAAAGTTTTTATGAGGGTCTGGATACTCTAATTGCTCATAATATTCCTTATTGTGAATAAGTACAATATTTGCTTTATCTTTTTCAATTTTCTTACTTGTATTTATATCACAAACGCCAATACTTTCTTGTATTTTATCTGTTAGAGTATCAAATTCTTCTTCATACTCTGCCCTATCAACAACGTTAACAAGATTAATTTCCATTCTTTTAATCTCATCCAAGGCGTAATTCATAAATAATTTATCTCTTTCAACACCTATAGTCTTAACAACCTCAATCATATCAAATGAAAATTCAATTAGTTTACTATATTTACTTTTTAATAATCTTAAAACGTAATATAAATAATAAACCTTATTGTTTTTCAAGTCTTCCCTACTCATAGTAAAAAAGGGAACTTCTGCTTTTTTATTATAGATGCCCTTCTTTATATAAATATCATCTGACGTAATATCAAAAACGCGTTTTAATGAACAATTCTTATTGCTAAAAATATATTTTGGATACTCATTTATTTTCTTATTTTTCTTAAACAATGAATATTTGGCAAAAGTAGCAGCCTCGACAAGTATGTTCATGTCAACATCCACATTTATTCCTAAAGCGGTAAAAGAACTTCTATTTTTTTTCATCCACTCTGGTTTAAGAATATAAAACTTTCCAGTTAAATTATTAAAGCTTAAATTCTCCGAATTAAAATTGTTCAACGAATACAAAAACAACCTAAATAAAATATAATTAGGAATTTCCGATGAATTAATTCTTTTTATATAAAGTTTTGCATTGTCTAGTTGTTTAACTAAATCCATTTTTGAAAAGATTTCTTTTTTTAACATTAGATACAATGATTTTCCATTTTCAAAAGCTAAGCTTTCTATTTTGCCGGTTTCAAAATCTAAACATTTAGCACCAAACGGGATATATTTTTCCGTGGTATTAATTAAATAAAAATCAAATGTATTATCTATTTCTTGGAGATTAAACCTTACGTTAAGTTGATTACATATTGCCATTGTTACAAGCCTCCAATAACAATCTAATAACCCTGCTCATATCTCTTTCATCCAATTGATACAACAATTCTGATTTAGGCATTATTTTACACAAACTTGAAATCTCAATAATTTTATTGTTATAACTACTATGAATTTGAAAGTTGTTAGCCGCCACATTTATGATAAATACTTTTTTGCCTCCAATTTTGTCTAATTTAGCCAAACACTTTTTTCTATACTCATCTCTATCTACTTTATCTTGCTCTGACCAGTTTTTAAAATCGATATAAACATCTTTATCTGCCATTAAACAAAAATCGAATTTTTCAAACTTAGTAACATCTGTAATTTCGGATAATTTGATGCCATTAGCCTCTAAAATAGCCTTACCAGCTACTTCTCCAAGCGCTCCTTTATAAATATTTTGATAAACTACCGGCAATATCATGCAATCATTACTTTTGAAAGATATAGCATAACCGTTTTCTTCAAAAACCTTTTTAACCGCAGGAATACGTATTAAATTAGTTAATCTAGTACCATATTCATCTATCCTGATTGTATTTTTTCTTTTCTCTAAACTATAATCATAAAGTATTTGTTTTGCTTCGGTTTCATCATTAATATATAAATAATGATTTATTGTTTCTCCATCCCTCGCTTCAAGGTAAAAATCTCTAACAGAATAATGTTTTTTTACTTCTAAAGTTAATTCTGATTTTGGAATTGTGGGATGCTTCAATACGAATTCTCGCATATCATTCCACTGTTCTACATCCTTATCACTCCAAGATGTTCTATTTACATTAAGAATATTTTCTATGCGCGTTTTTACACGAGCATTTCTATCACAAGCCTTATTTAAATTAATATGTATATCACTAGGACTCGTTTTTGCATTCAATTCCGCAATTTTTCTAAATTCTGGATTTAATATTCTATCATTTTTAAAAGCCACAGAAAAGTCAACGTTTTTAAAAATCTCTTCGTCAACATAAATGTTTATATTTGTATTTTTGTTTTTTGTACGACAAATTCTACCCACCGCTTGAATAACTATTTTTACTATGTGATTATTTATAGATTCTGCTTTATAAGCATAATAATCAAAATGGTCGGTCTTATTTGCCGTCATTAATCGTCTAAACGCAGATTTGATATTACCAAATGCTGTATTTTTTGTTATTTCCCCACTTGTTTTCAATGTTTCATATTGATAAATTAGTTTTATCAAACTAGCCTCTTCCCTAAGTTCTGAAACATTGACTAAAATATTTGTTGGAAGTTCCAAATAGAGCGAGTCAATATCCATTTCTTTGTTATCTATTTCATATTGAAGGTTTTGTCCGGTTCCTGCCGTATTGTAGCTGGAAAACAATATAACCTTTTCGCCCAGCTGAATATCTTTTTTATAATCTTCTTTTTGAGCTAGAAATTCTGAACTGTTTAAGTAGTGTGCCTTCGGTTTGCTTACCTCCATTTCATTGCACAAGGAATCAATCAACGCTTCAATTATTTCTTCAGAAAATATATTATATTCGCTATATTCTACAACGTTCCTATTCGTCATTACTAATAAAACTTTAGAAGCCTTATTTTCAATAAAAGCCCTTACAGCTTTCATTGCCTTAACGATTCTTTTCACATTATAAAACGGATCTCTTTTATCTGTTTGTTGATATCTAGCAAGTTTCCCTGTGAACAACTCTATATTTTCGTCCGTATTAAATAATTGAGCAAGAATATCCTCTAGATTGTCTGACTTTACTTCATCTAAACTTTCTGTCGTTACGTTAATGTTATCACTATTATTTAGACGCGATTTAATATAGTTTTGAATATTTTCTTTATCATAAGTGGGCATCTCATAATAATCATCATTCAACCTATCACTTAAATATTCTATGTTGTAATTTCCCGTAACAGTTTCAATACTAGCAGTAGCCGACAATCCAACCACTCTTGCCTTGCTTGCTAGAGAAAGCATAAATTTTTCGGGTGTATTATCCAAATAGCACATTGCCATTGTTGTAGACTCATTGTGGGATATATCATCCTTAAAATCATAATATCTAAACCCATTCATATAGAAATCAGTATCAAATACGTCTCTACCTCTATCTATAACAGGAATAGAAATGTTATCAACTATCATGGCAGTAATATTTTTAGCCATAACATAGTCTAAATTATACAAATCAATTATAGTACTAACCGCTTGGTCAATTTCCATCATATCCCTATGGGTTTTTCGAGCATCATTATTATAATGATTCATATAAACTTTTGCCATATTTGCGCAGCAACCTATAAAGACATTTATTGTATTTTTAATTGAATAAATTGTACGATAAAACTTTCCATCATCACTATCTTTAGAGATGGAAATTGTATTTTGCTTTTTCTTTTTATTTACTTCTAAAATTATATTTTTATCAGTTTTGGAATTTGTTATCGTATGTAATTGGTAATCATCAAACAAGAAATATCTATCACTTTCTTCTTGAGGATCTAATTTGAATAAATAATTTAAATTATACTTCTCCTCAACCTCTTCAAAGTATTTTTTCATTTTGTTGAACTGATAAATAGAACTTGTTTTATCGTCCTCATCCAAAGAATTCGCAAATATCGATAAAGGAAATTCTCTGCCTTTTAATGTGTTTGATATGCTAGAAAATAGCTTTATTAAATCCATTTTGTAATCAGTACAATTCTGTATTTCCTGATTAAGTAAAACGTCTTTAGTAGCATCAAATTCGTCAATAAAAATTAATGCATTTTTTGTCTTAGAGTGCGAAATAAAACGATATGATTTAGAAATAATCGGATCATTTCCTGAAACAAACTTATCAACCGTCATAAATAAAACTTTTCTATCTTCTGTTAAACAAGCAGGATATAACACTTTTATCCACGAATATTCTTTACTATTAAGCTTTATCTTTTTTTCACGTTTATTTTTCGCAATCTTTGATAATTCTTCAGCTAAATCTTTTCTAAACGCAACCTCATAGTGTTTCCTTATTTCTGCAAGCGTGCTATCTAAAATATCCTTTGGAATATTTCTATTTAGCAAATCGTTATAAAGTTCTATCTGCTTTTTCAAATCTTTACAAGACTGTCTATTTTGAATCGCATAAGGGATTTTATCGTAAACCTCCAAAAACTTATCTAAGACACTTTCATAATTCGCATAGATTCTCAAAACATTTGCATCAAAAAGAGACGGATTATCTGAAAAATCGCGCTTTACGTCATTAAAAATATCATCTATATTCTTCTTTTGCGGAGTTAAATAAATGATAGTTTTAACGTCTTGTAGAATTTCTTCACGAATAAATCCGCCTATAATTTTACCAGTAAGGTATGTCTTACCAGAACCCGTGGGCATATCTATTAAACAAAGCCCGTTTTCTTTTGCTTTTACAAATTTTTCTACTGCGCATTGCATACTTTTTACCATTTGTAAATTCTCCTTTATATTTTATCCTTCTTCATTATTTTCGTTTTCAAAAACGCCTACTTGAACTGTAAAATCCTCCCCATCAGAAGGCTTAACTTCTACCTTGAATTTCATGTTTTTAATTCTTTCTATGATTTCTTGATGCTTTTCTGGAAAAAGTTTAGCAAAATAAAATCTTCCGATTTCACTCAAAGAATTAAAATAACTTGAATCTCTATCCTCAATACCAAGTTCACGATATACATTAAAAACTCTTTGCTGATGTTCTTTAGAGCTATTCTCTGGCATTAGCCATTTCTCAAATCTTAATAATAATTCTTTCGCTTTCAATTCATCTTCTTTTAAGGCAAAATCAATAATTCTTTTATATCGTTCAGCGTTAAAGAAATTTATGAAGTTATAATTAGATAATTTTTCCATATAATCCAGCAGTTTGTCGCAAGGCAAATTTTGATTCAATAATAAATCAATAAAGCTTACACGTGGGATTTTTTCCATGTCACAAATAATGCACATAAACGGCTCATCTGTTACTAATACATAGTTATTGTTTGATTGAGCTAATCCCAACATGTAACTCTCGTTAACTAAATTATTATCTATAAAAAAAGCTTTAAAATCTGAATTTGTGGTTTGATAAATACTACAATTAACACCCTCTATTTTTTCAAGAAATTCCTTTACTTTTGACAAAAAAACAGCAGCGCCCTTTTTATATTCTTTATCATGCTCGAATCTGTACAGCTGATCATCTCGAGTATAAAGTTTTCCAACAGAGTTTTTAGATTGAACATCATTAATCTTCTCTGTTATCTTTGACAGAAAAGCTATCTTTGCTTGTTCCGGTAGAATAAAGTCAATATTGCTTAAATCTTCCATGGCGTTTAGCGACATAAGTGTTCCTATAGCATCATGCGCCATAATATAATTACATTGGTTTAGTCCACTCGTGCTACTATTGTCAATTTTCAACTCATTTATTGAAATTATTGTGTTCCAAGTTTCTTCATAGCCGCAACCTAATTTTCGCGCAAGCATAGTTATAGGCAAAACACCTCTTGACTCATTAAAAATTGATAAAACTCTTTTTTGTTCAGTCTCTTGTTTATTCATCAATTGTTTAATTTGTTCTATTGCTTCTTCCGTCGTGCTACCCTTTATAGTTGTAACGTCTTTAGCTGTCATTAATTTCCCAATCACAAATTGAGACAATTCCTGTATGAAGGAAGTTATATCAATTATCTTAAATTTTTCTCCATTAAATTCAACAACATCATTTTTATCGTAAAAGTTCCAACCAATGACGCCATTTGCTTTACAGTTAACAATCGTACAACCTATTACTTCTTTAGTTGCAATTCCTTCAATTAAATTGCTATCTATCAACGCTACATTAAGTTCCCTTGAGTCATTTTTTAATTTGTATATTTTACCAATTTCTATAGAACTACTTTTTTCATTTTGTAAGAACCATGAAGCCAAACCTCTTAATGTGTTTTCATTTTGAGGGTCTATAAATAGCGCTTTTAACAAATATACTCTTTGTTGATTTAAATCTTGTTTCTTTTCGTAAAAAATTGCTACAAGAAATAAAATTTCTGCATTAGCCGTGTTTTTTGCTGCGTCCACGTATCTATCCAGCTTAAAATCTAACGTTTTATATCGAAGTTTTAGTAATTCCAATAAACTTTCTTCTTTTTGATACGCATCGAATTCTTTTTCAAGATAAGCTTTTGACCTAACAACATCATTCACTTGATAATAAAGAGAAGAAAAATTATAATAAAAGCCCTCTCTACAAAACTCAGATTGCTCTAATTTATCAAATAGCTTTATACAATTTTGAATATTTTCAATACTTGTATTTTCAGTTAAGGCTAATATTATTTGATATTTTATATCTAAAGGAATAACCACTTCTACCAATTTATTTAACTCATCCCATTGTTTATATTTCCTTAAAACTTTTATAAACAATTCAATTTCAGGATATCCTAAATTCTGTTTGTGTTCTATTATCCATGATAGATTTGTAGAGGGATTCCCCATACAATTATAATAAGCGGCTAAACAGTTCCATAAAAAATCATTCTCGAAATATGCCTTGTATGACAAAATGTTTTTGCTTATATCTTCTTCACCCAAATCACATGACGTCGTCCAAACGTACAAAAAATAAACATTCTTTTTTAATAAAAATTTATTATCTTCAAGATAGCTAAATTTCTTTTCTTTAGAAGCAGATAAAAGAATCTGTACAAGTTTCCCCTCGTCTCTTTTCAATTCTTCGTCCTCTAAGGCTTTGTCCGCATCTATTTTATTATGCATTAATTCAAAAAGCGTTTCAATTTGTTTGCACTGCCCTGTTTCTCTTATAGATATCGGACACATTGAGTAAATATAGTTAAATTCGCCCTCGTCTGCTAATACATAATTCAAAGTATAGCACCATATATTTTCTTGAATTGCTTTGTCTAGTTTAATAATTTTTGGAATTGCTTTCTTTATAAAAAGATAATGTTCCTTCAGTACCTCGTCATTTTTTTTACTTTTCTGCTTCAACATGCCACTAAACAGTTTCCATGCATGCGCTAACATCTCACATACAAATTCCTTTTCATAAAGAGCAAACTTTTCTCCGTTAGCCATAGTTGGAAGCGCAGGAAACTTGCTTATAATTACAATATTAGATAAAAGCTTAGAAATCGTTTCATTATCTTTAAACGCAGGTAATGGTCCTTCCTCTATTTCTTTTTTATCTCTAAATATGTAATTATTTATATTTTCCTTTTTAATCTCAATTGCCAGTTTCTTTATTTCCTCATTATCACAACAAGGAAGCAATTCATCTATTCCATTAGAAATATTATTTGCCACTAAACATCTTAAAATGTCATCGCATTTTTTCGGATTCGCATTCTGCAAATAATAATTTATGCTTAGGAGTAATGCGTCTCTATTACAATAAACATTATAGATGACTTGATATCTCAATAATATTTCATCGTTACTACCTTTGTTTGTTTTATCTATAATCATCCTTAACGCATCAAAGTTACCCTCTTTAATTAACTCGTCAAAGATTAATGCTAAAGAATTTGTGTCTTTTAACTGTTCTTTAGAAAACTTATAATTTGCTAAATTCTCAGCCGCTATTTTCTCTGCACTATTCTTCCATTCTCGTAATAATGAAACAGGATATTTAAATTCGTCAGAATCAATTAATTTTGCGTGCGTATCACACATCCAAATACAATTTTCTATGGCTTTCCTTTCTTTTTCTGTCATCGTTTCATCATATCTAGGTCCATTTGTCGCAGCCGCACATATATGACATGCTTGTCCAACTGAAGCTACACCCAATGCATCGCCATGTTTTGGTCCTATAGTTGAAACACCACATCCGGGGAAAGAACATCTATACGCAACTCTTTGGGCTGCTTTTCTTTTAACCGATTCGGTAAAATCATCTCTTTTTCGTTTTTCTTTGTTAGTTTGTTTTTTATTCATATTTTTAATTTTTTCTAAAATTTCTTCATCTGCTGGGCAGAAATTGTAGTTAGGAATTTCTGCCGACGTTATCCATTTTATATCGTTATGCTCTATTTTTTGTGGAACGCCTTCGGCTATTGTTGCATTAAACAAAGTCAAATGCACGGTAATATCGGGGTATTCGTGGACAACTTCCATAAAAACGTCACCGACGTTTAGCGTAATATTTAGTTCTTCTTTGCACTCACGGATTAAGGCTTGCTCTTTTGTTTCGCCTTTCTCAACCTTGCCGCCAACAAACTCCCAAAGGAGAGCTCGTGCTTTATTAGCAGGTCTTTGACAAATCAAAAACTTATCCTTATCCCATATAAGCGCCGCAACAACTTCTACCATAACACTCCCCCACTTCTATTATAACATAACCAGATTTAAAATCTATTCCGCAGTAATCATAATATTTTTCCGCAGTTGTCGAATTTCCCCACTAAAAAGTATATAATTTTACTTTATTCTTGCGTAATATTCGTCCAACTTTTTATCGCAAACAGAAAGTATATATTCTTTCTCGTCCTCTGAAAGTTTCTTCCAAACGATTGAATCTACTTCCACGATTCCAAGCGTTTTTGTATGACGCATCATATTCATATCTTCAAAACGCTTAAATGGATTAGAAAGAATATTTCGTTCCGCTTCTTTATCGGTATATCCGCCTTTTGCGAAAATGCTATTTTGTTTCTCTACTTTCAATCCTTTTGCTCGCCTATTTTCGTAATACGCCTTAAAATACGAAACGATATCTTCTATCTTCACTCTACCTTGCTTGTCCGCATATTGCAGTACCGCTTTAAGCAAAACAGGCTTATAAGAATAACTCATATCCATTTGCTCAACCATTTCCAAAAACAACGTCTTGCGGTTATTATCGTCTATAAGTTTCCAGCCAAACTCTTGCGCATAACGTTCCAAAGTTTCTTCTTTGAAATACTTAAACACCCTGTGTTCGCTCATAGGTATTACCAAGTCTGGAATCAATTTTCCTTCACGAACATATCTCTCTATCGTTTCAGACTGAACGTCCACACGGCGAATAAATTCCATCTGACTTATCATACCCACCGCCTCTTCTTGCCAATTAAAGATATCAACAGCTTCGTAATCGGTAGCATCAACTGGATAATCTATAACCGCATTGGGACGTTCTCCTTTCGCATAAATCTCTATTTCCGCTTCCCGTTGCCCTTTCTTTCCTAAAACCGTTCCACCTGCGTGATAATCCTTAATCTTAAACAAACGGTGCATAGAATACGGCGCGTTATATTGACTTGCGTTGTCCACAAAGTCAAACACCATTAAAAACTCTTTCCCTTCGCTAAGTCGCATACCACGACCTAATTGTTGCGTATATAAAACTTTTGACATGGTGAGACGAGCCATAAACAGCACTTCCGTTTGCGGACAATCCCAGCCTTCGTTTAACAAATCACACGCACACAAAACTTTCAACTCGCCACTGGCAAACTTTGCAATTTGCTCGTTTCTTTCGGACGTTTTCATACTACCTGAAACCGCCATAGCCGAAACGCCTTGTTCCTTGAAAAGTTCTGCTATCTGATCCGCGTGTTTTACCGAAGCGCAGAACACTACCGTGCGCTTGTCTTTAACGTAATTAAGCCAAGTATCAACAATGAGTTTATTCCTTTCCGTTATGCAAATTTTAACGTCTAAATCTCGAATATTATACTGCACGCTATTAAAACGAACTTTCGTCATATCAATATTCGTATGGATTCTGATACAACGAACGTTGGTAAGCGCGCCCATTTCAACTGCCGTTTGAATATCTAATTTATGTGCCGTGTTTTTGAAAATTTCAAGAATATTCGTGTCGTCTGCGCGTTCGGGCGTAGCCGTTAAACCTAATATAAATTTCGGCTTAAAATACGCCAAAACCTTTTGATAGGTGTCTGCCGTGGCGTGGTGCGCTTCGTCAATGATTATGTAATCGAAATCGTCGTACTTAAAAGAGTCCAAATTAAGCGCAACACTTTGAATACTACCACAAATCACGTGCGAATCATAGTCCTTTACGTTATCGGCAAATTTACCCACTGAAACGCTATTCCATATTGACTTAAACGTTTTATATGCTTGATTGACAAGTTCCATGGTATGCGCAACAAATAACGTACGCCCGCCAACTTTTTTAGCGTCCATAACTGCCGTTACGGTTTTACCCGTACCCGTTGCTTGATATAAGAGCGCAATCGTTTCCTTATTTTCTCTCATAACTTGCAAGTTTTTAAGCGCTTCTTGCTGGTATTCACGAAGTTCAAGTTTTTCACCGTCAAGCGCTTGTCCACGTTGGGTAGGAAGATAATCGTCTATTTCCTTAAATCTACTTTCCGAGCCTAAAAACAGACGCAATTCATCTTTAACCGTGTCGGGCTGTTTTTGCATTTGTCTAACCGTCCAACGATAAACGTCCCAACCGAGATGAATCATACTGTTCTGTTTGAGCAAATCGTCTGTGAATTTATCTTTTGAAACAAGTCTTGGATTGTGCGATGCTTCATCGTCTATTTCAATAGCAATTCTTTTTGCTCCACTTTCGCAGACAAAATCAGCAAATCTTGCATTTTGATATATGTCAAAGAAAGGGTATTGAGAATATAAATACCCCGCCTTTTCCGCACCAAAAGTGTCGGCAAATAAATCTATGAATAAATCTTCTGCTCCGCTACCGGAAATAGACTTCAATTCCGTCATCTTTACTCCTCTATTACTTTTTTAAGTAATATTTTCTTATCAAATCCACCATGTCTTTCTGCCTTTTCAGTCCTAACCTTTTCTAATTCTTCAATAGAATACCCGCGCGCCTTTGTTGCCGCATAAATAACTTCTAAAAGGTCCGCAAGTTCTTCAATGTTTTGGTCCTTGTGATATTCCGCAAGTTCCTCATCAAGCTTTTTATCTATCATTTCAAGATGTTTTTCGTCGGACAGAATTTCTATTTCACACTGTTTACCCGACTTTTCAATGATTTTGGGGATTTTGTCTCGTACAAGTTTGTCGTAAATAATTTCTTTCATTTATATTTCTTCATTCCTAAACTTTTTAAGTATTGATATGTACCGTTGTAATATTCAGGCAAACGTGTACAATCTTCCCAAAATCCACTAGGGTTTTTTGTTTCCATTGCCTTCAGGAACACATATAACCATACCAGCTCTCGCACGTGTCAATAAAACACGGTAAGCATTAAGCATATACTTCATTAAATCTTGCTTGTTTTCGCGCGCTATTTCACGGGATTATTTGCCCGTTAAATCTATAAAAACGACACTAGCCGTTTTCATATCGCATATCGGCATCCCAAAGTAAACACGTATAATCAAGCTCTAATCCTTGTACTTGGATTTCTGTTGCCGCATCTTCAAGATAATTTGATGCTCTTGTGTCAATTTTATCTCCTAAGAACCAATGAACAGCATTTTCATCACCTGAAAGTAATACGTGGATCCCCGAAGGCTTAAATCTTGCCGACTCCTTTGTTATAAGAACACCTGTGCGCTTCGTTCCCCTAACTTTATCGTGTAACCACCTTTTTGCCTTTTCCATATCCCCCTTGTAAGTACGATAGAATACTTGCCCTTAATTTCTTTATATAATTCCGCCGCAGTCGGCTCAATAGCCAGCAATACATGAACAAACGCAGAGAGTTTTTCCGCTCTATAAGAACGCAAGGAAACCGCAAGGTGTAAATTGTCAGAATATGTAACTTTATCGTTCTTTTCAAGCAATACGTTCACTTTACCTTCGGCGTATTCTGCCTCCGTTAATTTCGACGAAATATAAACATTCCAATGCGGGAATTTTTCATTAAGCGCGTTAATCCACTCGGAAATACCAGCTTCACCCGTGTTAATTTCTTGACCGCCACCAACAAGACAAATAATCGTTGCCCATCCCTCACGTTGGTCAAGTGACCAAATCAAAAACGCCGCCTCAGACATAGGAAAATTAGGAACTTTTAATATATTACCGTACGTTCCGCCTCTTTTAAGATAATCCGCAAGTCTTTTATGCGTCCAAGAACGTTGCGCCTCGTCAAAAATTGCAACGTGTTCCACTTCGCCGTAGCCAGATTCTGCAAGTTTTACCGCCTTTTCAGTGTCAATCTCTAAAACTCCGTTTTCAACCGGATTCTTGATTTTTGCAAGCATATTATCACGATAACGGTGGATAATTTGAATAAACTTGCCTACCTCTCTACGTGAATCGGAGAGTTTTTTGCTTTCGCTTCTATGATATCGCCTGCTTTGCCTGTTACGAGCGGATTAAAAACCTGTCATCATAAACGGACATTCTAATATCGGTAGACGAATTGCTATAATTTGTTGCAACTAAAATAGGAACAATAAGATTGTCCTGACTAAATTTATGGAAGTTTTTAAGGTCTAATGCATAGTCAAGAACTTTGTCAATATCTGCCTCTAATATCTTTGATTCGCCAACCTTAAATTCAACGCAAAAAACTATGCCTTTGAAAAGCAAAACGACGTCAATACGCTTTCCAAGACGCGGAATATCATATTCAAATATAACTTGACCATTTTTATCCGCATAATTTAATAAAACTCCCTTTATGATGGATATTTCAGACCTCCAAGCTTCTCTTGTGGTTGTAAGTGCGTCACCGTGATAATTATCACATAACGCACAAAATATTGAATTATCATCAGCGTTTATGAATTTCTCAAAACTGCTGTTATATAAACAACGACTCATAATAAGCCTTTCTCCTTGTTTGCTAAAATCAACTTGATTTTAGCACAGTATATATGACAACTTCAGTCATATTTATAAAAGTTTTTAATTTTCTCTAACTCTCCACAATGCCATCGGGTGCGTATAGATGCGTTCTACAATATCTTTATCTTCAAATAAAAGTTCAGGGCGATAGTTTTTAGAAGCAAACTCTTTTACAAATTCCTTTTCGTTATCGCTAAACACAAGCAATTCTTGCAAATATTCTTTTATCGATGCGATTACCGCGTCTTTTTTGAAACGGTCGTTTTTGTTAAGCATAGGTTTTAATTGCCTGTTAATATCTCTGTCCGTAACTCCATCTAAAATATCAAGCGAAACGTCGCAAATGCTAGCATCGCCACCGATACAGTTATAGAAGATTGTGCACTTTTTAAGCATTTCTTTATCTTCCACATCCCCACTTTCAATAAGCCCGTAAACGTCGTAAATATCTCTTGGCTTACAACGACCAATCAATGCCGCAAGTTTACTTCCGTATAATTCACAAGCACTTAAAACTTTTACGCACGTATCGCTTTCGGCAACAGGTGTTTTAATATGTTTATCATTTAACGGAAGAACATGCTTTCTGTCAAGATAATTTATTTCTATTTTGATATTGTCTCGGTTGCCTGCGTTATTGATATATTGAAAAACGGCGGAATCTAAAGCAAAATATCTTTTGCTTTGCGGCGAAAGAGAATAATTCTTTTGAAATAATGCCATTTGCAAGAAGTTCCAAAGTTCTTCCTTATCTTTTTCCATTTCTTCTTTCGTGTCGCCGATATAGTCTAAATCAATATCAACCGAAAGTCTTGGAAGTTCACGATAAAACAAATTGATAGCCGTTCCACCTTTAAGAGCGAGTTTATCTTTCCACTTAGACGTAAACACAAACTCTAAAATATCCGCAAGGCGCATAACCTTTTCAACGTTATCTTTTATAAAGTTGGTTTCTTTTGCTATTTTAACTACGTTCTTTTGAGCTAGGTTTATCATATCAGTTCTCCGTGTTTATAAGTTTTTCAGGATACATAAGCCCCCAATACTTATCCGTTTTTCTCGGCATCTTTTTGTTTTCGCTTATATCTTCTAATTTTATAGAGCAATTTTGCTTGCATATATCAAAGAAGTTTTGTGAAAAAATGTCTTTCTTGAGTAATGAAAGTAAAAATCCCGCTTTTTTATAAACGAATTTCTTATCATATTCTTTTAAATAGGTCAATAACGCTTGCTCGTCAAGATGTGTTATCCCGTTTAACGCCGTAACAAGTTCTTCAAGTCCACCTGCAAGGTCAATGCGGTCAATACAGTCAACAACCGTTTTTTCTAAATCCGTAACGACGATTTCCGCATTTTGTTCTAAGCGCATTATTCCACCCTTTGCGGTATAAGAGAAAAATTTATATTCAAGCCCGTTATATTCAAAGGGAATATTTCTTTTCTCGGTAAAAACTTGCACTTCCGAAAACATTTGATTGCCAAACCCGTGAAATTCTAACGCCGAATGATATGCAACGCAGGCATTTTCAAAGAGCGCTGACGCTATTTCAAAACGACTCGCAAATATATCTCCTGTTAAAGGATTGACCGTCGCATATAACCCGTTTTTTATTTTGGCTATACGACCGACGTCAATTAATGATTTTAATTTCGCTTGCATGCTACGAACACTTGTAAAATTTTCTAAAATATCTTGTGTACGAAACAATGCGTGAGTTTGATAAAAATCTTCCATTTCTACATTTTTCCTTATATTGTTATACCTATTTTACATAATTTACGAATAAATGTCAACGCTTTTTATGCAATTTAGGTAATTTTATTTTAAATCTTTAATTTTTAACCATTTTAACGTAAAACACTGCATTTCTTGGGGGTTTTGCGTAAATTTAGTTAATTTTTATACAAAAAATATTTGCTCCAGATAATTGCATTAAATACAATTTTGCGGAGCAAATATGTAATCGTTTTTATACCATTTCGGGACTATTCTTAAGTTTTTTTAGCGTATTATACCCAAACGGGTATATTTTAACGCAAGAAATTCAAGTGCGCAAAACCCATTGGCATCCTTAGTGTAGCAAAAACGGCGTATTTTTACGCTTTTTTAGGCAAAAAGACGCTATTTGATATAAATTTGTTCAAGAGTGCCAAGAATGCCAAGTTTTTCGAGCGCCTAAGAAAAGCCATATTTGGCACACTTGAAAAGCTAAAATATCCGTTGTGGACACAATCGCAGTTTTTTACAAAACTCCAAAATTTCGCTTTTCAAATTTTCAAGAGAATTTGTCATTCTTGAAGATTCAAAATAACGACCAACAAGCCTATATGCCTTTATTTGGTCTATTGTTTTCGTATTCTTAAATCTAAGACTACTTCTACTATAAAACGTTTTATACAACTTAAAAAATTGGGATTTTTTATATGGTCTACCGCCTGCCGCAATCGTTCTTTTATAATATCTGCGCCAAGCAACGTATTTCGTTAATTTTCTCTTCTTCTTATCTTTGATAATAGCCTCAAAATCAGGGTAAGTATATTCTGCTCTTTGAACTCTATTAGGATAAAGTTTACAAAGAAGCTTAAAATCGTTCATTCCGGCAACAGAAGATTGAGTAAGACCGCATTCTTTCGCTCTTTTTATCGTTTTCAACACCGTTGTACGAGAACATTCACAAATCCTTGCGACTTGCGTTGTGGTGTTTCCTTTATAATGATACTCTAAAATAGCTCTGTAATTGGTCATTTTACCCGTTTTTACCCTTTTTACTATGACTTTCTTTATTATTCATTATACCAAAATTTTTTACCCTTGTAAAGTGTTCAACTTCGGTGGAATAAAACTTTTTTCAGCGATTTTTTGGCTTATTTTTTGCCGTAAAAAGATAAAAACAGAGCCTGTACCTAAAAGATACAGGCTCACAAACACAATATATAGTGTTTTAATTAAGTTTTAGCCCAAGATTTAGGACCTGGGATTGCGAATGTTCGCCTGCGCAAAAGCTTTCAAAAGCGACCGATAGGTAACATTACTGTCTGCAATCGAAAATCGCCCGTCTTCGGGATATATATTATCGCCCGACTGTACGCAATATTTTTTTTGCGTTTTCTTGCGCCGTTTTTCCGTATTTTTTTGAATTTTTAGCCAATAACCGCTAATAATAAAACTAAAATAAAGAACAATTAAATGCGGCTTTTTACGATTCCTTCAGCCGCTTTAACAATTCCTTGACAACGGTCGCCACCTCTGTATACGGATTTTTTGAAAGTATATTAAGTTCCTCGGTATACCTGCTATTTTTTGTTTCCGAATTCTTGATTGCAATCCAATGTTTGTCATACAGATTTGCAACACCCACAACATCCATACTTTCCGTATACCCCGGTAATTTCTTTACCATTTCTTCTTTAACGCGTTGAGACGAATGAACTACTTTGGGCGCTTCTGTAAAATAATATAAAAGCCAGATTTCAAAGCATGGATTAGACGGAATAATTTCTATGTTTTTATATTTCTTTTTGGCTTTGGCGTATTTCTCATATTTACATTGTTCCAAATCTAAATCCACCAGGCAATATACCTTATCGCCCAATTCGGAATCCAGTTGGTTTTCGATAAATATATCTGCGGCTTTTTTCGCCATGCTGGCGATATCTGTAGCCTCACTGTTCACTATATGTAAATTGAAAGGTGCTTTTCTGGTATTGAAATGTCCGAAATACGTCCTTTCAGTCTTATTACGCCCTTCACAAACAATAAAAATAAGAGGTTTTCGGTCTCTCTTATATTTCGCGCGCTGAGCCATACTATACCCCCTTAATGAAAGGAATAGCACCGAATCTTCCCAGAAGATACGCCTTTTCAATGTTTTCGGATGTTCTCGGCGAAAAATCGGATAACGGATACATTTCCGTTTTACCGCTTTCATAATCCCTTTCCGTAAACCAGATATCGTCTCTCCTGAAAATATTTAAGTCAAGCAGATTCGTGTCATGCGTATTTGCAATAAGCTGAGCATTATTCGTATTGATGTTTTTGTCCAGAAACATCTTTACAAGATATTCTACCATCAACGGATGAAAACTTTTATCAAGCTCATCCACGAATAAAACTTTACCTTCTTTAAACACATAGTACAGTAACGGAGAATACATAAACATCTTGGTGGTACCGACAGATTCTTCGTTTATATTCAAAGCATATCTTCTGGTCCCCTTATCACTCATAACGTCATGATACGTCATAAAATCGTATACGTTTGAATTTTCAAGATGCGCTATCGCTTCTTCATTCCCTTTGGTTGCTATACGAAGAAATTCCTTGATAGTGTTTATGTTTTTACCGACATCTTTAATCTTTTTCGAATCCACGCTGAAATCGCTGATACTTATATCCGCACTATTCAACATTTTCAAACAAAATGCTTTATATTCATTGACTTCATTATTGGCATAAATCCTATCCAGATTTGCTTTCCAAAGCGGCTCTATATCCAATGCGACCATTATGGTATTCAGAAAATAATCCACCACCGGTTTGGTTTTTTCATAATTCCACGATGCCGAGGTAACCAAAAACAACTTATTTTCCAGATTTCTGTCTTTCAATACATTCAAAAGCTTTCCATCTTTATTAAAGTCGTAATTATTTGTATTCGTTCTGTTGAAAATCATTGTAGGCTTCGCCGAATAATAAATATCCAAGCGTTCATCGATTACCTTTTCTCTCGTACAACTAAAACGATAAGCGTACTTTAATCCATCCTTAATAAATGTAACGGAAAATTCCGACGGCTTATTAAAACAGTCGTCGCAAAACTTAAACGGACTTACAGGTATAGGTCTTTTTTCGAGTAAAGCGTTTGAGTTGGCAATAAACGAAACGACAAAAAGCATCGCATTGATAAAGGACGATTTACCCGAAGCATTTGCCCCGTAAATCATTCTTGTTTTCGAAATCCTGTCTTTTTTCTCAACGATCAGATTTTCCTCATGCGATTTATCTTTGTTTGCAAGCATTGTAAAATCACATTCGTCGGCAAACGACATATAGTTCTTAAATTTAAAATCAATGATCATAACGATACCTCTTGATTATATTATATTTTTTAAACTCCAAAAAGTCAACCAAAACCGCCTCATTACGCAAATATTTTTGCCGTTTCTGCATTTTTTATGCAAATCTAATAAAAATAATTGACAGATGACGGATTATTTTCTGATAATCCCCTTCGTTTTGGTTCTTCAGATCTATTGTCAATCTCTTATTGTCTTTCGGATATTGTTTTATTGTAAAAAGGAATAAAATCCGATATTCGTTTCTTCTAAAAAGGAATAAAATCGGAATATCGTAAACCCGAAATCTTTTTATTAGTCTGAAAGCATTAAAAAACGCCGTCCTCCGCAAAAGCAAAGGACGGCGTTTTTCTGTCTGTCGGTAAAGTTACATAAACACTCTTACCGTCAGGTCGTGCCATTGATTTTGCCTGAGCATTCCGTCCCGTTCTTTCCGGTAAGATTTCGCTTCTTTATAATCTATCGTAAACTCCCACACGAGCTTTTTCATATCGTCGGATTTGTCTGCAAGGTCGAAATTCATATACCAGTTGAAACACGTTTCCGTAACGGGAACAATCGTGCCGACGAACTGACCGATTACGTCTCTGTCGATACGATGGTCGGTAAAATCCATTTTCGCCAGCAGAAAGTCTTCCACCTTTTTCGCCGGATCTTCCGGATTTCCGTTCGGAACCATTCCCGCATCCAGCACCCGCCGTTTGCTCAGTAAATCGAGTTTTTCTTTCTCTATCTCGCTTTTGAACTCGAAATACGATTCCCGCGTTATTTCGTCCTCCAGCCGCATACGGGTAAGTTTTTTCAGTTTTTCGTCCAGTTTGGCAAGCTGTTCCGTTACCCGGTCTTTCACCGTTTCGGCTTCGCGATATTCCATAAACACGCCTACCTGATATAACGACGACACTTTGTTCAGAATATCTTTCTTGTTCCCCCATAAACCCGAGAAAATGCGCCTTGCCATCATTTCAAGTTTCCAGTCGCAGATTTCTTTCAGGTCGCAGAACCCGGCATCGTCCACACCCGCCTGTTGCCTTGTGGTTTTTGTGCCGTTATTCAACTGATTATAGCACTTATATCCGTAAATCAACTCGCCGTTTCTGTTCTTCCGCCACTTATTCCTGCGCATACGATAACCGCAACGGCAGCGGAGTTTTTTCGTCCAGACGTCGTCGCTTGTATGAACGCCTGTCAGATGGCTCTTTTCCCCGTTTTCCGTAAGAATTTTATTGCGACGGACGCGCTGTTCCCGTATCTGACGGCATCTGTCCCACTGTTCCTCGCTTATAATCGGCTCGAAATCGCCTTTCACATACAGATAGGTATCTTCGTCGCGGTTTCTTATGATTTTCTGGTCGAGGAAATTGTTTCTGCGCGATTTCAGATATGCGGGATACCCCTTATAGGTCGAATTATGCAATATCCGCGCTATCTTGCAGTTTTCCCAGCGCACCAACCCGGAACTGTCCTTGCGTTTCAGGCGTATCAGTTCGTTGCGTATCTGCGACATCCCCTTGCCCGCAGAATACATATCGTAAATCATACGCACCGTTTCCGCCTGTTCGGGATTGATGACATAAGTTCCTTTCGCTTTATCGCGGTCATATCCGAGAATATTTCCGTTTCCGAACAATACGCCCTTGTCTCGGCTTATTTTCTGTCCCGCGCGGACGCGTTCGGAAATTTTACGGCTCTCTTCCTGCGCCAAAGTCGCCATAATCGTAAGCCGTAGTTCACCGTCTCCGTCCATCGTCCGGATATTGTCTTCCACAAAATACACTTCCACGCCGTAGTTTTTCAACTCACGCGTAACGACGAGCGTATCCACCGTATTTCTTGCAAAACGGCATACTTCACGCGTTACGATCAGGTCGAATTTCTTTTGTTTCGCATCCTGCACCATTTGCAGAAACGCAGGTCTTTTCTTCGCCTGCGTGCCCGTGATGCCTTCGTCGATATACTTTTTTAAAATGTACCAATTCGGATTTTTCGCCGCTATATCATCATACCACTGTATTTGATTCTCTAATGCAGCCAATTGTGCTTCATGTTCCGTACTTACCCTTCCGTAAAATACAACTTTCCGCTGTCTTTTACGGTCGAAGTTTACGTCTGTCGGCATTACCATACCGTTTTCAATCATATTGAATCACCGCCTTTTTCGTCTTTCTTTTGTCTATCACGTTCCCCTTGTAACGGGCGCGCTCTTTCTCGACCTTTGCATATTCGCTTTCGTCAATCAATCCGTTATTCCGCATAATTTCAAGCATTCTGAAAGCGATAACGGTATTGAATACGTCGGTATTCAACTGCGAAGAATCGAATTCCGCTCCCGCTTCGGGGAATTTTTGTTGTTTGCCTTTTTCTTCTCTCTCTAATTGTTTTAATTTCTGCTCGTTCAAGTCTCCTTAAAATTTTTGTGTTTTATATAGGTTGCGCCGCCCGGGATTTCTGTCTGCATTTACACTTTTATTTATTATTTTTTTCGACTACTCTCCGTAGCGGCGCCGTAATTATTTTCCCTGCCGTACTTTTAACGGAAAGAAAAGTACAGTTCTCCTATCACACAATATCTCCTTATTGATTCCCGATATCACGGGTTGGATAAGCCACAATCAATTATGTGTTCCGTTGTTTTCGGACTTCATTATTTCGTATGCCGTTCGGATAAAGTCCACTTTTGTCATATTACGTTCTTTCAGAAACGCATTGATTTCGTCGAACAAATCGCGCGGAATCATCGTTCCGAAATTTCCGCTTGTCTGCTTGCGCTTATCTTTGTTGCGTTCCTCGTAACTTCTTCTTGCCGCTCTGCGCGGCGTTGTTTCTTTCTTTTCCATAAAAACCTCCATTAGCCTTGTGAAGTGATGGCGCAAATCAACGCACCTATGACGTTCATTACGAAATGCCCTGCAATAAGCACGCCTGCCAACGCAAATCCGCCGATAGTTCCGACTACTTTTAGCACTTTCATTTTGATACCTCCGTTATTTTACATAAACAATTTCGTTTAAGATTTCTTCTTCGATAAGCCTTTGCATTTCGGTTTCCCTTTTCAGGTTTTCCATAAAATCCTCCGACTTTTTGAAACGCTCTTCTTTCGAGAACTTTTCATACATCGTTTCGTACAGTTCGTCGGCGGCTTTATCTACGCCGTACAGGTATTCGGGAAGATTCGCAATCGTCCAATCGATTCCCTTATCCTCCAAATACTGTTTAGCAAGCGTTCCGTACTTACCGTAAACTTGCTTTTCAGGTTTAACGGTTGTCTGATAAACCTTGATTTCCGCTACGGTCAATCCCTCGCCCGCTTCCGCTTTTCGCATTACTTTTGCTTTGTTCATAGTTCCACCTCCGATTTTCTTTCGTCGTATCAATACGATAGCATCCGAATCTGTATTTGTCAAGCTGTTTTCGCAAGAAAAAACAGAAAATTTTTTATGGCTCGAATGTAAAAGTTTGTTTTCGTTATTTTTTCGGTTTTAATTAAATGTCGTTTTACCCTCCTTTCCGAGATTTGCCCTAAAATGTAGGGCAATCCTCATCTGCTGTTATAATAATTGTTCTACGCCGCGGCTTCGCGCTCTTCCTTTTCTTTTTCTTCCTTCATTTCGCGTTCTATCTCCCGCAAACGGTTTGAATAGGCTTGCGTTTCGGGTATAAACAAATCGAAAACCGAACCGAAAAAGTTAGAAAGTTCCCTGCCGATTTTATTATCTGACACGGCGATATGGCGTTTAATCGACTTATCGTTGGCTTTTCTCTTTTTCGTCCGGTTGCACTTATAAGTGTTTTCTTGTATGTACTTCACCTTTTTAAGAACGATATTCCCGAGCCGCCTGCGATAATCCCATTCCAGCCTGTCTATCGTCCGGATATGTTTCAGCCCGAAAATTTCTGAAGCGTTCGTCATTTCCTCTTTGAAAACGCCGTCGTCTTTTATTCTTTTGGCGTAATACTTCCCCATAATGCTTTTCAGCGCGGTTTCTTTTCGCATAAGTTCCGCCCTGAACGCACTGTCGGCGGCGCACACGTCCTCGTCCACCATAGCAACCGCTTCCACAATTTCGTCAATCTCACGGCGATACATAGCCATATCTTTTTTGCCGTATTGAAACGAAGCCGTCGGCGGAATTTTTTCCGCAAGTTCTTTCATTTTCTTTGTCGCCACGTCGCGGCACAGCGCTTCCGAAAAATCTTTCCGTTTATATAACGCGCTCCGCGCTTCGTCCGAACGTTTTTTCAAATCGTCGTCTATCGTGTAAGAAGTCAGCCGCTCCACCATATTGTCTATGGCTTTTATCGGAACTTTGCCCTTGCTTCGGTATTTATATCCGGCGGCGCGCTTGTTTTTCAGCCACGGACGCTTTTCGTAAAACTCGAAATGAAAGTGCAGATGCGACGGTCTGTCCAGATGTAAAGCGCATATCAGATCGACTTCTCGCGGATCCAGCCCCATATTGCGAAAGAACTCGTTGAACGTTTTCCGTATCAGCGCGATACACTTTTCTGGCGTATCGATCTTTCCGGAATTTTCTTCGTCGAACGATACGAACCCGCTCCAGATGTTGCCTTTGTTTTCTTTCAGCCGTCGTTTCATTTCTTTTAATTCGTCCTTGCTTATCATTCCGTCGCCGTTGAACACGCCCGTGGATTTTTGCAGATAATCGAGCATCGTGAATTTTTTGGATTCGTTTCCCATCAGTTTCCCTTCGGTGGTCATATACCTGAGATAATTCGTATCGCCCGTAAAATCGTAATACGCGCGTTTTCCCGCGTGGGCTTTTATCTCTTCTTCGGTCGAACCCTTTTTCAGTTTATACGGCGTATATGCCACGTTGAATATTACCGGCGTTCCGGACAAAATTTTCCTCCTTTTCACTTGTATTCTTGCTCTCGAAAACGAAAGGCGGCTGTGCCGCTTTCCGTAACACAAAATGCGGCGAAGACTGCATTTTCTTAACCTGCTGGTAAAATATAGTTGAATTGCAACATAAATATTTCATATTGATTTTCCTGATTAAATGTTTGTGTTATAATTTTCATGTGAATAGAGGTCGTAGCTATCCTGCTTAAGACTTTAGATCTTCCAGCGAAGAGTTACGACTCTTTCTCTACGTGATTGTGCGAATAAGCTGGATGACAGTTTTTGTCCCTTTTCCTAACCAGTCTGTACCGGCGTAGTCTTAGAGGATTCTCTGTTCACCTATTCTTTACCTCGGAGGTATTTTATGTTCTTTATCGGTATCGACGTTGCGAAACGTTCCCACCAAGCTGCCGTTACGGATATTTCCGGTAACGTCATCGTAAAGCCGTTCAACTTCAAAAACTCTTCGGACGGTTTTACGAAATTTCTATCCGCTGTCGAATCTAACGCTATCGAAAAAAACGATTGCATCATCGGTCTGGAATCCACAGGGCACTACTGGTATCCATTGTATTTCTTCCTTATCGAAAACGGTTTTGACGTTAAGGTGTTCAATCCAATCCAGACTGCCGCTTTCCGGGAAATTACCATTCGTAAGGTTAAAAACGACAATCTCGACAGCCTTCTCATTGCGGATTTTACAAGGTTCGGCAGGTATTCCGAAACTTATATCCCCGATGAAAATATGCTTGCTCTCAAAAATCTGACGCGTTTCCGTTTGTCTATCAGCGATATTTGCGGTAGCCTTAAGAAGAAGGTCATTGCGATACTCGATCAGGTTTTTCCCGAATATACCGGCGTTTTTTCGGACGTTTTCGGTAAAACCAGCAAGCAACTGCTCGAACAATTTTCTACACCCGACGAATTTATGGATATTTCCACCACTAAATTGACTAATCTATTGCTCAAAGTCAGTCGTGGTCGTAATGGAAGAGAAAAAGCCGAATTGATTAAAACCGCCGCACAATCTTCCATCGGTATTTCTTATGCCCTCGACGCGTTCTCCTTCGAACTTAAACAATTGCTTGCTCAGATAGAGTTCATGGAAAACCAACTTTCGGATGTTGACGCGGAAATGGAAAAACTTCTTTCTCAGTCCGAATACGGAATTATTACCACTATAAGCGGAATCGGTCCGATGCTCGGAAGTGTTATTGTCAGCGAAATCGGAGACATTAATCGTTTTGAAAACTCCTCTAAACTCGTAGCCTATGCCGGATTAGACGCTTCGGTAAAACAATCGGGCGAGTTCAATTCCTCGAAAAACAAAATATCTAAGCGCGGATCTCCGTATTTGCGCAGAGCTTTATGGATGGCAGCTTTTATGTCTTTACAGTGCGATCCGGCTCTTTATGATTACTATTCCAGATTACGGGCAAGGGGGAAAACCCATCGCTGCGCTACGACCGCCGTCGCAAGAAAACTCTGCATTATCGTCTGGGCAATCATGAAATCTAAAAAACCTTATTCACCGGTCTTAAAAAACTAATCCCGTTTTTATTCGTTAATCTTTCAGCCGTTTCTTACAAAACGGCTCTTTGTCGTAGAGTTTTTTACTCTAAAAAATTTTTATCTTTTCTGCGTGTTTTCGCTTGACTTTTAATAGCTGGTCTTCGGTTTTACCGTGTTTTGCTCCGTTTTTGCTTCACGGTTTGCTCCGTTCTTTTTATCACCATGCATTGTTCATTATCTCCTCTTTATGCATCAGAATCCGATACAGGCTGTCGCAATCTTTATAGTCGCTTTTCTCCAGCCCACAATCCAGTTTCATCCAGTTTACTCCGTCCAGCAAATGCATTCCCGAAGCATATAAATCGTTTTTTATCTTCGGATTTTCCGCCATGAAATCATCGAACGAAACATATTGATTTTTCTTTTCGGTTGCCTTTGAAATCTCTTTATCCGATACCTTTACGCGCGTTGTCGCGCCGCCTTTACTGCCCGACGATTTTCTTTTCCGGGATAATTCCAGTTTCTTTTTCGCGAACGAAAAATACATATCGACAGGCGGTTTCAATTTCCGTTCCGTCCCGTAAAACATATACTCGCAGATTGCCTTTATATATTGTCCGCTCTCCGCTTCGGTCATCAGTTTGATTGCCTTGTAGTATGTCTCCATAAACATAAAATGCGGCATCTTTTCATTGAGATTTTTAGGTTTTCGTCCGCTTTCTTCTATTCGTTTAACCTCTTCGAGAACGTCCTTGATATTGCTCCAGAAAAAGTTTTCCCTGTCGTCCTGCGGCTCCGAGACCTCTTCGTTTGTCAACATAAACCTGCAGATGTTTTTCGCCATTCTTCCCGCCGCCTCGTCGGGAAGTCCTTTCAATGCCTCGTAATACAAATCGTAAAACGTAAATTGTTTTAATCTTTTTTCTTCCATTTGCCCTCCTCGTTTTTTCATTTTCTGTGTTGTTTTTTCGCCCGTTCACGGCGGACGATACCGATTGTAATTTTTCATTTATCGCTCCTTTCTTAAGAGTAAAAAATTGTCGGAACTTCTCCCGACAATCGCATACAAAAAGGAAGTCAGACTTTTATCCGGCTTCCTGTTCGTTTTTATGTAATTGTGTATTTTTACGTTTTTAATCTTTTTCCTCGTCGTTGTCCGTTTTCACTTCAAGCGCAGGCTTGTCGCTTGCATTGAGCGGAGAAATTATCGATTGTCCCAACTGACTTTCAATATCCGTTCTTGTATTTTTTGCTACTTTTCCGCCACGTTTTGCAATTGTCTTGCTTTCTTCAAACGTATTGGGCTGTTCCCGTTTCGATATCGCCGTCGTCGTAACCTCCGCAAGCATATTCAGAACGAGTTCGATATTCGTCATATTATCGCGCAGATTTTCTTTTTTCAGCCCTTTGAGTTCTTTATATTCTTTAACGGATAAGCCGCTCCACGCTTTCGTCATTTCGTTCGTTAAAATCGCGTAATCTTTTTCCTGCTCTATTCCGCGTGCTTTCCACTCGTCGGTCAGTTCTTTACGCATTTCTATCGTTTGAAGCCGCTGATTGATCCAACCTTCCGTATAGCCTTTGGCACGGTAAAAATCCGCGCCGCGAAGTATCGCCTTTTCGGGATCGGCTATTTCGTCAAGCCGCTCGCTTCCAACCTGCGCCAGCCACATTTTGAACGGCTCTGCTTTCGGCGACGGAATCGACTGCACAAGCCGCAAAACGCCTTTCGTATCAAGGCAATCGGTCTTGTAGTATTTTCCATCGGATGCCTGCATTTTCAGTCCGTGACAATTTGTCACGACCTCGCTTCCTTCATTTTTTAAGCGCTGTTTCAGTTTACGCCAGTATGCGCCCGGATCTTTACTTGCCGAATCCGCCAGAACGTTGCATACGTCTACGACGGAAAAATACCATTCTTCTTCGTCGGCGTTCCATAAAGTCCGCACCTGCTTATTTTCAAACACTTTAATTTTGTTTTGCATGTTAATGTTCCTCCTGACTGCAAAAAAATTTTACACCTATCAAGCGAATAAAACGCCGAAAATATTCCAAAACACAAAAAATTTTTTAAATTATTTTTTCTTGCGGAATTTTCACTTCGATATCCGCTCCCGTCAATACGGCAATTATTTTTTCTTTACACTCAATCGTGGTCGTCGGAAGGCGTAAAATTTTAATTCCCGCCGCCGTCAGCAGACGGTCTTTTCTCTTGTCGCGCGCGGCCTGCACATCTTCCTTATGTTGGCTTCCATCAACCTCTACCACCATTTCGATTTCCTTGTTCAATTTATTGTATATAAGAAAATCGCAATGAGTATTTATATTGGAAACAAATTTTATATCTTCCGCATCGCTGAGCGAAGCGGTTTTTATAACGTATTTCAAAGGATAATTGAATTTGTACCCGAGCGTTCCGTATTCCCCGCTTCGGCAAATCTCATCTATCACCGTCGCAATTATATTTTCGCTTGCAAAAGAAGATATATTCAAAAGTTCTTTCTTCGTTTTTTCAAGTATAGGCGCGTAATCGTCATACATCAGGTCAAACACGGAAAATACATTGGTCTTCAATTTTTTCGTTTCACTACAATAATATTCGTAATATTTGGATAAATCTCTCAGTATAGAACCTTCCTGCCCGAGAACTTCTTCGCTCGCAAGAATATACAGTCTTTTTTTCGCCCGCGATATTGCGACGTTTATAAGATTAGGATTGTTCAAAAAGTCAACCTGTTCTTCGTCCTCATAAAATTTAATTTTATTAGCGACCGTAGACAATATAATATAATCCTTCTCTTTTCCTTGAAATTTATGTATTGTATCGATTACATAGCCGCTATCGCCGAATCGTTCGTTTAATAAAGCAATCTGGTTATTATACGGCGCAATAATTCCGGTTTTATCCGCGGGTAACTCTTTTATAATCTCTTTTTCGATAATATCGACTTCCCTCTCGTTGGACCTGTTCCGCTCAAAGTGAGAGCCGTGAGTAATAATCGTTACGCCGTTCCTTTCGATATGAGGTGTGCGAATTACCAGCTCGCCGTTGTAGAATCTTTTATTGCAAAAACCTATAATCTGAGGATCGCACCTATAATGTTCGTTCAACAACGTCGAAATGATCTTTTTCTCTTTCTTCAACACACAATGTAATACACTGTTTTTAGCGTAATCAAAGTATTCAGGTAACTTGTATTCAGCAAAAATGTTGTTTAACGTAGTAAGTAATTGAGATTTTACAACATGCGGCAACTGTTTTTCGTCGCCTACGAGGACAACCCTTTTCGCCACAGAAAAGGCTATTACTGCACTGATCAGATCTACCTGGCTCGATTCGTCTATAATCACGCAGTCATACAGAAAATTATCACCGGTGCAACTCCTTAATGCGTGAGTTGTGCTATACACGATGGGATACCTTTTTATAAAATCGTTAAAATGAAATTTATAATCTTTTATCGAAAATGTCTGTTCACAAAAGCTTTCGTATCTTTCCCGTAAACAGGACAAAAAGATCTTCATGGATAAATCTTTTTGTGCTTTAAGCAGTTCGCTTAAATTGTTTGTATCGACAAATTCTTGTTTTTTCTCCTTTTCGTCGTTAAGTTCCGAAATCTTGACGTCATAGTATTTATTTTTCAGATACTCTGTGGAATCTTCTCTGTTTTTTGCAATTTCCTTTACTTTTATTATACCGAATCTGAATAAAAATCGCACTCTGTTAAAAAAGCTCGTTATCTTGTTTTCGGGCAATGTTTCAAGAACAGACGCCAGTTCCAAAAGTTTTGCGCCGGTATATTTTTTCTTTGTCAACTCTTGCGGAACGATTCTATTTTTTATACGATATTCGGCATCGTTTATTTCTTTTTCCACTTCATACTCGGAGACAGATTGAACGATTCTTGCAATATCCAAACTATATTTCAGATAAGTTTCCGCACCCTCGCTTGCTTCTTTTAATAAACGTTCGCTATTCGTTTTATCGATTTTCTCAATCTGTCTGACATTCTCATGTGGCGATTCGAAAAACTTTTTTACGTTTTCCGAATTCCCTAAAAAAGCGTTTAAATAACCAAAGCCGGTCGATTCAAATTTATCTTTAACGTTTCTCGTAGCTTCGTTATTCCCCGAAACAACGGCAACACTGCCGCCCCTCGCAACGTAATTCGCCACGATGTTGCGAATCGTTTCTGTTTTTCCCGTCCCGGGAGGACCTTGTATTACGGACAAATCCTCTTCCAAAGCCCTTTTCACCGCAACCCGCTGAGATGAATTCGTATCGAACGGAAAAATTATTATCTTCTTATTATCTCGCCTGCCAAGTTTTCCTTGCAAAAATTTTCCAAGAACGGAATCATCTAAGACAGTTAATTTTTCTAACTGCTTCAGTAAAAAATTTTGTCCGTCTTCCGTCGGCGTTAATACCGCAACTGCCTTCAAATACTCTATAAAATTTTTTATTTCTCTCGTTTCGGTAATATCGCTGACGATTTTTATGCGATTTTTCTCGACTAACTTTGTATACCCCGAACTGTAATATAATTTAAAGTAAGAATTAAACTGTATTACTTCGCGCAAACCGTATACCGGTACTTTATCGCAAAAAATTATTTTCCCGACTATATTCACAGTCAGCGGTTTATTTATAATCCTGAGGTCATCCCAACTTTTCCAATAGAAAATATCATTGCCCGAATATTTAATTCTGCAAGCATTTCCGCTACCGTCAAACCATTGAACGCGTTTCGTAATATCTTCCCATTCTTCCGTTTTCGGATTAAATTGAATAATCAGTATTTGCCTTTCGTCAATATTCATCGTTATCCCCTGATGTGTAAAATTACTTAATTATTTAAACGATATTTTTCCAATAACGGTAATAGCCATTCTATTATCCATTTCTTCGTTTTATCGAAGCCGGCATCATAATAAACGGCACCTACAATCGCTTCAATATACGGGTCGTGTTTTTTATTTACAACCTGTTTATGTTTCGGCGGATTATCAGACTGAAAATATTCATTATTATAGGCATATTCTATTAATTTTTTGTCTGTCATTATTTTACGAAAACTTTTATTATTTTCAAGTTCACTCTTTCTTGTAGTGATTTCACCTTTTCTTGTTACCCCGCCTTTATAAAGAAAATCAGAAATAACGGCTTTTAGAACGGCGTCGCCAACTATCGCCAATCCTTCATTCGTATATTCTTTATGATTTTTGCCAACATTACGAACTTCGATTTTTTCTGATTTCATTGCCGCTGAAAGCCAATTGATATCACTAAATTGATATCCTATCTTTTCTTGCAGTTCCGTCATTTTTAAACGTATTTTTTCGTTATCCATAGTTTTCCCTTGTGTTTTTATTTTTTCTTGCGGAATTCCGGGTTGGAAAATTCAGGTGTCGGACCGTCTCCGAATATATCTCTAAGTTGTTCTTCTATCGGGCGCGCGTCATTTTCGTCCGCCACAACTATATTCTGATATTTCCGTCTGTAATCTTTGTAACGTTTCCCGCGCTTTTCCGCTTCTTTCGGTATAAATCGCTCGCTAACAAACTCTTCCGTCGTCATATCGAGCCGCTTGCAGATTTCTTCCGCTTTCTGAAAAATCTTCTCGAAATTCGTTCCCGCGGGCTTCTGCGGAAAAGTTTTCTTACGGTTTTCCACCTCTTCGCAAAGCGCAAGATACAGCCATTGCAGTTCTTCGATTTGCCCGTCGAAAATTTCGTAATACATATAACGGCTGTGATACGGCAACTCGTTCATTCTGTTCCCGAATTCGGTTTGGTCGGTTACTTTATCGAATGGACGAATTATGAGATACGACAGACCGAATTTATAAAATTCGCGATAACTGTAAAACCAACTGGCAATATCCGTCTGCTCCTCAACGGGCAGCAGATACAAAAACATATCCCACAAAATATCTTCGTCGTCATCCGTACGGAATTTATGCAAAAATTTCTCCCACTGGGCGTTCGCGCGTTCCTCGTCGGTTTTGTTTTCCTGCAATGCGTCGCCGATTTTCATCAACCGTTTTGCGACGTAACCTTGCGTTTTTCCGAGTTCTTCCGCAATTTCCGCCTGTCTGAACCCGCCCTCATAATACATTTGGTAAATCGTCCGGTCGTCAGTCGAAAACGCGGCTACTTTTTTATCAATATCGCACTGCTTGTGAATTTTATAGGTAAAGTCCGCGCCGGAAACATCGTCGTCATCCGGATCTTCATCCGAGGCTTGTCCGAAATCGTCCTTTTCTATATCGATTTTTTTATAACCGTTGGTATTTGCGGACTTTTTGAACGTCGTTTTATGGTCATGTTCACGGCGTTCGAGATTATAATACTCCCTGTCCATCTCCACAAGTTTATCGAACTGCTCTTCGGAAAGCGCAACCGACGTCAGTTTTTTGCGGTCGTAAAAATAATACAGAAACTTCCCGTTTTCCTCCGCCGCGCGCTTCTCTTTATTCAGTTTATATGCATGTACTTCATACATATTAAGCCTCACATAAAATATCTAAAATCATAAGCCTTATTGTAAATCGCTTCATTTTGTTTAGACATCCTTGATAAAACTTTTGCAAAATCTAAGGTAACAGGTAATACCTTGTATAAGCTATCTCCACTATTCCAATTCATTTTTGTTAACATTAATATTTCTTTAGCTAGAATATCTCCAGATGAATTGCCATAATATCGTTTTACTACAAGCGGAGTTGGAATTCCTCTCCCATTCTTATAATAATGCCCAGAGCCTAATTCTGAGTTGCTTAAACATCCATGTGTCCACAGTAAAAAAGAATCCTCACTTATATGTATAACAGTCCCTCTATCTAATGGATAGCTCTCTGCCCCCGAATCATAATCCAGACCATACTTTATTCCTTTCCAATGATTAAATTCTTGAATTTGAATTAATTCTATGTTTGCTATTCCCTCAAAAGCTTGTGCAAAGCCCAATATTTCCTCTCGCATAAACGGGGTTGTTTTATGAATAACTATTCTATCCAATTGTGCTGTCGGATTGCAACGATAATACTCTTCCCGTAAAGCACTCATCATACATCTTGCTTCTTCTTGCCCCATATAAGGATTATTTTTACCAGCGAAAATAGGAGCTTCAAGCTTTCTTAATAGCATTCTCATTCCTGTTCCAGTTGAATCAAATAATTGACTGCAACCTATGCAGATCTTTTTTTCTTTTGAAACCGCATAACTAATTCCAATATAAGCCGTACTATCGTTTATTGCCTGTGGATGCCACAAAACACCCATTGACGCCTTCGCATACAAAGCGGTCGACAGTCCCCATAAAACCTTACATTTATCAGTAGCTCTTACAGATTTTTCTTCAATGAACTGTAAAGTCACCTTTTTATCGGTCGCATATAATTTCAACGCATCATGCAAATCAAAATCTAAAGAAATAGATTCTGCCGTCCTGAATTTTTTAAATGCATTAGGAATATAGATTATTAAAATATCAAATTCCCCGCGATTTAAAGCAAATTTATCAATTTCTCGTTTAAGAAAATTTACAAAATCTTTTGCTGTAAGTTTATATACATCATCTTGATTATATTGCACGCAAGCATTTGTATCACTTTTTATTGGCACAGTTAATGCTCTTTTATAAATTTCCAGAAACCCCTCATAATTAGGTAAAAATTTATCTTTACTATTATTCTGCACTTTAGAGCTCAGCAAGTTTAAATGAAGTAATAAATCATCTACCGCTTTATCTGGCACTATAACACCTAACCTAATAGGCGGTCTATTAGGTATATTGCGAGAGAAAGATTGATCTATAGGGCCGTATTTTATTAGTCCCCTTAATTGATTAATAGCCCGCATCTTTTTATCATCGTTTGAAAAAAGCATAAATGGTTCATCTATACTAAAAGCATCAAATTTATCCCATTGCGGCGCTCGTTTTACCCCACCGCAACTTACGGCCGGCACGTTAAATCTAATAGTAAAACCATTATAATTAAAAGATAACTCCTTATTTGTTATTAACCATGCTTGCCATCTCCTCAGTTTTTCATCGTACTGTTTATTATATACATTAGATTTATAATTGAGTTGTTTTTGATATGTGAATTTATCTGGTACAACGCCATTTAGGTTCGTTATATGCGTTGTGGGACATACATTTAAGTAATATTTATCCTCAATAAACTCCAAGCAAATATCTATTGCATCATAATAGATAAATCCGCGCTCCACAATACAAGAAGAAAAATCATAAAACTTTGACTTTTTATACCTTGTTAATCCACGCTGTTCTAAAGCTTTACCAATTAAATCATAAAGCATCCCAGTATATACAGAATCATTCCTATATAAAACTTTAGACCCCACTTCTTGCAATATTATTTCGGAATTTATGTGACCTTTAAACTGTTCTTTAAGTTGTTCCGTCGTAGCAAAGCTATATACGCATCCATTGAACAGCGACGCGATAAGATCTCCTCTATTTTGTTTTAATGTTGCCCAATCTTTTATATCTGTTTCAAAAACATTACATAATGGATACTCATCAGCTTTAAATGTATTTAATTTTATAAATTTTTTATTTTTATTGAGATTAAATAATAATTTTCTACTTTGTTCTCTTACCAAAACTTGTTTATCAATTAAATCAATTTTATTTTCCAAGGCATAATACACATCAAGCATAAATAAATCAAAGTTTTCTATTTCTATAATTGAAGAAGTTTTGCCTTGGGAATTTAATTTATCAATAATATTCAACACTCTACTCGAGACCGATTTTCCTTTCATTGTTGTCCAAAACAACCCTTTTGACAAAAATCGTGGTTCGCTCAAATGCTGTTCTATTGTACTCATAACAGACTCGTCCGATCCTGAATATCCAATTACCAACAAGCCTTTGCCAAGTAATTTTGATACAAATTGATGTCCTATTTTATCTTCCAGCTCTTTTAGCTCTTCTGTTGTGTTTTGCAATTTATCGTATCTATAATCACCATGTAATTTAAATATACAACTGTATTTAGGATTCAAATCGGCAAACGAATTTTGATTTGCAGAACTGCATACATTAAATGGATATGTCCCATCTATTTGACGAATAGCAACTTCTAATAGTTCATCAAAATTTGTTGTCCATATATTATTAACTTTGGAACAAATTACAAGATTAGCAAGGCTAAGATATCCTATTGACGGTGTTTTTCTTACAACCTGTGAATCAATAAAATTCTTACGAGCTTCTCTTGAACTAAAACACTTTTCGAAATAGAAAGAATACTCTTCAGGACTACCCTGTTTGGGATACCCTTCATGAGAATCAAAATAATCTTGCAATATCTTTTTATTTGTTTCGGAATTCAGATCTTTAAATTTATCTTGGCGAATTCCATTTTCAATACAATATATTTCTCTTTTGAAATACCATACTAAAACTGCACCCGTAGCTATCCCTGAACTAAATGACGCTCCAGCTCCAAGAAATACATCAATTGCCCCATTAGTAAAAAACTTAAAATTTCTTATAAATTGTTTTTCATCCATTTTATGATTCATTATTTTCCTCCTTTTTGTTGTAACAATTACCCTTAATTACTAATCGCTTTCAACCTTACTCCCTTTCTTTTTTTAATAGGTTCAGAACACAACATCCATGCTTAGATAATCAGTTTACAAATGCTTTTTAGTCCGCATTTATTGTAGTATTTTTTTAGGCAACAATCGTTATTTTAAATCTCTTCTATCCCTAAGTTTTTCAAATACCGATATGTGCCGTCATAATATTCCGGCAAGCGGGTACTATCTTCCCAAAAGCCATTCGGATTTTTATGAGCGTTCCCCTCTGGAACACATATTATCATTCCCACTCTCGCTCTTGTAAGAAGCACACGATATGCATTTAACATATATTTTATCAAATCTTGTTTACTTTCGGTATTTGCAGTTTGCTCAACCCATTTCGTTTGTCCGTTAAATCTGTAAAAACGCCACTGGCCTTTATCATATCGCATATCTGCATCCCAAAGTATACATGTATAATCAAGCTCCAAACCCTGCACCTGTATTTCTGTAGCAGCGTCTTCAAGATAATTTGATGATCTTGTATCCACCTTATCTTCCAAAAACCAATGCACCGCATTTTCATCTCCGGAAGGTAACACATGTATTCCCAAAGGCTTATATCTTGCAGACTCTTTTGTTATTAAAACACCTGTCCTTTCCGTACCTCGAACTTTCTCATGAAGCCACCTTTTTGCTTTTTCCATATCACGTGTAAGCACAATCGGGTATTTATTTTTAATTTCTGCATAAATTTCAGAAGCGTTCTCGTCAAATGACAAAAGTGCATGCACAAATGCAGATAATTTTTCCGCTCTAAACGACCTAAGTGAAACACTTAAATGTAAATCATCAGAATAAACAACTCTTTTATTATCTTTTAATAATTCGTTAACTCTACCCTCAGCATATTCTGCTTCCGTCAATTTTGGCGAAATATATACATCCCAATTTGTAAATTTCTCATTAAGTGCCTTTATCCATTCGGTAATGCCAGCTTCTCCCGTATTGATTTCCTGCCCACCGCCAACAAGACAAACAATCGTGGCCCAATCTTCTCTTTGATCTAATGACCAGATTAAAAAGGCGGCTTCAGACATAGGAAAGTTAGGAACTTTCAGTTTATTGCCATAAGTCCCTCCTCGTTTCAAATATTCAGCAAGTCTCTTATGCGTCCAGGCACGTTGCGCCTCGTCAAATATAGCAACATGTTCAACTTCGCCAAACCCAGATTCTTTCAATTTAACAGCTTTATCCGGATCAATTTCAAGAATTCCATTTTCAACAGGATTCTTGATTTTTGCCAGCATATTATCACGGTATCGGTGAATCATTTGTATGGATTTGCTAACCTCACGACGTGAATCCGTTAATTTCTTTTTTTCTCCCCTAATGTTACATTTTTTATAATTGTCCTGTGCAAGAGCTTCATTTAATACCGCAACTAAAGGCCCATTCCCCGATAAATATACGGCTCCTTCATTTTCTACAGGTGTATCACTCCCTTGATAGGTTTGCTTTATTGCAACATCCAAACCCACCAAGGTTTTGCCCGCGCCGGGAACACCGGTTACAAAACATATACTTTTTCTTCCATTTAACTTACTATTTTTTATTACCTGTAATATGTAAGAAATTGTTTTATCTGTAGAAACCTTGTCCGCTTCATGGCGAGTGATACTTTCAACCGAATGATTTTCATATAAAGATTTAGCCGCTTCGATAATCGTTGGTGTAGGCGCATACGGACTAATTATCCAGTTTGGATTCACAGGAGTCTCACTCGGAAACTTATTTAATACTTTTTGTATCAAAGCTCCTACGCCAAAAGAACCAGATACAAGCGGATTTACAACCCTGTCATCATAAACCGACATTTGAATGTTTGTAGAACAATTTTTATAGTTAGTTGCAATTAAAATCGGAACAATAACTCTATCTTGGCTATAAAAATGAAAGTTTTTCAAATCAAGCGCGTAATCCAGAACCTGATCGATGTCAGCCTCTAAAATATTTGATTGATTTACCTTAAATTCAAGGCAAAATACAATACCTCTATACAATAAAACCACATCTATTCTCTTACCCAAGCGCGGAATATCATATTCAAATATAATATCGCCATTTTTATCAGATAATCCAGATAAAACTTCCTTCATGATGGTAATTTCAGCTTTCCACGCTTCTCTTGTTGTTGTAAGCGCTTCACCATGATAATTATCACATAATTGTCCGAACACAAAATTATCTTCCGTATTCAAAAATTTTTCAAATTTGTTATTATATAAACAGCGGTTCATTTTATCCCTCTTTCTAATCCAGTTATTAAATACTTCTATTTTATCATACAAAACATGACAACTACGGTCATAATTAAAATATTTTTCTTGAGTTTTGCAATTATTTTTCATCGTCCACGATTTCGACGATATCGTCAAGCGTACAGCCAAGTGCCTTGCAGATTTTTATAAGCACGTCGGAATTTACCGAAACGCCGTCTTTTTTCATTTTTGCAAGCGTTGCGGGGCTTACCTTTGCGAGCGCGGCGAGTTCCTTGCTCTTCATCTCCCTGTCTATCAGTAATTTGAATAATTTTTTATAACTTGCTGCCATAATACACCTCATTGACTACTTTATTCGATTATAACATAAATAAAAATGCTTGCCGGCAAGGGCATTTTTATGATTGCTTTCAATCTCGCAGCCGCGCCGAAGGCGCGGGGGAAAGCGAAAGCTTTCGTTTTGCAGAATGCAAAACTCTGCGTTCATTATACCATATTCCGGTATGTTTTGCAATAGGTATTTGAAATAAATTCAAAGAAGTTTTAATTTCTTTCACTTTTTTCTATCGCTTATAATTTTGCTTTCGTCCAGTCCAAGCGATTTCAGCCACATTTCCTTTTCCGTCTGAATCACGGAATACATAACCTTATCGCTCTCGCAATAAGCCAACAAAAAATTGTAATTTTTCAATTTTGTCCTGATTTTATCGTCCGGATCATCAACCTGTATTTTCGGTCGGCGGTAATCGTTATACGAAGTCAGAAACACTTTCCAACTATACGCCGCAAGGTTTTGTTTCAAAGCGCGTTTGCAATACCTCCGCCAGCAAAGCCTGATTGACGAACGATGCTTAACCATCTGAAACTCTTCCCACTTAAAATCCGGAATCAGATACCCGTCTCCCGGTTTCGTCCTTTCCGGGAAAAGCAAATAAGCAAGTTCTTTTTCGCTCATTCCGTTCAGTTCGTCAAGCCCGATACCGATAGCGTTTACTCGTTGCAAAACGCGCCAGACCGTCATACGGGAACAATCGCAAAGCGTAGCGATCTGCGTGCGATTGTTTCCTTTTAAGTAATACTCTATAATCAATTTATATTTCGACATAAAATACCTCTCTTGTGTCGCCCTCTTTTACATACAACAGTATATATGGAAAAATGTAACATTTGAGGAACCACCCCATAATTTTAGCACATTTTCCGATTTTTGGCTGTCTTCAAAAGAGTAAAAAAACAGCCAGACTCAAGCGAGAATGGCTGTTTTTCTTAAAATTCAGTATTAAAATGCCGGAATTTAACCGTTTTCCGCCAAAAGCTTACGCCCTCGGATTACGGATGTTCGCCTGCGCAGCGGCCAATCTCGCGATGGGTACGCGGAACGGCGAGCAGGAAACATACGTCAAACCGATTTCGTGGCAGAATTCTACGGAAGAAGGATCGCCGCCATGTTCGCCGCAAATGCCGCAGGACATACCGGGACGCGTCTTTCTGCCCAGTTCCACCGCCATCTTCATCAGCTTGCCGACGCCCACGGTATCAAGGCGCGCAAACGGATCGGATTCGTAAATCTTGTTCGCATAGTACGCGGGCAGGAACTTGCCTGCGTCGTCGCGCGAGAAGCCGAACGTCATCTGCGTCAGATCGTTCGTACCGAAGCAGAAGAATTCCGCCTCTTTCGCAATCTCGTCCGCCGTCAGCGCCGCGCGGGGAATTTCAATCATCGTGCCTACTTCGTACTTCAGATCGGATTTCGCAGCCGCAATCAGCTCGTCCGCCGTCTTAACAACGATGTCTTTCACGAACTTCAGTTCTTTTACTTCGCCGGTAAGCGGAATCATGATTTCGGGAACGATGTTCCAGTCCGCATGTCTTGCCTTCACGGCCATCGCCGCCTTAATCACGGCTTTCGTCTGCATCACGGCGATTTCGGGATACGTTACCGTCAGACGGCAACCGCGGTGTCCCATCATCGGGTTGAATTCGTGCAGCGAATCGATGATTTCTTTAATCTGCTTCACGCTCTTGTTCTTCGCCTTCGCCAGTGCTTCGATATCGGCTTTTTCCGTAGGCACGAACTCGTGAAGCGGGGGATCGAGGAAACGGATGGTTACGGGATAACCGCCCAGCGCTTCGAACAACCCTTCGAAGTCCGCCTGCTGCATCGGTTCGATTTTCGCAAGCGCTTCTACTCTTTCTTCCACCGTGTCGGAGCAGATCATTTCGCGGAACGCGCCGATACGAGCGGGATCGAAGAACATATGCTCCGTGCGGCAAAGACCGATGCCCTGCGCGCCGAACGCCGCCGCCTGCTTCGCGTCCTTGGGGGTATCCGCGTTCGTACGAACGCCGAGCGCCTTGTACTTATCCGCAAGTTCCATAATGCGTCCGAAATAGCCGCTGTTGGGATCTGCGGGAACCGTCTTGATCAGTCTGCCGTAAATGTTACCGGTAGAGCCGTCCAGCGAAATCTCGTCGCCTTCGCGATAAATCTTGCCGGCAAGTTCGAAGTACTTCTCGTCCTCGTGCATCTTGATGTCGCCGCAACCGGAAACGCAGCACGTACCCATACCGCGGGCAACCACGGCAGCGTGCGACGTCTGACCGCCGCGCACCGTCAAAATACCCTGCGAATACTTCATGCCTTCGATATCTTCGGGCGAAGTTTCAAGGCGGACAAGAATCACCTTCTTCTTGTTCTTTCCTTCTTTCACCGCGTCCTCCGCCGTAAATACGATGGAGCCCGCCGCCGCGCCGGGAGAAGCCGCGATACCCTTGCCGATCACGTCGGTCTTGTCCGCCGCTTTCAAATCTTTCGCGTCGAACGTGGGGTGCAGCAGCATGTCGAGCGACTTCGCGTCGATCTGCATCAGCGCTTCCTGCTCGGTAATCATGCCCTCGTCGATGAGGTCGCACGCAATCTTGATAGCGGCAGCCGCCGTACGCTTGCCGTTACGCGTCTGAAGCATGTACAGTTTCTCGTTCTCCACGGTGAATTCCATATCCTGCATATCGCGGTAATGGTTTTCGAGAATCTTGCAAACTTCCTGGAACTGCTTGTACACTTCGGGGAATACTTCCGCCATCTTCGCGATGGGCATCGGGGTACGCACGCCGGCAACAACGTCCTCGCCCTGAGCGTTCGTTAAGAATTCGCCCATCAAGCCTTTTTCGCCGGTAGCGGGGTTACGCGTAAACGCAACGCCGGTGCCGCAGTTGTCGCCCATGTTGCCGAACGCCATCATCTGTACGTTTACGGCAGTGCCCCAGCTGTAAGGGATGTCGTGGTCCATACGATAGATGTTCGCACGGGGGTTGTCCCACGAACGGAACACGGCTTTGATAGCTTCGAACAGCTGTTCTTTCGGGTCGTTGGGGAATTCTTTGCCCAGCTGCTTCTTATATTCGGCTTTGAACTGGTTGGCAAGCGTTTTCAGATCTTCCGCGTCCAGCTCTACGTCCTGCGTAACGCCTTTCTTCTCTTTCATCTCGTCGATAAGTTTTTCGAAGTACTTCTTGCCTACTTCCATAACCACGTCGGAGAACATCTGAATAAATCTTCTGTAGCAGTCCCACGCCCAACGGGGGTTATTCGATTTCGTAGCGATAACGTTTACCACTTCTTCGTTCAAGCCGAGGTTTAAGATGGTGTCCATCATGCCGGGCATGGAAGCGCGCGCGCCGGAACGCACGGAAACGAGCAAAGGATTTTCCTTGTCGCCGAATTTCTTTCCGCAGATTTTTTCCATCTTGTCGATGTATTCCATAATCTCCGCCTGAATGTCGGGATTGATCTGTTTGCCGTCCTCGTAATACTGAGTGCAGGCTTCCGTAGAAATGGTGAAGCCTTGGGGAACAGGCAGACCGATGTTGGTCATTTCCGCAAGGTTCGCGCCCTTGCCGCCGAGCAGCTCGCGCATCTTCGCGTTGCCTTCGGTAAACAGATAGCAATACTTTTTAGCCATAAGTGATACTTCCTCCAAATGAAAATTCTTGATTTTTGGTACTTTGATGAATTTAAAACGGAAAATCCCGCCCGCACCGCAAAAAGCTCCGTACAGCGCCGAAAAAGCGCCCGGAAAGCGGTATAAACGCCACGCAAAAAGAAGCGGCAGGAAATCCGACCGATTCTTATTTTACTATAAAACGCAAAAAATATCAAGTCTTTATAAGGGCTATTTTTATTTTTTTTCGTAAAATTATCTTAATCTTTCGCGCCTGCCGCAAGGCGATGCAACAAGTCAATCTCCGCCTTCTTTAAGGCTTCCCCTTCGGGGCGGGCATCGCCCGTTTTGTAACGGATTGTTGCAATTCGTATGAAATTTAGAAAATCGCCTTTTTATAGCTTTCCCCTTGGGGGGAAAGTGTCGCCGAACGGCGACGAATGAGGGGCGCAGCATATTATGCGCAGCACATTTTTGATTTTCTGAATATTCCGGAAGGAATTTCTGAAAAATCAAGGGGCGCTTCAACTTCGAACTGTTGTTTGTAACTTCCCTATCTGTAAAAATTGAAGCCTTATTTCAAACCTTCCCCTTGGGGGGAAGGTGGACAAAGCAAAGCTTTGGACAAATGAAGAAAAGCTCGCTTTTCTTTTTTGTTTGAAAATTTACCTTACAAAAAATTTTCAAACAAAGGGGCGGTTACCTTTACGATAAATAGCTTTCAATCAAACGTGCACCCTTATTTCCTCGGCTTCCCCTTCGGGGAAGCTGTCCGCAAAGCGGACTGAAGAGGACACCCCCCATTTTCTCCGATTTTTCAAGAAAGAAATAAAAATTTTAAGAAAATTCCGTTTCCTCGGCATACGTCTGCCCGTAGAAACTTGCGCAAAAATTTTCTTTGTGTTATAATATTTTCGGCGGAACACCCCGGCACAGCAGATGCAATCTCCGCCCTGCAAAGCCGAAAAAACATTGTTCCGTAAAGGTATAATTTATGAAGAAAAAATTTTTAACTCCCGTAATCGCCACACTGGCATTGTCCTGCGCCACTTCCGTCTTTTCCGCTTGCGAAAAAACGGGCGGAGGAAACGCCCCGCAACAAAACGCGGAAATCCACGAAATTTACACTTCTTATGTAACCAACGCGGAAGGAAACGGAGAAACGCCCCTCTCGTACGAAGAATGGCTGGCTATCATCAAAGGCGAAAAGGGCGGCATAAGCGATAAAACGGACGGCGACAATACAGGCGCAACCGGAAAATCCGCCTACGAAATCTGGCTGGATAACGGACATACCGGCACCGAACAGGATTTTCTTAACTGGCTGAAAGCCGATGGCCGCGCCGACACAGACGATAAAACTCAGATTTTTGAGTTTTACCCGCTTGACGACGGCACTTACAGCGTATCCGTCGGCAAAGCAACACAAATGAACAACGTCAGCCTTCCCGCCGCGTATAAAGGTAAACCCGTAACCGCCATCAGCGAAAAAGGGTTTGATAAGTGCGAAAATCTTATAAGCATAACTCTCCCCGACACCATTACTTTCATCGGCAATTATGCGTTCAGAAGTTGCTATAAACTTACAAGCATTACGATGCCGGATAGCGTTACTTCTATCGGCAGTTACGCGTTCGAAAGTTGCCGCGGCCTTACAAGCATTACGATACCGAATTCCGTTACTTCTATCGGCAGTTCCGCGTTCCACTGTTGCAGCGGTCTTACAAGCATTACGATACCGAATTCCGTTACTTCTATCGGCATCGGTGCATTCAGCAATTGCAGCAGTCTTACAAGCATAACAATACCAAATAGCGTAACCTCTATCGGCGAGCAGGCGTTCTTTGTTTGCAGCAGTCTTAAAAGCGTAACGATACCGAATAGCGTTACTTCTATCGGCAGTGATGCGTTCTTCTCTTGCCGCATGCTTACGACCATAACAATCCCGAACAGCGTTACTTCTATCAAAAATTCTGCCTTTTCTTATTGCGACAATCTTACAAGCGTCTATTATAAAGGAAGCGAAAACGAATGGAATCAAATGAGTATAGATGATAATAACATACCCTTAACAGACGCAACCCGTTATTATTATAGCGCAACGAAGCCCGCCGCAAGCGGAAACTTCTGGCACTACAATTCAGACGGCGAAATCGAAACGTGGTAAAACATTAACAGAAGAGCCATACCGAAAACAAATTTATTAAAAGCAAACAATCGCCCGCGGGGACGAACTTTTCGTCCCCGCGGGCTTTTTAATTTTCTCTAACTCTTTTATATCAAATTAAAAAACGCTTTGTCGCCGGCAAGCAGCTTCTCGTCAAGCTGCCACACGCCGTTTACCTTAATCAGCCCGAATCCGCACTCTTTCGCCGTTTCGAAAACGTCGTTGGCGTCGTAGCCGATAAACTTTTCGCCCAGCACTTCCAGGGCGTCTTTCGCGTCCTTCGTAAACGTGGAAGTCGTTACGAAAATACCGCGGCAATTCCGCTTGCCGTCCCGCATCTGTCGGCACGTCGCCGCGCCCACAAACTGCTGCACCAGCGTTTCCCCTATCATCCACTTTTCGGCAAGTCCCTTCGTCGGATCCCAGTTCTTCGCCTGTATGTAGATGGTTTCGCGGAAGCCGAATCTGTCCGTCAGCTCTATTTCGCCGTCTATTCCGCCGTCGTTTTTGCCGCCCGAAATGCGAAGTCCTTCCAGCCGTCTGCCGCTTTTCAGCGAATACCGCTCCAGCAGATACACCGAATAATACTCGAAATATTCGCCCGAAAGCGCGCGCAATCTCTTCAGAAATTCCTCTTTCAGTTTCTCGTCCGCCGTGCGGGGAGAAACGGCGCTTTGCGCTATGCGGGAAGAAGTTTCGCGGGACGGTGCCGTACGAGCCGCGGCGCGCGTTTGCGGCTGCGCCGTACGGGAAGATGTTTCGCGCGGCTGCGCCGTGCGCGTCCCCGCAGAAGTCTGCGCTTTCTGCGTGCTCTGCGTATTCTGCGCGTTTTGCGTATTCTGCGTATTCTGCGCCGCGCTTTTCGGCGAAGTCTGCGCGGCTTGCAACGGCTTTGCATCCTCTTTTGCTTCGGCGGGCTTTTCCGCAGATTTTTCTTCCGTAAGCTTCGTTTCGGCTGCCGACTCTTCTTTCTGTTCCGATTTTTCTTCCGCTTTCGCTGCCGGGGCGGCTTCCGCTTTCGACGCGGCTTTTTCTTCTTTTTTTGCGTTGGCGGCGTTGCCGAGGAATACGAAATCAGTCAGCCACAAATCTTTAAACGCGTCCTTTTTCGCAGGCGTTTTTTCCGCTTTTGCGGGGGATTTTTCCTCTTTCTTTTCCGCCGCTTTCACGGGGGCAGAGGCGGCTGCAACGGGTTTTTCCGCCGCTTTTTCCATCTCTTTTGCCGCGGGTTTTTCTGCCGGCTTTTCTTCCGTTACGGGCGCGGGCGCAAGCGAATCCGCAGGGGCGGGCACGGGTTCGGCGGCTTTTGCCGCGGGTTTTCTTCCCCTTTTTTTCGGCTGCGGTTTTTCCTCCGCTTTTGCTTCGGATTTTGTTTCGGATTTTGCTTCGGGCTTTGCCCCCGAAGTCGGTTCCGCCGCCTGCATTTCAGCCGTTTCGGCGGCGGACTTTTTCGTGCGTTTTCTGCCCAACGCTTCCGCTTTCGCCACGGCTTTTTCCACTGCTTTTTTCAACGATTCTTCTATCGCCGTACGTTTTTCCTCTTCCTTTTCCTGCACCGCTTCCGACGTTTTTTCGGCTTTGCCGGCAGCGGGTTTTCTGCCGCGCTTTTTCGGCTCTTCGATTTTCAGCGAACACATATTTGTGGCTTTATCGAAAAGCACTTCGCCGGCGTCTTCCATCAGCGAGAAATTCGAGCCGAATTTGCCTTTGATATCGGGAATATCCGCGTTTTCTTCGGGGTATTTCGCCGTGTATTCTTTCACGGCTTCCTCTAAAAGTTCGTTCCACTTATACGGCTTTTTTTCCAGCAATGCGCGCAGAATTTCTTTCTGCCGTTTTGCTTTCGTCGCCCGCGTAACAGGCTTAGCCGTATCTGCGCCTTTGCCGCTTTTTTCCGCGGCGGGTTCCGTTTCGTTCATCGTTAATTGTTGCTCCATTGAAAAATATGTCCTTTGAAATATGTATTTTTATTCGCGAAAATCCCCTTTGAAATCGTCGCGATACAAGCGGTAAAATTCCGTAAAGCACGGATAATCCCGCTCCGTTTTGCCCGATAAATAGGCTTTTAACAGGCGTAAAGCGCGTAATTCCGCGTCGTTTTTGCTTGTTTTTGCCCCGTTTTTATCAAAAAAATCGCCGTTTTTAAGCGTATTTTCTGCATTTTTTGCCCCGGAATCAACGTTTTTTTGCGTATTTTCGCACGAAATTCCGCTGATTTTACGCAAAAAATCGTATGTTTTTATGCTTGCGCGCACCAAATTTCCGCCTGCGCCGCCCGCCGCCGCGCCACAGTTTCCGCACAGAAATCTGCCGCCCGAAAAATCGAAATAGCAAGCCGATTTTTCCGCGCCCGCGCGTTTTTCGATTTCGTTGCCGCAGGCGCCGCAGCCGTCAAGGTCTATCATATACCCCGCTTCGAAAAGGGCGGTGAGCAGAAACGAACAGAGCGCCTCGGCGGGCGTTTCGTTTTCTTCGCCGTAGGCAAGCGAACGGAGCGCCTGCGCCGCGGCAATGAAAAGCGCTTCGTTTTCCGAGCCCTCCGCCGAAAGCTCGTCCGCGATTTCCGCCACCGCGCACGCGGCATAATAACGCGTGATATCCGTGCGAAGCGGAAAAAACCCGTCGTGCTGATAAGCGGACGTAACCGTGTTTCTGCCGTTTTTTTCCGCCAGAACGTATTCGCAGAAAGAGAACGGCTGCGCGGCGAACGCGAGGCGCGCGCCCGATTTTTTTACGCCTTTGATGCCCGCGGTGAGTTTGCCCGCCGAAGGCGTTAACAGCGTTAAAATTTTATCCGCGTCCTTATAATCGGCGGCGCGGAGCACGATCGCGTCCGTTTTGATTTCCATTTTTTTCCTGCGTTTTTACGGCGCTTACGGCTTTATATTTTTATCCGTCAGTTCGCGATAAAGCATGTAATAGCTTACGCCGCCCGTTTTTTCGAACAGCTCCCACGCGAGCTTCGCCGCCTTTGTTTCTCCGTTTTCCTTTCTCATTGTTCCGCCCTCCCGTTTATCCACAGAATGAGCGGTTTGCCGCGATTTTATTCGCTTACGGCGTCTGCGGCTTTTCGTAGCCGAATTCTTTCATCAAATTCGGACGGTCGCGCCAGTCCTCTTTTACTTTTACGTACGTGGTGAGGAACACTTTGCTTTGCAGAAACTTTTCCATATCCTGCCGCGCGAACGAGGAAACTTCTTTGATGGCCCTGCCCTGCTTGCCGATTAAAATCGCTTTGTGCGCCTGCTTTTCGCACACGATATCGAGGTTGATATCGTATACGCCGTTTTCGTTGCGCGTAAACGTGTTGATAACGACAGCGACGCCGTGCGGAATTTCCTGATCGAATTTCAGCAGAATTTTTTCGCGCATGATTTCCGCTATCATGAATTTTTCGCTGCGGTCGGATACGATTTCCTCTTCGAATACCTTGCCGCCCTCCGGCAGAAGATTGACGAGAAATTCTTTCAGCGCGCGCACGTTTCTGCCTTTTCGCGCCGAGACGGGGAATACGTCCGTTCCCTCCAGCTTTTCCGCGAACAGCGCGAGATCGCCGGGAATTTTTTCCTTGGGCATGATGTCCGTTTTCGTATACGCCACAACGAACGGAGTATCGGTTTTTTCCGCCTGCGCGCGATACTTCCGCATCAGCGAAAAATCTTCCTCGCTTAATTTTTCGTGCCCGTCAACGACGAATAAAATCGCGTCTACGTCCTTCGAACTTTCTTCCGTGGTGCGCATCATGACGTCGGTGAGCGCGTTGCGCGCCTTATAGATGCCGGGGGTATCCACAAACACGATCTGGCTGTCCTTTTCCGTCAGCACCCCCAGTATTCTGTCCCGCGTGGTTTGCGGGCGCGGGGATACGATTGATACTTTCTCCCCCACCATCACGTTGATGAGCGTGCTTTTCCCTGCGTTGGCTTTGCCTATCACCGCTACGTAACCGCTTCTCATAGCCGCTGTATTTCTCTCCTTGTGTGTTCCGCTTACGCTTCGCGCGTAATGCCCATGCCGCCTAAAATTTCTTCTTCCTTGCCGCGCATTTCCGCCTTGTCGGCCTCTTCGATATGATCGTAGCCGAGGCAGTGCAATATGCCGTGCACGATAAGATAATTCAGCTCGCGGTAGTACGAATGCCCGTATTCTTCCGCCTGCTCTTTCGCGCGTTTCACGCACACCGCCAGCGAGCCGACGACGAGGGCGCCGTCCTCGTCCGTCTCGAACGGGTGTTCCGCTTTTTTAATCGGCTTTCCTTTGACGGATTCCAGTTCCGGAAAAGAAAGCACGTCGGTGATTTTATCCACGCCGCGCATCTTTGCGTTGAGGCGGCGGATTTCTTCCTCGCCGACGAACTCGCACTCGATTTTCAACGGCACGTCCGTCTGCACGAAACGCGAAAGCGCCTCTTCGATTTTCGCCGCGTTTTCCGCGTCGATGACGTCCGCTTCGTTTTCGCCGAACGCTTCCAGAATAAACTTCTTGCCTTTCATCGCTTAATCGTCCTCTTTTTTGCCGTAGTGTATGGACGGATAATCCACCCGCTTGTGATATACGCCCGTGAGCGCATTGACCAACGTGATCCTGAGCAGCGTGAGATCCGCCATGGTGATGTCGCATTCGGCGAACTGTTCCTGATTCATGCGTTCTTCGATGAGCCGGCGCACGCGCTTTTCCACTTCCTCCGGCGTTTTGTTGGGCAGAGAACGGGTGGCGGCTTCCGACGCGTCCGCAACCATGATGATCGCCGCGATTTTGCTTTGCGGCTTGGGCCCCGTATACGAAAAATCTTCTTTGTTTACTTCGCCGCCGTACATTTTCTGCGCCTTTGCGTAGAAATAGCCGATTGCCAGCGTGCCGTGATGCTGCAACGCCACGTCCGCGAAAAATTCGGGCAGGTGGTTGGAAAGAATCAGATCGTGCCCGTCGGTGGTGTGCGAACGGATGATGTCCGCCGAGAGTTCGGGCGTGAGCTCGTCGTGCAGGTTGTACTCGCCCTGATTTTCGGTGAAATATTCGGGGTGGTGCAGTTTGCCTACGTCGTGATACAGCGCGGCGGCGCGGGCAAGTTCCGCGTCTTCGCCCAGCGCGACGGCACATTCTTCCGCCAGCTGCGATACCACGGCGGAGTGGTTGTAAGTGCCCGGCGCTTCCTCTTTGAGCTTTTTGAGAAGCGGGGAATCCAGCGAAGTGAGTTCGCGCAGGCGGAACACCGTAAGCACGGAGAACATGGATTCGAACAGCGGCAGAAAAAGCAGGAACAGCACCGCCGAGGAGATACCGCCGATGAAGCCGTAGCCGAGGTTGATCCAGATGTTGCGCGCCGCGCCCGTCTGTTCGAACGAGCTGCCGCCCGAAGCCATGGAAGAAATTTCAAGCAGGAACACGATGAAATCCATCGGCGCCGCGATGAGAAGCCCCACGAGCACCACGCGGAGGCGGGTACGCAGTCTGTTTGCCGCGAAAATGGCGATCATGCCGCCGGAAAAGGCGATCATCAGCGCCGAATAGATGCTTTGCGCGGACGGCGTTACCGTGGAAAAGTTATCGAAAATAAACAGCAGCAACGCGTTGACGATATTCATGAACATGGCGCTGCGCCTGCCGAGAAGAATAAACGTAAGCAGCGCGCAAAGCGCCACGGGGCGCGCGTATACGTTGAGCCATTTGCCCGTGAGCACACACAGAATAAAACTTAAATCGAGAATGACGAACACGAGCATGATGCTCTTGCCCTCGTACAGCACCGACCGCTCTTCGAAGAAAAAGTAGAAATACGTGATGAATACGAGCAGCATCACGCAAAAAGCGATATAGATATAGTTTGCCCTATTTTCTTCCAGCGTCTGCTTTATGTTGCCGAGGCTGCCGCCCATGAGCAGCGTTGCCACGACGACAAGCAGAATGAATAAATTGAGAAGGAACAGCAACGCGCTGCCCCATACGTCGCGCTTCGTCCAACGCCGCATTTTCGATACGTCAGGATTCATTTCACGTTTTCTCCTTTGTGCCGCCCGTCCGCTTCGGGCAGAGTTTCTCCGCGCGCCGCGGATAAGGCGGAGCGTCTTTTTTCTTCGCGTTCGCGCGCAAGCGCCTCTTCGCGCTCCTCGTCTTTTTCGTAAGCCTTTACGATGCGCATGACAAGCGGATGGCGCACCACGTCTTTATCGGAAAGCATGCACACCTGCACGCCTTCTACGTCTTTGAGAATTTTCGCGGCGTGGGTAAGCCCGCAGGATTTGCCGCGCGGCAGATCTACCTGCGTTGCGTCGCCCGTTACCACCGCTTTGCTGCCCTCGCCCATGCGCGTTAAAAACATTTTCATCTGTTCGCGCGTGGTGTTCTGCGCTTCGTCTAAAATAATGAACGCAGAAGACAGGGTTCTGCCGCGCATGTACGCAAGCGGAGCCACTTCGATGACGCCGCGTTCCATCAGTTTTTCGTACTGTTCGGCGCCGAACATTTCCTGCAGAGCGTCGTATAAGGGGCGGAGATACGGATCGACTTTTTCCTGCAGATCGCCGGGCAGAAAGCCGAGATTTTCGCCCGCTTCCACCGCGGGGCGGGTGAGAATGATTTTTTCCGCCTTTTTCGCTTTGAAAGCCGCCACCGCTTTGGCTACGGCAAGATACGTTTTGCCCGTGCCCGCGGGACCGATGCCGAATACGACGGAATTTTTATCGATGGCTTCGGCGTAACGCTTCTGCCCCAGCGTTTTGCACTTGATTTTTTTACCGGTGGCGGTGGTTGCCACGACGCCGTCGAACAGTTTTTCGGTTTCTTCCGATTCGCCCGATTTTGCCGTTTCGATACAGTACAGAATCTGACGTTCGTCGATCCGCTCGCCTTTTTCCGCCGCGCCCGCCGCCGCTTTCAGCGCTTTTTCGCACAGGACGACGTTCTCTTTTTCGCCGCTGATTTTCAAAGTTAAGCCGTCGGCGACGGAAATTTCCACGCCGAGCTCCGCCGAAAGCGTTTTCAGATTTTCGTCGTAGGCGCCGAGAAGTTCGCAAAGCCTGTCCGCCGAGGAAGCTTCGAAATATACCGTTGTGCGTTTTTCGCTTTTCATTCCGTTTGATTTTTCTCCGATGTTGTAAATCGCCGTTTCGTTTGTTTTACTCCGGGCGGCGCCGCTTTGCGGCGGCGGGCGCGTTTTTATGCAAGGCGAATATTTTCTTGCAAGACTAATAATTGAGCGTTTCGATTGCCGTATAGGCAATTTTTACGAGGTATCTGCCGTTTCCGATTTGTTCCGCGCTTGCCGTTCCGATAAAAAAATCGTCGGTTTTTTCCGTTCCGGCAAGAGTGAACTTTGCGACGGCAAGCGCCTCCGCCTGCGTTTGCGCTTCCGTTTCCGCTTCGTACGTGCAGGCGATTTCCGCGCGGGCGCTTACGGTGATTTTCGTGAATTTTTCGCTTTCGCCCTCGCCCGAACGCAGCGAGGCGTACACGAGCGGAGTGCCGGCGACGATTTTCGCGCCCGGCCGCGCCGCCCGTTCGCCGCGAAGCACGGTGAGAGACAGCAACGTGCCCGCGTGCTTTGCCGTCATGTCGCCCGGCATCGGTTCCGCTTCCGAAAACGGGGAACGGCGCGCTTCCACGTACAGCACCGTGCCTTTCTTTTGCACGGAAGCGTAACTTGCGCCGTCGAGCGAAAGAATTTTTGCGGAAATTTCTTCCGCCTGCGCGTCGGCGAAACGGGAAAACGCCGTAACGCCGCTTTCTCGGACGATTCGCCGCGCCTGCCTGCACAATGCGCCGTCGCCCGTGTATACCGCGTCGAACACGAAATTATCGGCGAACGCGGTGATAAGAAGAAACGCCGCCGCCCCGACCAGCAATCCGGCGCGTTTCTGCAAGCCTTTCAGCCGCGGAAAGACGCCCGTTTCGCCGAGCGATATCGCTTCGTAACCGCCCCGCTCTGCTTTATTATACCACGTTTTCGGATAAATTGCAAAAACTTTTCGCGCCTGTTTGCCTTTTACCTCGAAGGTTACGGCGTCTTTTTCGGTTTTTTTTACGTTGTACAGGTCGATTTTTGCGTTTTTCAGGCGCGTTAAGGCGATTTCCGCATTTTTGCCGCGAAGCCGGAATTTTTCGCCGTGCCAAAGCAGAGCCGCGTTCATTTGCCGCCGTCCTTTGCCGCTTGCGCCGCTATTTCGGGCGTTGCGGCTTTGTTTGCGGGCGCGGCGGCGTTTACTATCGTTTCGGGCGTTGCGGGCGCGGCGGCGGTAAAATATTCCATCGAGAAAATTCTGCCGAGAAGCTCGAAATCGCCGCTCTGAAACTTGCCGACGGAAAAATTTTCGCCCGTAACTTTCAGCGAGCCGCCGGAAAAACGCAGCGTTACCGTTTTCGGCGAAAAACCGTCGAACGATTTTACGCCCTGAAAATATCCGCCGCCGCCCGTGAAAAACAGACATCTGCCTTTCGGCGCCACGTTGCGTAGAAGATTTCCGCCGATTTCGTTAAATAGCCGCATACTCCACCGCCTTGCCCGTTTATGCCTATATATATGCGCATAAACCGCGGAGTATGCGCGGGAAGCTCGCCAAGGCAATCAAAGAAAAACTAATTTTCGGGGGTGGCGAACTGGCTGGTGTAGAGGTTGTAATAATAGCCGCGCTTTTTAAGCAACGTTTCGTGATTGCCCTGTTCCACCACGTTGCCCTGCTCCATCACGAGGATAATATCGGCGTTTTTGATGGTGGAAAGACGGTGCGCCACGATAAAGCACGTTCTGCCTTTCATCAGTTTATCGAACGCATCGGAAATGCGGCGTTCCGTGCGGGTATCCACCGAGGACGTGGCTTCGTCGAGAATGAGCATATCGGGAAGGGAAAGCATGATGCGCGCGATGCACAAAAGCTGCTTCTGCCCCGCCGAAAGGTTCACTTCTTCGGTGATGTACGTATCGTAGCCATGCGGCAGGCGCGAGATGAAACCGTGCGCGTGGCAGGCTTTCGCCGCGGCGATCATTTCTTCGTCGGTGGCGGATTCGCGACCGATTTTTAAATTTTCGCGCACCGTGCCCGTCTTTAAAAACGTTTCCTGCAACACCATGCCGTAGCGGGAACGGAGAGATTTGCGGTTGACGGTGCGGATTTTTGTGCCGTCTACCGTGATTTCGCCCGCGTTGACGTCGTAAAAACGCATTAACAGGTTAATGAGCGTAGTTTTGCCGCTGCCCGTTCTGCCTACGATTGCCACGCGCTTGCCGCCCTCCGCCGTGAGCGACAGATTTTCGATGAGTTTCTGCCCCTCGGTGTAGGCGAAGCTGACGTTTTCAAGCCGCACTTTGCCCTCGGTTACGATAAGATCGCCGAGCGACGAATCGGGCGCTTCTTCCGCTTCGTCCAAAAGTTCGAAAATTCTGCCCGCGCACACGAACGCGCCCGAAAGTTCGGTTACTACCCCGGAAATTTCGTTGAAAGGTTTTGTGTACTGATTTGCATAGGACAGAAATTTGGTAAGTCCGCCCACGGTGAGCGCGCCCGCCGCGGCTGCCGCGCCGGAGCCGCCCTTTGCGATTTGCAGCGCGCCGAACAGCACAACGAGGGCGTACACGGCGTTGTTGACGAACCGGGTAAGCGGGTTGACGAGCGACGAGGAAAACGTTGCCGACATTGCCGCGGATTTGTAAGCGGCGTTCTTTTTTTCGAAATCCGCTTCGTTTTCTTTTTCGTGGCAGAACGCCTGCGCCGTTTTTAAATTGCTCACCGCTTCTTCGGTGAACGATACCTGTTCGCTTCTTGCTATCGTCTGCGCGCGGAAGTACGAATACGTGCGTTTGGCAATGAAACGCGACGTAAAAATAGAAAGCGGCGTAACGAAGATAACGACGAGCGCTATCTTCCAGTTTGTAAGAAGCATCAGGGCGATGGTGCCGCCGATGGTGAGCACGCCCGTGAACAGCTGCGTAAAGCCCATGACGAGCCCGTCCGACACTTCGTCGGCATCGGCTACCACGCGGGAAAGCGTATCGCCGTGGGGGTGGGAATCGAGATATTTCAAGGGCAGGGCGTTGATTTTATCGAACGCCTTGTTTCTGATTTCCTGCACGGTGCGGAACGCGAGGCGGTTGTTGAAAATACCCACCAGCCATTTGGCGACGAAACCGACGGATATCGCTACGCCGATTTTGTAAAATACGATTTTCAGTTCTTCGAAATTAACGTTGCCTTTGCCTACGATTAAATCCACGCCGTCGCCCACCAGCACGGGCACGTATAAGGTAGCCGCCACTTCCGCCGCGGCGAACAGAATGACCGCGACGGGCGAGAACGGATATTTGCCCACGAGCGCAAGAATTCTTTTTAACGTATGCTTCTTCATCGTTGCGCCTCCGTTCCGTACTGGAATTCGTAAATTTCCTTGTATTCCGGGCACGATTTCAAAAGTTCTTCGTGCGTGCCCGCGCCGATGATTTCTCCTTCGTCCAGCACCAGAATTTTATCCGCCGTAATCAGCGACGAGGCGCGCTGAGAAACGATGAATACCGTTTGCTTCTTCTCTTTCTGCCGCGCGCGGACGGCGTTGGAAAGCGCGCGTTCCGTGGCGTAGTCCAGCGCGGACGAGCTGTCGTCGAGAATGAGGACGTCCGCGTCTTTCATGAGGGCGCGGGCAACGCTTAAACGCTGTTTCTGCCCGCCCGAAAGGTTGCCGCCGCCCTGTTCCACCACGGCGTCCAGTCCGCCTTTTTGTTTTACCACGTCGTCTGCCTGCGCGCATTTGAGCGCCGCCCATGCCGCATCGTCGCTTAAAGCGGCTTCTTTATCTCCCCAGGCGAGATTGCTGCGCACCGTGCCTTTGAACAAGACCGCTTTCTGCGGCACGACGGCGATTTTTTCGCGCAGTTCTTCGGGCGCGTACGCCGCTACGTTTTTGCCGCCGAGATAGACGCCGCCTTCCGAAACGTCGTAGAAATGCGGCAACAGCGATACGAGCGAAGTTTTGCCGCTGCCCGTGCCGCCGATGACGCCTACCGTTTCGCCCTTTTCTACCGTGAACGAGGCGTTTTTGATAGCGGGCGCGGCGTTTTCGTTGTATTTCAGCGTAACGTTATCGAACACGATATAGCCGGGCTTATCGGTGTGCGCTTCCGCCGCGGATTCGTCGATTTTTTTAAGGTCGCCCTGCATGCCGAGGACTCCCTCGATACGCTCGCCGCACGCCACGGCTTTGGTAACCGTAACCACGAGGTTGGCGAATTTGACAAGCTCCACGAGAATCTGCGACATCAGGTTGTACAGCGCGATGACGTTGCCCTGCGAAAGGGAACCGTTATCCACGCGAATGGCGCCGACTTTCAGAAGGAAAATGACGGCGAGATTGACGAGAACGAACGTAACCGGGTTCATCAGCGCGCCGATAGTGCCCGCCTTTTCTCTGCCTTTCGTTAAGGCAAGGTTTTTTTCGCGGAAATTTTTGCGTTCCTCTTCCTCTTTGCAGAAAGCGCGCACCACGCGCACGCCCGTTAAATTTTCGCGCGCGGCAAGCACCACTTTATCCGATTTTTCCTGCGCTTTTCTGTACAGCGGAGTGGTGATGCCCATGATGAGCGCCACCGCGACGAACAGCGCGGGGATAACCGCCGCAAATACCCATGCGGACGGCGGATCGATTAAAAACGCCGCAATCATCGCGCCGAACACGATTAAAGGCGAACGCAGAAACAGGCGCAGAAACATGTTTACGCCCGTCTGAAACTGCTGCACGTCGCCCGTCATGCGGTTGAGCATGGCGGACGTGCCGAGACGATCGTAATCTTTATAAGAAAGCGTCTGCAATTTGGAAAACAACGCTTTTCTCAATTCGTACGAAACGCCGGTAGCCGCTTTTGCCGCGAAATACTGCGCGACGACGGCGCAGCCCAGCCCGATAAGTCCGAGACCGATAAGCAACAGCGACATTTTAACGATATACGCCGTGTTTGCGTTGTAGCCGCCGCCCGCAAGAGGCTCGCCCAGCCCGACGTCGATGATTTTTGCCACCACGACGGGCACGAGAAGCTCGAACACGGCTTCGAACAATTTGAACAGGGGGGATAAAAAACATTCCTTTTTATACGCCCCGAAATAAGGGAATAATTTTTTCATACAGATTTTTTTACTTCTTCGGTTGTATCGCTCTGATTGACGAAAATTTTAAATTTGTCTTTTTTCGTTTCTTCTCATCCTCTCTCGGCTCGCATACGCTCGCCACTCTCCCCGAAGGGGAAAGCAAGAAAACCGCGGGCGACATAACGAAACAGGCGAAGCCTGCCCGAAGGGGAAAGCAAGAAGACTGCGGGCGGCGCGCCACTCTACTTGCCGGGATTGCCTTCAAGCGGCAATTCGGCAAGGACTCCCGCTACCGCAGTTTTTTTCGCGCTTTTCGCCTCTCAGAGAAAAATCGAAAATAGGCTGCACCCCTCATCAGTCAACTCCGTTGACAGCTTTCCCCCCAAGGGGAAGCCTTGACGAAGGCAAGGATTACCCTTTTTGCCGAAAAAATGAAGTTCGCTGAATTTTTTTCAGGCAAGAGGGGAAGCCTATGAAATAGGCTGACATTTTTGCTGAAAAAATGAAGTTCACCGAATTTTTTCAGGCAAGGGAAAGCCTTAGAATAAGGAAATTATTCTAATTTTGTCCTCTCTCGGCTCGCATACGCTCGCCACTCTCCCCGAAGGGGAAAGCAGGAATACTGCGGGCGGCATAACGAGACAGGCGAAGCCTGCCCGAAGGGGAAAGCAAGGAGACGGCAAGGCTTGTCCGACAAGGGGAAGCCTACGGCAAGGATTATTCTTCTTCGGGGGCGTCTGCGGGGGCGGACATATCCGTTAAGAAGGTAAGCGCGTCTTCAAGCGCTTCCAGCGTTCTGCCCTCTTCCGTGGAACTCTTCGATTCGTTTGCGCGGGAAAGGGATACGGCGTGCGCGAATTTCGACGCAGCAAGGCAGAAAAACGGCAACGCCAGCACGAACGCGGCGCCCCCCGCGACGGTAAGCCACACGAACACGGCGTCCGCGCGGGAAAAGATGTTTGCCGCAAAAACAACGGTGAACACAAGCAGCGCGATTTCTACGGACAGCGCGGGAATAAACTTTTTGCGCGTTTCGTACGTGCGTTCTTTCAGCACGGCGCGGCGTTTTTCCGTTTTTTCTTCGAAATCTTTTTTCAACGGCGCGATTTCTTCTTCAAGACGGGTTTTTTCCGTTCCGATTTTTGCCTGCCATTCCTCTTTCAGGATTTTGGCGTTTTCTTCGCCGAACGTTGCCGCAAAATCTTCGTAGCCGTAGCCCGCCCATTCGTCGTACAGCGGCTGCAAATCTTCGCCGTAACGCGTTTTCGCGCGCCAGAAACCGAGCGCCGCGCGCGTATAACAAGGGATTTCCACCAGCGCGGCATCGAATTTTTCCGCCGCTGCTTTCCATCCGTTCCCGTCGGTTTCGGCGGTTTCCTCTTTGGCTTTTTCAAGCAGCGCTTCTCCCTCCGCGCACAGCTTTTCCGCTTTTTCTTCCCGCTGTTTCCGCTCTTCCTCGCGTTTTTTTATCAGCGCGGCGGCGTCCTCGGCGGAAAGGGCGGCAAGCTCTTCGTCGTCCTCTTCCGGAAATTCGAACAGCACCTCGTCGGCGGCTTCCGCCTCCGTTTCTTCGCCGTCGATTTCGTTTTCGATTTCGTCCTCGATCTCGTCCGTGAGTTCGTTTTTCGTTTCGTCGCCCGTCTTTGCTTTCTTTTCTTCCGCAAGCTCGTCCGTGGCGTCTACGTAGCCGTTCTTCGTCTTTTTCAGACGGATTCCCCTGCCGTACTCGTCGTCGATGATTCTTTCTTCCATGGTTTCTCTCCTTTGCCCGGATAACCGGGCGGATTGTTTTTTAAGTTACGCTTACTTTCAGAATACGCTGTCGGCATCGATTACCCAGTAATTATTCTGCCATTTGCGGCTCTGTTCGAGGGCATAACGGCGTTTTTCGGCGGTATCGAACATCGCAACCACCGTGCTGCCCGAACCCGTCATGGTCAAGCCGATCGGCATCAGCTTCCGCGCCGCTTCCAGCGCGTTTTTTACGTCGGGATTAAGCGCGCAAGCCGCTTCCTGCAAATCGTTTTTCATCAGCCTGCCCAAGCCGTACACGTCGCCTTTCAGAAAACGTTCCGTCGCATCCTGCGTGCGGGGCGGGTATGTTTTTTCAAGTTCGTCGTACTTGCAAAAACACTGCGGCGTGGAAACCGGAGTAAGCGGGCAGATGAGCAGGAAATACATCATACGTTTATCTTCTTTCCGGAAAAAGGAGAACAGCCCTTTTTTTTCTTTTGCGCGGGACGGCGGAAGCGGCAACGATTCGGCGACGTCGCCCCTGCCTTTCATTCTCACCGCGCCGCCGAGATACATCATGCGCGTATCGCTGCCCGTCATGTCGGCGATTTTTAAAATTTTTTCCTCGGTTTCGGGCGTGGTTTCTTTGAGATACAGCTGCCGCATCGCGCGGAGCACGCCCGCCGCGTCCGCCGAAGAGCTGCCCAGCCCCGCGCCGACGGGAATGACGGAATATACGGTGATTTTCGCTCCGCCCGTATGAAATGTTTCGGCAAATAATTTCGCCGCCTTATATGCGTTGGTTTCGTTTGCCGGTACGGACGGAATCTCGTATTCGCTGCCGACGAATTCTATCGAAATTTCGCCGTCGCGCGTTTTTACCGCCTCGATGTCGTTGCCGAGATCGATTTCCACGGCGAGCGAATCAAGCGTGTGATAACCGCCGTCCGTGCCCGTGATATCAAGCGTTAAATTGATTTTCGCGTTTGAAAACAGCTCGCATGGTTTTTGTTTCATTTCGGTTCCTCCTTATAAGGGAAATATGTTCAGCCCACGTAGTTTGACGGAATGGTTACGCCGTCCGGTACGGAGCGGGTTACCCACGCGTTGCCGCCGATGACGGCGCCGTTACCGATAACGGTATTGCCGCCGAGCACGGACGCGTTGGCGTAGATGACTACGTCGTTTAAAATATCCGGATGACGCTTCACGCCTTTGACGAGGGAGCCGTCGGGGTTGGCTTTGAAACTCTTCGCGCCGATGGTTACGCCCTGATACAGTTTTACGTTTCTGCCGATGGTTGCCGTTTCGCCGATGACGACGCCCGTGCCGTGGTCGATGAAAAAATATTCGCCGATTTTCGCGCCCGGGTGGATATCGATGCCCGTGCGGCTGTGCGCGATTTCGCTCATCATTCTGGGCAGCACGGGTATGTTTTTCGCGTACAGGAAATGGGCGAGGCGGTGCACCGTGAGCGCGTAAAAGCAAGGATAACACAGCGCGATTTCCTTTTCGTTTTTCGCCGCGGGATCGCCGCGGTAGCCCGCCGAAAGATCGGTGAGAAGCACGCGACGGATTTCGGGCAGCGCGCCGAGAAATTCAAGCGTAACGTTTTGCGCGCGCGGCGTTTCGCCCGTTGCCGAAAGAAGCGTGCAATACAGTTTTTTCGCCGCGGAAACGAGAGATTTTTCGGGCGACGTGCAGCAGAATATATCGGGAAACAGCGCCGAACGGATTTCTTCCAGCAGCTCTTTGATGGTGTTTTCGAACAGGCACAGCCCCGCCGCGGTTCCGCCGTTTTTTTTCGCCGCGCACGCGCAGTCCGTAATTTCGGTTGCGTTGCTTTCGGAAATTGCGGAAAGCGACGCGGCGATTTTCGCCGCCTCCGCCGCGATTTCGTTTAAAAAAGAGGTTTCGTTTTTTGTGTTTTCTTCCGTCATCCGACGACGCTCCCTTGCGTTTTTTTGCGCTTTGCGATATTTTTCCACGTATTATTCTACCACAAACGCCGCGTTTCGTCAACAGGTTTTCGCTCATTTTATGGGCGCGCGCGTGCGTATACGCGTTTTTTGCGGGATTTTTGAACGGCTTTCGACGTTTTTTGCGAAAAATCCGGCTGCCGAACGGAAAAAACGCGGTTCGGAGCCGGAGTATCTGTTTTTGTTTTTCTGTTTTACTGTTTTAAATTTTTCGCCGCGCTTATCGGCGGTTATACACAAGGATGCGTTCTTTGCCTTTCAGAGGAAAAACGAGATCGGGATTGCTGCGCGTGAGCTCTTCGGGCGTTTTGCGGAGCGCTTTCGCCGTTTCCCACAAGCCGTCGCCCGCGCGGGGAACGAAAACGGACATGCCGCACGTTTCTTCGCCGTATTCTTCGCCGCCCTCCGCTTTGGATACGTAACCGATCTCGCAAGTATCGTACACGAAAAGCGTGATTTTCAGCGTGGCTTCCGCTTCGGCTTCGCCCTCTTTTTTCTGCTTCAGCGAAATGCCGCACACGATTGCCTGCGCTTCCGCTTCGTCGCAGGCGGCAATTTCGCCCGTTTCGGAAAGCACGAACGGCAACGTTAAATCGGCGGCGCGCATGCCGTCTTTATCGGATAGAATTACGCGCGCGCTTGCCGCGCCCTCGATTTCGAACGAGCCCGCGCCCGTTCCGCGAACGACGACTTCCGCTTTCGGCAACGCCGCCGCAAGAAACGACGCGGTATAATCGATGGGAGCGGACAGCGCCGCCACGCCCTCGATTTTTTTTACGTACGTTTTCGACCATTTCAGACGGCGGAAAGACGTCTGCCGCGTTTCGAGCGCAACTTCCTGTTTGGCGGAAAACGCGTCGGAGCAAAGTTCCAAAGTTTCGGGCGTGTACTGCGCGAGCTGCACGTTGAACGAAAATTCGGCGCGCACCGAGCACTTGTTACGTTCTTCCGAAGTTTCCGCGGAGAGATTTGCCGAAGAAACGGACACGCAGGCGGAAAATTGCGGCTCCGCATTCTGCGTTGAACCCGCCTCTGCCCCCGCCGTCTGCCGGTTTTCGTCCGCTGCGCAAGGTGCGGGCGCTTCCACGGAAAACGGAATCAGTCGTTCGTACGACACAAGCGAATCATCCTCTTTCAGCGCGCACACGTTCAGCACGATTTCGCCTTCGATTTTCGCCGCGCCGTTTGCGTAAGACACGTTTTTTACATATGCCGTCTCGCTGTGCAGAAGCAAATCGGTGAAATATTCCGTTTCGAATTCGTCGCTTTCTTCGCCGTCCGTTGCCGAGAAAGAAAACCGCGTGAGCCGCACGGGCCGTTTATTCACCGCGAGGTTATCGCCGCCGCAAAGATAAGAAATTTCTTCGTCGCGATATACGGCGATATCCGCGCGGATGACCGCCGCGGCGACGATGAACGATCCGTCGCGCCGGCAGGACACGTCGCCCGCGGAATATGCGGGAACGCAGGTACATTCGTCGATTGCCTCGTCGCACGCCGCGCGATGAGAAAATTCCACGCCGCGTTCCGCACGGCAGACGCGCTTGTCGCCGTCGGCATAAACGAAGGAAAACACAACTCTGCCGCCGTAATCGATCTGTTTATCGCAACAGGAACAATTTGCGGGATACACCTCGGCGCGCACGGCTAAAATTTCGCTGATTTCACTGCCGGGGATGCGACATTCCACACGCGAGAGCGCCGAAGCCTCGCACGATTTTTTCGTATAACGGTAGGTTGCGTATTCGGGTTTGATCATAACTGTTTTCGTCCTCCTTGCAAAGCAATAGCTGCCTGCGCCGCCTCTTTTTTCGTCCTTGACTATTGTATGAGCCGAGAAGATAAAATATGACGGAATGAGATGAAAACGCTTACCCGAAGAGTTTGTTGCAAAGGGAACGCGCGCGATACATATACAGCGATTCTTTCTATTTTCACCACTTTTTTCTTCAGCGAATAAGCGCGGAAATTTTCGGCTAAAATATGCATATGCTGAAAAACACCCCAAATTTATCCTCCGTAAAAGAATATGTGAAAACCTGCGCCGATTCGAAAGTGAAAGTGAATCTGAATCTCGGCAGAAATAAATCGGTTACTTTCTTCGGCGTGCTTTCGGGAATTTATCCCGCGCTGTTTACCGTGAAGCCCGACGAAAAAAACTTTCTCGGTCGTACGGCGTATTCCTATTCCGACGTATTGTGCGGCACGGTAAAAATCAAGAAGATTTTATAGGCGGCGTACCTCACGAATAAAACCTTGCTCTTTGACGAAATTGCCGGAGATTCGGCGGCAAAGACCGCGCATTTTACTACCGCGGAAGAAAAACACCCGAGGATATGCAGTAATATTTTAAAAAAAGTTAAAATTATTTTAAAATATTAGTTAAAAATGCTTGCAAGAGTGATAGATTTGTGATAGAATAAAGAAGATAAATTTCATTTGTCAAGCGCGTTTTCCCGAGGCTTATATGGTGATGAATAAGCCGAAAAAACGCGCTTTTTTTCTTTTTTTACGATAGTATTTCCGTTTTCCGAACGATACTATCGTTTTTTTTGCGGCAAATGCGGCAAATATCGCCGTTTTGCAAAATTGCGGCATGATGTTTCGCGCAGGCGCCGTGGTAAAAAGCCGCCCCGCGAACGGATGCTTCGCGGGGCGCAGAAAGGCAGGAATTATTTACAGCATTTTCTTTAAGAACAAGCCCGTATAGCTGCCTTTGACGTTTGCCACCTCTTCCGGGGTGCCGCACGCAACCACCGTGCCGCCGCCGTCTCCCCCTTCGGGACCGAGATCCACGATATAATCGGCGCATTTGATGACGTCCAGATTATGTTCGATAACGATGACGGTGTTGCCGGAATTGCGGAGCCGGAGCAGGATTTTTAAAAGCTTGTCCACATCGTAAGAATGTAACCCCGTGGTAGGCTCGTCCAGAATATACGCCGTTCTGCCCGTAGAACGCTTTGAAAGTTCGGTGGCAAGCTTTACGCGCTGCGCTTCGCCGCCCGAAAGCGTTGTGGCGGACTGACCGAGCTTCATGTAGCCCAAGCCCACTTCTTCGAGCGTTTTGATTTTGTTATAGACGGACGGAACGGGTTTGAAAAACTCGCAGGCTTCGTCGATCGTCATATCGAGGACGTCGGCAATCGACTTGCCCTTGTATTTCACTTCGAGCGTTTCGCGGTTGTATCGCTTGCCGCCGCAGACTTCGCACGGCACGAAAATATCGGGCAGAAAGTGCATTTCGATTTTGATGATGCCGTCGCCGAAGCAGTGTTCGCATCTGCCGCCCGCCATATTGAAGGAAAATCTGCCCGCTTTGTAACCGCGCTCTTTCGCGTCCTGCGTGGCGGCGTAAAGTTCGCGGATGAGCCCGAACACGCCCGTATAGGTGGCGGGGTTGGAACGCGGCGTTCTGCCGATGGGAGATTGATCGATGGCGATCACTTTATCGAAATTTTCCATGCCGAGAATTTCGCCCGATTTGCCTTTGGGAAGCCGTGCGCCGTTCAGTTCGTCCGCCAGCGCGGGATATAAAATTTCGTTGATGAGCGAGGATTTTCCGCTGCCCGATACGCCCGTTACCGCCGTGAAAAGCCCCACGGGAAAACGCACGTTTATTCCTTTCAGGTTGTTTTGCCTGCAATCTTTCACTTCCAGCCAGCGCCCGTCCGGCTGCACGCGCGTTTTCGGCGTTTCGATTTTTCGTCTGCCCGCCAGATAATCGCCCGTAATCGAACGCGGCTCCGCCATAATGTCCGCCTGCGTTCCGCACGCCACCACTTCGCCGCCGTGCACGCCCGCATACGGACCGATGTCCACGATATAATCCGCCGCGCGGATGGTGTCTTCGTCATGTTCCACCACGATGAGCGTATTGCCGAGATCGCGCAGACCTTGCAGGGAGGAAAGCAGTTTTTCGTTATCGCGCTGGTGCAGCCCGATGCTCGGCTCGTCGAGAATATACAAAACGCCCGTGAGCGCGCTGCCGATCTGCGTGGCGAGGCGGATACGCTGCGCTTCGCCGCCCGAAAGCCCCACCGCCGAACGGGAAAGCGTAAGATATTGCAGCCCTACGTTTTTCAGGAAGCCGAGGCGGCTGCGGATTTCTTTTAAAATGCCCGCCGCAATCAGGCTTTCGCTTTCGGAAAATTGAAGATCATCGAGAAAATCGAGCAGTTTTTCCACGGAAAGCGACGTTAATTCGTAGATGTTCAAGCCGCCGATCGTTACGGCGAGCGCTTCTTTTTTCAGGCGTTTTCCGCCGCACGTATCGCAGGGCATGGTGCGCATATAGCGTTCGATATCGTACTTCACGCCGTCCGACGAGGTTTGCGCGTAGCGGCGCTGAAGATTGTTGACGAAACCTTCCCACGACATTTTATAGCTGCCCGTAAACGAGCGGGTGGAATACGACATATCGAATTTTTCGCCGCCGTTGCCGTACATCAACAAATCGTACACGCTCTTCGGCAGGTCTTTGACGGGAACGTCCAGCGAGAAGCCGTAGCGCTTCGCAAGCGAATTGACGTACATCTGCGTTTGCGAATTGCTTTCGAGACACCAGCCCGCCACGTGTATGGCGCCTTCGCGCAGAGTTTTGGTTTTATCCGGGCAGATGAGATCGGGATCGACAAGCTGTTTGAATCCGAGCCCCGAACAATCGGGGCAGGCGCCGTACGGCGTGTTGAACGAGAACAGACGGGGTTCTACTTCTTCGATGGAAACGCCGCAATCGGGGCAGGCGTACGAGGTGGAAAACAATTCTTCGTTGCCGTCGCAATCGATAACGACCAGCCCGTCCGCAAGTTTAAGCGCGGTTTCGAGCGAATCGGTAAGGCGCTTTAAAACGCCCTCTTTCACCACAAGGCGATCTACCACCACCGAGATATTGTGCTTGATATTCTTTTCAAGGTGAATTTCTTCCTGTAAATCGTACACGGCTCCGTCGATTTTCACGCGGGCGTAGCCGCTTTTTTTATAATTTTGCAGTTCTTTTACGTATTCGCCCTTTCTGCCGCGCACGACGGGCGCGTTAACCAAAATTTTGCTGCCCTCCGGCATAGCCATCACTTTATCGGCAATTTCGTCCACCGTCTGGTGCCGGATTTCTCTGCCGCATTTCGGGCAATGCACCACCCCGACGCGGGCGTACAAAAGACGGAAATAATCGTAAATTTCCGTAACCGTACCCACCGTGGAACGAGGGTTGCGCGAAGTGGTTTTCTGATCGATGCTCACCGCGGGAGATAAGCCCTCTATGCTTTCTACGTCAGGTTTTTCCATCTGCCCCAGAAACTGGCGGGCATAGGAAGAAAGGCTTTCCACATAGCGGCGCTGCCCCTCGGCGAAAATGGTTTCGAAGGCGAGCGTGGATTTGCCGCTGCCCGAAAGCCCCGTGAACACCGTGAGTTTGTTGCGCGGAATCGTTACGTTGATATTTTTTAAATTGTTTTCTTTGGCGCCTTTGACGACGATATTTTCCTGCATGGTTTTTTGCTTCCTGTTTGGTATTTTTGATTTTTTTGAGATATTCGGTTACGGGCTGCCCCTTGATTTCCGGAAATTTTTTTATCAAAAATATACTGAAAACCAAAAACGGGCTACGCATAATTTGCCGCGCCCCTCATCTCCTTGCTTCGCAAGTAGCTTCCCCCCGAGGGGAAGCCACGAAGTGGCTGAGCATTTTTTTCGCGCTTTTCTCCCCCGAGAGAAAAAGCGAAAAGTGGAAGGCTTTTTACAAAGAAATGCGAAGCTTATTAAAAGCCCTTTCCGCCTATTTGCGGGTGAGTTTCGCAAGCTGCCGGCGCAAGTCCGCTATCTTTTCGCGGATTTCGATTGCCTTTTCGAAATCGAGGTTTGCGCTTGCGATTTTCATCACCGCTTTCAGTTTTTCGATTTCGTCCGGAATATCTTTCGCTTTGATTTCTTCGCCGCCTTTCGCCTTTTTGCTGATGACAAGCGACGATTTGATTTCTTTCACGATGGTTTTCGGCGTGATGCCGTGTTCCTCGTTGTAGCGCTTTTGTATCGTGCGGCGGCGGTTGGTTTCGTCGATGGCGCGGCGCATGCTGTCCGTAATCGTATCGGCGTACATAATCACCCGCCCGTCCGCGTTACGCGCCGCTCTGCCGATCGTCTGGATAAGCGCGGTATCGCTGCGCAGAAAGCCCTCTTTATCGGCGTCCAGAATCGCCACCAGCCGCACTTCCGGCATATCCAGCCCCTCGCGGAGCAGGTTGATGCCGCAAAGCACGTCGAACTCGCCCGCACGCAAACCGTTTACGATGTCTACGCGTTCCAGCGTATCCACGTCGCTGTGCATGTATCGCACCTTGACGCCGTGCTCCTTTAAATAATCGGTGAGCTCTTCCGCCATGCGCTTCGTGAGCGTGGTAACGAGCACTCTGCCGCCCGCCGCCTTTTCTTTGTTGATTTCCGCAAACAAATCGTCGATCTGCCCTTTCGTGGGGCGCACGTCGATTTCGGGATCGAGCAGCCCCGTGGGGCGGATGAGCTGTTCGGCAAACTGCCCCGCCTGTTCGCGTTCGTAGGGGGCAGGGGTGGCGGAAACGCAGATGAGCTGCGGAACGCGCGCGTCGAATTCTTCGAACGTGAGCGGACGGTTATCGTACGCCGAGCGCATGCGGAAGCCGTAGTCCACCAGATTTTTTTTGCGCGAATAATCGCCGTGATACATGGCGCGGATTTGCGGAATCGTCATGTGGCTTTCGTCGATGAACACCAGAAACTCGCCTTTCGGAAAATAATCGAGCAGCGTGAACGAGGGTTCGCCGGGGCTTCTGCCGTCGAAATAACGGCTGTAATTTTCGATGCCGCTGCAATAGCCGATTTCGCGCATCATTTCGAGATCGTGCTCGGTGCGCTGTTTTAAGCGCTGCGCTTCCAGAATTTTGCCTTCATCCTGAAAAGCTTTCACTTCGCCCTGTAAGTCCTCTTCGATCATCGAAAGCGCGCCGCGCAATTTTTCGGTGCCTACGGCGTACTGCGAAGCGGGAAAAATCGCCGCGTGAGAAAGTTCGTTGATGCGATTGCCCGTAAGCGCTTCCACTTCGTAAATTTTATCGATTTCGTCGCCGAAATATTCCACGCGGATCGCGATTTCGGAAGCCGACGCGGGGAATATTTCCAGCGTGTCGCCGCGCACGCGGAAGGTGGAACGGCGGAAGTCCGCATCGGAACGGGCGTATTGCAATTCCACAAGTTTGCGCATCAGCGCGTCGCGCGGGTACTCCATGCCGGGACGAAGCGAAATCGAAAGGCGGAAATATTCTTCGGGCGCGCCCAAGCCGTAGATGCAGGATACCGAAGCCACCACGATGACGTCTTTCCGCTCCATCAGGGCGCAGGTGGCGCTGTTGCGGAGTTTATCGATTTCGTCGTTCATCGACAAATCTTTTTCGATATAGGTATCGGTGGAGGGAACGTAGCTTTCCGGCTGATAATAATCGTAATACGAAACGAAATATTCCACGCGGTTTTCGGGGAAAAATTCGCGGAATTCGTTGCAAAGCTGCGCGGCAAGCGTTTTATTGTGCGCGATTACCAGCGTGGGACGATTGACGTTTTTGATGACGTTTGCCATCGTAAACGTTTTGCCGCTGCCCGTTACGCCGATTAAAACCTGCGTACGGATTCCGTCGCGCACGCCTTCGGTGAGCGTTTCTATCGCCTGCGGCTGATCGCCCGTGGGGGCATACGGCGCGTGCAATTTAAATTCCATAGGCTTTCCTTTCCGCTCCTTTTTTCGACGTTTTTCTTAAAAACAAACAAACGTTTGCATTTTTTCGACATTATTATAGCACGGCTTCGAAAAAAAAGCAAGGCTATTTGCGGCGCATTTCGGGCGATTTGAAATTTTTTCGACGAAATTTTTCAGCCGCCGTTTTTTTCCCGCCGCCCGCCTGCGGCTTGCCCTCCGCAAGAGAGAAATCTGCGGAATGCGGCGCAGGAATTGCCGCGCTATCTGAAAATGCGACGGAGAATAAAGCCTACCAGAAAAGCCACGATTGCCGAAGCCACCGATTTTACCACAAGCAGCGCCTTATCGCGCTTTTTATTCTCTTTTTCGCGCGGGTAGCAATACCCTTTCGCTCGCAGCGTGAACAGGTACATCTTTTCGCCTTTGCGGTGAGAATACAGCGTTTCCGCGTAATCGTCCTCGCGCAGATCTTCAAAGATTTTTTCGAGCTTCTCTTCGGGAAGCCTGTCCTTAGCTTCGAACAACCGCGAAAAATCGGCGGCGGAAATCAGACTTTTTCCGTCGCCTTTGCAAAGCGAATATATTTCGTCCATGATTTTCTCTTCGCGTCTGTTCAGCATTTTTCTTTCGTCCGCCCGCTTATCCGCGCGCGATGAGCCGCAATAAAGAAGCAATTGCCGCGGCGAGGAATCCGCCCGCAGCCCCGCCCGCAAACGACCACCAGAACACGGGGGACAGCGAACGGAACAAATTGCGCCGCACCGAAAGCGGCTGCTCTTCCGCCTCGTACCTCCGCCCTTTATCCAGCACGGAAAGACAATAATTTCCGCCTTCGGCATAGCGCACGTCGATATACCCCTCTTCGTCCAGCGTTTTCACCGCGCGGGCGATTTCCTCCTTATTCACGCCGAGCGCGGCGGGATATAAACTTAAAAAATCGTCGTCCGAAAAAATTTCGTAGCCGTTTTCTTTACATTCGTCGTTGAGATATAAAAGCATTGCCGCTTTTTTCGCTTCCGTCATCGTCCGTTTCTCCCGCATCGTGATTACACGATATTATTATGCGCGGCGAGCGGGTTTTTAATCGGGGCTTTTATGTTTTTGTTTTTCGGTTTGCGCGATTTGCGCGTTTTGCGCAGCGTATAAACCGCTTCGACGGGGCGTTCGGCAAGTTTTACCAGCGCGCCCACGGGCAGCACCGTAGCGGATAGCGCAAGCGTTAAAATAAGTTCGGCAAACGTTAAACCGGACGTTCTGAACACCGTGCCGCCGAAGTACAGAAGCGCGATCTGGCAAAACGAGGTGAGCGCGATGAAAATCACGAACGAGCCGCCGCCCTTCATTCTTCTGAACGGATTCGGCGAATCGGTACGAGCGTGGAACGCGCCGAACAAACCGGAAAACACGAAAATCGAGAAAAACGCGGTGTAAAAATGCGCCGTGCCCCTGCTTTCGCCCACGCGGAAAAACGAGGCGATTTCCGGCGACTTTAAAAAGTACAGGCAAAGCAGCACGCAGTAGATTCCCGTGGCGGCGACGCGCCCCGCAAGGCGCTTTGTAAGCACGGGCTCGGAAAGCGGCACGGGCGGACGGCGCATATCCTGCGGATCGACGCGGATGCCCGCGAACGCCAGCGAGGCGAGCGTATCCATAATCATATTGATCCACAGCATCTGCATGACGGTTACGGGGGTATCGAAGCCGATGAACGGCGCAAGCAGAGATACGCCCACCGCGCAGAGATTCATCGTAAGCTGAAACACCACAAACTGCCGTATGCTTTTGAATACCCGCCTGCCGTATGCCGCCGCTTTGACGACGGACGAAAGATTATCGTCGGTAATCACCACGTCGCCCGCTTCTTTGGCGACTTCCGTGCCCGAACCGAGCGCGAAACCTACGTCCGCTTTTTTCAGCGCCGCCGCGTCGTTGATGCCGTCGCCCGTCATGCCCGTTACGCAACCGAGGCGCTTCGAAAGTTCTACCAGCCGGCTTTTATCGGTGGGGAGAGCGCGCGCCACCACGCGGAGCCGCGGCAGAATTTTTAATACTTCTTCGTCGCTCATCGCCGCCAGTTCGCCGCCCGTGAGCACGACGGCGCCGCCTGATTCGGCGTACGGCGCGTACTTCTGCGCTTCCGCCTTGCTTTTGCGGGGGGTATGGTGCGAAGTTTTGCGTTTTTCGGTTTGCCGCACGGGCAGAAACAGCCCCGCCTCTTTGGCGATTGCCGCCGCGGTTTCGGGATGATCGCCCGTAATCATCACTACCTGCACGCCGGCGCCGCGCAGATCGTCCACGGCGGTTTTCGCTTCGGGGCGAAGTTCGTCGCAAAGCACGGCAAGCGCAAGAAGCGTGGCGTTTTCCGGCAAGATTCCTTCGGAGGCACGCGGAAATTCGCCCTCGTAACAGGCAAGAGCGATCACGCGTCTGCCGCGGCTCGTCTGTTCGTGCAGGCGTTTTTTCATCAGCGCCGCATCCAGCGGAAGATTGCTTTCGCCGTTGAAACAGTACGCGATATGCGGCAGCAGGATTTCGGGCGCGCCCTGAAAATACACCGTTGTTTCGCCGCCGCTTTGCACCGCGGAAAGAGCGTATTTGTTTTCCGTGCTGAATTTCTGCCGCGATATAATTTTCGCCTCGTGCAAGCGGGCGCCGCGCAGATACGTTTCCGGCGGAAAGGCGGCTTTAAAAGCCCTGTCCGCGGCGTTGCCGCCGCCCTTTGCCGCCGCTTCGCCGCCGTTGAAATACGCGCACGCGGCGATTTTTTCCGCAAGGAGCGCGGGCAGACGGTCGGGGGGAAGCAATTCGCCCCTGCCCGTTAAAACGCGGCCGACGGACGGCATGCCGCGGGTGAGCGTGCCCGTTTTATCGGTGAAAAGAATTTTCATGCCGCCCGCCGCTTCGATGCCCGCGGCGCGCTTTACAAGCACGTTGTCCTTTGCCATTTTCGCGCGGTTGGAAGAAAGAACCACGGCGATCATCATGGGCAGCCCTTCCGGCACGGCGACCACCACGACGGCGATGGCGAGGGTAACGGCGTGCATCAGGCAGGAAAATACCGTAACGGGGTTTTGAAAATCCGCCTTGATAAGCGCGGGATTCATGGCGTTATCCAGAAAGAACGCGTTGAACAGATCGGCAAGAGCGACGAGCACGGCGGCGAGATATCCGAAGCGGGAAAGCGTGCCTGCAAGAACGGAAAGTTTGCGTTTCAACGGGCTGTCCCCTTTATCCTGACGAAGCGCGCCCGCCATCTGCCCGTAAAAGGTGTTTTCGCCCACTTCGCTTACCCGTACCGCCGCTTCGCCGCCCGTAACCAGACTGCCTTCGAATACCTTTTCGCGGCGGGAAAGCCCTTCCGCGCCGGCAAGCGCTCCGGGCGTTTTTTCGATTTCCGCGCTTTCGCCCGTGAGCGGGGATTGCGATACGGCAAGTCTGCCCGAAAGCATGACGCCGTCCGCGGGGACTCGTTCGCCCGCTTCCAGAAGCAATATATCGCCGACGACAAGTTCGCGTACGGCGATTTGTTTTGTTTTTCCGCCGCGGCGGACGCGGCAGGACAAGTTTTCGCTTTGCGCCATCAGCTGTTCGAACGCCGATTCGCTGCCGTATTCCGAGAGGGTGGAAACGAACGTGGATAAAAACACGGCGACGGCGATGCCCGCCGTTTCGGTTACGTTGCGGCTGCGGATGAAAAATATGAGATTGATGGCAAGCGCAACGAGCAGGATGCGGATGATCGGATCGGAAAAGGCGGAAAGATACTGCTTGAAAAAGCCCTTTCTTTTACGCTTTTGCAGTGCGTTTTCGCCGTATTTTTCGCGTGAAAATTTTACTTCTTCCTCGCTTAAACCGAACAATGCGTTTTTTTCCTGCGTACCTGCGTTTTTCTTTGCATTAGCGGACATGGCGCGCCCTCCGGGTGTTTCTTATCGATTCTTTTTATCGTATGCCGCCGCCCGGAAATTTATGAGAAAAAACGCCCTCCCGTTTGTTGTACGGGAGAGCGTTTCAGGATTTTCGGCGATTACTTTTTCGGGTTGGTGATGATGACGCCCGAATCGGAAGCGTCGATTTTCACCGTGTCGCCCGGCAGGAATCTGCCCGCAAGCAGTTCTTTGGCGAGCGGCGTTTCCACCGCCTGCTGCACGTACCTCTTCAACGGTCTTGCGCCGAGAACCGGATCGTAGCCGTTGTCCGCAAGGTATGCGCACGCTTTGTCGGTAATTTCCAGAGTCAGCCGCTTTTCCGCGAGTCTTTCTCTGAGCGACGAAACGAAAAGTTTTACGATCTTTTCGATTTCGCCTTTCTGCAGCGGTTTGAAAATGACGATTTCGTCCAGACGGTTTAAAAATTCGGGACGGAACGAGGTTTTAAGCAGCGCTTCCACTTCCTTTTTCGCCGTTTCGGAAAGGTTGCCTTTTTCGTCGATGCCTTCGAGAATGGCGGGCGAGCCGAGGTTGGAAGTTAAGATAATCACGGTGTTTTTGAAGTTCACCGTTCTGCCCTGTCCGTCGGTGATACGCCCGTCGTCAAGCACTTGCAAAAGCACGTTGAACACGTCCGGGTGCGCCTTTTCCACCTCGTCGAACAGCACCACGCAGTAAGGATGACGGCGCACGGCTTCGGTGAGCTGCCCGCCCTCGTCGTACCCGACGTATCCGGGAGGCGCGCCGATCAGACGGGAAACGGAATACTTTTCCATATACTCGCTCATATCGATACGCACCATGTTTTTCTCGTCGTCGAACAGGCACTTCGCCAACGTTTTCGCAAGCTGCGTTTTGCCGACGCCCGTAGGGCCTAAAAACAGGAACGAACCGATAGGACGATCGGGATCGGCGATGCCCGCGCGGGAACGAAGAATGGCGTTAGCCACGGCATCCACCGCTTCGTTCTGCCCGATTACCCGTTTGTGCAGGGTATCGGCGAGGTGAAGCAGTTTTTCCTTTTCGCCTTCCATCAGTTTCGCCACGGGAATACCCGTGCGTTTTGCCACGATTTCGGCGATTTCTTCTTCGGTTACTTTATCGTGCAGAATCGTGCCGCCGTTGCCGTCCGCGCCGTCCGCCGCGGCTTTCTTCTCGCTTTCTTCCAGCTTCTTTTTCAGTTCGGGCAGTTTGCCGTACTGAAGTTCGGAAGCTTTCTGCAAATCGTACTCGCGCTGCGCTTTTTCCAGATCCGCCGAGCATTTTTCGATTTCTTCGCGCAAAGACTGCACCGCGGAAATATCGCGTTTTTCCGCTTCCCAGCGGGTGGACAACGCTGCGTATTTTTCTTTCATTTCCGCAAGTTCGTTTTCGATTTCTTTCAGATGTTCCTGCGAAGCGGGATCGGTTTCTTTGGAAAGGGCATTCTTTTCGATTTCCAGCTGCATCGTCTTTCTCGAAAGCGCGTCCATCTCTTCGGGGCTCGATTCCATCTGCGTGCGGATGGTGGCGCAGGCTTCGTCCACGAGGTCGATCGCCTTATCGGGCAGGAATCTGTCGGTGATATATCTGTCGGAAAGAGTCGCCGCGGCGATTAAGGCGTTATCCTGAATTTTTACGCCGTGGAACACTTCGTAACGCTCTTTCAGACCGCGCAGAATGGAGATGGTATCTTCCACCGTGGGTTCGCCCACCAGCACGGGCTGGAAACGACGTTCGAGCGCGGGATCTTTTTCGATATATTTGCGGTACTCGTCCAGCGTGGTGGCGCCGATGCAATGCAGCTCGCCGCGCGCCAGCATAGGCTTTAACAGGTTGCCCGCGTCCATCGCGCCGTCCGTTTTGCCGGCGCCGACGATGGTATGCAACTCATCGATGAACAGAATAATTCTGCCGTCCGATTTCTTCACTTCGGCAAGCACGGCTTTCAATCTTTCTTCGAATTCGCCGCGGAATTTCGCGCCCGCAATCAACGCGCCGAGATCCAGAGAAAATACTTTGCGGTCTTTCAGAGAATCGGGCACGTCCCCTTTCATGATACGAATCGCAAGCCCTTCGGCGATTGCCGTTTTGCCCACGCCGGCTTCGCCGATCAGCACGGGATTGTTTTTCGTTTTACGCGAAAGAATACGGATGACGGAACGGATTTCTTCGTCCCGCCCGATGACGGGGTCGAGTTTGTGCTGCCGCGCCCGCTCCACCAGATCGCTGCCGTATTTATTCAGTACGTCGTAGGTATCTTCGGGATTTTCGCTGTCGACGCGGGAATTGCCGCGCACTTTGGCAAGCTCCTGCATGAACGTATTTTTATCTATCCCGGCTTCTTTCAGAAGGCGCTTCACAAGGCTTTCGCCCTTATCGAAGAACGCCATAAACAGATGCTCGACGGAAACATAGGAATCGCCCATCTGTTCCGCGGAACTCTGCGCGCTTTCAAGCAGATCGTTCAACGCGCCGGATACGTATTTTTCGCCGCCCGATACTTTGGGAAGCCGCGAAATTTCCGTACGCGTTCTTTCGAGAAGCGCGGAAACGTTTACCCCCGCACGCGACAACAGCGTGGCAATCAGCCCCTCCTTATCGCTTAAAAGCGAGAATAACAGATGCAGCTGATTGATATCGGCGTTGCCGTATTCCGTGGAAACTCTCTGCGCGTTTACCAGCGCTTCCGAAGATTTCTCGGTAAATTTTTTCATATCCATAATTTTGCCCTCCTTGCCGTTTTCCGCGTGCCGCGCTTTGTTCCGCAACCCGTCGGTTTCTTTTTTCATTAGTTATTTTTACCCCTGCTTTCCGCCGTTTAAACATAGCGGGAATAACTTTTCGTAAAATATATTTCCGATAAAAAGACAAATGAAAACGCCCCGAAGATTTTTCTTCGGGGCGCCACATTTTATCTGTTTGTTTTATAACTTTAAAACGTATACGTAGCGCCGACTTCGTACGTAATTACGGAATCGTCGAAGTAGTCGTCCATCGTGCCTCCGGGCACAGATCTGCCTCTCCTCGGGGTATCCTGCGAGTCCGCGCAGCCGCTAAGCAGCGCAAAAGCGCCGAAAAACACGGCAACCGCACACATTAACGCGGCCGATTTTTTTCTGTTCAATCGTTTATTCTCCTTAGTGTGATTTTTTTACGCGCTTTTGCGCCGGCTACGCTCCGCGTGTAAAAATATGCAGCTATTTTACACAATATTCAAAATTTTGTCAAGCGGATAAAAGGAATTTTTTTGAAATATTTTTCGACTTATTTTTTCGTTTCGGGCAAAAACCGCGCTTCTTCGAATACGCCGCGATTACAAAAAACGGCGCGGAGAAACTTGCGGAACAAAGCGGAATAAAGCGCGGGCGTTCGACGCGTTTTTGCGTTTTTGACGCTTATATACGCGCGCGCGACAAAAAAATATTTTTTTTCTTGGTTACCGCCGCCTTTTTTTATTTACTTTTTTCCGCTTTTCCTGTACAATAATAAGACAGCAGGTGAATAGATTTCAAGGAGTTTGCACGCAGAATGATTGCAAGAGTAGAAAGCTATGCGCTCTTCGGGCTGGAAGGCGTACCCGTAACGGTGGAAGCGGATATCTCGAAAGGGATTCCTTCGTTCGATATGGTGGGCTTGCCCGACGCGGCGGTGAAAGAATCGCGCGAACGGGTGAAAAGCGCAGTGAAAAACAGCGGACTGATGTTTCCGAACCATAAAATCACCGTGAACTACGCCCCCGCGTACGTGAAAAAAGAAGGCTCGGCGCTGGACCTTGCCACGGCGATTTCGCTTTTAAAAGGCGAAGGCGCGCTGGAAGCAGACACGAACGGAATCATTTTTCTCGGCGAGCTTGCGTTAAACGGCGAACTGCACCCCGTGCGCGGCGTGCTGCCGGCGGTGATTTCCGCGCGCGAAAAAGGTTACAAAACGTTTATCGTTCCCGCAGAAAACGCAAAGGAAGCGGGGTATGTGGGCGGCGTCGACGTATATGCGGCGCGAACCTTACGCGAAGTGGTGGATCATCTTTCCGGTTTTTCGCCCCTCTCCCCCGTGCGTTGCGAAGAATTCCGCGCGGCGCAAAGCGAAAAGGCGGGCGCGGACTGGAACAACAACCTTTCCGCGCACGATCTGTCGTTCGTGAAAGGACAGGAGATTGCAAAGCGCGCGCTGGAAGTTGCCGTGGCGGGCGGACACAACATTCTGTTTGTAGGCCCTCCCGGAAGCGGAAAAACCATGCTGGCGCGGGCGATTCCTACGGTGCTGCCGGATTTATCGTTTGAAGAGGCGCTGGAAATCACAAAAATTCATTCGGTGGCGGGAACTTTGGGCGAAAACGGAATTATTACCGAACGCCCGTTCAGAACGCCCCACCATACCGCCACCACCGTTTCGCTCTGCGGCGGCGGAAACAAAACGGTGCATCCCGGAGAAATTTCGCTGGCGCACGGCGGCGTGCTGTTTCTGGACGAGCTGCCCGAATACAACCGCTCCACGCTGGAAGCGCTCCGGCAACCGCTGGAGGACGGCGTTATCACCGTTTCGAGAGCGGGCGGCACCGTTACGTATCCCGCTTCGTTTATGCTGTGCGCAAGCATGAACCCCTGCCCCTGCGGAAACTACGGCTCCGCCACGCGGCAATGCACGTGCACGCCTTCCGAAATCAAACGTTACCGCGCAAGAATATCCGGTCCGCTGCTGGACAGAATCGATATTCAGGTGGAAGTGGACGGCGTAACGTACGACGACCTTTCGGGCGGAGAGAACGGAGAAACGAGCGCGGAAATCAAAAAACGCACCGACCGCGCGCGGGAAATTCAGCGCGAGCGATATGCCGGCGAAAACGTGAACACCAACAGCGAAATGAACGAAAAAGACATACGGAAATACTGCGCGCTTTCGAAAGAGTGCGACGATATTCTGCGCGAGGCGTTCACTTCGCTCAGGCTTTCCGCGCGGGCGCGCTCGCGTATTTTAAAGGTGGCGCGCACGATTGCGGACCTGTCGGGCGAAGAGCGCATTTTACCGGAGCACGTGATGGAAGCGGTATCGTACCGCACGTACGGCGCGGAAGAAGAATAAGGCGCGGGGAGGCACACTATGCGGAATCTTTCGGCGGAAGAGAAGGCTTTCATCTGGCTGGACGCCTTTCCCCTGCCGCTCAGCGAAAAAAACGCGCTGTTAAAAGCCGCCGGCAGCGCCGTAACCCTTGTAAAAAATTACGCGGAATTTTTCAAAAACGCGGTTAAAGCGGACGAAAGCGGCGTATATAATGATATGGCGCAGTCTTTGAAAGACGATTCGTTTTTCAAAAACGTGATTGCGGCGCTTGAAAACGAAGCTATCAACCCCGTGACGCGCGTTTCCGACGGTTTTTTCGAAGAGTGGCGCGCGGTGGAGAATCCGCCGCTGGTACAGTACGAAAAAGGAAACGCGGCTTTGAAAAAAGGCGCTAAATTCGTGCTGGTGGGTTCGAGGCGCACTCCGCCCGAAGTGATGAAACGCACGCAAAAAGTTGCGGAAGAGTTATCCCGCGCGTTCACGGTGGTTACGGGAAACGCGGACGGAGGCGACAGCGCGGCGCTGGCGGGCGCGGCGAAAACGAAAGGCGGCATATCGGTTCTGGCGGGCGGGTTCTGCTGTATGGAAAACGCGCGATGCGATTTTGAAAAAAATCTGTACGTAACCGAACACACTTACCGCGTAACCGCGCGAAAATTTTCTTACGAACGCAGAAACGCTCTGCTTGCCGCGCTGGGAACAGCCGGCTTGATTGCCAGCGCGGGCGAAAAAAGCGGCGCGCTGATGACGGCGGAATTTTTAAAAGCCGCGGGAAAACCGCTGTTCGCCTTCCCCTATTCGCCCGAATCGGCGGCGGGAAGAGGCTGCAACGCACTGATTAAACGCGGCGCCAATCTTGCCGAAAGCGCGGACGACGTTTTCGAAAAACTGGGCGTCGCCGCACAAACGACGGCAACCGACGCGACGGATAAACTTTCCGCCGACGAAAAACTTGTGTACGAGGCTTTGAAAGATACGGGCAAGGCGAACATCAACGCTTTATCGCACCTGACGAAGCTGCCCGTATGGAAGCTTTCCGGCATCGTTGCGGCGCTGGAAGTAAAAGGCGTGCTGACGCGCACGGGCGGGAACTTCGTTTCCCTCGTATAAAAATACGGATTAACATTTTAAAAAGGGCATAGAAACAATGGATTTAATTATCGTAGAATCTCCTTCCAAGGCAAAGACCATTTCGAAGTATCTGAAAGGAAAGTACAAGGTAGACGCTTCCGCGGGGCATATCCGCGACCTGCCCGTACACTCCCTCGGCGTGGACGTGAAAAACAATTTCGAACCGCGCTACGTAAATTCGGAAGGCAAAGAAGATCTGATCAGGCGCTTGCAGGACGAAACGAAAAAAGCCGACCGCGTTTATCTTGCAACCGACCCCGACCGCGAGGGAGAGGCGATTTCCTGGCATTTGCAGACGGTTCTCGGATTAGACGAAAAAGCGAAAAACCGCATCGAATTCAACGAAGTTTCGCAAAAAGCGGTGGAAAAAGCGCTTACGCAACCGCGGACAATCAATTATAACCTTGTGGACGCGCAGCAGGCGCGCCGCGTGCTGGACAGACTGGTGGGCTACAAACTTTCCACCCTGCTGAACCACAAAATCGAAACGGAAAACAATTCCCGAACGCTTTCGGGCGGCAGAGTGCAATCGGTGGCGCTGAAACTGATTGTGGACAGAGAACGGGAAATCGAAGCGTTCAAGCCGCAGGAATACTGGAACGTTTCCGCGCTGCTGCAGGATAAGGAACTGAAACACGCGCCGTTCAAAGCTTCCCTCGAAAAGAAAAACGGCAAGAAATACAAGCCCGCTTCCAAAGAGGAAACGGAAACGGTGCTCGCCGCGCTGAAAGCGGGAGAATTCGTTGTGGCTGCGATGAAAAAATCGGTGGTGAAAAGCCACGCGCCCGCGCCGTTCACCACTTCTTCGATGCAACAGGAATCTTCCAACAAGCTGGGCTTCACGGCGCCCGAAACGATGAGCCTCGCGCAGCACCTGTATGAAGGCATCGGCACGGAAAACGGCGACCATATCGCGTTCATCACGTATATGAGAACGGACTCCGTACGTATTTCGGCGGAAGCGCAACAAAGCGCGCTGGCATACATCCGCGCCGCGTACGGCGATAATTACGCGCCCGAAAAGCCGAATTTTTATTCCACGAAAAAGGACGCGCAGGACGCGCACGAAGCCGTGCGCCCCATCGACGTTTCGATGACGCCGGACAAGGCGAAAAATCTGCTGGATAAAAAGCATTATATGCTGTACAAGCTGATTTACGAGCGTTTTCTGGCTTCGCAGATGGCGGAAGCGAAATACAACAGCACGCAGATGGATATAAACAATTCCGGCTATACCTTCAAGGCGAGCGGCAAAATCATGCTCTTCCCCGGCTATACGGCGGTATACCGCGAAACGGAGGTAAAAAAGGACGACGACGAATCGGCGGAATCCGCAGAACTGCTGCCCGATCTGGCGCAGGGAGAAAGCGTGAACTGCAACAAAATCAACACGGAGCAGAAGTTCACGAAGCCGCCCCTTCGCTATACGGACGCCTCGCTGGTGAAAGCGATGGAAGAAAAAGGCATCGGGCGCCCCTCCACGTACGCGACCATCATCGCGAAACTCAACCAGAAGTACGTGAAAAAAGAGGGCAAATACATGAAGCCCGTGAAAGTTTCGTACGCCGTATCGGATATGCTGAACAAATGTTTCCCCGATATCATGAACGTGGGCTTCACCGCGGATATGGAAACCAAGCTGGATAAAATAGAAGAAGGCGGACAGCGCTGGCAGGACGTTATTGCGGACTTCTACCCGGAATTTGAAAAAAATCTGAAAAACGCCTCTTCGTACGGCGACGAACTCACCGACATCAAGTGCGAAAAATGCGGCAGACCGATGATTCGCAAAAACGGAAAATACGGAAAATATCTCGCGTGTTCCGGCTACCCCGAATGCCACAACATCGTAAGCGAGGGCGAACAGGAAATTTCCGCGATCCCCTGCCCCAACTGCGGCGAAAACATGGTGGTAAAAACGGGTAAATTCGGAAAATTTCTCGCCTGCCCCAACTATCCCGATTGCAAAACGACGCGCCCCTACCCCACGGAAAACGGCGAACAGAAAGATTGCGGCATCTGCCCGGAATGCGGATCTCCGATGCTGCAGAAAAAGAGCAAAAAAGGCAAGATTTTCTACGGCTGTTCCGGCTACCCCGCCTGCAAGTTTTTATCGTGGGATATTCCCACGGGAAAAAAATGCCCCAAGTGCGGCAGCGCGCTGGTGAAAACGGCGCGGGGCAACGTGAAATGTTCCAACAAGGAATGCGATTATAAAGAGGGTAAAGCCTCTTCGGCGACGGGCGCAGGCACGACGGGCGCCGACGGCGGCGCGAAAAGCTTCAAACCGCTGCAATCGGAAGATTTCGACGCGCCCCCTTTGATGGACGAACCCATATACGGCGACGATCGGTAAAACGAACATGAACGGAATCACAAACGAAAAATTGAAAAACGCGAAGATTTCCGTCATCGGCGGCGGACTGGCAGGCTGCGAGGCGGCGTATTATCTGGCGCGGCACGGCGCAGACGTAACGCTGTACGAAATGAAGCCGCAGAAATATTCGCCTGCGCACGAAAGCCCGTCGCTTTGCGAACTGGTGTGTTCGAACTCATTGAAATCCGCCGACGTTTACGCGAACGCGTGCGGACTTCTGAAGGAAGAAATGCGCATTCTCGGCTCGCTTACGATGGAAGCGGCGGCGCACACCGCCGTGCCCGCGGGCGGCGCGCTTGCCGTGGACAGGGAAAAATTCGCGGCGTACGTTACGGAAAAAATCCGCGGCGAAAAAAACATCCGCGTGGTAACGGAAGAAATCGTAAAATTTCCCGAAGTATCGGGCGACGAATACGCGATTATCGCCACGGGGCCGCTGACTGCGGACGCCCTGGCGGCGGACATCGAACAAAAAACGGGCAGAAATCTGCACTTTTTCGACGCTTCCGCGCCCGTGATTGCGGCGGATTCTATCGATTATACCCGCGCGTTCACGCAGGACAGGTACGATAAAGGCACGGGCGATTACGTGAATTGTCCGCTGACGAAAGAAGAATATTACGCCTTCGTAGAAGCGCTGGGGACGGCGGAAAAAGCGGTGTTGCACGATTTTGAAAAAGGCGAAATTTTCGAAGGCTGCATGCCGATCGAAGTGATGGCATCGCGCGGAAAAGACACGCTCCGCTACGGCACGCTGAAGCCCATGGGGCTTTGCGAGGACGGAAAGCGCCCCTTCGCGGTGGCGCAGCTGCGCAAAGAAAACGCGGAAGGCACGGCGTACAACCTTGTGGGGTTTCAGACGAATTTGAAGTTCGGCGAGCAGAAGCGGGTATTTTCGATGATTCCCGCACTGAAAAACGCGGAGTATCTGCGTTACGGCGTGATGCACCGCAACACGTTTATACTATCCCCCGCTGTTTTGAACGCCGATTTCTCGTTTAAATATAATCGGAACGTGCGTTTTGCGGGGCAGATTACGGGCGTGGAAGGATATGTGGAAAGCGCCGCTTCGGGACTTTTCGCGGCGGCGTATCTTCTGGACGAATTGACGGGAAACAAACGCGGCACGGCGCCGGGCGAAACGATGACGGGCGCGCTTGCCGCCTACCTCACGGCGCCGAATAAAGATTTTCAGCCGATGAACGCGAATTACGGTATTCTTCCCCCGTTATCCGTGCGCATCAAAGATAAAAAAGAACGCTATCGGGCGCTTTCCGAACGCGCGCTGGAAACAATGCGCGCCTGGGCGGAACGCCTTTAAAGAGATAAGTACAAGGAGAAAAAACAATATGGAATTTCGGGGTACCACGATTTGCGCCGTAAAAAGAAACGGCGTTACGGCGATTGCCGGCGACGGTCAGGTTACGCTGGGCGAATCGGTGATTTTTAAAAATTCCGCGGTGAAGGTACGCCGCATTTACGGCGGCAAAGTGATTTTGGGCTTTGCCGGTTCGGTAACGGACGCCTTTTCGCTGACGGAAAAATTCGAAGGCATGCTGAATAAATTCGCGGGAAATCTGATGCGCTCCGCCGTGGAACTTGCGGAACTGTGGCGCAGCGACAAGCTGGGCAGAAAGCTGGACGCGATGATGATTACCGCCGACAAAGATACGTTTCTGATTCTTTCCGGCACAGGCGAAGTAATCGAACCGGACGGCAACGTGTGCGCCATCGGTTCGGGCGGAAACTATGCCCTTGCCGCGGCGCGCGCCCTGTATTCGGAAACAAATTATTCCGCAGAACAGATTGCGAAAAAAGCGTTGAAAATAGCTTCGGAAATCTGCGTGTTCACGAACGACAACATCCGCTGCGAAACCATCGGCGAAGAGCTCCCCTCTGCACCCGCGGAAAAACCGACGAAAAAATCGGCGGAAAAAATGAAATCCGCGGACAAGAAAAGCGCGAAAACCGCGCGGGAGGAAAAGTAAATGGATCTTTCTCCGAAACAGATTGTAGAACAGCTGGATAAATATATCATCGGGCAGGACGAAGCGAAAAAAGCTGTGGCGATCGCGCTGAGAAACCGTTACAGAAGAAGCCGTTTGCCCAAGGAAGTACGCGAAGAAATCACGCCGAAGAACATTATCATGAAAGGTCCTACCGGCGTGGGAAAGACGGAAATCGCGCGGCGGCTGGCAAAACTGGTGCGCGCGCCGTTCGTGAAAGTGGAAGCCACGAAGTACACGGAAGTGGGATATGTGGGCAAAGACGTGGAAGGCATGATCCGCGACCTTGCGGAGTGCTCGTACCGCCTTGTGAAAGCCGAAAAGGAAGAAGAAGTAAAAGCGAAAGCCACTTCGGCGGCGGAAAAACGCGTTCTGAAAATTATTCTGGAAGCCAAAAAGGACGAGCGCGGAGATACGGCGAAAGAAGTGTTCGAAGGCAGACTTTTAAGCGAGCTGCGCGCCGGAAAACTCAATAATTTCGTAATTGAAATGGACGTGGAAGATCTTCCGCAGCCGATGGAGCTTGTGCCCGGCGGCGCTTCCATTTCTATCGGTTCGATTTTCGGGGATATGTTCCGCGGAAAAAAGAAGAAACGCCGCCTTACCGTGGGCGAAGCGATGGAAATCGCGCTTGCCGAAGAAGCGGATAAACTTGTGGACGAGGACGCCGTAAAAGCGGAAGCCCTTTACCGCGCAGAAAACGACGGCATCGTATTCATCGACGAAATCGATAAAATCGCGGGAAAAGGCGAACGCGGCGCCGACGTTTCGCGCGAGGGTGTGCAACGCGATATTCTGCCCATCGTGGAAGGCAGCACGGTGGTAACGAAATACGGGCCCGTAAAAACGGACTTCGTGCTGTTTATCGCGGCGGGCGCGTTTCACGTATCCTCTATCGAAGATCTGATTCCCGAACTGCAGGGGCGTTTTCCCGTATCGGTAGAGCTGCAATCTTTAACGAAAGAAGACTTCATCCGTATTCTTACGGAAACGCAGAATTCGCTTACCTTCCAGTACGCGGAACTGCTTTCCGTGGATAACATCGAACTGAAATTCGAACCGGACGCCATAGAACGCATTGCGGAAATTTCGGTGGACTTAAACGCCACCAGCGAGGACATAGGCGCGCGGCGGCTGCACACGGTGATGGAATATCTTTTAGAGGACGTTTCTTTCAATGCGGGCGGCATGGACGTGCCGGCGCCTATCCCCGTAGCGATCACGGGCGCGTACGTGGACGAGCATTTATCGAAGCTGACGGGCAACCGCGATTTGAAAAAATACGTGCTGTAACGAAAAACGACAGAAGAAACAGCCGCGCCCGAACACGGCGCCGCGGCGAACGGAGATAATATTATGATTAACATTCCCAAGGGCACGAAAGACGTTCTGCCCGAAGATTCTTACAAATGGCGCTATGTGGAAAACACGGCGCGGGAAATCGCGCGGCTGTATTGCCTGAAAGAACTGCGTACCCCCACTTTCGAACACACGGAGCTTTTTAACCGCGGCGTGGGCGACACCACCGACGTGGTTACGAAAGAAATGTATACGTTCCTCGATAAAGGCAACCGCTCGATTACGCTGAAACCGGAAGGCACGGCGGGCGCGGTGCGCTCGTTTATCGAAAACGGCATGGCAAGCGGCGTTCTTCCCGCAAAAATGTACTACATTACGCCCGCGTTCCGTTACGAGCGCCCGCAGGCGGGGCGGCTTCGCGAATTCCACCAGTTCGGCGTGGAAATTTTCGGGGCGAAAGGCGCGGATACCGACGCGGAAACCATTCTGCTCGCCGATACGTTTCTTAAAAAGCTCGGCTTGAAAACCAAGCTTCATATCAATTCGATCGGGTGCCCTGCATGCCGCGCGGCATACAACAAAGCGCTGCGCGAGTATTTTGAGCCGCACCTCGACAAGCTGTGCTACGATTGCAAAACGCGTTTCGAAAAGAATCCGCTGCGGCTTCTCGACTGCAAGGAAGACGCGTGCCGCGAAGTGAACAAAAACGCGCCCTCTATTCTCGATTATCTCTGCGACGACTGCAAAGCGCATTTTTCCGAGCTGAAAGAACGGCTGACGGAAGCGGGTGTGGAATATACCGTAGACCCGCGCATTGTGCGGGGACTGGATTATTACACGCGCACGGTGTTTGAATTTGTGGCGGACGGAATCGGCGCGCAGGGCACGGTGTGCGCCGGCGGAAGATACGACGGTCTGATTCGCTCTCTGGGCGGCGGCGACGTACCCGCCGTGGGGTTTGCCGCGGGCATCGAACGATTGCTGATCGTCATGGAACAATCGGGTGCGGAAATTCCCTGCGACGAAGCGCCGACGGCGTATTTCGCGGGCATGGACGAAGCGTCGCGCAAGAAGGCGTTTGAACTGACTACGACTTTGCGAAACCACGGCATCGTAGCCGAATGCGACCACATGGCACGCTCGATTAAAGCGCAATTCAAGTATGCGGACAAAACGGGCGCGAAGTACGTTGCCGTCATCGGCGGAAGCGAGCTGGAAAAAGGCGCGGCGACGGTGAAAAACATGGCGACGGGCGAAGCGGACGAAGTAGAGTTTGCTCACATCGCGGAATATTTCGAAAAAAAATAAGACATACTTACAAAAGAAAATTTATCACGGAGGAAATCAAATGAAACAAGTTACGGGCGAAGAGTTCGAAGAACTTTTAAAAGGCGACAAAACGGTGTTTGCGGATTTCTGGGCGACTTGGTGCGCGCCCTGCCGCATGCTTGCTCCCATTTTCGAGGGGCTTGCGGAAAAGTACGCGGACAAAGCGGTGTTTGTAAAAGTAAACGTGGACGAACAGACGGAAACGGCTATCAAATGCGGCGTTTCCTCTATCCCCAACGTGATTGCGTTCCGCGGCGGAGAAGCGGTGGCGAACAGTCTGGGATACGTTCCAGAAAACGAACTGGAAGATTTTATCATCGAAAATCTTTAACGCCGAGAACCGTACCGGTAATGCATCACCGAAAGGCCGGATAAAAATCCGATGAAATTATTTGAGAATGAGTCCGATATTATACCGGACTCATTCTCATTTTTAAAGAAACTCTTTTATTTACGCGGTTACCGACTTGATTCAGATTTTCAGCCTCGATTCGTTAAAAATTTTTTATTCTACCGCTTTCAGGCTTTCGTTCATTCCGGTTTTTACTATTTTCGGTCTTAATATCAGCGTTACGAGCAGCGTAAAAACGAATACGACCACAGGCACGAACAGCCACATAAACCAACTTACGTTGCCGACCGTTCCGAACCCTATCGTTTTAAAAACGAGCGTCGCAAGACCTATTCCTATGGGATACCCCACGATAATTCCCAAAAACACGCTGATATATATTTCGCGATAAATATAGCCGCAGATTTCGCCGTCGTGATATCCCAGAACCATAAGCGTCGCTATTTCTCTTTCTCTTTCGCTGATATTTATGGTTGTAAGCGTGTTTATCACCACGGCGGTGAGAAGTCCCGCAAAAATAACCACGACTACCGCTATTCCGATGATCGCAGGCGAACCGAAGTCGCCGAACAGGCACATATCGAGAAGAGCAAGCCCCGCAAAAACAAGTCCCGCCGACACGCCTACGGACACAAGCATCATAAAAAACCGCGTTTTATACCTGAATACGTTTCTCATCGAAGATTTATACTTAAACGAAAGTCGTTTCCATATAAACGGAATTTTTTCAAGTAAAATTCTCTTCCCTTTTTTCGGCGGTTTCGGTCGCAGAAGGTCGGCGGGAGCGTTATTCGCAAGCCTCATTCCGATGGAAAACACCGCAATCAACGTAACCGCGATAATTACGCCCAGCGATATAAAGTAATAACTCGGTTTTACCACCACCGATATCGGCGGCATAACGTAACTGTAACCGAACGCGAAACATATCAGCCACGAAACGCCGTATCCGACAAAAAACCCCATCCCCCCGCCTGCAGCAAGCGCGACGAGAGCAAAGAAAACGTACCTGACGACGATACTTACCGAACCGTATCCGAGCGTTTTCAGACAGGCGATTTGCGAACGTTCCTCGTCCATAAGCCGCATCATAGACGATAACACGACGAGAAGCGTTACGGCGATGAAAATAATCATTAAGATATTGCCTATTCCGCGTACTTTGTCCGCGCTTGCGATAACCGATTTGAAACTGTAATTATCGTAAAGCGTAATGATACGCGCGTCTTCGCCTAAAAGTTCCGTCAATTCGATTTTTTCTTTTTCGACGTATTTTTCGTAACCCGAGGAAAAAGATTTAAACAACTTACGGTTTTCCGCTTTTATATACAGATCGCCTTTCGACGGAAGAGGGCAGATTCCGGTCGGACAGTATAAAATATTTTCAAGTAAATCGAGTTTGTTTATTTCCGCCATATTGTCGGGAATTTCGGTATCTTCCGGGTTGTTATAACTCGGCTCTCCGTCTTTGCCGAACGTCAGCGGACTTTTCACTATTCCTTTAATCGTAACGTTGATTTTATTTTCGGACGGCAAGTTAAGTGCGGACGCAAGATCTATTTCTACTTTATCGCCGACGGAGTATCCCTTTATTACGTTATCTTTTACTTCGGCATAAACGCAATTTTCGTCGTCGCTCGTTATCCTTTCGCCTTCGATCAGTTCCAACTTGTTGATTCCGGCATTTTCAAGGTTGAGAAAATACAGCCTGAGCGATCTTTTTTCACCCGTCCGGATATCGAAAGACATCCCCGTTTCTACGTTGTTCTCGCCGTAACGGCTTTTTACCTCGGCAATTTGCTCGTCGGTAAAACCGCCCGTCTTGCTTTTTACGATAAAGTCGCTTACGCTTTGTTTTGTATAATAATTCTCTATGCTGTCCTTAATCATATCCGTCGGCGAACCGATACCCGATATAAAGCCTACGGATATAAGAACGATGCCGATAAGAGAAAAAAGCCGTATAAGATGTTTTTTGAACATTCTGCGGACTGTTGTAAAGTACGTTTTCACCACTCTATCTCCTCTACCGATTTAGGATTGTCGTTCGTTTCGATACTCTCGATTCCTCCGCTCTTTATCCTGATTACTTTATCGGCCATATCTTTAAGCGCGGCGTTGTGCGTTACGATAATGACGAGTTTGTTTCGTTCGCGGGATAAATCCTGCAAAAGTTTCAGTATCTTTTTGCCGGTAACGTAATCGAGCGCGCCGGTCGGCTCGTCGCATAATATCAACTTGGGGTTTTTGGCAATCGCGCGGGCGATGGCAACTCTTTGCTGCTCGCCGCCCGAAAGTTCTGCGGGAAAGTTGTCGAGTCTGTCGCCGAGCCCCACCGATTCGAGAACGGTTTTCGGGTCGAGATGGTTATCGCATATTTCAACGGCGATTTCAACGTTTTCAAGCGCGGTAAGGTTAGGCATCAGATTATAGAACTGAAAAACAAAACCTACGTCGCGACGTCGATAATCGGTCAGTTGCTTTTTGTTGAATGAAGTTATATTTTTTCCGTCAAGAACGATTTCGCCGCCCGTCGCAGCGTCCATTCCGCCCAAAAGGTTAAGGAGAGTTGTTTTTCCTGCGCCGGACGCACCGAGAATTACCACGAATTCGCCTTCGTTCAAATCGAACGAAACGTCTTTTACGGCGAGTACTGTCAAAGAACCGGTATGATATTCTTTTCTTACGTTTTTCAGAGATAAAATTTTCATAAATCGCTCCTTTTTTATAATCTTTTTGAATCATCGGTAACGGCAGAAAAAAGTCGTTTTCAGTTGCAATATCATTACTTTTCCCGTCCTTTTTACTAAAAAACACTGCGGAATAACGCAGTGTTTTATCATCGAATCAAGCCGAGCAGCGCCCGAAAAATACAACCACAAAATACAACACGCCGATAGCAATCAACGCAAGGCACATCCACGGGAACATCATTTTCACCGCGGCTACGTAAGTTTTCCACTTTTCCTTGAACGTTGCGCTTTTCTTTTCGCTGTACGGATTATTGTTCTGACGGGCGTTTCGGGGCGCCTGCCCGCTGTGCGAGCCGTCCGAAGACCCCGCCGTCGAACCGCGACGACGGGAATCCCGCACGCCGCTCATATCGAAAATCGTGGAATTATCGTCGTAATACACCACTTTTTCTTTCTGTTTTTTGGCTGTGTTTTTCTTTTTTGCCTTTTTATGCGACATCGCTTACTCCTGCGGATAGCAGTGGCACGCTACGAAATGCCCCGGCTCGTATTCTTTATACGCGGGCGCGATGTGTTTGCAGATTTCCATGGCTTTCGGACAGCGTGTGTGGAATTTGCAACCGAGCGGCGGGTTGGCGGGCGAAGGAATATCGCCTTTCAGCACGACGCGCTGCGTTTTTTCATCCGGATTCGGGTTGGGTACCGCGGAGAACAACGCGTGCGTATACGGGTGCATCGGGTTATCGAAAATTTCTTTTTTCGTACCGAATTCCACCAGAGAACCGAGATACATAACGCCGATTTTATCCGAAATGAATTTTACAACCGACAAATCGTGCGAAATGAACAAATACGTCAGTTTCCGCTCTTCCTGCAAGCTCTTCAGAAGGTTGATAATCTGCGCCTGAATTGATACGTCCAGCGCGGACACCGGTTCGTCGCAAACCACCAGTTCGGGGTTCACGGAAAGCGCGCGCGCGATACAGATACGCTGGCGCTGTCCGCCCGAAAATTCGTGCGGGTAACGCTCGTAATAATAATCGCGCAGACCGCAGCGCTCCATCAAATCGAGCACATAGTCTTTTATTTGTTCTTTCGGCACAAGTTTATGCACTTTTACGGGTTCCGACAAAATATCGCCTACCGTGCTGCGCGGGGGAAGCGAAGAATAAGGGTCCTGAAATACAATCTGCATCTTCGTGCGAAGCGGGCGCATTTCTTTCTGCTTATAATTCGCGATGTCCTCGCCCTTGAAGAAAATCTGCCCCGCCGTGGGTTGATGCAGCTTTAAAATCGCGCGTCCCATCGTGGATTTACCGCAGCCGGATTCGCCTACGATACCCAGCGTTTCGCCGGGGTAAATCTTGAACGAAACGTCGTCCACCGCTTTCAGTTCGGAAAGCGGCTTGCCGAGCACCGTCTTTTTCAGCGTGAAATATTTCTTTAAATGGCGCACTTCCAGTATCGCGTCCGGGTCGGGCGGAAGCGCGCTGTCCTCGGCGATTTTCCGATCGCGCAATTCCTGTTCCTTGCCGAATTCCGCCTGATCGTCGAAATTCGCGAATTCTCCCTCCGGTTGCAGCTGCGCCGCGTTTGCTTCCGGATTGTTCATTTGCGCCGCCGTTTCTTCCGCCGCAAGCGTTTCGTTTACGGGCGCGTTCGCTTCTTTCTGCTCGACTTCCACTACATGTCGCGGACCGCGGCGCAGTGCGTCCGTTTCAAATTCTTGTTTTTTCATCTCAATCTTCCTTCGAATCGTATAAATGGCACGCCACGTAATGCGTGGGGCTCACCTGCACCATTCCGGGATATTGTCCGGAACACTTCTTCACGCACTGATCGCATCTTTCCTTGAAGTAACAGTAGTCCGGCATATCCACGGGGTTGGGAACGTTGCCCGGTATATTGAAGAGGCGCGCGTCCTTCGATTTCATCGTGGGCTTCGATTTCTGCAAGCCCTGCGTGTACGGATGGCAGGGATGATGGAAAATTTCCGAAGCCGTTCCCTGTTCGATAATCCGCCCTGCGTACATTACAACCACATAGTCCGCCATTTCCGCGATAACGCCGAGGTCGTGCGTGATGAGCAGAATAGAACCGTTGATTCTCTTTTTCAGGTCGTTGAACAATTCAAGAATCTGCGCCTGTATGGTAACGTCCAGCGCGGTGGTAGGTTCGTCTGCAATAATCAGACGGGGTTCGCCGGCAAGCGCCATGGCTATCATGACGCGCTGCCGCATACCGCCGGAAAGTTCGTGCGGGTACGAAGCATACACGCGCTCCGCCATTGCGATGCCCACCATGTTCAGCATTTTAACGGAACGCTCTTTCGCGAATTGTTTCGTTGCGTCGGGTACGTGCAAAAGCGTTACTTCGTCCAGCTGCTCGCCTATCGTGAACACGGGGTTCAGCGAAGTCATCGGTTCCTGAAACACCATGGACATCTGTCTGCCGCGCAGGCGGTACATTTCGTGAATGGGCATTTTGGCGATGTCGTACACCACCTCTTCTTTCTTGTAAATTTTCAGCCCGTTCTCGTCGATTTTCTGCTTCGGACGTTTCAGCGCCACGCCGTGCGCGTCCAGCTTTACGTTGCCTTTTTTATCGAGCACTTCTTCGTAAACCGGCTCGCCGTTTTCGTCCGTTTCGTATTCGGGGATGAATTTGCCGTTCTTATCCCGCATATAATCGATGGCTTTGAAACGGATAGAGCCCTCTACGATCTGTCCCGAAGGGCCTTGCAGCAGGCGCATGATAGACATGGAGGTAACGGATTTACCGCAACCGGATTCGCCCACCACGCCCACCGTGGAATTGAGGGGGATATTGAAGCTGACGCCGTTTACGGCTTTCACAACGCCCTGATCGGTAAAGAAATACGAATGAAGATTCTCTACTTCCAGAATGTTGTCGGGATCTTTCAGCTCGGTAGTGTAGGCAGAAGGCGGTACCTTGCGTTTTTTCTCCTTTTCCAGCCTGCGCATTTCCTGCTGGTTGGCTTTGGCGATTTCGCGGACTTCCTTGCCCGTAAGATAATGCGTGCCCGACGAGCGCTTGTTCGGTTGTTCGCCGTCGGCGCCGTCGTTGTTTTTCTTTTTGAATAAATCGGTTAAGCCCATCGTTACCTCCTCTGCTTCGGATCGAGCGCGTCGCGCAAGCCGTCGCCGATAAAGTTGAAGCCGAGCACGGCGATGATGATGCAGATACCCGAAGGCACCCATACGTTGAAATTATTCTGCAGAATATCGCTGCGCTTCGATATAATTTCAATCATCGTACCCCACGACGCGTAAGGAATTCTCACGCCGAGGTTCAGATACGAAAGCGTGGATTCGTACAGAATCATGCTGCCGAGCGAAAGCGTCATCGATACGAGTATCTGCGGCAGAATGTTGGGAATCAGGTGTTTGAAAATCTTTCTCTTTGCCGAATACCCCATCGCTTCCGCAGCCACCATATATTCCTGTTCGCGCAGGAAAAGAATCTGACCGCGCACAAGCCGCGCCATGCCGGGCCACGAGAAAACGGATAACAGCCCCATCAGCAGGTAGATGTAATATTCCTGCGGCACGCCGTTCGAATCGAGCACCGTACCGATAATCAGCATCAGAGGAAGCGTAGGCAGACAGATTAAAATATCGCAGATACGCATGATGACGTTATCCACCACGCCGCCGTAATACCCCGCCAGTCCGCCGAGAATAATGCCGAGCGCCGAAGTTAAAAACACCGCCAGAAAGCTGATAGTAAGCGAAAGTCTGCCGCCGTACATCAGTCGCACGAAAATATCCATGCCCTGCTCGTCCGTTCCGAGAAGGTGATCGGCGGAAGGTTTCGCCAGCGCGTTGATACCCTTTTCCGTTACGATAATCTGCACGAAACTGCCGACGACTTCGCCTTCGTCGTTTTTCACATACACGATCTGCGGCGTGCCGTAATCGTTCGCGCCCGTACGGTCGGTTTCCGTTTCGCCCCACTTGTGGTACACTACCGGACCAAGCCAGCAGAACAGGAACAGCGCCGCCAGCATCACGATGCCCGCAATCGAAAGTTTCGAGCGGAAGAACCGCCGCATTACCATGCGCATGGGCGACATCAGTTTTACGTTTTTATCCAGCGGCTTTTCTTCTTCCGCCGCGTCAAGCACGGCTTCCGCTTCTGCCGCCGCTTCCGGAAGTTCTTCATCCATGGCAAGCTTTGCTTCCACGTTGTTTTCCGCTTCTTCCGCCTCCGAGAGAACGGAATTCAGTTTTTCGTCTTGTTTTTTCTCTTCCATTTCCGTTCTCCTTTACGCAAGTTTCACGCGCGGGTCCACAACGCCGTACATCAGATCGGAAAGAAGCATGCCCAGCACCGAAAGCGCGGCGAGGAACATGTTGTACGTCATGATTACGGGAATATCGCCCTGCGTCATCGCGTTCAGCGCGTATTTGCCGATACCTTCGAGATCGAATACCGATTCGGTAATCATCGCGCCCGAAAACAATCCGGGAATCAAGCCCGCAAGGCTGGTTACGAGAGGAATCAGCGTGTTTTTGAACGCGTGCTTGTAAATAACGGTTCTTTCGCTTAACCCTTTCGCGCGCGCCGTACGGATATAATCGGAATTAAGTACTTCCAGCATGTTCGTACGCGTCATTCTCATTCGCGAACCGATGCTTAAAATTACAACGGTGAGCACGGGCAGGAACATGTGCCAGAGATAATCGCCGAATTTTTCGATGCCGTTCATGGGAACGCCCGCCGTTTTCATCTGCCCTACCGGGAACCAGCCGAGCTTGTTGGCGAAAATATCTTTCAGAAGCTGCCCGAAGAAGAACGAGGGCAACGAAATTCCCACAAGTACCAGCACCGTAACCACGTAATCGCGCACCGAATACTGATGCGTCGCCGCCGTGATGCCGAGAGGAATCGCGATTAAAAATTCGAATACCGTACTTACCGCCGCCACGATGAACGACGTGCCGATTCTGCCCGGATCGAACACTTCCGAAAGAACTTCGCGCTGGTTTATGAAGCTTTTGCCGAAATTCAGATGACAAATATTGCCCAACCAGCTGAAATACCCCTGCACGATCGAGCCGTCCAGACCGTACGTTTTATACATCTGTTGCTTGAATTCTTCCGTAACCGTTGCGCCCGAAGTGTTCAGCGCGAGGATCTTCGCTTCCACGAAGTCCGTCGGCATGCACCTGAGGAGCGCGTAAAGAACGAACGATACGCCCAACAGGATGAGTATCGCCGCCCCTATTCTTTTCAAAATGTATTTGAACATCTTTTACACCAACTGCCTGTAAATTTTCCGCAATCTTCGCACACGGATTTTTTAACGCTTTCACCCGACCGTGCCGAAAAAGCACGGTCGGGTTGTTTGCGAAAGATCGTCTGATTCCTTTTTTATTGCCGGACGCTTATTTTACAAGCTCTAATTCCCAAACTTTTTCAAGGGGAGTAGAGTATGCGTTCACTTCCGTCTTGAAGCCCGTAACGTTCTTGCTGTTGTAAGCGTACAGGTTCTTTCTCTGATAAACGGGCATTTCCACCGCAAGGTCAAGAACCAGCTTCATCGCGTTTTCGTACATCGAAGTACGCTGCGTTTTGTCATCGATAGCGCGCGCGTCGTCGATAATCGTGCTCAGCTGATTGATGATCTTGTTTTCATAAGAATACTTCGTGGTGTTCGCCTTGATTTCGCGATAGCCCCACGCATATACGGAGGTTGCCAAAGAGTTCTTATGATATACCTGATACATATCGGGATCGATCGTGGAGCCCCAGGCAGCCGCCCATACTTCCAGCGAACCGGTGGAAAGCTTCGTGAGCGCCTGCGAATCGGCTTTCACTTCCACGTCCCAGCCGCAATCGTTCAGAATTTCCGCCGCCTGTTTGAATACGCTGTAAGTGGGGTGTTCGGTGATGGAAGCGCCCGCAATCGTGAAGCGGATTTTCAGCTGAGAATCGCCTGCGGAAACGTTTGCCGCCTGCATATATTTCTTCACTTTCGCAATCGCCTGTTCCTTTCCCGTCCACATCGTGTAATCGTGTCCGTTCGGCTTGGAGTTTCCGTTCGCTTCTCTCGGGTACGCCCAGCTTTTATTGGACATAGGCCAGTCGATGACTTCGCAGGTACCCGTGGAATAATATTCCGTAGCCAACGAAGCCTGCATAGCGGCCATAATGGCGCGGCGTACGTTTACGTTGGGTACTTTGCCCGCGTTGATACCGATATAGCCGTAGCCGAGCTGCCATGCTTCAAGCTTTTCGAAACCGCTGCTCTTCATGCCGTCAAGGCGTTCTACGTTCGCTTTCGTGAACTGCGGCGTTACGAAATCCACCGCGCCGCTCTGCAACGTATCAAGCGCGTTGGAGGGGCTGACTACCTGAAACTGCAGTTTCTCGGTTTTTACTTCGCTATGCCAATCTTTGAAATAATCGTTTCTCTTGAAGTAAACAACGTTGCTCGACCAGAAATCTTTGCCGGCGGGATTTGAATCGTTTCTTTCGTTGGTAGCCTGATACGCACCTGCGCCCATAGGAACTTCCTGATGCTGCTGCGACTGAATCACGTTGCTCTGGAAAGAAGCCGTAGCATAATCCACGCCGAATTTATTTTCGGCAATGTTGATTTCTCTGCCGTTGGGATGCGTTGCGTCGGCGCTGTAATAGTGCGCGGGCGCCACGGTAAAACCGAAGTTATAAATGGCTTTCGGGTCGGTGCCTTCGATGGTAATCTGAAGTACGTCGTGCTTGGAAGAATCTTTCGGCGTGCCGTCCTCGTTGTGTTCGTTCGCCACCTGATAAGGCTTGCCGTTCACGGTAACTTCCGAAGTCGTCGTGGTGTGCCCCAGCGAAACGATACCTTCGATGTTGGGAAATACCAGCGTAGCGGAATCGCCCATCGTATTGCGCAGCATGATTTCCTTTGCTTTCGCGGCAAATTCCGTGGTCAGCGTACCCGCGGTACCCCATACCTGCAGCACGTTGTGCAGCTCGTTGGTAACTTTATCGGTGTATACGCGGTTAATCGCCTTTTCTTCCGTATCGTACGAACCCACTTCGCCGTCGAAGCCCGTAATCTTCAGCTTATTGTCTCTGCCCTGTACCTGCTCGTACTTGGGGGTGATATAGCCTTCGGAAAGGAAGAATTTGAATACGTCGTTGGAAAGCAGGTCTTTCCATTCGCTGTAAGGCATCGTGGTAAGGTCGTACGATTCTTTCGCCGCCTTGAAATCCGCTTCCAGTTCTTCTTTAAAGGTCTTTAAAGCCAGATTGTAGTCGGCAAGCAACTGCGCGTTATAATCGAAGTTTGCCTGTTCCGATTTGGAAGCCACAGCCGTCTTATAACCGTCGGATACCGTACGCTTTGCAATCGCGTCTTTCATATCCGCTTCGGAAAGCTGATACGTATTCTGCGAACCGGCGATTTTTCCGGCTTCCTGATACGTTTCGATCAGTTCTCTGATACGGGTGGTTGCGTATCTGTTGGCGTTTGCCGACAGCTGCGATTCCGCGTCGCTTCCGCCCGAAGAAGATTTCTGCTGCAATCTGTATTCGGATAATCCCTTGATTTTGATGGAGTACATCGTGGAAGAACCCGTATATACGGGGTCGAGGTACTCGTACATATTAAACAATACGTCGTTCATCGTAAGCGGTTTGCCGTCCGAGAACTTGATGTTGTTCTTCAGTACAAACGTGTAAACGGATTCCGCCGTACCCGATTTTACTTCGTAATCGAGCACCACCGTAGGCTCGTCTTTGCCCGCAACGGTGTTGCCGTCGCTGTCCGTGGAAAGCATTCCGATCTGCGTCATACCCACAATGTCCTGATCGGTGCCGGACGTAGCGTAGAACGGATTGAAAAGTCCGCTGAGTTCTTCCGTCATCAGAACGATCGCGTCGCGCTTGTTCTTCTTGCAGCCCGCCAGCGAAACCAGCGTGCCCGCGCTCATCGCGCCGCACAGCGCTATCGCCAGCGCTCTGTATAAGCCTTTCTTCTTCATTATTGCATTACCTCCGCTATTAAGAGTTTTTTACCTGTTTTTTTCTTTTACGAATCCTGTTCGTCGGATTGATGCGGCGTTGCCGTCGTTTTACCCGTTTCGTCCCACGTAATCGTATAATATTCGTAGTCGCGTTTCTGCTCGGCTGAAGCGTACAGGAACGTAAGTTTTATTTCTTTCGTCGTTACGTCGATAACAATCGTTTCGGGAGCGAAATAGTAATAGCTGCAATCGATTGCCGCTTCGCCGTATACTTCCAGCTCCGTTTCGCCCTCCTGCGTAAGCCCGGTAAGGTTACCGTTCGCAAGAAGATTGATTTTATAACCGTTTTGCAGCTGAACCAAGCCCAGACGGAGCTTAGCCCCCGCAATCGTTACGTTTTCGATATCCGCATTTTCGTCGATGTTGCCGCTGAACAAGCCGTAACCCGTATCGCTTTCCCGCGACGTGGCGGACGCAAAGTCCATGGTAACGTTTTCAAGCCGGAGATTTTTCAGCTCCGCGCCGGCGGCAACCGCTCCGAACAGACCGCCGTTCGGTGTGGTGCCGGAATACTGCGCTTTTACGTTTTTCAGCGTAACCGTGCCGCTTGAAGCGTACATTTTACCGGTAAACGTATTTGCCGCAAGTACCGACGGCCACAGAGTATCCTTGAAATCGAGATCGCAAAGAAGTTCGTAACTGCCGTTCGTTTTGGCGTTGGCTGCCAGCTGTTCGGCGGTGGAAATTCTGAACATCTCCTCGTCGTAAAATTCTACGTACACTTTCTGAATTCTGTTTTTCGGCAAAGCCGTCGTCGTATCCAGCGTACCGTTATGCGTAATTTTATCCGTATACTTCTGCGTGCAAGCCGCGTCTGCGTATGCCGCTTTGAAGGTTTTTCCCGATATCGAAGGGAATTCTTTCGTAGCGCCGCTCTTATACGTGGAAACGTAGTTCATCGCGCCGTTGCCGCCCTCCCAGCCGGGCAAAGACATTTCGCCCTGATCGGAATAGCGTTCGTCGGTGGAACTCAGCACGTAATCGAAATACGATTCGCCGTACTTTTCCCATTCGCCGTTTTCGTTCTTCGCGTAATAGTAGTACTGATAATACGGCACCCAGCCGGCATACAGCGTTATGTTCACTTCGCCGTCCGATTCGGAATATTCGATTTCGTCCGTTTCGAAATCCCAGTAATCGGAATACGAATAGGCGGGCGTAACCGATTCGGCAAGTTTTGCCTCCGCTTTCGAACGTTCGTAAATGTATTTGTTCGTAGCCGTATCTTTAATCAGGTCGCCGTCGGAAGCTTCGCCTTCATAGAAATACTGCCCGTCGTATACCACTACGGCGCGCTCTTCGCCTTTGCCGTCCGTCAGCTTCAGAAAGTACATATCGTCCTTTTCGGTAAGGGCGTTGCCGTTTTCGTCCACAACCGCGCCGCTTTCGTCTTTCATCAGCTCGCGCGTTTTATACCAGCCCGCCAGCGAATGTTCCGTTTTCGTAAGCGTTATCTTTTCCGATGCATTCGTACTTGATGTAAGCGTCGTCGGATCAACTAAACTGATATGCTTCTTACCATCGGATGACGCAATATATTGCTCGTCGTCCGGATTGTACATATGCATAATTTTGACGTTTTCCGTTCCGATAAACTTGCCGCCGTTCGCGTCGTACGTTACGGAAATTTTATAACCCTTCTCGCGGTAATCGTCCACAGCGGACTTTTCCGCGCACCCGGCCACGGCAACGCACGCCGCCGCGATGCAGGAAAGGCTTAAAATTGTGCAGATTTTCTTCTTCATAAGCTCTCTCTTTTCTTCATCGGGAAACCTGCCGGTGCAAGCTTCCCGATACTATCTTGCTTTAATCTTTCTTTTCGCCGTTATCCGCTTCGTTTTCGTCGGCGGTATTTTCGTCGTCTTTGGCTTCCGTTACGGTTTCTTCGCCCGTAGCCGACGCCGTAGCTTTCTTTTTCGTATTCATTACAAACACGATAACGAACGCCGCACAGCCGAGCACCGCTACCGCCGCGCCGATGATAAAGCCGTAATTCTTACCCGAAGAATTGTTATCGTCGGGATCGGGCTCCGGTGCGGGAGGATTCAATCCTTTCAGATACGCAATCGTAGTTTCCGCGCCGGTCAACGTTTCTATGTTCGTAACAAGCGCCTGCTGTTCCGCGTTGAGAAGATTAAACGCTTCGCGCGCGGCAACCACGGCTTTTTCGTCCTCAAGCGTAATGCTCTTATCAAGCGCCGCAATCATCGCGATGACGTTCAACGTTTCCTGCGTCGCCGCGTTGTTGCCGTCTATCGTCGCCGAGAAATACTGCCCGAAAATAAACGAATCGTAATTCTGTCCGTTCGCGGGACGAACCATCACCAGCGTTTTATCGCTCGTGCCGATTCTGTCCACAAACGTCGCGCCGTAATAGAACAGTTCGCCGTGCGACGCGCTTGCGTTCCACATATAATACTTCGAAACGGAAACGTTGCCGGATCCGCTGTTATAGGGCAGGTTTTCCGTTGCCGCATACGTCGAATCGTATTCTTCTTCCAGCGCGGGAGCGTCGTAACCGAGGAACACCGCCACCGAAAGATTGTTGCACCCGTAGAAAGCTTTATCGCCGAGCGCCTTTACCGTGGAAGCAATCGTTACGTGTTTGAGATTTTCGTTGCCGGCAAACGCCGTCGCGGAAATTCTCACCGTACCGCTTTCCACCGAATAATCGGTTGCTTTTTTCAGCTTCGGATACGAAACCAGTTCCAGTCCGTTCGGAACGCTCTGATACAGAACGCCGTTCACAACTTTCACGCTGTTGCCGACGGAATAATTTTCATTGAGTTCTTCGCCGATTTCCTGTTCGCCGAACGTAACTTTTTCTTTCCTGCCGAAGGTTTCGATGTCGCAGCCGTAGAACGGGTTTTCACCGAGCGTCGCAAGATTTTCGCCGAACGTAACTTCTTTTACCGCGGAGAGAGCAAACGCGTAATCGCCTACGCTTTCCGCCGCCGCGAGATTCACTTTTCCAAACGCCGCGCCTCTGAACGCATAAGCGCCGATTTCCACGGCTTTATCCAGATTTGCAACGTCCGTAAGGCTGTCGCAGTTCATGAACGCGCCGGTACCGATCTTCGCGCCTTCTTTCAGTACCACGCTTGTAAGCGGAGTATTCGCAAACGCCTGCGCGCCGATCACGTCGATGCGAGATAAATCCACGGAAGTCATCTGCGCGGAATAGAATGCCTGCGCGCCGAGCTCCGTAATCGTTTCCGGCAACGTAATCGCGGAAAGCGCCGTAGCTCCGGTAAAGGCATAGTCGGGAACCGCCGTCAGCTTATTGCCGAACGTAATCGAAGCAAGTTTCTGATTGTAAGCGAACGCGCCCGTGCCGAGTTCGGAAACGCTCGTCAGATTTGCCGCGGCAAGCGGAGCCGCCGCCGTGGTGTAAATATAGCCGAGAATTCTCTCTTTGCCGTCCACGGATTCAAGACGGTACGCGGGGTAAACCGAGTTGTCGCTCACGCGCACGTCCTGTCTGCGAACGCCGGAGAACGCCGCTTCGCCGATTTTTTCAAGAGCGGAAAGGTCTGCCGTAGCCAGCGACGCCGCGTTATAGAACGCGTATTTGCCGATCGTTACGCCCTCGCCGTTGCCGTCGCCCCAGACAATCGAAGCAAGTTTCGCATTGCCCGCAAACGCATAATCGCCGATCGCTACGTTTTTGCCGATCGTAAGCGAAGTAAGCGAAGACACGTTACCTTTCAGCACGTCATAAGAATAATACGTGTATCTGTTCATCGTCGCGCCGTTGCCGTCTTTCACTTCGTATTCGTACGTTTTATAATAACCGAGAGTGAATTGTTTCGTACCCTCGAACGAATAATCGCTCATGCGGGAGTAGAACGCCGCTTCGCCGATCGTTGCGCCGTTGCCGATCGTTACGCTTGCCAGTTTATCGTTCAAAGCAAACGCGTATTCACCGACAACTACGTTTTCGGGAAGATTCACGCTTGTAATTCTGGTAAGCGCAAACGCATAATTGCCGATATTTTCGGTTTCGGACAAATCGGGCGTTGCGGAAATCTTCGTATTCGCAAACGCGTACGCGCCCACCGTCGTCAGTTTGCCGAGATTCAGCGTCGTCAGTTCCGTGCAATCGGCAAAGGCATAATCGCCCACGCTTGTAACGCCCGTTGCCGTCAGCGCAAACAGCGAGGAGTTCCCCGCAAACGCGCCCGTGGAAATCGCCGTGATGTCCGCAGGGAGGGTTACTCTGTTGCCCGCCTTGGGAGCCGCCGCAATCAGTTCCGTGCCCTTGCAGATATATTTTCCGTTTTCTTTCGTTTCGAGATACGAATTCGCGGAGGACAAATCGAATGTTTCAACGCTTGTTCCGGCAAACGCGTATTCGCCGATTACGGATACGTCCTTGCCGAGGCGCACTTCCGACAACGAGGTGCAACCCTGGAACGCATAAGCGGAAATAACCGCCGCATTGATGTCGATGGAAGTAAGATCGGTGCAGCCCGCAAACGCGCTCTTGCCCACTTTTACTTTCGCCGCTTCGAATTCTACGTTAATCAGTTCTTTGTTGTTCGAGAACGCGCCGATACCGATCGACTGCGCCGTTTCGGGCAGCGCCACCGTATCGAGTTTGCAGTTTTCAAACGCATAGTTTCCTATGGAAACCATCTTTGCCGCTTTCGGTTTGCCGCTTTCGTCATAGCCCAGCGTATCCGCCAGCGCGCAACCGGAAAACGCGCGTTCGTTAATGAATTGTACGTTTTCGAGATTGATTTTCGACAGCTTCGTGCACCCTTGGAACGCGCCGAGCCCGATCAGGTTCAGCGTGGAAGGAAGCACTACTTCTTCCAGCGCCGTAAGCTTCGCAAACGCATACTGTTCGATGGTGGTAACGCCTTCGGGAATCACTACTTTCGTAATCATGTCGTCGCCGATCGCCGATTGTTTGGTATGATACGGCGATTCTTTATCGATTACGTCGCCCGCGCTGAGGTCCTTTTCCACAAGCTCGTACCCGGAGAACGCAAACGCGTTGATCGTGGTAATGCCGCGGTCGTCGGGAATGGTTACTTCGCCGCCGAGGCCTCTGTACGTGTTGAGATAAATGCTGTTGAAGGCAAACGGTTCTTTCACCGTAACCGCAACGGTAAGCATGTGCAGCGTAGATTCGCCGTTGTAGGTAACCGCCGCCGTAATCGTGGTTCTGCCTTCTTTCTGCGCCACAATCGTACCGTCCTCGCTCACCGTGGCGTTGCCGTTACTGGCGGTAAATTCCACCTTCGTAAGCGCCGGATAGTAGGAATCGAGGATATATTGCAGCGTAACGCTTTCGGAAGGATACATCGAAAGTTCGTACACGCCGCCGAACGAATACGTGCCGCCCGTCTCGCCGATTTCTCTTTCGGAGGACGAAAGCAAATAGTACGCTTTGTTCGTCTTATATCCGGTCAGATCGAATTTGTTCACCGTCTGCAGCGAATACGATCCGTCGTACCCCTCTTCGCCCTCGGCAAGAACGTGCACCGTAGCGGTAGCCGTTACTTTTCTGCCGTTCGCGTCGTACCCAGTAGCCGTAAGCACCGCGTCGCCGCTCTTCTTGGCGATAATCGTCTGGTTTAATACGTCCGCCACGTCGGCAGCCGACGAGGTTACGTCCAGCGTCTGAATCCAGCTTTCGTTCGGGAAGATATTCAAAGCTTCCGAAAGCGGCTTCGTTTCGTTGGGGTTCAGCTTAATCGTTTCCTCGGCAAAATACATTGCCAGAATTTCATCGGGCAGACGAATCTCGTACGTGGCAAGGTTCATCGCATAGTCGTAGCAGGAAGCCACAAACGTATTGCTGTGTTCGTTTTTCACGTTCAGCGAATCTTTCTTGATCTGAGCCACGTAATCGGTCAGTTCCAGCGTTACCACCGAAGTCGTGTTGAATTCGGAATATACGGGCGTAACGTATTTGCCGAAGCTCTTCATCGAGAAGAGGTACTTCGGATCCTGCGAGGTAGTAATCTGCCCGAAGGAAGCGCCCATCGTATAATGGTTATCGTAAATGCTGATATCCGCAAACAGCTTCGTCTTTTTCGTTACGGAATCGTATTCCGTACGGTAAGCTACGTCGGTAACGATCGGCGCTTCGAAGTCGATATACAACGGGAATTCAAACGTGTTGCGCACGTTGTTCTGCTCGTTGTCGGCACCGTAATCGATGTACGAAGTCATCTTTACGAGATATTTCGTGTTGTTTTTCAGATTGTTTTCCAGCGCGCTGAAATCGAGATCGATCGACGAACCGTAAATCGAGCCGCCGCCGTTAAACGCCTTGCGCACGTTATATTTCGATTCGGAATAAATCTCTCTGCCCGTCGCCGCGTCCGTAATAGTGATATCCACTCTCTTCGCGTTGCGCAGAAGTCCCGCCGTTATCGAACGGATTTTATTCACGGAACCGTTCTCGCCCTCCTGATTAGAAATGGCGATATGCTCTTTGTTTGCCGCAATCGGCGTAGCCGAAGGATCCTGCGTGAACGCATACGCGCCCAGCGTGGTGATATAATCGCTGTACAAGCCGCCGATAACGCGCGTCGCATAAGCGTCCGCCATCAGTTTATCTTCGGCGTCGAGACCTGCGTTCAGCTCGTCTTTATTCGTATCGTAATATTCTTCGTCGAAAATCGGGGCTTCCGTCCAGTCGCCGAAGAACGCAAGCATGGGCACGTTCAGAGAAACGCTCGTACCGCTTGCCTCTTCCATCTTCACGAATCCTTCCACATACATGCCGTATTCGAACGATTCGTTAATATACTGCTTATCCGCTTCGGAAAGCGTGATTTTCAAAGTTACCGTGGCGCTGCTTCCCGCCTGCACCGTTACGGCGTTGCCGTTCTGCGAGCCGCTGCCCGTTACGGAAACCACCTGCGTCTGCGTGCCGGAAAGAAGATAGCCTTCCTGCGTAACGGTGGTATCGCCGTGCGAAGTGTAAGTTTTGCTTACGCCCTCGGTAATCATCACGGAATCGACGTTGTAAGAAACCGTCTTGTCGCTGAAGTTGTTTACGGCGAACGTCATTTCGTATACGCCCGTCTTGTTTTTGTCGTCGCCGAGTTCCAGCTTGGTTTTATCCATTTCGGAACCGTCGGCGTTATAGGTGGAAATATATGCCGCCGCGGTGGTGGCTTTCGTGATGTTTACAAGTCCCGCGCCCTGCTTTCTTACGGCATAGGGCAGCCCGTTCTTGTTCAGCACGATGTCCGCGGTGGACATCATCAACTGGTTCACGCGCTTCGTAACTTCGGTATTATAATCTTTCGCCGTAGTGTCGGGCAGTCCCAGCCGTCCCTTATTATCCTTATCTTTAACGTACTGGCGGATGAGCGCCGTAGCGCCCGCCTGGTTGGGCGCAGCCATCGAAGTACCGGAAAGTCTTTCGTACTTCTGCCCGGGAACGGCGGAAAGAATTTCACCGCCGTGCGCCGTGATTTCGGGCTTGATTTTCAAATCGGAAGTAGGTCCCCACGAGGAGAAATCGGACATAAACGGACCCGCCGCCTGCGATTTGGAGATTTTCAGAATGCCCGTTTTGCTTGCGGCAAGCTTTTCGCCTTCGTCCTGCGAAAGCGAGCACACCGCGCCGATGTTCGCGCCTACCGACATGGAAATGTTACCGGAAACGTTGTTATAAATAATGATACCCGCGGCGCCCTTTTCTTTCAGAGCCACGCGCACTTTTTCTTCGAACGTGGAGCTGCCGCGCTTTACCAGCACGATTTTGCCCTTATAATATTCGTCCGGCTCCATATAATCGGAAGATCTGCCGATGCCGGGAATGGTTACGTATTCGAAGTCGTGTTCCGTAACGTCGTCGCCCACCGTTTTCAACACGTCGTTCACGAAGCTCTTCTTCGTCTGCGCGTCGGATGTGGATGCCTCGGTGAAATAAATGATTGCGCCGTTGTGTACCATGTAAGGGGTTTTCACGCCGTCTACCGAAGCCACGGAAAGCGCCGCTTCGTACGTGGAAGGCGAACCTACCGTACCGGAATCGGGGTTGGAAGTCAGTCCGTTGTTACCGTTCTTTTCCGAACCCATCGTAGCGTTGTACGAGTTTGCGGCGGAAGCAATCAGCGAAATGCCCGCGGCGCGCACCTGATCGTACACGTCCGCCACTTCTTTTTCGTCCACTTCGCGCGTGAAGCCGCAGCCCGAACCGAGCGACATGTTGATTACGTCCACGCCCAGCGTTACGCAATCTTCCAGCGCCGCCAGCAGCCACGAAGTTTTCGCGCCCGACTGCGTATCGGAGAACACTTTCATGATGGCAAGTTGCGCGTTCGGCGCAACGCCCGTAATCGTTTCGTCTTTGCCCGCAATCACGCCGGCAACGTGCGTGCCGTGTTCCGAACTGATGGGCGCCACGTCCGCGTCTTTATCGGCGTAGTCGTACGCGTAAGGTACCTTTCTGCTTACGTATACGTCCTGTGCGGTAAGCCCTACGGAATTTTTTGCCGCGGCCGTGCTGCCGATTTTTTCCGCCACCGTCGAAAGCGTGAACGCTTCGTCGGATGTGGTGAAATTATCTACGGAAAACGCCGTATGCGTATAATCGAGACCGGTATCGAGTACGGCGACAACAACGCCGTCGCCCTGATATTTCGAATTCGAGCTGTCGAAAATACCCGTATCGTACACGTCTACGTCGTTGGTAACCACCTGCGTTTCGGCGGGCGCATACACGTCGCCCACAATCAGCGTGGCGTCGGAAGATAAAATCTTGTTTGCCTTTGCGAAATCTTTCGCTTTGATGGTGATTTCGAAACCGCTTAAAACGGTATCGTACTTTTCGCCGAGCTCGTATTTCAAACCGGATTTATCCAGTTTCGCAATCAGCTTTTTGCGCTCGCGTTCGGAAGCGCGCGCGGTAGCGCGGGCTTCGCCCGTGGTTACGTATTCTTTTACCGTACGGGAATTATCCGAATTTTCGTAAGCGTCCAGCACGGAATCCGCGTTCATCGAAACGATAACGGAAATTTCCTGCGAAGAAGAAACGGCGGCAGGAAGTTTATACGTTACGTTCGCGTCGAAGTAATCTTCCGTATTCGTTTTCACCAAGCCGTCCACGCGGGAAACGGCGAGATCCGCGGAAGCGGAACCGTCGCCGAATTCTTTCCCCAAGTTTTCGAAAAAGAATCCGCCTGCCGCGCCGAAGCCCATTGCCAGCGCAAGGATTCTTATGGAATATTTTTTTGCTTTCTTAGTCATCTTGTCATCCTTATACGTAGCCCGATCGCCCGCCCTGCCCGCAGAAACGTTTTCGCATAAAACCCGTTTCCGTCCGCCGCGGCGGCGAAGCGTTATATACCGTGTGATTATAGTTTCATACAATACCGACAATATTATATACAAAAATCTGAAAAATGTAAAGCGACATTAGCGGTAGTATGCCAAATTTTCTGTTTTTTACATAAATAAAGAAAAATTTTTCGGATTTTTCTCTGCCGTCCGCGCACGTTTTGTTTCTTTCTCGCAAAATTCGTTCATTTTCGGCATTTTCCGGAAAATTCGTTCCGCGGCGGAGCGCTTTAACGCAGCTCCGCCGTGAAAATACAGATATTTTATTCGTTACCCTCAACGATTTCGGTAATCTCGGCGGTATCGCCCGTTACCTTAACGCTGAATTTTTTACCGGAAGTCGCGGTAGCCGTGTAAACGCCCGTAGATTCGTCAACCGTGCATTCCGTAATCACATACCCCTTGCCGTTCAGCGCCAGCAGCTTCACGCCGTCTGCGCCTACGTCGACAAACGATTTGCCGTCGTTTTTGCCGCTTTCCGTGTAGTACGTGTGCATCGCTTTTTCGGTAACTTTCACGCTTTCGAAGAACGTCAGCCCGGTTTCTCCTACGCCCGCCGTTTTTTCCGTAAGCATGATTTCGAAATACGTCGTGGAAGTAATTCTCTTATTGTCGTCGTATTCTCTCACCACGTACGTCCAGGGTTCCGTCGCGCCCGTACGGAACAGCGTATCCGCCTTATATTCCGTCTTGCCGTCGCCCTCGCCCTTTGCAAGCGTAAGCGATACGTACGAACCCTTGTTGTAACCGCCTTCGGAAGCAACCACGCGCTCTGCCGTTACGGCGAAATTGCCGTCTTTCAACGTTTCGAGACGCGTAATCATCATCGAATAGCCGCTGATGCCGTACTGGTTCATCTGCTGCATGTACAGGCGATAATTCTTACCGTCCTTCGCCACGAAATCCGCGGTGTACATGCCGTTGTTCAGCGTGTAATTATCGTCGATTGCAAACAGGTTGCCCTCGGAATCCGTATAGCCGCTCGCTTCCGTGAACGCGGATACGATATGGCGATGTACTTCGTCGCCTTTTTCGTCGAATTTAATCTGAAGGCTCAGCGTTCCGGGATTGGCAATCGGAGAAGCGCTCCCCATCATCGAAGCCAGCGCGCTGTAGAACGAGTAATTGAATGACGAATACGACTGAATCAGATTCAATCCGCTCACCGAGTAATGGTTCACGGATTCGGCGCCGTTGTATTCCACCGAAATATCGAAGCGGAAATAGTTGAACGTAAGGTACATCCGGTACGTCGTTTCTCCGTCATCGCCGACAACCGCCACACGCGATACCGTGCACGATCTGCTTACGGTGTGTTCTTTGCCGGGAACATATACGGGATCGCCGTTTTCGTCCTCTACGGGGTTGCCCGCATCGTCCGTTTTCTGCAGCTTTTCGTGATACGTAAACCAGATGGTACCGGAAACGGAGAATTCCGCCGTGCCCGTCGGAGCGAACTGCAATCCGGAAACAGGAACTTTGCCGCCTTCGTCTCCTACGTCGCTGAACTTGAGCGGATACAGATTCTTCGTTGCTTCCGCACGTTCGAACGAAAGGTTCCAGCCCTCGTTCTTGTAATACGTCTTGCCGTCCTCGTCGTACACCAGCTGTGCGGGCGTATCGCCGTTTTCGTCGAACGTAAACAGGTTTTTCGTCTGTTCGTAGCCGTATTCGTTGGCGCCGGAAGCGTTGGTTCTGCGATACAGGTCAACGCCCTCGTTCGTTCTCTGATAATAATATCTTGCGCCGTTGATTGCCGCCACGCCGTAAGACGTGAAAAGCATCGCGTCGAGATCGGAGGTATAATAGCTGAATTCGTTCGCGTATTCGCACTTGTAAACCGTCTTTGCCGTTGCGTCATAACCGTATACGGAAGCGGCGGAGCCGTTCGAATTCGCATAGTAGAACAAGCTGTCGCTGATCATCGTGTACGAACCGGATTCTTTCGTGCCGTTCGCCGCGTACTTCACGGCGCCGCCCAGTTTATCGAGAACGATCAGCGAGAAGTCGTCGGGGTTCACGTACGTTGTCGCAACCGTTTCCGACTGATAAATCACAAAGCAGGGAATCGTGGATTTACCCGACGACAGCCCTCTGATGACGCCCGTAACGGTTTTGGTTTCGCCGTTGTACGTCCAGGTGAACGTGTATTCGCCGTTATTGCTCGTATAATCTACGTTTTCCGCCACGTAAATTTTGTTTTCGGAGGTGGATTTTTCCACGTCGTATACGGAAAGTTTTCCGTAGCCGTCCATTTCCGCCGCCAGTCCTGTCAGCTGCTGATTATCGATGAAGAAGTACGTGCCGTATTCGTTGCCGCGGATTCTGAACGCGTTATCTTCCGCAAGGTCGAAATAATACGTATCGCCGTCCGCCGAATAAAAATACAACAGATTTTCTTTGCCGCGCACCAGGCTGTAAACGCCGCGCACGCTTGTGCCGTTGGGAGCCACGTATTCGGCAAGCAGTCCGTATCCGTCCAGATTCAGATTGCCTTCCGTTGCCGAAGTAAATTCCCCGTTCAGCTTTTCGTTATATTTGTAAATATTGATCGAAGAAGAACCTTTCACGCGCAGGAATCTGAAAGTGATTGTCTTATCGTCGTCGGTTTTTCCCGTGAATACGCACACATACAGGGAAGAATTGAACGGATCGCCTTCTTCGGTCTGTTCAAACGTACCCGTGTACGTCGTGGTAACTCTTTCTTCGCCGGAACCGGTAATCACCGTATAAGAGGCGCCGCCGCCCGCCGAAGTGCCCGTGCCGTCGAACGTAAGATACTGCGTTCTGTCGGCAGCACCGTACTCGTTTACGAGATAGGAAGAATAAGGAGAAGTCCAGAGAACTTCGAACGTACCTTTCTCTTCGTCGATTTTCACGTAAGCGGTGCTCTTGCTGTTCTTAATCGCGGTTACGTGCGTGCTCGTACTCGTGGAATAGGTACCCGAAGTAACGATGCCGTCATTATCCAGCACCATAATGCTGCCGATTTTCTTCAGCGTAACTTTTGCGTTGGAAGAGGCATAAACCTTCTGATAGTTTTCCACTTCCTCGCCGATCGTGGTTGTATACCAGTAATACACGCGATAGGAAGTGCTGGCGGTATCCAGGCAAAGCACAGCCGTTTTCAGATTGGTTACGTCGTACAGCCCCATACCGCCCGTTACTTCGTAGCTCTTCGTAGCCGTATAGGTGTACAGTCCGTCCGTTTCCGTGCACGTGCCTTCGGAAGCGATCACATACGATTTCGCCGTCGATACGTATTCGTAAATGGAAGCCGTACCCTCGGCTTTATCGTTCAATACGAAAAGCGGTCCCGGCTGCGGCTTAGAGTTGTCGGCGCTCAGGAAATAATATTCGGCGTAATCCGCAGGTTTTTCGGTAAAGCTGTACTTCGTAACCGTCGTCGTCTTGCCGTCGGAACCGATTTCTTCTTCCGTGCGGGAAGTAATCATAAAACTATACCGCACGTCGTTTACGCTCATCCCCACCATCGTGCCCATCGCGGAAGAAGAAGTTGCGTACAAGCCGTCCGTAATTACTCCGTCCGCGTTTTTATACGAAAGGTTGTAAACGCCGTCCATCGTAATGGTCGCGCCGTTCTCGCCTTCGATCGTGCGGTCGTATTCGGCATTATAGAACATCCAGCCCGTTTTACCGTTATAATCGAACACGCGCAGCGTGTACTGCGGCAAACGGTAAGAATTATACAAGGTGATTTCGCCGTTTGCCATCTTGTAATAGAACTGCGAAACCTGCGGATTCTCGGTGGTGCCCGCGTTCAGCGATGCGATGCCGAACCCGTTCAGCGAAAGCTGCATGTATCCGTCGGCGTACATCGAGCTTAAAATCAGCGACGAGCCGTTTACTATATGGCGGTACATCGAACCGATCTCTTCGTCGTTTCTCTGCACGAAAACTTTCGCGCCGCTGTTTAAATTGCCGCGGAAGAACGTAAGCGTTTTGCCTTCCAGTTCGCCGTCGGAGAACGTCGCCACGAAGTAGCCGTCCTTGTCCAGCAGATACTTACCCTCGGAAGAATGATTGAGTTCGCCCTCCGTGCGGATATATTCCAGCGTGTTGTCGTTTTTAAACGTAATCGTTCTGGTGTCGTCCGTTTTGCCCGTCGCGTAATCGAACGCGGTAGCCATACCGGAACGGCTGTCGTCCAGATACGCAAACGCGTCGTCGCTCACCAGTTTTCCGTTCAGGTTAAAGCTTCTGCCGTTGAATTCGAAGCTGGAATTCGAAGCTCTGTACGTGCCCTTGAAGAACTTGTCGCCGCGGCAAAGATAAATATCGGAACCCGTCTTATCGAAAATATACAGATAATCGCCGCCGCCGAACATATCGGTGTAGCCCTTTTCCCATACGGCAAACAGATTCATGCTGCTTTCGGGCGCCACTTCGTCGGAAGTTTCCTCCGCCTGTTCCTCGCCGTACAGCGCATGTTTCATCGTATCGGCAAGATAGGTTGCCTCGTCGTTTTCGCGCGTGCTCCAGCCTTTGAGAACATACCCTTGCGCCGTGAAATCGCAGGGCACTTTCATGCTCTTGCCGTACAACAAATCCGCCGTTCTTCTCGCCGTGCCCGAACCGTCCGGATACGTTACTCTGTATGTAACCGTAAACGTTTCGCGGTCGAAATACAGGCGCATTACGTTCTCCGCCGCATTTTCCGTCAGCGTGATTTTCGCAAGCGTGCCGTTCTCGCCGTCTTTCTTTACTTCTCTGAATCCGCGCAGACGTTCTTCCGCGATCACCGTCGTACCGGGATAATCGGAATATTCAAGCGCCTGCTCGTCTTTATCGTAGCCGTCCTGCGTAAGATTCTGGCGGTAAATTTCCACCTTATAGCTCACCTTATATTTTGCGGTGAGGCTGAGATCCCCCTCCGGCATCGTTGCCGCTTTGGAGATTTCCTTGTCGTTTTCGTCGAACCAGGCGCCGAATACGTACCCTTCCTTTACGGGCGTATATGCGGCAAGCAATCCGGAAAGATTCACGCCCGCCTTCGCTTTGAAGGAAGTAACGGCAAGCGTTCCGCCGTTTAAGTTCAGCGTTACGGTATAAACTTTCGCCCATTTTGCGTAAAACGTAAGGTTTTCCTGCGCGTCGCCGATTTTTTCGACGGGGTTGCCCGACAAATCTTCCGTGGTATACCATCCCTCAAATTCGTAGCCTTCGCGCGTAGGTACGGGCAAAGAATATTCCTCGCCCTTCTTCACTTCCGCAGCGGCGATTTCCGCGCCGCCGTTCACCGCGAAAGAAAACGTAATCTTATCTTTCGCGCAGGAAGCCGCGCCCAGACAACCCGCCGCAGCCAGTACAAATAAAAATGTGCGCAAAGATTTTTTCTTTGTTTTATTCTTCATGTTGCAATCTCCTTCTTTGCTCATCGTCAGAATCGTTTCGAATCGTATCGTCCGGACGTTTCCGGACTTTTCATATCAACGGAAAAAATCGATTTTCTTACCCTCTATCATTTCCGTTTCGAATATTATAAAACTTTTTTCGCTAAAAATCAACAAATTTCACCGCGCTTTCGGCTTTGTGATAAAATTTTCACGCTTGAAACAGTTATTTCGTTTTTTCCCCTGTCCCGAGGATACTCCTCACAGGGCAGAGGAAGTTCGTTTTATGCCGCTTCCCCGGTCTGTTCCGTCCATACGGCGTAAAGCGTTGTGCCCGCGGGCAGCGCCGCCGCTTCCGCCGTGGTGTATTCGCCCGTCGTCGAGTTTTCGCTCGTCGCCCAGCCGCCGAACGTATAGCCGGCTCTGGCGGGGTCGGATACGCCGCCCACCGCCGTCGTATATTCCGTATTGCCCGTAACAATCGATACAACGTAAGATTTATCTTCCGAAAGTGTGCAGGAATACACTACGGGGCGATAGGAAGAATTCCAGAATTTAATCCACTGTCTGTCCGTCGCGCCCGCGTCGGTGTATATCGTAAGGAAATCGCACCAGTAAAACGCGTGCAGCCCGATGTCTTTCACCGTGGAGCTTATCGTTGCCGAAGTGAGCGACGTGCAGTACCTGAACGCACCGGTTCCCAGCGTTTCCAGCCCTTCGGGCAGCGTGATATCCGTCAGCGCCGCATCTTCCGCAAAAGCGTAAAGACCGATTTCTTTCAGTCCCTTGCCGAACGTTACTTCTTTCAGCGACGCATTGTTGTAAAACGCGAACGAGCCCACTTTTTCCAGTCCGTCGGGCAGATGCAGCGAAATGAGTCCGCTGTCGCTGAACGCGCTGCTTCCGATTTCTTTCAGTCCCTTGCCGAACGTTACTTCTTTCAGATTTACGCATTTTCTGAACGCGCTCGAACCGATGACTTCCAGCGAATCGGGAAGCGCGGACCCCGGAAGCGACAAATCCAGCGCCGAGCACCCGTAAAACGCATACGCGCCGATTTCTTTCACGGTATCGCCGAAATTCACTCTTTCAAGGCTCGCCGCGCCGAAAAACGCATACGCGCCCACCGTTTCCAGTTTGTTCGATCTCGAAAAATCCACTCTCGCCAGCTGCGTTTCGTAAAACGCCGAACGCCCGATAGACGTAAGATTCACAGGCAAATCGATGGTTCTCAGCTGACAGCCGTAAAACGCGTAATCTTCGATGGTCGTAATCTTGCTGCCCAGCGAAATGCTGCGGAGCGTACTCTTATAAAACGCGCTTCTGCCGATATATTCCACGTCGGAAGTATCCGTAACGTCGGAAATCGTATCGCATTCTTTAAACGCGTAATCGGCAATGCCTTTCTTGCCTTCCATCGATACCGAACCCACGTCCGTGCCGTCGATGAAGCCTACCGCCCAGTTTCCCGCGGTAACCACGGCTTTGCCGTCGTTTTTCGTCGCCGTCCAGAGGCTGCTCTCTTTAAAAGCGTCCTGTCCGATCCGCGTTACCGTCGCGGGGATGTTGGAACCGTTGTGCGCGGTACCGTAAAACGCCAGCGCGCCGATCGTCTGCAAACCGATTTTTCCCGTCTGATTATCTACGGGGAAGCTTGCCGTGGCAAGCAACGAAGATTTATAAAACGCGCACGAATCCAGCAGCCTGAGCGCGCCGCCCGCCACCGAACGCACCGACAGCAGACTTGCGCAGTTTGAAAAAGCATACGCGCCCACCGTTTTTACGCTTTCGGGCAGCATCACGTAATAGACGCCGTGGCAATCCTTAAACACCGACGCCGCGATACCCCGCGTATCCGCGGGCAACGTTTCCGTCTTTTTGGCGCCGGTACTGCCGATCGCCACATTGAGATTGACTTTATTGTCTTTATCGGAAAGCTCCGTCTTTTTCGCTGCGGTAATTTGCGTCAGCCACTTATCCGCATAAATATAACCGCTTTCTTCCTGCGCACGAGCAATCGCCGTGCCGGAAATCAGCGAAGCCCCAACGCGGGTAACGCTGTCCGGAATGACGATCTTTTCCAGCGCCGTATCGGCCGCGAACACGTACGAGCCCAGCGTTTCCACCGTATCGGGAATTATCACTTCGCGCAACGCCGTGCATTCGCGGAAAGCGCTGTTATCTATCGAAATCAGGTTGCCTTTGTCCGCTCCGTCGGCTCCGTAAAAATCAATCGCCGTCAACGCCGTGCATTTGCCGAACGCCTGCACGCCGATGTACATAAGATTTTTGCCCGTCGTCAGTTTCGTCGCCTCGGTATTTCCGAAAAACGCGTATTGCGCCACCGTAACCACCGAATCGGGCAACGTGATTTCCTTCATCGCGCTGCAGTTCGAAAACGCCGAAGCGCCGATCGTCTGCACGTTTTTACCGATTTCTATGCGTTCCAGCGAATAGCAATACCCGAACGTGCTTTCTTCGATCGCCGTGATGCCGTCGGGAATGTTCACCGTCGTCAGAGCGTTGCAGTTCTGAAACGCTCCGCCGCCGAGGGAAGTAAGCGCGTCGTTCAGCGTCGCCGTTTCCAGATTCGCGCAGTTGTAAAAGGCTTCTTTGCCCACCGAACGCATATTCGCGCCAAGCACCACGCCCGTTACTCTCGAACTGCCGCGGAACGCGCCGTCCGCAATGCTCGTTACCGGCTTGCCTCGGTATTCGTCCTCAAACGTAACCGCGCCCGTCGTGGAAGTGCCCACCTGCGTGATTTCATATTCCGAATTATTGTTGATCAGCGTGTATACGCAACCCGTGGTGTAATTCATGTGGAATTCCAGCCCCGCCGACCATGCGGACTGCACGGAATCCTGTTTGCCCGAATTTGCGCGTACGCGCAGCACGTAATCGCCCGTCTGTAAAAAAGCCAGGTCCAGCACGGGTTTTCTTACGCTTTTTTCTTCTTTTTCTTCGCTTGAAACGTTCGTAACTTCCACGGTGTAGGTACGCGCCCCGGAAATTTCGCTCCACGTTAAATTATTATCTACATCCACCGCCAGATTCGTCGGCGTTTCCAACGCATCCTCTTTGGCGCATGCGGAAAAAAACGCGGCGATGACGAGCGTCAGCGTTAATAATAAACTCTTTAATCTCTTCATAGCGTACTCCTCTTTCAAGCCCGCCGCCCGGACAAAATTCATCTGTCCGGGCAACAAAGCTTCGCCGCGGCTAAGCCGCTTTCCGATTTTCTTTCTGCTGTTTCTTTTGGCGGATGATTTCGTGCAGCCACTTGAACTTGAATTTTCTCACGGCGATATCCGTAAGAAGCAACACGATGGAAAGAATCGCAAACAGGTACCGCGGGTCGAACGTCTTTTCGATGCCCGTAATAAACCCTTCGAAAACTTCCTTCGGGTCGGTAACGTCTTCTATTCTCTTTCCGTTTCCGTTTGCGGCAAGCCGCACAAGAAACGATTCCGCGTCGTCCTTTTCGGGGTAAAGATTGTATTCCTCCGAAAACGCAAACGTTTTATAAAGTTCCACCGCCTGCTGCGCGATTTCTTCGCCGTCCGCGTTCCGCTTCGTCAGTAAAATCTTGTACACGCCCGCTTTTTTCACGATAAATTCGCAGCGGCTGTACTGATTCGATTTGCCGAACGGCGTAATCACATAAACGTCCGCGCCGTCGGAATTTTCGTTCAGAGAAACGGAATAATCTTCCGCCCCGCCGCTCATGCACACCAATTTCGCCTCCAGCGTTTCGCCGTTTTCCAGATTTGCGTATACCCGCAGCGTGTTCGTATAATTGCGCTCCGTCAGCTGATATTCGTACGCCGCGGGAGAAATGTCCTCAAGCGGCATCAGATTGTCGATGATGTTTAAAATCAGTTTCTGCCCGTTGGCGTCAGCCATAAACTCCGCCGACCACGACTGCGAGCCGTCCCATCTGACAAGCCCCGTCAGATCGCACATAAAGCTGCCCACCGTTCCGACGCCGAATTTCCACTGCGCGTACAGCGGCGTAACGTCGTATTCGCCCGTCAGCAGCGTTTCCGCTCCGTCTTTTTTCTTCACGCCGTAGAAGCCGCCCAGCTTCACCCGCATTCTGAACGCGTCGCGCTCGTCTTTTTCCTTATCGTCGTCCGAGCCGCTGCCCGAACCGCCGCTGCCCGCATCCTGATTGATTCCGTATTCCACGCCGCTGAAAACAGAGGACGTGGGCGATTTCACGATCGGCGCGAACGGCTCGTTCACCGTTTCTTCCACCTGCTTCGCGCGAAGATCGTTATACATTTCGTCAATCAGATCTTTACCGCTCGCTTCGGTTACCCTTCCGCCCAGCTTCAGCGTCTGCCCCGGCTCAACCAGCTTCTGCATATTGTCTTTCACTTCGGCGGAAGGCGAACCCACCAGTACGATGGAAATGGAAATGCCTCTCTGCGCAAGACTTTTCGCCTCGTCGTAAGGAGGGTCGTTTTCGCCGTTGCAGTACCCGTCCGACACAATGATGATGTGCCGCTTTTCCACCTGCTTGTTCGATTGCAGCATTTCGCCCGCACGTTGCAGCGCGCTGAAGAAATTCGTGGAACCGCCCGTCTCTTTCAGCGCGTCGTCCGCAAACGCGCGCGTAATCGCGTTCGCGTTCGTTCTCGAAGTCAGCGGCAGAATCGTACCGTATTCGTTATCCAGCGACACGATGCCGATGTAATCCCGCTCGGTAAGCGCTTCGTAGCACGATCTTAAGCCGGCGCGCGCATACTCGAACAATTCGGACATACTTCCCGAACGATCCACGCACACCACAAGCCCCACGGGCGGCGTATAATTGATCGCCTCCACGGGCAGCAATTCCTGATACTGCGTCCCCCTCAGGTCGTTCCGGCTGTACGCGTGCGCGTTGCCTTCGGCGTCGTCGCCGCCGAGCGTCAGCAATCCTCCGCCGTAATCGTTCACGTAGCTGTACAGCATCTCCGTAAAGCCGTCGAACCGCGCCAGATCTCCGTTGGATACGTTGTTCATAATCACCTGGTCGTACCGTCTTAAATCGTTTACCGTTTTCAGCTCCGCGTCGTTTGCCGTTTTCAGTTCGTTTCCGGAAGCAAGATTCAGCCGGTCCACCACGTATTCGTTGTCGTTCAGGAGTTTTATCAGCGCTTCCGATTCCGCGCTCTTCTGCTCGATAATCAGCACTTTGTTGAACGACTGCAGGTTGATATACGTCGTATATTCGTTATTTTCCGCAAGAGCGTCGCCCGTGGCAACGATTTCCGCCGTGATTTCGTGCACGCCGGCGGAAGCGAATTTCAGGGTAAACGTTACCTCGTTCGCGCCCAGCGCAAGATCGGTAACTTTCGCGCCCTGTTCTTTGCCGTCCGCGTCGGTTACTTTCACGGCTTCGCCGTTGTCTTTCAGCACCACGCGCACGTCTTTATTGACTTGCCTGCTGCGAAGCAGCACTTTCACGGTGCAGTCCTCGTTCGGTTTCACGTGCGTTTCGGGAAGCTGAATTCCCGTTATCTGCACGTCGTTTTCGATGAACGCTTCGGAAATGAGCGCCGTATCCACCACCGTTCCCTGTGCCGTAAGCGCGCGGATGGCGGAAAACGCGTTTCCGTCCGTTTCCAGTCCGTCGGAAATCAGCACTACTTTCGAACTTTCGGGATGCCCGAACAAATCTTTCGCGTATTTCAGCGCGCCTTCGATGTTCGTCGCGCTCGTATCGGGCAGCTCCGCCGCCTTGTACATATCGTAAATATCGTCTACTTTATACGTGAGCGGCACGGCGTAATTCTGCGTAAAGCCGAAAGTTACCACGCCCATCTTGTAGCCGTCGTATCTGCCGTCGGCAAGCACCGTCCGCACAAATTCGTCGCGGCGCGCCTTCGCCCGTTCCTCGGTGTCGGAAACGTCCACCAGCAGCAGAATTTCGTTTTCTTTGTTCGTTTTCACGTAGCGGAATTGAATACCGCACAGCACGCAGATGCAAAGCACCATCACGCAAAGATGCGTTACGATGGATATGATGCGGTTCCGCGTTCTTCTGTAACGCTTCGAAAGGCGGAAATACGGAATTAACGCCAGCGCAAACGCCGGTATCAGCAGCAGAAGCAGCCAAGGATATGAAAAATGTATGGAAAAACGATTCATATTTTCACCTCCTTAAACTCCGTCTTTCAGGTGCAGGCACCATTCAAGGAAGAGCAACGCCACCAGTGCCGCCGCAATATACGTAAGCACGTCTTTATAATAGTCCGCCTCGTTCTTTTCTCGGTCGGGATTATACAGATTGTTTCTGATTTCCGTAATGTTACTTTCCGCTTCCGGCATTTTCACGTACACGGATTCTTCCGTTTCCGTCCCGTAATACGTCGTCTGCTTCAGCGTATACGTTCCGGGCACCGAAAGCGTAATCGTCGCAGGGAACTCCGTAATCACCATGGGTTCTTCAAAATCCCCTCCGGTAATCGAAAGCGACGTGCCGCGCGCGTTCAGTTCCGCTTTTTCGCCCACCGAGAAAACGTATTTTTCCACCGTCGCGGGGAAGAAGTATTCAAACGAATTTTTCATCAGAAGATAAAATTCGGGCAGGATGCCGAGGTTCGAATAAGCGAACGAAAAGTTCATCACCAGCGTCTGCGCGCCGCCCGGCATATCGTTTCGCACCATCAGCATCGGTAGCTGGTTCAAAGACATCAATACCTGATAGCCTGCGTCGTAATTCGAAATCACCTGACAACGGCTGACGCGGATATAGTTCGGGTCTACGTTCTTCATCACGGCGTGTTCCGTATCGCCGAAGAGCGACGGATACTTCCCGTTCGTGGGCGAAAGCCCCACTTCGGAACTTCTCGTAAAACCGCAGTTTTCCGGCGACGTTACGGGATCCAGCAAAAACACCACGCCGTCCGTGGGCATTCTTTCGGGCATCGTCCGTTCGAAAATGTAGAGGTCGAACCCTTGCGTCGCCCCCGCTTCTCCTTTTTTCACTTCTGTCGGCTGAATATCCCAGGAGTCCGCAAAATCGCTTCTCAGATTAGAAATCACGCCGTTCACGAACGGATTCGGTTCCGCACTGACGTACTGTACTTTCAGCGTCTGTTTCTGTCCGCCGAACACGTCGAAGTTATCGTCCAGCGCATAGCAATCTTCCATATCTCCCGAAAACGAGAGGTGCACGGAAGAAAACGAATTGATTTTCGTCTGGTCCGAGCCCCCAAGATTGCCGAGGTCGAACACCTGTTGGTTTTTCACGTTCGTATCGGCGGCTTCGCCGTCTTTTCTGTATCTGAAAATCAGCGTCGTCGTTTCGTTGTCGCTGCAATCCGCGGCAACCGTGTAATTCAGGCTCTTGCCCGCTTCGCCGTTCACCCCGTACACTCTCATGTTCAGGGAAAGGCGGGCGTCTTTGCCGTAACACGCCACCTGCACGGTAAACGAGTAGTACCCGTCGTCCCATACGGCGCGCGCGTCTAAAATCGCGGCGTTCCATTCGCCTTCCTCCGCCACGTTCACCACTTCGATGCCGTTTGGCGTGGTGTAATAGCTCGCGTCCGTGTATACGTAAATCATGGCGTCGGGGTTGCCGTACAGAATATCTTCGCACTCTTTCAAAGCGCCGTCGATATCCGCCGAACCATACCCGAAATTCTGCATGTCCAGTCCTTTCAGCGCTTCCGAAACCGTCGCCGCGGCGCCGTCGCCGGAAATTTGCTTGAACAGAAAGTCCGTATCGTCGCCTGCAAGCGCCACGGTAAGCGTTCCTCCGCCGCGCAGCACCTGTTTCGCCTGTTCATCCGCCTGCGTTACGGCGCGTTCGAAACGCGTTGTCTCCGTTTCGGCGCTTTCCGTACGCATGCTTGCGGAAGTATCGATAATCAGAATCGCTTCGGAAATTTCGGAAGGCGTTTTAAGTACGATCGCCGGCTTCATCAGCACCATCGCAAGGCACGTAAGCGCCAGCATCTGGCACAGAAACAGCAACAGGTTGCGTATCTTGCTTACCGGCACTTTCTTTTTCTTCTTTTTCAGGCTCAGTTTCCATACATACGTACTGGAAACCGTTTTCTGCTGATAGTTGGGGCGGATCAGGTAAATTACGATGAGCGCCACAACACCGAGCAGACCTATCAGTCCTATTTTATTGATAAGCGTCATTCCATAATCCCTACCTTTAATAATTCGCCGAACAGCATTCTTTCAATCGGCGTATCCGTATTCACCGAAACGAAATCCGCGCCGCGTTTCGAGCAGAAAGATTTCAAATCCGCGCGGAATTCTTCCAGCGCCTCTTCGTACGCTTGCAGCATGCCGCGCGTAATTTTTACTTTCAAGTTCTTTTCGTCGGAAGCGTCCACCGCTTCGGAATCGAGCAGATTCACACGCCCGTCGTACGCGGGATTGATTTCTTCCGGCGTAAGCACCTGCACCAGCAGCACCTGCCGCTTTTTGTACGCGAGATAGTCCACCGCTTTTTTCCAGTTGCTGTCCGTGAAAAAATCGGAAACAATCACGGTCAACCCGTTGTTCGTGCCCGTGTCGCGGCAATTCGTAACGCATTTTTCAATGTCCGTTTCGCCGTCGAAATCGATGTTTTCCAACGTTTTCACCGCACGGAAAAACGCGTTTTTCCCTACGATGGTGCCGTTTTCGTTTTCCGCGTTGTCGCCTTTCATCAGATAGAACGACGCTTTGTCCATGTTCTGAACCGCAAGAAAACCGAGCGCCGCCGCCGTAGCCACCACGTACGCCGCCTTTTTAGGGTTGTCCTTCCCCATCGACGCGGAGCAGTCGATAAAAATCTGCACCTGCATCTGCCGTTCGTCCGTAAACAGTTTCAGAAAGTATTTTTCGAATCTGCTGTACAGGTTCCAGTCGATACGGCGGATGTCGTCGCCGGGCTGATACTCTCTGAAATCGGAAAATTCCACCGTCTGCCCGTAAGTGCTGACAAGGTGTTTCCCTCCGAAATATCCGGAAAGGTTTGTTTTTAAATTCAACGCCAGCGTTTCCAGTCTGCTGAAAAAGCCGTCGTTCAGGTAAGAAAGCTTCATATCCTTCTCTCCGGTGATCTCCCGCAAGGCGCGAAAGGCGCCCTGCGCTTTTTATCTTTTCCGCCTGCCCGGCGGCTTTTGTTATTTGCTTCTGTACTTTCTCCGGATTTCTTCCAGAATCTGCGAAATCGCCTGATCCGCGCTTATGCGTTCGGCAATCGCTTCGAAGTTCATCTTGATTCTGTGGCGAAGTACGGGATAGGCAAGTTCCTCCACGTCGGAATACGCCACGTTGAATCTACCTTTCATCAACGCTTTTACTTTCGCCGCGGAAATCAACGCCTGACCGGCACGGGGCGAAGCGCCCACGCGAATATACTTCTTCGCCGCTTCCGCCGCGCATTCTCCGTCCGGGTGCGTCGCCGCGGTTAAAATCATCGCATAGCGCAGCACTTCTTCCGCCACGGGAATCTGGTTCGCCGTTTCGCGCATTTGCAGAAGCTGTTCTCCGTTGCAGGCGCTCTCCGCAACTTCCGCCATCGTTTTCTGCGTCATGTTTACGATCGCCATCAGCTCGTCCAGCGAAGGATCGGGAACGATCAGCTTAAACATAAAGCGGTCCATCTGCGCTTCGGGCAGCGGATACGTACCGTCCTGTTCTATCGGGTTCTGCGTGGCAAGTACGAAGAACGGCTCGTTGAGTTTGCGCGATACGCCCATTACCGTAACGGTGTGTTCCTGCATCGCTTCGAGAAGCGCGGACTGCGTTTTCGGCGTGGCACGGTTGATTTCGTCGGCAAGAATAATGTTGCTGAAAATCGGGCCCGGCTGAAATTCAAACACGGAATTTCCCTGCGCGTCTTTCGTGATGATGTTGGTACCCGTAACGTCGGCGGGCATCAGATCGGGCGTAAACTGTATACGCGAGAACGGCAACGAAAATACTCTTCCGAGCGAACGCACCAGACGCGTTTTTCCTACGCCGGGCACGCCTTCCAGAAGAACGTTGCCGCCCGCAATCATCGCGATGATTGTTCCTTCCACCACTTCTTTCTGACCGATAACGTCGCGCGCTACCTGAGCGAAAATATTTTTGCATTGTTCGCTGAACTGCTCGATGTCTTTCTCTGTAACCATTTTACTTTCCTCTTTCCTTTGCTGTTTGTATTTTAGTAATTTATATCTTTTAACGCGAAAAATCACGTGAATAAAATCACGCAATTTTCCCGCCGTTTTATCCCGTTTTTAACGCGGGAGAGAGTTCCTCTCCCGCGTCGTTTTTTCTTTATTTTCGAATCGAATCCAGATAGTCCGAAATTGCTTTCTTTTCCGCTTCCGAAAGCGAATTGTTGTTTTTCATGCGTTCAAGCATCTCGCGGTAAGCGTCCTCGAAGACATCCCCGTAATAGGTTTTGCCGTTGATTACCTGGTTCGCCGGCGATGCTTTCGCGCCTTCGCCGCCGGAGATGCCGGTGTCCGGCATTCCGGCGCCGTCCGAACCGTTTCCGGAAGAGTTGCTGTTGCCGGAATCTTCGTCGCCGGCTTCTTCGCCTTGACCCTGACCTTCGCCTTTTTCGCCGTTCAACAAGTCCGTAACTTTTTCGAACGTCGCCGTAACCGTCTTCGTCGCCGTCGCTTCCATATCTTCGCGGTACGGGGAAGTTACTCCGTCCGACCACCCCACAAAAACATATCCTTTCTGAGGCAGCGCCATCAGTTTCACGCCGAATTCATCGCCTTCCGTTACTTCAAACGTATACGTCGTATCTTCGTAATTCGCGCCGTCCAGCACCATCGTCGCCTGCGCCGTTTCGTCGATTGCCGTATACACGATACCCAGTCTGGTCCGGAAAGTATCGGGAATCGTTTCGTCCTCGGTAACTTCTTTACCGTTGGCTTTATCTATTTCCCGCTGCCGAGCTCTCTCTTTCATCGCGGCAATCAGCGCGGCGTTCTCTTTTTTTGTGAAGTCGATCACCCAGCCTTTGCCTTCCACGGTATAGGTAATCTCGTACGTGTGCTTTTCTTTCAGCCCATCCACGAAGTGCTTTCCGCCGTCGGGCGCCACCGCCGCCGCCACCGTCATGCCGGTACCCAGCGTAGCGCTGATCGCCACCGCCGCAATCAACGGTACCGATACCGCGATTTTCAGCATTTCGGAACTCACCGATTTCATCGCTTTCAACGCGTCCTCGCGTTGCTTCATCGCGATAAACGAATCGTCGTTTTCCAGCTCCGCCATCGTCAGGATTCTCTCTTCCAGCCCCAGCGTATCTATCCGCTGCGCAATCTTCTTTGTGGTAGGGCGGAATCTGAACGTATAGAACAGCGGCGTCGCAATCGCCGTTGCGGCGACCAACAGTCCGAGTCCGATATAAATGCCCGCCTTAAACCCCGCCAGCCAGCTGGCGGCAATGCACACGAACATCAGCGAAAAACCAATCGTCAAACCGCACAGCAATGCTTTCAGAATGCTTTCGCGCCCGATCTTCTTGTAATACTTTTTAAATACTTCGCTTGTCATCTCTCCGGACCTCCTTGTTCCGTTTTAGATTTTTTCCGCCGCGTTTTTTCCGCGGTTCCGGAATCTTTTTTCTTAATATACCGCCCGAACTTCGTTCTTAAACGATATATGTTAAGATTATATCACAATCTCCCCGATTTGTAAAGCATTCCCGACCGAAAACGCGAATAAATAACTTATTTTTGATAGATTTTTCGAATCGATTCTATCTTAAAATCAAATTACCCCGCAAAACGGACAAAAAACAAATATACATGCAGAACAATTATTTTTACTATTATATGCAGGAACAGCACGGAAATGTTTCCGTTTTTATGCATTTTATGCAAATTTTATGCAATCCGAAAAAACGAAAAGCCGGCGACAGCTTATCGCTGCCGCCGACCGGTTTGAAACCCTCGAATCCGTTTATCGATTCATCGTTTCTTTTGTTTTGCGGATTACTTTGCGTTTTCGCCCGCGGTAGTCGCCTCCGGGCTATAATTCCACACAATCTTCGCAAAGCACTGGTTGATCGTCTGTTTCTCTCCGGAATAGGTAGAAACGTCAATCATCCATCCGAACCCGCTTTCCTTATCCGCGTTCCAAAGATTATAAACCTCGGAAGCCGATCTTTCAACGTAAATCGTCTGTTCTGCCGTCCAGCCGCTGAACGCAACCTGTACCGTCGTAACGCTTTCGGGAATTACAATCGATTTCAGCGAAGTGCAGTTATCAAACGCACCGGAAGAAATCGTCGTAACCGTAGCGGGAATATTGATGGATTGCAGTTTCGTGCAATCGGTAAACCCGTCCAGAGTTTCGAGGCCTTCGGGAATCTGCACCGAAGTCAGTTCCGTGCAACCTTTGAACACCCGTCCGCCGAGAGAGGTCAACGTACTCGGCAGCGTTACGTTTGTAAGTTTCGTACAACCGTTAAACGCGTCGTACGAAATTTCCGTAACGCCTTCGGGAATCACGATTTCCGTAATACCGGAATCGCGGAAAAGGCTGCTGGGAATCGAAGTTATGTTCGCAGGTAACGTAACGGAAGTCAAAGCCTTGCAATTCTGGAAGATATATCCGGGCAACGCCGTCAAAGTTTCCGGAAGCGTAATGCTCGTCAAAGCAGTACACTCAGCAAACATATATTCTCCAAGAGTCGTGGCTTTCGAAGGCAGCTGTACCGACGTTAACGCCGTACATCCGTAGAACAGATTCTTGCCGTACTGAGCCGTTTCCGCCATGAATTTAACGTCCGTCAGCTGTACGCAGTTGGCAAACACGCCGTCCTTGCCGGATGAGTTCATAGCAAAATACGTTTCCGCACCTTCAATCACAACGCTCTTCAACGCCGAAGCGGAAAAAGCGCCGGCTTTAATCGAATAGCTGCTAACGTTTCCTTTTGAGTTAAACTCTACGCCGTTCAGCGTTTCGGGGATAATCACCTTTTCCAGCTGCGTACCCATGAATGCATATTGCCCGATCGTTTTCAGCGTTGCGGGGAATACGGAAGTTTTCAGCGTTTCCGCTTCGTCGCTTACATATCCGTTGTAAGTAATCTTCTTCAAGCCGGAACCGTCAAACGCAGAATTGCCGATGCTTTCCGTCTTGGAAGAAATCACAATTTCCTCAAGATATTCTGCATCCTTGAAATAGTTGGCGGCAATCGTCGTTATCGATTCGGGAAGAATCAGCTTCTTCAGGTTTACGCAACCGTCCAAAGCTCCCGCGCCGATTTTTTCGTCGTCTCCCAGCGCAACCGTATTGTTTTCAAACACAAGACCGGCAGGGATGCAGATAATCGTTCCGTCCGCCTTGTAAAGCAACCCGTTTTTCGCTTCGAAATTCGTATTCGCATCCGTATTGAACGTTGTCAGTTTAGCGCAGTTCCCGAATGCCGAAGTATTGATAGTGGTAACGTTCTTCGAAAGCGTAACCGAAGTTAACGAAGAACAGCCTCTGAACGCAGAAGCACCGATAGTAATCTTATCCGTAGCTTTTGTCAACGCCGCAATTTCCACTTTCTTAAGCCCGGTGCAGCCTTCAAACGCGCTTGTTCCGTATGACTTGACTTTCGTTAAAGAAGTAAACGGGAAAGCGGAAATTTTAGCGCCTTCGGGTGCGTCTTCGGGCACTTCGCTCACAAGCGAAACGCAATTTCTGAACGCAGAGCTACCGATAGAAGTAATTTCCCCTGTATTCAGCTTCACGTCCGCCAGCTTTTCACATCCGTCGAACATACCGGTAGCAATGCTTGTTGCCGTCGCTTTGGATAAGTCGATGGCTTCCAGCGACGTGCACCCGGCAAACGTATAATTACCGAATGACGTAAGCGTACCGTTAATCACAATGCCGCTAAGTTTCGAGCACCCATAGAACCCTGATTGGGGCAATGCCGTAACGCTCTTGGGCAACACAACGCTTTCAAGTTTGCCGCAATTTTTAAACATCAGCTTGCCCAGCGTTATTTTTGCCGCCTGACTGCTTGACGTTCCGTGCGCGCCGGAAGTTACTTCCGAAAACGTTACCGTTTCAAGCTGAGCGCAGTTTTCAAATACGCCTTCGCTATCCGAGTTTGTCAGCTGCGTCGAATAATTTTCCGCGCCGTCGCCGAAGCCCATCGGATATTTCGCCTTCGTGGTGCCGGTATTGCTGTACCACACGCCGGAAAGATTTACTTTTTTCAGTCCCGTTCCGGAAAACGCGCCTTTGCCGAATACCTGCACTTTCGAAAGATCGAGTTCGCCGGTAATCTTGCCTTCTGCGTTTTTCGTTCCCGCAACCTCGGTAAGCGGACAATTTCTGAATGCCAACCCGCCGATTCTGATAACGTTATTCAAATCGAGATAAGTAAGTTGCGTGCAGCCGTCAAACGCGCCGGACATTTTCGAGGCAGTCGTCTTGTATTCGTCTTCCTTTCCTTCGGTAGTGCTCCACAGCGCCGAAGGCTCTCCCGTATATCCGGAATCTCCCGCAAGGGTTTCGCCGAGGCTGGTAAGACTATCCGGCATACGTACTCTCGAAAGCGCCGTATTTCTGAAAGAATATTTTCCGAGATATACAAGCTGATCGGGGAATCTGCTTAAATACACGGGCGTTTCTTCGGTACCGTCCACTTTCGTTTTATTTACATAAGCAAGGTTGGTGCACCCGTCGAATAAATAATCCCCAAGTACGATGCTTGTATCTGCGGAAGACAGAATCACTTCTTTAATCGAAGTACAATTCTGGAAGGTATACGAACCGACTTTAAACTGCTTCTTCCCCGAAGACGCGTAAATATACCCGAAGCCTACAATCTGCGAAAGATCCGCTATCGGCTCGCCTTCCGTCTGATTCGTCGAATTTGCTCCGACTATGCTTTCCAGACTCGTGCAGTTGATAAACAGTCTCGAAGGAAGCGTTTTGATATTCGCCCCCAGCGTTACCTTTTTCAACGAAGAGCAATTCGCAAACGCGCCTTCGCCCACCTGCTTGTCGTTCGCGTTCAGAGTGATTTCCGTCAGCGATTTGCAGTTCAGGAATGCATAGTTCTGAATCCACTGTACCGATTCCGGAATATTGATTTCTTTCAGGTTTTCGCAATGCGCAAATACGAAACCTCCGTCGTTACCCGTTGTTTCCACACCGTAATAAGTATAGAAATAATAGCCGATATGCGTCAGTTTTTCGGGTAAAGTTACTTTTACCAGCGATTTGCAGTTATAGAAGGTATAACCGTTCAGTTTCGTTACTTTCGAAGGAATCGCAATAGATTTCAACGAAACGCAGTTTCTGAAAGCCCATTCGCCGATGGTATCAAGAGCGCTGTTTTCCGCAAATTCCACGGTTTCCAAGCCTATGCAATCATAGAAAGCTCTGTCCTCTATCGCTGTAACGCTTGCGGGAATAATCACCTTTTTCAAAGTGGCTTTTCCTGCAAACACGCCGGATTTCAGCGTGGTAACGCCCTCTTTGATTGCAAACGTTTCGGGAACGTCGCCTAAAATATAGGTGATTTCCGTTCCGTCCTTATTGTATATCACAGAACCGTCCGCTTTAAAGTACCCAAGCTGATTACCGTTGTCGTCCGTCGGCAGTTTAACTTCGTTGATCGAACCGCAATAGTCGAACACCTTGGTTATATCCGCCACCGTAGACGAAAGTTCTATCGTTTTCAGCTGTTTGCATCCCTTAAACAGTTCTGCTCCCAGCGCCCCTGTATTCAGCACTTCAATCGTTTCGGGGAACTTGAACGAGGTCAGTCCGCTGCCGGCAAACGCCTGCGTACCGATAGACTTCAACGAATTCTTGCCTTGTACCGCGCCCGTTTCTTCGTTGGTCGCCGCATACGTTTCAAACGTTACGGATTTCAACGCGGAGCAACCGTAGAAAGCTCCTCCGTTACTTCCGTACGACTCGATAGTTTCCAGCGTTGCGGGAAGCGTTATGCTTTCCAGTTTCACGCAACTTTCGAACGCATTTCCTTCGATTTTTTTCAGCTTGCTGTTCTCGCCGAAATCGATATCTGTCAACTGGCTGCAGAAAGCAAACGCACCGTATTTAATTGTTTCCAACGCGCTGTTCTTGCCGAACGAAACGGAAGTGAACGGCTGCTTTCCGCCTTTTGAATCGGCAAACGCCCGATCATGCACGGTGGTAAGCTTGCTGTTATCCGCAAAGATTATTTCTTTTACGTTCGTTTCGCCGAACACTCGTCCTGCTTTCGTCATAGGCGAAGCGGAAGAAGAAGCAAGCGTATCTTCGCCGAAATCGGTAACGTTTGCGCCGATTTTAATCGTGGTATTTTCGGGGAACTTCGTTGCATAAAACGCCCGAGCGCGCACCGCCGTAAGCTTTTCGGGCAGAGTCAGCGTAAGTTTTCCCGTTGCGTCCGCCTGAACGTCATCGCCGTTTTTAATCATGTTCAAAGGCGTATTCATAAACGCGCCGTCGCCGAGCACGCCTACATTCGAATCCGCCCCGAAATCAATCGTCGTCAGACTTTCGCAGCCGTAAAATGCATAAGCGCCTACGTACGAAAGTCGTTTCGGGAATTTAATCGAAGTCAGCGAAATGCAACCCTTTTCAACGGTGCGACCACCCGTACCCAACCTCCTCTCATAATAATAACCGAACGCGCCCGTATAAATCGTAGTATCTACCATGCTGGATCCGTTACCGGAATGAGTCGTTGAATACGATCCGTCTTCCAGCACCAACGGATTTCCGTCGTTGCCCTCGGCAAAGTTTACGGTAGCCAGCGAAACGCATCCCTGGAAGGCTCCCGCGGCAATCGAGGATACCGTGTTGGGGACAACAATCGTTTTAAGACCGCTGCACCCCTTGAACAATCCGGTTTTAATCGTCTTCAATCCTACGGGGAGTTCAAACGTCGTCAGCGCTGTCGCGTTATACAACGCATTTTCGCCGATATCAAACGCTTCGCCCGCCAGTTCGCCGTTAAAGCTTACCGCAGTAACCCCGGTATTGTAAGCAAACGCTTCTTTATAAATTTCAATCAGCGTGTTAGGCAATTTCACGTCGCCCGTTTTGGCAAACGGACAGAAATACAATCTCACCGGCACTTCTTTCGCCGTCGTTTCGTCGCCTTCTTTCTCGTACTTTCCGAAGAGCATGCCGTTTTCCGAATAATAGTGCGTGTTGTTTTCGTTTACGTCCACTCTTTCCAGTTTCGGAGAAACGCCCGTCGTTTTGAAAAGATCCATCGAAACAAACGTATATTTCTTCGTCTCCGAACCTTCTTCCTGAACTTCCGCCCAGGTACCGAGGCGCTCTACGGAAGCAGGCAGACTTACGCTGACAAGTTCCGCGCAGTTTGCAAACGCACCGTCGCCCACGGAAACAACGCCCTCTCGCAGCGCAAGCGCGGTAAGCGCATGGCAGCCCGAGAAAGCTTTCGCGCCGATGGTCAGCGCGCCCGTGCCGTCCTCAAACGTGAACGTAGTCATATATTTGCAATTCTGGAACGCGCCGTCGCCGATAGACGTAACGCGGGCGGGAAGCACGAACGCCGTAAACCCGTAGCAACCGGAAAATACGTTGTCGCCAAGAGTCAGCGCCTGTTCCTCGACAGTTACGCCCTCTGCGGAAACTACAGGCTTTTTCCATACCACTTCGGTAAGCGCCGTGCAGTCTTTGAACGCCGCGTTTCCGATTTCCGTTACGTTCGCGCCGATCGTAACTTTCGTAAGCTTCTGTCTGGCAACAAACACGTTCGCGCCGATCGTCGTAATCGATCCGGGAAGTTCGTACTCGCCCTCTTTCAATATCGGGTAATACAAAATCTTCGTAGGCACATTTACCTGTTCTTCGTTCAGGTGTTTATCGTAAATAACGCCGTCGCTGCCTTCGTAGTAATAGTTGTTCTCTTTATCTACGGTTACGGTGGCAAGTACGGCGTTGGTGCCGCCGAACACCGCGGAAATATCCACGTTCGCAAGCCCCTTGCCGATGTGCAGCGTTCTTACGTCGCTTCCGCCGTAAACGGAAACAAACGCCCCGTCTTTGAACGTAACGCTGCCGCTGCTGTTTACGGTTACTTCTGTAATATGTCTCGTATCGCCGAAAGCCGACTCTCCCAGATAGCGCACGTTTTCCGTAAGCGTAAGCGCTTCAATCTTCCAGCAGCCGTAAAACGCCCGGTCTTCAATTCTGAGATCGGCGTCACCCTCTCCGCCTTCAAACGTCAGCGTTTCTAAGCCGTAAGTATTTCCTCCACAACCTTCAAATGCCGATTCGCCGATATACTGAAGTCTCGCCGGCACTACAAACGTCTTTATTTTTGTATTCTTATAAAACGCCCTGTCGCCGATACTCGTTACCGAATCGGGCAGCACAACAGCGGTATCCGTTTTGCCTGCGGGATAATACAATAACGTTTTTCCGTCGGCGCTTAAAAGCATGCCGTTCTGCGCGGAATATACCCGTTCCTTGTCCGGCGCAGCATTGCCTCTCACTTCGATATTCGCCAGATGGCTGCATCCTTTGAATACGGACTGTGTATAAGAACCGTCGGCAGCCTTAGCGTCGTACAACTTCATCGTCATAAGACGTGCGGGCAGAATCAGGTTCTCCAGTCTATAGCAGCCTTCAAATGCCTTTTCGTCTATCGTCAGCGCTTTTTCTTCCGTTCCTTCCGGAGCGGCAAGGAATTCCACCTCCGTCAGGTATCTTGCGGTAGCAAACCCGTTTGCCATCACGTTTGTAACGCTTGCGGGCACAATAATCTTCGTAAGTTCTCTGCCGGAGAATATTTCCGCGGGAATCGTCTCTACGTCGTCGGGAATGGCATAAACGCCGTTGTTCCCGGTTTTCGCGTTGGGGAAATAGAACAGCGTCTTACCGGTAACGCCGTCGTTCTTGATTACCACGCCGTCCTTATGCGTCTTTCCGTCCGCCCCGGTAATTTCCGGCGAATAGTACACCGGATCCACAGTTCCCTCTACTTCGTAAATCGTTACGGATTCAAGCGCGGAACAATCGGAGAACGCCTCAGGCACAATCTTGGTGATGCTGTTCGGAATGTTGATGGCAACGATATTTTTGCATCCGGTGAACGCTTCCGCTTTGATTTCCAGCACCTTTTTCCCGTTGTACGTCGCGGGGACGGTAATCGTAGTGAGATATTTCGCGCCCGCCGCGGGTTTTTTCACGTTATAGCCGCCGAAACCGGCTTCAAATTCGAATATTTCCGCCCAGCGCGCGGTAAGCGTAGCGCCGCCGAGATACTGCCAGCCGTTTTCGGTGATGCTCGCGCCGTTCTGGTCCGCTACCTGCGTATTGCCGTTGAACCAGCCCACAAACGCACGGTTCGTGTCGTTCGATTCGGGCACGGGTAAAGTGAACGGCTGTCTGTATTTCACAGTCGCTCCTTCCGATAAGTCGGAGGCGTTATACGTGCCGCCGTCCAGAGTCAGCTGATACGATTTCGGTTCCCACTTCGCATACAGCGTCAGATTGCCGTCGTTTTCGAATACGGGCAACGCGCCGTAAGTCAGTTCGTACTTTCTTCCGGCCCCGTTCTCGCCGTCGTACCAGCCGGCAAAATCATAGCCGTTGAAATCGGGGGCGGGCAGCGCAATTTCGTCGCCCGTCGCATAATATCTGTCCGCAATCGTCTGCTCGCTATCGCCTACGTTGTAGCTCACGGTATACGCTTCCACCGTCGTTTCCGCCCATGCCGAAGCCTCGCCCGCCGCATTGTACGACCACACGCGCAAAATATTGTTTCCGCTCGTCGTCAGCGTAACTTTCGCGAAAGCGTAGCTCGCTTCGAATACTTCGCCGTCGTTCACCTGCACTTCGTATTTCTTCGCGCCTACAACGCTGTTCCAGGTCAACGTCCCGTTCGAATATTCGGGGTTCAGCTCCGCCGCGGTCGTCAGCGTGAGAATCTCGCCGAACAGCGAATTGCCCGCAGCCGCCTCGTCTTTCGCGCAGACGGAAATCGCGTACGTCTTGTTCGCGGCAAAATCGCCCGCGGTAAACGTATACGCATTCGTATCCGTATCAATCGTTCTGTCGCCGATTTTAACGATATACCCCTTCGCGCCCTCCACGGCGTTCCAGGTCAGCGTGTAATCGTTCAGTACCGGCTTCGAAGGCGCGGCAAGCGTGCTCTTCGTCCAGGTAGCGGTTGCGGCAACGGAATTGTTGAATCCTCTGCCCACGGCAACCAGTTTGATTGTATATTCGCCCTTCGCATAGCCTTTCAGATCGAACGAGGTTTTCGTGCCCATGTTAATCGCTTCGCCGTCGTTGATCGTCAACAGATAATAATCCGCGTACTTTACCGCGCTCCACGATAATTTTTCGTTCGTCCCGTCAAGCACGAAGTTTTCGGGCGTTGCCAGCGAGCCGTCGAACGTATACGTTGCCGATACGGAATTGCGATACCCTTCTTTCGCCACCGCCGTTACGGTAAACGTAATGCCGCCTTCTTTCATCGCGCAGCCGGAAAAATCATAGAACGTATCCGTTCCGAGGTCGATTTCTTCATGTACGTGATTTTCCGTACCGCACTCGTACGTAAGCAGATACTTTTCCGCTCCTTCCACGGCGCCGAACGTAAACACGGAAGGATATTTCACCGCAAACAGACATACGCGCGCCAGCGTCTTGTTTTTATAATATGCTTTCGTCTCGCTGTTGCCGCTCTTTACGGTAACAACGTAGTCGCCCGCTTCCTCCGCGGCAAAATCGAACGAATATTTGAGCGAGGAAGTCGTCGTTTCACCCACCTTCTGCTCCGTGCCGTCGTCCGCCAGTTTCGCAACGGTGATTTCATACGCCTTATTCACGCCGAGCGACGTCCAGGAAATTTCCTTTTCGCCCACGGAAACCGCGGAAACGCCGGAATTTTCCCATACGGCGTACAGCACGATGTTTTCGTAAATCGCGTCGCCTTCGTTATATTTCGCCGTCAGCTTCGTTCCGTCGTTGTACGCGCTGTACCACCAGCCGAGGAATTTCGCTCCGTCCTTTTCTCCGGGCTGCGGCAGATTAAACAGCTTTCTTCCCGTCGTTTTACCGGGGTACTCCGCCCCCGTAAACCCGGAGAACGTAACCGTGTATTCTTCCGTGCCTAAAAGCTCCACGAAGTAAGCGTAGAGCGTGATGTCCTTCGTAACGGGCTGGTCGAACGAATATTTTTCCTTGAACGAGGAATCTTTATACCAGCCGATGAAAGCAAATTCTTTGCCGTCAACCGTCTTTACGGGGTCGGCGGGTTTTTCCAGCTTCTTGCCGTTCAGAACTTTCGCGTCCGCCTGCGCGACGCCTCCGTTCATCTCGAATTTTACGGTATAATCCACGTTTCTGAGGAAAGTATACGTATGGTTGCCGTATGTAAACGAAATCGTCGCTTCGCTGTACGTCGCTTCGATAATCGTTCCGTCCGTCGTAACCAGCCGCAATTTGGTACCGTTGTAAAGATAGGTGCCGTCAATCGTCTGCCCGCCCAGTTTCAGCGTGAACGTCGAATCGGTCAGCTCAAACGTGTATCTCGTCTCTCCCTCGTCGGCGTAATACGATCCGACCTCGGTGAAATGTTTGTCGTAGCCGTCGGGAATCGCAGGCTCGTTCGGCTTATCTTTGCAAGCCGCGCCGCCCGCCGCCGTAGAGCCGAGCAGAAACGTGAAACACAGCAATTTGAGGAATAAGTGTTTCTTGTCCTTCATAAAAATATACCTCCGTTTTTCGGTTAAAAACTTTGTATCCGAATCGGCTTTGCGCTTTGCGACGCCGCCGGAATTCACGTAAATCGGTAAATCGCCCGCCCGTTTTCGCACGAAAATCAATCGATTTATCCGATTGATTTATTCGAAAAAACGCTTTAATCGCAATTTTTGCCGTTTTTCGAATCGACATATCCGATAGAAAAAACAAATTGAAATCATTTAATAATGCGATTTTGGAGCTATTTTTGGATATATCGCGGTAAAATAAGCACGTTTGCGATATATTTATGCTTTATTATAGCTTTTTTTCGCAAAAAAGTCAAGTAATTCGAACGGTTTTTTCGATTTTCCGCCCCGCGGCAATTACAGAAACAAATTATCGGAAGTCTCCGATCATTTTTTTCGAAACGGAAAGCGCCGATAAAAAATACGCAAAGCGCAAAAAAACAAGTCCGGAAACTCCCGGACCTGCTTCTTTTTTTTTCGGCTGCATTATCTGCCGCCGTACATTTTTTCGTAATAATTTCTGTATTCGCCGCTCACTATTGTTTCCCACCATTCGCGGTTGTCGAGATACCAGTCGATTGTTTTTTTAATGCCGTCGGCGAATTTCGTTTCCGGCAACCAGCCCAGCTCGTCATGAATCTTCGTCGGATCGATCGCATAGCGCATATCATGCCCTTTTCGGTCGGATACGTGCTTTATCAGGCTGTACGGTTTTCCGAGATAATTGCAAATCAGCTTCACGATGTCGATATTTCTCATCTCGTTATGTCCGCCCACGTTATACACTTCTCCTTCCCTCGCGCGATGAATAATCAAATCTATCGCACGGCAATGATCCTCCACGTACAACCAGTCGCGCACGTTCAGTCCCTCGCCGTATACGGGCAGCGGCTTGTCGTTCAGGCAGTTCGCAATCGTCAGCGGAATCAGCTTTTCGGGAAAATGATACGGTCCGTAGTTATTCGAACAGCGGGAAATCGTAACAGGCAGACCGAACGTCCTGTGATACGCCTGCACCAGCAGATCCGCCGACGCCTTGCTCGCCGAATAGGGAGATGAAGTACGTATCGGCGTATTTTCCGTAAAAAACAAATCGGGTCGGTCCAGCGGCAAATCCCCGTAAACTTCATCCGTCGAAACCTGATGATACCGTCCTATACCGTATTTCCGGCAGGCGTCCATCATCACCTGCGTACCGAGAATATTCGTCTGCAAAAAAATTTCGGGCGTTTCAATCGAACGGTCCACATGGCTTTCCGCGGCAAAGTTTACAACGATATCCGGATGTTCCGTTTCAAAGATTTTATAAATCCCCGCGCGGTCGCAGATGTTCGTTTTATAAAAAACAAACCGCTCGTTTTTCATCGCCTCCGCCAGCGTAGACATATTTCCCGCGTACGTCAGGCAGTCCACGCACACGATTTTATCATCGGGATGTTCTTTCAGCATGTGGTACACGAAATTCGAACCGATAAACCCCGCTCCGCCCGTTATAAGCACAGTTTCACTCATTGTTTCTTCTCCCCGAACGCAAATTTGCAATCTTTCAGCAGCGGATGAATTTTATCCTTTTCGCTTAAAATCACGCCGGAAACGTCTCCCCAGTCGATGCCGATGTCCGGGTCGTTCCACATAATGCCGCCTTCGTCGTCCGGATGCCAGTAATCCGTAACCTTATAACAGAATTCAGCCGTTTCCGAACGCACCAAAAATCCGTGCGCGAACCCTTCCGGAATATAAAATTGTTTCTTGTTCTCCGCCGTCAGCTCCACGCCGTACCATTTCCCGAACGTTCCGGAATTTTTCCGCAAATCCACGGCAACGTCGAACACCGCGCCCGAAATCACCCGCACCAGCTTTCCCTGCGGATATTGTTTCTGAAAATGAAGCCCGCGCAGCACGCCTTTTTTCGACATCGACTGATTATCCTGCACAAACGTCATATCCAGCCCGGCTTCGCGCATATCCCGCGCGTTATACGTTTCCATGAAATACCCGCGTTCGTCGCCGTGCACCGCCGGTTCTATAACGCAAAGCCCTTTTATATTTCCCGCGTTTTTCAATACTTTAATCTGTCCCATTTTTATCCTCCTTTTTTCCGTTCCGCAACGCTTTCAGGTTCCGGAAAGTTTCCTTGATATCCCTGCTTTTAAGCGCCAGATACAAAACGTACCCCGCGCAATACAACGCTACGCCCGTCCAGCCGCCGATAAACCGGTTCACGCCGACGAACAACACCGTCAGCAGCACTTCCAGCACGTTATCCTTCGCCACGGCAACGTTCATCCGCTTCGATAAAACGATTTCCCCTGTAATGCAGCAGAACATCTGGTTCACCACCACGCTCATCATCGCCAGCGTCAGATTCCGCAACGCAAAAACGGATACCGCCGTAGTCAGCGCCGCCACCGCCACGCTTGCCAGATTGATGTACAGCATCTTCTTTTCCATTCTGCAAACGTTCAGATACGTGTTCACCAGCAGCGTATTTTTCGCCGCGTAAATACATACAGGAAAGAGAATCGCCATATATCGCATGCTTTCGGCATACTGCGGCAGCCAATAAGACAATAACAACTCCACGGGATAATACGCCGCAAGAAAGCCGAGCGTCGGCACCATCAGCACGTTTCTCAGAACGCCGTATATTCCGGTAAGACTTTCTCTGTTCGTCCGTCTTAACGTCGGGTACAAAACCAGCGCCACCGCGCTGATGAACTGCAACAGCAGATTCGAAATGCTCAGCGTAAAAGAAATTTTACCGTACGTCGCCACATCCCATTTCGCCTGAATTCCCCATTGCACTATGCCGGTAACCAGCATGCTCGCTATGTTCGCGAACAACAGTTTGATTCCCACGGATATGTTCACGCCCGCTTCTTTGAACGTGGCTTTAAGCGGCGCGGATTTCGATTTCAGTACGATATCCCTGCACCACCATACCGCCACAAACAAAGCCACCGTCTTTCCGATAATATCCCCGATTACGAAATGCCTGTAACTCCGCGTAAAAAACAGCAGAATCAGAACGATGGATATGCCGTAAACGGATCTGCCCGCCGTGGTGATCGAAGAATACTCTTTGATACGGTTCGTCGTCTGCAGATAATACGCAAGCATGGTGCGCGGCAGATACACGAGAACGTTCACGCCGATCGCAACAAAAATAAATTGATAATCCGCATCCGAGGCGAATATGCAGCCGAATGCGGAAATCAACGCGCCCACCGCCAGCTGCATCAGTGAAAGCAGACGGAACTGTCCCGCATACAACGGCTTATCCAGTTCGCTCCATTGCTTTCCGCCGTCGCGCAGAAAAATTCCGTCGCACCATCCCAGATGAAAAAATCCTATATACCCTACGTAGAACAAATAAATTTTCAGATACCCGTATTGTTCTACGGCGTCGCCGAAAAATTTCGGAACGATCAGCGTCGTCAGCACGGAAACCAGCAGACTGAGCAGATTCGCGCCGACGGCATACAGAACTTTTTTGAAAAAAGCGCCCAAACTACGAATTCTCCTTCAGAACGTTCAGGTATCTTTTCAGCGCGTCCTTCCACAAAGGCAACGGCTCGAACCCCGAAGCGACCAGCTTCGATTTATCCAGCCGACTGTTGAACGGGCGTTTTGCCTTCGATATTCCGTATTCCGCCGTCGTTACGGGAATCACCCGCGTGTTTTTCCCGGCTTGTCTGAAAATTTCCTCCGCAAATTCCGCCCAGGATATATATCCGCCCTCGTTCGTCGCGTGATAAACTCCGTATTTTTCCGTTTCAATCATATCCGCGAGCAATTTTGCAAGGTCGTACGTATACGTCGGCGTGCCTATCTGATCGTTCACCACCCGCAACGTATCGTGCGTTTCGCTCAGTTTCAGCATCGTTTTCACGAAATTGTTTCCGTTTTTCCCGAACACCCACGCAATTCGGACGATAAAATATTTTTCGAGCAGCGCCTCCGCCGCTTTCTCTCCGTTTAGTTTGCTTTCGCCGTACACGTTCAGCGGAGCATATGCTTTACAATCCGGTTGCCACGGCTGCTCTCCCTGCCCGTCGAACACGTAATCGGTGGAAATGTACATCATTTTCGCATCGGTTTCACGGCATGCCTCCGCGATATATTTCGTGCCGTCCGCGTTTATTTTCATCGCTTTCGCCGCGTTTTCCGGTTCTTCCGCCGCGTCCACCGCCGTCCAGGCGGCGCAGTGAATCACCGCGTCCGGCTTCGCCTCGCCGATCACGCGCTTTACGACGGATTCGTTCGTAACGTCCATCTCGTCCACGTCCACACCGATAACTTCATGATTCCGTTTTTTCAATTCGTTTACTACGTCGTATCCGAGCTGTCCTTTCACGCCCGTAACCAAAACGCGCATATCTTCTTTCTCCTTATCGTATCAGTACTGAATTTTCCCTTCCGCCACCTTTCTCAGGTGCGTTCCGTAAGGAGATTTTCCGTACCTGTCCGCAGACTCCAGCAATTCCGCTTTGTCTATCCAGCCGTTTTTGTAGGCGATTTCTTCCAGGGCGGAAATTTGAATTCCCTGTCTGTTCTGCATCATCTGCACAAAATTCGAAGCCTCCGCCAGTGAATCCGTCGTGCCCGTATCCAGCCAGGCGAACCCGCGTCCCAGAAGCTGTACGTCCAGCTTCTTATCTTTCAGGTACATCTCGTTCAGACTCGTGATTTCCAGCTCGCCGCGCGCCGAAGGCTTCACCGCCTGCGCCTTTTCGCTTACGCCGGACGGATAAAAATACAGCCCCGTAACCGCGTAATTGCTCTTCGGCGCTTCCGGCTTTTCCTCTATCGATACCACCTGTCCCCGCTCGTCGAATTCCACCACGCCGAACCGTTCCGGATCGTTCACATAATACCCGAACACGGTCGCCCGTTTATTTTTTTCCGCGTTTTCCGTCGCGGCGCGAAGCGTCTTGCCGAATCCGTTTCCGTAAAACACGTTATCGCCGAGCACCATCGCACAGGCGTCCGCTCCGATAAACTCTTTTCCTATCAGAAACGCCTGTGCCAACCCGTCCGGCGAAGGCTGCTCCCGATACGATAAGTTGATGCCGTACCGCCGCCCGTCGCCGAGAAGTCTTTCGAAATTCGGCAAATCCGACGGCGTCGATATCAACAGTATGTCTTTGATACCCGCCAGCATCAGCGTCGATATCGGATAAAACACCATCGGTTTATCGTACACCGGCAAAAGCTGTTTGCTTGTTACCATCGTGAGCGGATACAATCTCGTCCCGCTTCCCCCCGCAAGTATGATTCCTTTCATTTGTATTCCCCGTCCTTTACATTTCCGCCGTTTCCATTGCAGAACCGAGAGCGCGCAGCGGCAGCGTACCCGTTTCCCTGCGAACGGTTTCGTTTGTTCTCAGTATCGCCGAATATAACAGAATCAGGAACGAAAAACCCGTCGTCGAATACAAAAACGGATTCGTATAGGAAATCAGCAAAAACCCGATATAAGGCAACAGTATGTCGTAATTTCTCGTCCACAGTTTCCATTTCCCGTATTTCGGCGCAAACGGATAAACGGGAATCGTCATCGCGGCAATCGGGTATAACAGCGTCGCCATAAACGGCAGAAATCCCGTAAGCCCCACTCTCCGTATCATATCCCAGTAGGACAATTCAACGTTGTTTTCAAATCTGTTCGTGCCGTAAGAATAATAGCTGCTGCCGAATCCCGTTCCGAAAAAGAAATCCGATGGTTTGTTCTTCCACAGAACGAACATTCCCTGTAAATGCCCGTCTCTCGTCGCGTCCGAACTCGCCTTATTCAAAAAAATCGTAATCACTCTGTCTACGATTTTATTGCAGAATAACAGACAGATCAACGTGGCGGCAACCACGAAAATCATTCTCGCCCGCGCCTGCTTCTGAAAGAACGCCAGATATATCACAAGCAGGGCAATCATCACAAACACGTTTGCCCGCGTACCTGAAAAATAACACGCCAGCGCACTGATTACCGCCCAGAACAAGTCCCCCTTTTTCAACGAATCGAACAACAAAATCAAAAGCAGCGGCGAAGTCTTGATGAACACCATATAGTAGGTAAAAAAGTACGATCCACTGCCTATCATGGCGTTTTCCGTGCGGGCATACCATGAAAGAATCGGATTTTCGGTGATTTTCAGCATCGAAAATATATCGAAATACACGGAAAGCACGATAATCGCGCTTTCTGCCTTCAACGCCCAAAGATAATATTTTTTGTAATCTTTTACGAATCCTTTCAGAAGTATCGCGGTCAGCAGCAGAAAACCGGGATACGCCATACCGACGGCAGAGGAAATATTATCGGTATTTTTCAGCACGGAATCCAGCGTGTACCATAAAGGCACCGCGCCGCCCAGAAAGATTATCCAGGCGTCCGCCATCGTACGTTTCTTCCTTAAAAAATAAATTCCCGTCAGTACCAGCAACGCCGCGCACGACAATTTTTTCGTATAAAACGTATCGTACGGAATCAACACCGAAGAGAATAAAAACACAAACAAAAACGCCCGTACAACGCAGTCGTACAAGTTCTTGTCATTCCATTTTGCTTTCAGCGACGACAGCTTCACAGCTTCCCGGTCAATACACATACTCTGAACCCCAATTTGTCCGCAAAACCGCGCAACCTGTAATTTTTATCTTTCAATAAACGGCGTTTGTTTTTCAAGCAGTCGCCGTATTCCGCCAGAATCTCCAACTCCCGCTTTCTGCCCTCTTCTATTTCTTCCCCGTAAGCTTCCAGCACGTTCCGCGCCGCAACGGCGCGTCTCCATTTACCGCTCATAATGTTTTTCACCGAACGGAATTTTAAACGTATTTTCCCCGTCGCCCCGATTTCATTGTTCCCATGCTGACGGTACAGAATATACGCGTTTTCGTCGAAATGTATTTCTCCGAACACGGAAACGATTTTCGTCATCATCCAGTCGTGTATATCCAACGTCCCGTTGTATTCCGCGCAGATTCCGCGCGCCCGTTCGTTGAATACAAACGTGCACCCCGGCGCTATGCTTTTTATAAACGGCAACGGAAATTTCGTCGCATACGCTTTTCCGCCCGTCTCGGCGCCCGCAATCGGCTGCAGCGCGCTGTCCACAACCCGTACGCTGCCGCAATACAGCTGCGGAATCGTATCATCGTAACCGCGCAGCATATCCGTCGCCGCTTTCAGTTTATCGGGCAGCCATACGTCGTCCTGGTCGGCAAAAGCGTAATAATCCGCCTCCGGCGCCTCCCGCAACAGCTGCCAGAAACTCTTCGCGCAGCCGAGGTTCTCCCCTTCGAGCAAGGATACTCTTTCGTCTTTCGCAACGTATTCGCGGATAATCCTCCTCGTTTTCTCTTCCGGATCTCCGCCATCGTTGCGAATCGTCAGTTTCACGTTCACGCCGTTCTGATTCAGTATGCTCTCAATCTGTTCTTTTATAAACTTGTCGCCGTTATAGGCAGACAACAACACCGCTACGTTAACCAATCTGCGACTCCTGTTATCCGGTAATTTTTCGTGTGTTTATTATTTTTTCCCGCGCCACTTTCCGAAATAACTGAACATAGATCTCAGCGCGATTTTTCTTGCTTTGTTCGAACGAGTTACGTCCCTGTGCCAGGCGTGCGTAACAGAACAATCGGGAACATACATCGCCTTTCCGTACTTTTGCAGTTCCCGCGTCAGATCTGCGTCCTCGAAATACAAAAAATACCTTTCGTCAAACCCGCCGACGCGCAACAGCGCGGAAGTCCGGCAAAACATAAAACAACCGGAACAGCAATCGATTTCCGTCGGTTCGGTTACGAAAACGTCTCTTAAGGTATATTCGCTCCGCAATTTATAACACCGCTTAAACTTATTCTCGAATCTTCCCGCAAAAATATATTTGAATTTCGGGCGCTTTTTCGGCACGAATTGCTCCGTTCCGTCCGTATTGAAGATTTTCGGCGTCATCACAACTACGTCCTTGTGGCTTTCCATATACGCCGCCATCTTTTCAATCTCCCCTTCCTTCACGATAATGTCCGGGTTGATGAAAATGTGATAATCCGATTGCACCGAACGCAAAGCGAGATTATGCCCCGCCCCGAATCCGATGTTCTTTCCCGTTTCAATGATGTTCACGCCTGCAAACTTCTCTCTGACGAGTTCCGCCGTGCCGTCCGAAGAGCCGTTATCCACCACATAAATGTTTGCGGCTTCAAGGTTACATTTCAGCAAAGAAGCAAGCAGTTTTTCTATTTCGTCCACACTGTTAAAAGTTACAATGCTTGCCGTTATCTTCATGGCAACCTCCTGCTTATCCTTCGTCTTTTTCCGCATCAGCGCATTTTTTCCGCGTCGTTGCCGTCGCGGCGGAGTACCGCCACCAGCGTGCGGAAAAACAATTTAATATCCAGCCACAGCGAAGCGTGTTTCACGTAATACGCGTCCAGAATCGCCTTGTTTTTATAATACACGTTGTCGCGCCCGTGCACCTGCGCGTAACCCGAAATGCCGGGGCGCATCTCAAACACTCCCAGCCGCGCCCGCATCTCGTTGCAATGCGCTTCGCTCAGTATCAGCGGACGATACCCGATAATCGACATTTTACCGGAAAGACAGCAGAATAATTGCGGAAGCTCGTCCAGCGAAAATCGGCGCAGCAACTTTCCCACTTTCGTCATATACCGTTCGGGATGATCGAGAATCGAAGTCGCCGTATCCCCGGGCGCCGTTATCTTCATCGAGCGGAATTTCAGGCAGTAAAACACCTTTCCTTTCCGCCCCACCCGCTTTTGTTTAAACAAAACGGGGCCTTTCGAATCGCACTTGATGGCAATCGCGATCGCCAGAAACAACGGCGAAAAAACAATAATCGCCAACAACGATAAAACTATATCCAGCGTCCTCTTGCAAAAACGATAGACGTACCGCTTTTTCGTGTTCGGACGAAACGCGGCGATATACTCCTCGTAATATTCGTCGGAATATTTCCGCGCAACGTCGAATCGATCCGGATTGCCCGCCATACCGTTTTCGGCGCACGCCTCTGTTTTTCCATCCATCGGACGGCACGCGGGATCCGTCGCTTCGGAAAAAGCGACTTTTTCGTTAACTTTTTCCGCGCGTTTTTCCGCGCCGTGCTCCAACGTAACAGTATTCATTGTGCTCAAATTTTTCTCCACATGTCATCGGGCGGAACCGTCCGGAATATCCGACCGTCTTTCGCCCGAAACCGCGTATTTTTCGTTATCGTACCGCGTGCGCCGTACGGGCGCACGAATTTCTTTCATTATATCACGATTGACCATATTTGGCAAGTAAATTAACGGCGTTACGCTTTTTTAGCCCGTTTTTCGCATTTTTTTTGTCTTTATTTGCCTTTTTTGTATGAAAAAACCACAAAAACAGTTCATTTTTACCTGTTTTCCCGCAATTCTCCGTTCCCGTCCGTGCGCACGCTTTCCCCTTGCCCGCGGCTTACTTTTCCCGCGACCGTTTTTGTCGGTACGGAGCACTTCCTTTCTGTCTTTTCGCCCCTGCCGCGCGCAGGGCTCTTTCTTCTCCCGTTCCGCCCGATTCTCATACGCACGCGCCGCGTAAATTTGCCTCCGAATTTGCCGGTAAAAATAAGCCGCACGCTTTCCGCTTGCATCTTCTGCACATCCTGCCTCTCCTCCCGCCGCACGTATTTTTATCCCGCACGTATTTTTCCCGTCCGTATGCGTTCGTTTTTCCCGCAATAAACCGCATGCCCGCCGCAACGCCGCTTTCGCGCGGCTGACATCCGCAGCCGAACGCCGACGACGGCCGAATCAAACAGAAATCGCACAGACAACAGCCGTCCTTTTATCTTTCTGCGTCATACGCCGCACCACGTCGCTTTTCCCCGCCCGCCGCATCAAACAGCGCAAGCAAAAAGCACATAAAGAAAAATCGTTCCGGAGAAACGCTTCTCCGGAACGATTCCGAAATCAAAAATTCGTCTTACTTCTTCGCCGCGGCAACCTGCTTCGCAACTTCTTCGCTCAGGTCCTCGCTCTTCTTTTCCAAGCCTTCGCCCATCACGTAGAACACGAAACGGTTCGCTTTCGCGCCCGCCGCATTCAGAATGTCGGCAACCGTCTTTTTGTCGTCCTTGATGAATGCCTGCTTCAGAAGGCAGTTTTCTTCGTAGAACTTCTTGATTCTGCCAAGCACCATCTTTTCCGCAATCGCTTCAGGCTTACCTTCGTTGATTGCCTGCTGCTTCAGCACTTCTTTCTCTTTTTCAAGGGTTTCCGTCGAAACCTCGTCCTCGGAAAGATACGCGGGCTTCGTGAACGCGATCTGCAGCGTAAGTTCGTGCGCGGCTTCTTTCGCGGCTTCCGTTTCTTCGCCCGCCATGTCCACCAGCACGCCCAGCTTTCCGCCGAGGTGAATGTACTTCGCAAGGAATCCTTCCGTTTCGTACGCCGTGAATCTGCGTACGGCAATCTTTTCGCCGATAACCGCCGTCTGTCCTTTCAGGTAATTTTCAACGGTGTTGCCGTCGGAAACTTTGCAGGAAGCAAGCGCTTCCGCATCCGCGGGCTTTTCCGCAAGAATCACCTTCGAAATTTCTTCGGCAATCGCCGTAAACTGCGGGTTCTTCGCCACGAAGTCCGATTCGCAGTTCACTTCCACAAGCACGCCTTTCTTATCTTTGATATACGCGTAAACGATACCTTCCGCCGCAATGCGGGAAGCCTTCTTTTCCGCTTTCGCAATGCCCCGTTCGCGAAGGAGGTCCATCGCCTTTTCCATATCGCCGTCGGTATCCGTCAACGCTTTTTTGCAATCCATTACGCCCGCGCCCGTCTTTTCGCGCAGAGCCATTACGTCTTTTGCCGTAAACGCCATTGTTTTATTCTCCTTTCCCTGATATTTCTTTGTTTACCCGTGCGTTCCGCCGCGCCTCTTCCGCCCGCTTGTCCGCACAAAGCGGAAACGGCGTGAAAAATTGCCGCAAAATATCCGGAACGCCGGAATTTCACGAACGCGCCGATCGGAAATCTCTCACGGCGCGCTCCTGTTTTTCGTTGCCTGTTACTCGGCTTTTTCTTCCGCCTCGGCTGCGGGTTCCGCCGCCACGACTTCTTCCATATCTTTCGCCTCGGTCGCGGTTTCTTCCTGCGCGGGTGCCAGAGCTTCCGCGCCCTGGTTCGCTTCGATTACGGCGTTCGCAATCACCGACGTGATCAGTTTGATCGCGCGGATAGCGTCGTCGTTACCGGGAATCACGTAATCGATTTCGTCGGGGTCGCAGTTGGTATCGGTAATCGCCACTACGGGGATCCCCATTTTCTTCGCTTCCTTCACCGCGATTTCTTCGCCGTGAGGGTCCACCACAAACATCACGCCGGGCATCGATTTCATGTTCTTGATGCCGCCGAGATTCGCCTGCAATTTGCCCATTTCCTTTTTAAGAAGCATTACTTCTTTCTTGGGCAGAAGCTCGAACTCTCCGTTCGCTTCCATCTTTTCCAGTTTTTCAAGGCGTTCCACGCGCGAACGCATCGTCTTGAAGTTGGTAAGGCAACCGCCCAGCCAGCGCGAATTCACGTAGAATTGCCCGCAGCGTTCCGCCTCTTCTTTCACCGCTTCCTGCGCCTGGTTCTTCGTACCCACGAAAAGTACGGACTTGCCCGCTTTCACGCTGTCGCATACAAACTTGTACGCTTCTTCGATCAGACCTACGGTAAGCTGTAAGTCGATGATGTGAATGTCGTTTCTCGCGGCGAAGATGTACTTCTTCATTTTCGGGTTCCATTTTCTCGTCTGATGTCCGAAATGAACGCCTGCTTCGAGAAGCTGTTTCATTGTGATAACTGCCATAATTGTGCCTCCGTTAAACCTCCCCGCTTCGCGTATCACCGCCTTTCATCATCCGCATTGAATAAGATTTACGGACACGGTAGGCGCGCGAAAAATCGGGTGCGTATTTTTTAGCTCTATCTATTTTAGCATATCTTAGATTTTTGAGCAACTTTTTTTGCGCCGTTTTTCCCGATAATTTTTCTTTTTTTTCGATTTTTTTTGTTTATCGCAACATATCCGGGCAAAAACGGCGTTATTTCAGCCGAAATAATCTATCTGCATCGCTTTGCGCACGGCTGCAAGCGTCTGCGCCGCCTTCTTTTCCGCCGCTTCGCATCCGCGGCGCAGAATTTCGCGCACTTCGTCCTTTCTGCCTTCCCACGCCTTGCGCCGCTCGTAAATGGGCGCGAGTTCCTCGTTTAAAACGTTGATCAGAAACTTCTTTATTTTTACGTCGCCTAAGCCCCCGCGGCGGTAATGGTCCTTCAGTTCGTCCAGATTTTTATAGTCGGGCAGATACTTCGCAAACTGATCTTCGCGGCAGAACGCGTCAAGGTAGGTGAACACCGTGTTTCCTTCCACCTTTCCGGGATCGCTTACTTTAATGTGGTCGGGGTCGGTGTACATCGACATTACCTTTTCCTTAATAGTCGCGGGCTCGTCCGCAAGGTAAATGCAGTTCCCCAGCGATTTGCTCATCTTCGCCTTGCCGTCAAGCCCCGGCAGGCGGAAGCAGTTTTTGTTCGCGGGCAGCACGATTTCCGGCTCCACCAGCGTTTCGCCGTACACCGCGTTGAATTTATGCACGATTTCCTTGCACTGTTCTATCATCGGCGCCTGATCCTCACCCACGGGAACGGCGGTCGCGCCGAACGCCGTAATGTCCGCCGCCTGCGAGATAGGATACGTTAAAAAGCCCACAGGTATGCTCGTTTCGAAATTTCTCAGCTGAATTTCGGCTTTCACCGTCGGGTTTCTCTGCAACCTCGAAAGGGTTACGAGATTCATATAGTAGAACGTCAGCTCGGTCAGTTCGGGCACCGTAGACTGTATAAAAATCGTGGATTTCTCGGGGGCGATACCGCAGGCAAGATAATCCAGCGCCACTTCCATCACGTTGGAGCGCACCTTTTCGGGGTGTTCGGCGTTGTCTGTGAGCGCCTGCGCGTCGGCAATCATAATGTAAATTTCGTCGAATTTACCCGTGTTCTGCAGCCGCACGCGTTCGCGCAGCGAACCTACGTAATGCCCGATATGCAGTCTGCCCGTGGGCCTGTCGCCCGTCAGAATAACGTTTTTCATCGCAAAAATGCTCCTTCTTTTTTCCGCTTCCGCGCAAAGAACGCAAAAACGGCAATAAACAAGCTTGATTTTTGCAAAATTATACCACGAAAAAGCGCGTTTGTCAACGGTTTTCGCCCGTCCTCGCCCGCCTCGGAAAGCTTTTTGCTCATTTCCCTCCGCGCCGGCAACGTTCCCTCCGCGCAAATTTCCGTCCGCCCGCGCAAACCGAGTTCACTCCGCGCAAATCACTGTCCCTCGCAAACCGCGCACTTTCCGCACAAACCCGCGTTTCCTCCGCGTAAACCGCGCACTTTCCGCACAAACCGCGATACCGTCTTTTTCTTATTCGTATTCGTCGAACGATCTTCTTCCGTCCCCCCTCGGCGCGGGCGCATACGTCGGCGCGGGCGGATACAAAGGCGGCGCGAAGCCGCCGGGCGTCCCCTCTCCCGGCATGCACGGTACCCCCTGCCGCGCGGACGGCGCTCCCTGCGGCGCTTTCCCGCGGTTTTTTCCCGCGCGGCGCAACCCTTCGGCGCGCACCAGAATCACGTCCTCTCCGATGCAGGAGATACATTTCACGTCGATGAACACGTCGCCCTTTTTAAACGAAAAGCCCTTGTTTCCGGGCACCACTATGCCGAGAAACACGTTTTCCGGGTAGCGGAACACCACGTCGCACACTCTGCCCAGCCGCTTCCCGTCCGTCAGATTCACCACTTCCTTGCTGCGCAGATACGTATAGGAAATTTCCATGTCCGTTTCCTCCTTTTCGCTCCGCTTCCGCCCGACAGAGCCTGCCGCGGGGCTATTTATTATATGCCGTAAAATGACGAAAAAGTGATAATTTCCCCGGATTCTGCCGTTTTTCGCCATAAAAAGCGCCCGAACCCGCAAAAAAATGAAATATCGGTGAAAGGGGCGGCAAACTTCCGCGTTGTCGTTGACAAAACATTAAAAAAGAGGTATACTGTATTTAAAAGAAGCAGACGCAGGGGTGCACGGCATGAAGCAAATGAGCGAAAAGCGTCGCCGTCGTATAGAAAAAATTCTGTATCGCGACAGGCGCGGCAAAGTTATTATTTACAACCGAATTTTCGTAATGGGGCTCGCCATGCTGCTGCAGATCGCGCTGGTTTCGGTGTTGCTCGTAAAAGTGTTTTACACAAATTCGCAAAACGCCGTGCTCACGTTTCTGGCAACCAACGTCGTTGCTTTTCTGCTGCTTCTGCACATCATCAACAACAACGATAAGCTTTCCGGCAAATTCGGCTGGGTAATCATCATTCTGCTGATGCCCGTGTTCGGTATTTTAATGTTCTTCCTTTACGGCGACGGTCGTCCCACAAAAAAGATGAACATGAAAATCAACGCCGAAAAGCAGAAAAACTACGCGGCGCTTCCCGCGGCGAAATGTATTCCGGGCACGCCGCCCATGCTTTCCGCCCTTTCGGCTTCGCAGTTCTTGCGTACGCCCAAAGGAAAAAAAGCGGAACAAACGGACGATACCCCCCGCGAATTTGCCGACGAAACGGAAAACGCAAAGCCTTGCGGCATCACGAAATACCTTTCCGATTTCGCCGGTTTTCCCGTCTCTTACGACGGCGAAGCCACCTACTTTTCCTCCGGCAAAGAAACGTTCGAAGCCATCATGGAAGCGGTGCGCGGCGCCAAAAAATTCATTCTTGCCGAATACTTCATCATCGCGCCGGGAAAAACGTGGTCGGAATTTTTAACCGCGCTCGTAAAAAAGGCGGAAGAAGGGGTACAGGTACGCCTAATTTTCGATAACGCGGGCTGTCTGAAAGCTCTCCCCCCGCACTACGACAGATATGTGGAATCCCTCCACGAAAACATCAGGTGTCTTACGTTTAACCCCATCGCCCCCGTGTTCACGGTGCGCATCAACAACCGCGATCACCGCAAACAAATCGTCGTGGACGGCGAAGTGGCGTTCACCGGCGGCATCAATCTCGCCGACGAGTACGTGGGCGAAATCGTCCGGTTCGGCAACTGGAAAGATTCGGGCTTACGCATCCGCGGCAGCGCGGCAAACACGTTCACCATGCTGTTTTTCAACGTGTGGAACGCCTTCCGCAAAGATAAAGACGACGTGTCCTTGTTCTACAATTTCTCCGCACCCGTCCCCTCCGATACGCTTACAAAAGAGCAATCTCTGGCGCGGGCGAAAGCGGCGAAAGACGGCGAGCGCGCCTTTCTGCAACCGTACGACGATTCCCCGCTCGATAAAGAGAGCGTGGGCGAAACGGTCTATCTCGACGTTATCAACCGCGCGCGGCGCTACGTGTGGATATACACGCCCTATCTGATTCTCGACGACGAAATGCGCGTCGCCCTCTGTTCGGCGGCGAAACGCGGCGTAGACGTACGAATCGTCGCGCCGGGCATCCCCGATAAAAAGCTTACTTACCGCCTTACCAAGGCAAACTTCCCGCCGCTGATGAAAGCGGGCGTGAAGATATATACGTATACCCCCGGCTTCGTGCACGCGAAGAGCGTTCTCACCGACGACCGATTCGCCGTGGTGGGCACCATCAATCTCGATTACCGCAGCCTGTATCTGAATTTCGAAAACGCCGTATATTTCTCCGATTGCTCGGTAGCGGACGCGCTCAAAGCGGATTATCTTTCCACTTTCCCCCTCTGCAAGAGAATCGACTATCCGGATCTGAAACGGGGCCGGCTGGGCAGATTCGTCGATTCGCTGCTGCGCGTATTCGAAACGCTGTTTTAAATACTTGCCGCTTTGCGGCTTCCCCTTGTCTCATCGTGCTTGCGCACAATGAGGCAAAAATGGTCAGCCTATTTCATAGGCTTCCCCTCGGGGGGAGGCTCTGCCGCGGTAGCGGCGGTGGTGAGGGGCGTAGCCCATTTTTGATTGAAATTTTCCAACGGTAGCGGGAACCCTTGTCGAATTGCCGTTTTAAGGCAATCTCGGCAAGTAGAGTGGCGCGTAGCGCCGAGAGAGGACAGTCTCGTAACATAAAATCGCTTATACATTACCCTCCTTTTTTTACCGCCGCGGCTTCGGTCGCGGCGGTTTTTTCGTAAATTTTTCCGCATTTTTCAAAAAGTTCCCCTCAATTACTTGAAAAAACCGAAAAAAAACGCTATAATGAATACGTATAAAATCACTGCATAAACCGTCCGGCTTTTTCCCGGCGCAAACGCGGCGGCGCAACGCTTCCGCAAAGGACTTACGATGATGGATTATTCCCGTTTAAGAAACGGTAACGACGTGCGCGGTATCGCCTCCGAAGGCGTTCCGGGCGAAGAAGTCAATCTTACGAAAACCGCGGCGCGCGATATTGCGCGCGGCTTCTGCCTGTGGCTGCAAAAACGCCTTCGTAAATCCCGCGTCCTCGTGGCGGTGGGGCACGATTCCAGGATTTCCGCCGCCGAACTTTTATCCGGCGCCGGGCAGGGCATTACGGAAAGCGGAAACGATCTTTTAATCACCGGGCTTTCCTCCACCCCCTCCATGTTCATGCTGTTGCAGGACGCCGCATTTTTCGGCGGCGAAAACAACGTGCCGGACGGCGCAATCATGCTCACCGCTTCCCACCTGCCGTTCAACCGCAACGGGCTGAAATTCTTCACGAAAGAAAGCGGACTGGAAGCCGACGAAGTCAAGGAAGTGCTCGCGCTTGCCGGCGATCCTTACGAAGCCGTTCCCGAAACGGCGCGCGGCAACGCAAAAACCGAAAGCTATATGGATAAGTACGCCGCCGACCTTGTAAAAAAGGTGCGCGACGCCTGCAACGAAGAAACGCCCCTGAAAGGCAAAAAAATCATCGTGGACGCAGGCGGCGGCGCGGGCGGATTCTACGCGGAAAAAGTACTCGTTCCTCTGGGCGCCGACATCGCGGGCTCGCAATACCTTACGCCGGACGGGTATTTCAAAGGGCATATCCCCAACCCGGAAAACGAAGCGGCGATGCAATCGATCTGCGCGGCGGTCAAACGCGAAAAAGCCGATTTCGGCGTCATTTTCGATACGGACGTAGACCGCGCGGGCGCCGTGGATTCCACGGGCGAAGAAATCAACCGCAACCGCCTCATCGCGCTCATCTCCGCCATCCTTTTATCCGAAAAGGCGGGCACCATCGTAACCGATTCGGTAACAAGCGACGGGCTTGCGGAATTCATCGCCGCGCACGGCGGAAAGCACCGTCGTTTCAAGCGCGGCTATAAAAACGTCATCAACGAGGCGATACGGCTGAACGCCGCGGGCGAATACACCCCGCTCGCCATCGAAACCAGCGGGCACGCGGCGCTGAAAGAAAATTACTTTCTCGACGACGGCGCCTACCTTATCACAAGGCTTTTAATCGCGCTTGCGAAAGCGGCGAAACAGGGCAAAAATTTAAGCGACCTCATCGCCGATCTGAAAATGCCCGCCGAAGCCGCCGAACTGCGTTTTAAATTCAAGCCGGACTGCGACTTTAAAACGCTCGGCGCGAATCTCATCGAGCGGCTGAAAGAATACTCGGCGACAAAACCGTACATCACTCCCGCAAAAGACAATCACGAGGGCGTGCGGCTGAATTTCGATAAAGCGCACGGCGCGGGCTGGCTGCTCGTCCGGATGAGCCTGCACGAGCCCATCCTTCCCACCAACGCGGAAAGCGAAGAAAAAGGCGGCGTAAAGAAAATCGTATCCGAATTGTACGCGTTTTTAAAAGAATTCGATTTTCTCGATTTATCCCCCGCCGAAAATTATCTGAAACAATAAAAAGTTTCCCCGCGGAAAAGCGGAAAACATAAAAAACGAAAACAGGAGAACCAACAAGCTATGGACGTACAGAAAACTACCATCAACGCTCTCAGAATTTTATCGGCGGAAGCAATCGAAAAAGCAAATTCGGGGCACCCCGGCATCGCCATGGGTTGCGCGCCGATCGCATACACGCTGTTTCAGAACTTTCTGAACTGCAATCCACTCGATCTTAAGTGGAACAACCGCGACAGATTCGTTCTCTCCGCAGGGCACGGCTCCGCGCTCTATTACGCGCTGATGCACTTATACGGTTACGGTATCACCACGGAAGATTTAAAGAACTTCCGTCAGCTGAACAGCAAAACGCCGGGGCATCCCGAATACGGGCACACGCCGGGCGTTGAAACCACCACGGGGCCTTTAGGGCAGGGCATTGCCAACGCGGTAGGTATGGCTATGGCGGAAGCGCATCTTGCGGCTACGTACAATCGTCCCGGCTTCCCCGTGGTCGATCATTATACGTACGCCATCTGCGGCGACGGCTGCCTCGAAGAGGGCATTTCTTACGAAGCCTGCTCGTTCGCAGGCGCCAACGCTCTCGGCAAACTTATTTTACTGTACGACGATAACGATATCACCATCGAAGGCGATACCGACGTTACTTTCAAAGAAAACGTGGGCGCGCGCTTCGCGGCGCAGAACTGGCAGGTACTGCACGTAGACCTCGCCGCCTCTCCCGACGACGTGGTAGCCCTTTCCGACGCCATCGCCAAAGCGAAAGAAAGAACGGATAAACCCTCCGTCATCATCTGCCGCACCCGTATCGGTTACGGATCGCCGCTCGAAGGCAGCGAAAAGAGCCACGGCGCACCTCTCGGCGCGGAAAATCTCAAAAAATCCAAGGAAAAGCTCGGCTGGAAAGAAGAAGAGCCGTTCTCCTGCCCGAAAGAAGTATACGAACACTGCGCGCTGGCGGCAAACGCGGGCGCCGAAAAAGAAATGCAGTGGAAAAAGATGTTCGCGGAATACGAATATACTTATCCCGAACTCGCGCAACAGTATAAAGACGCCATGGCGGGCAAGAAACCCGATTTCGCGGCGATGGAAGATCTGTATTCCTTCGATAAGCCCATGGCAACCCGCGGCACCTCTTCCGTCGTGCTCAATAAAATCGCGGCGAAACTGCCTACCCTCTTCGGCGGCAGCGCCGATCTCGCGCCTTCCAATCAGTCGGTAATGAAAGATACGGATACGATGAAATACGGCACGTTCTCCGCGGAAAACTATGCGGGGCGCAACGTGCACTTCGGCATCCGCGAACACGCCATGGCGGCAATCTGCAACGGCTTGCAGCTGCACGGCGGCGTTCAGGCGTACTGCGCCACGTTCTTCGTATTCACCGATTACTGCAAACCCGCCCTTCGTCTTGCGGCGCTTATGGGCTTGCCCGTAACGTACATTTTCACGCACGATTCCATCGGCGTCGGCGAGGACGGTCCCACGCACGAACCCGTAGAACAGCTCATCGCGCTCCGTTCGATTCCCGGCATGAAAGTGTATCGCCCCGCGGACGGCAAAGAAACGGCTGCCGCATGGATTTCCGCGCTTTCCGGCAACGAACCCACCGCGCTGGTGCTTTCCCGCCAGAACCTGCCGCAGTATGAAGGCAGCGGCAAAGCAGCATTGAAAGGCGGCTATATTCTCCAAGACTGCGAAGGCAAACCGGACGTGCTTTTAATCGGCACGGGCAGCGAAGTGGAACTTTGCGTCAAGGCAAAAGAAGCGCTGGAAGCGAAAGACGTCAAAGCGCGCGTTATTTCCATGCCCTGCGTCGAAGAATTCGAAAAGCAGAGCGACGATTATAAGGAAAGCGTTCTTCCCGCCGACGTCAAAGCGCGCGTGTGCGTAGAAGCGGGATCGCCTTACAGCTGGTATAAATACGCGGGCGACAAAGGCGAAATCGTGGCGATGTCCACGTTCGGTGCGTCCGCTCCCGCAAAGCAGTTGTTCGAAAAATTCGGTTTCACGGTAGATAACGTCGTAGAAAAAGCCATCGCCTCTATCGAAAACAACCGGTAAATACGGCGCAAGTCAAACTTCCCCTTGGGGGGGCGGGCTTCGCCCGTTTCGCAACGGATTGTTGCTGCACCGTTTGAATTTAATATTTATGCCTCTTTCGTAGGCTTCCCCTTGAGGGGCGGGCTTCGCCCGTTTCGTAACGGATTGTTGCAAAACCGTTTGAATTTAATATTTATGCCTCTTTCGTAGGCTTCCCCTTGGGGGCGGGCATCGCCCGTTTCGTAACGGATTGTTGCAAAACCGTTTGAAATTAAAACAACCGCCTTTGATATAGCCTTCCCCTTGGGGGGAAGGTGGACAAAGCGAAGCTTGGGACGGATGAGGGGCGCAACTTGTTTTCTATAAAAAACATTTAAGGCTACCGCAGATACATTCTGCGATAGCCTTTTTTTATTCGAAAATGCCTCTACAAAAACCCTCTTATCTCAAATACTGCCCCTGCGCCGTAGCCAGCACGCGGTTCACCTGAATTTCCTCTCCGCTGAACGCGTCCACATACACGAAATATCCGTCCTCTCCGTAGCTGCACGCAAATTCATAGCAAAGTCTTTCGCGCTCTCCCTTTTTAATAACCGCTTTGCGCGAAGAAAGCACCGTCAGGCGTGCATTCAACGCCTTTTCCGCCAGATCTTCGCCGATCATCTCAGGATTCTTCCCTTTTAACGGTTTTGCGGGTTGAGGCTGCTTTTTCGCCGCCGTTTCAAGGGTTTCCTCCGCTCTCGTTTCCGCAGGCATATGCCCGCCGCGCCGCGCGTGGTTATTCAGATAATTCACCGCAGTGAGTCCCACGACTTTGCCGCGTTCTTCGCACACTTTCACGCTCACGCTGTCCGGGTAGTACGCCACGCCGTTTTCTTCATACACGAAGAGGAAAGTAGCGTTCACGCCGCTTTCGTTCACCCACACCGCCGTCATATTTTCATATCCCAGAAAATCCAGATAATTTTCGGCAATCGTCAGCGCGTTATCGATATCGAAATTTTTCGCGGAACAGTCGGCGAAATAATCGAACCCCGCCAGCGCGCCGTTCTCTTTCGCAATCTCGGCGTAAATCTTCCGCCCCTGCGCGTCCGTCATCGAAAAGTTAAACGCGTCGATTTTTTCCGACTCGGTTTCGCCCGCGTACATAATCTCCGCTATGTCGTAGTCCGCGAAATACTTCAGGCAAGCCTCTTCCGCCTGCGCCGAAGAAATGCCCCGTCTGCCCTGTTTCGCGCCCTCCTTTCCTGTAGAATTTCCCGAGGGGGAGCCGTTCGTCGCGGCTATTCCCCCCTCGTTTTCCTCGGCAATGCCCCCTTCGAGGGCATAATTTTCGATATTGCGGAAGTGTTCGTACACCTTGTTGCCCGCCTTATCCCTCATGAACATCGCCATGTCTTTATCGCTCAGCTCTTCCGAAAGCTCCGTCAGTTCGGCTAAAATCTTCCGGTTTACGGCATACAGCGTCTCAATCGTCTTGTAATCGTTTTCCGAAAGCCGTTCGCCCGCGCGCAACTTTTCCAGAATCCCCTGCGCCACGTCGCCCGTACGGTTTAAAAACGCCGTCATGTTCACGTCCGTTTCGCTGTCCACCGGGAATTTTTCCAGCGTGCTTTCCGCCAATCTTGTTTTCACCAGCAAATCGGTAAAAAGCTCGCTCTGCGTCTGTCTGCCGGAAGCCACGCGCGCCTTGGAAAGGTCGCCGTCCACGTCCGAAATCGTCCCCGTCAGCTCGTACAGCGCGCCGCGGTATCCCGTGGAAAGCGCCATATCCGCCTGATTCATTCTCACCGCGCCCACCGTTACCACGGAGCCAAGCGCCAGCGTAACCACGCCCAGCGAAATCACAGCCGCCAGCCAGCCGCCGAAGCCGGGCGCATGGTTTTCGCTGCGCCTGCGCTCTTTGTTTTCAAGCCGCTGCTGTTTTCTCTTCAAAGCCGCGTCGCGCCGCTGTAATTTCAGGCGGTACTTTTTTTCGCGCTTTTCCTTTTTCGCCGCAATGCGCGCTTCCTTTTCTTTGGCAAGACGCTTCGCGCGCGCCTCGCGCGTTTCCGATTTCAGCGCCGCGCGGCGTTTTTCTTTTTCCGCGCGCCGTTTCGCATGCAGCGCCTTGCGTTCCGCTTTCGCCGCCGCCCGCTTCTCTTTCATCGCGATTTTTCTCTCCTTGCGGCGTTCTTTTCCGTCCAGACGTTTCTTTCTGCGTTCTTCCTTTGCAGCAAGCCGTTTTTCTTTTCTCGCCGCCCGCGCTTCCGCACGTTTTTTCGCGCGCTCTGCTTTCGATTTCTGCTTCTCCGCCTTGCGCTCCTCTTTCTTCAACGCCAGCTCAACGCGTTTTTTCGCCGCCGATTTCTCGCTTTGCTTCTTCTCCTTGTTCTCCGGTTTCTTCTCCGCGTTTTTCGCGTTGTTTCCGCCTCTTCCCCCTGCGTTTTTCGTTGCAACGGACTTTTTCCCCTGCTTTCCCGCGGCGCTTTTTTCCGCCTTTTCCTTTGCGATAACCTCCACCTTTTCCTCTCCGGAAGAAGTGTTTTTACCCGTTTTCGTTTCCTGCATCTTTTTCTCTCCTTTTCACACTATCCTTGTCGCGCCCGCGCCGGACGGCTCCGAAGCGCTCCTTACACCGCAAACACGTGTTTTCCGATCACCGTAACCGTTTTTCGCGAAAAAATCCACGAGCTCGTCGCCACCGCGGGGTTATAATAATAAATCGCTCCCCCCGTAGGGTCCCACCCGTTCACCGCGTCCTGCGCCGCGCTCATCGCCGTGGAATCGGGCGAAAGATTGATTTGCCCGTCGGAAACCGCCGTAAACGCGCCTTTCTGATACACCACGCCCGAAACGCTGTTCGGAAAAGCCGAACTTCTCACGCGGTTCAGAATCACCGCGCCTATCGCCACCTGCCCCGCGTACGGCTCGCCTCTGCCCTCGGCGTAAATGGTTTTCGCCAGAAGGTACAAATCGGAACTCGTATACGTAGATCCGCCGCTGCCGCCGCCCGCAAGCACGTTGTAAGAAGCCGTCATTCCAAGCGCCTTATACGTGGCTTTGCCCACCACGCCGTCTGCCGTCAAGCCGTTCTTCTTCTGAAACGCAATCACCGCCGCGCGCGTTCCCGCGCCGAATATGCCGTCCACGCTTCCCGAATAGTACCCCCACCGTTTCAGCCTACGCTGCACTTCTTTCACTTCGTCGCCATTCGAGCCTTTGCGAAGCACCGCCACGGCGGCAACGACGTCCGCGCCGCATTCCGCGGTATACGCGCCCGTTTCGTACGCTTTCGCCCGCGGCGCCGCAACCGCCGCCGCACAGCAGTAAATAAACAAGCCCGCGGCAGCCACAGCTATCCTTTTCACTCTTTTCATCCTTTCTTCTCCTTGACGCCCGCCCTCGCGGTTGTCGGTTTTCTAAAAGTATGTAAGAGGAATCCGCGTTTTATTCGCATTCTTTTTAATTTTTTCCCGCGCCGCCGCGATTTTTGCCGTATGCGCCGCCGCTCGCCGTCAATCGCCGTTTCGCCGCGCCTTCCATTCCTCAATCCGTTCCAGAATCAGACTTTTATACGCCACGTTTTTTCCGCCCGCCGTCGAAAAACACAGCGGCGGATACGCCACGCACCACCAGTTGTTTCCTTCGCCGCTGCCAAGGCAAAGTATCAGGGCTTCGTATTCCCCCGCGGGCAGCGTAACGCCGTCGTACACGCGCGAAGGAAAGTATTCCTTTTTCAGCTCGGCTTTCGCCCGATAACCGAACCCGCGGCGCGAAAGCGCCTTATCCGCCACAGCCTCTATACCGTCGAAATTCCGCCGTATCGCGGCTTTCGCCGCTTCTTTATCGTGCGCGACGGCAAGCACGGGGATGAGAAAATCCACCACTTCGTCGCGAATTTCGTATTTTACTCGCTGCGCCGCGTCCTCGTTCGAATCCGCGCGGATATGAATCCGCAGATATTCCGCCGTAACGCCGCCGGAATTATCGCCGCCGAACCCGCCGAGCGTTCCCGCGGAAAACGCGGTAATCAATAGCGCCGACAAAATTATTATGATTGAAGCAAAAAAAGTTATGCAATTTTTTTTCATACCGAACCTCTTTTTTTCACCGTTGCTTTCCGCAACGCGTATTTTATAGCCCGGTTACAAAATTTTTATACATTCACCTAAAAATATTCACCGCTTCGTGCCTTCCCCTTGGGGGGAAGGTGGACAAAGCGAAGCTTTGGACGAATGAGGGGCGCATCTTGTTTTCTATTTAAAAATTTTCAAACAAACAGGCTGCTGCCGCTTCCTTGCTTTCCCCTTCGAAGCAAGTGTGTACAAACTACCGAAAGAAGTCAATTCAATTATTTTCCTCTCCGCCAAATGCAAATAATACGAACCCTGAAAAATCGGGGTTTGTATTATTTTTTGCAATGTTTAAGCACCCGCCAAAGTTCCATTTGAAGTTTTTTCAGATTTTCTACGTTCGCAAACTCAATAGCGGTTGAAAAATTCAGAAATTTATGCTATAATAATAAACAAGCAAGACAAGTGTGTCAAAATGCATAATTCAGTTTTGCCAAAAATGTAAAGAGGTTAATTCAATGGAAAAGAAAAAT